>Ga0153916_10002300_pt1 | contig 14037 bp, 17 predicted proteins | sample Opewatmetagenome_FD_109642 | JGI IMG/M metagenome (GOLD analysis project Ga0153916, IMG submission 109642) | Freshwater wetland microbial communities from Ohio, USA - Open water 3 Core 3 Depth 4 metaG | ecosystem: Environmental > Aquatic > Freshwater > Wetlands | place: USA: Ohio, Lake Erie...
AAGTCTCAAACCAGCGCCGACTCCCAGCGCGTGCTCGCCGCCCTTATGGGCCTGCATCGCGCCTATCCCCTGGAGCGGCGCATCCGCAAGGAGGCCTGCGACGATACGCGCGAAACCTATCTCGCGGTGTTGCTGCGCTGGATGCAGACGGGCGCGGCGCCGTCCACCGATGGCTTCGATCGCGAAGCGCTGGATGAGCTGACCGCGCTGGATGCCATTTTCGTCATCAACGGCCAGATCGCCTGTCCGCCGTTCAGCGCCGCAGCCACCGACATCCAGGTGCATTTCCCCCATGAAACCCTGCATGCGCTGTCTGCGCTGGATGCGCTGGCCCTGCCGCGCCTGCTCGACGCATCCGCCACCATCGACACCCACTGCGCCATGAGCGGCGAGCCGATCAGCTTTGCGGTGACGGCGAGCGGAGAATTGCGCGCCGAAGAGTTGGACACAGCGGTGGTGGCGTTTCAGAAGGTGGCGGACAACGTGAATCGTTATGCCTTCGACCTCGCACCCGGCATCCGCTTCGTACGACCGGAACACAGCGGCGTGTTGCGGCAAACCCTGACGCTGGGCGAAGCATCGGCCGTGGCCAATGCCTTCTACTCGTTTCAGCGCAAGCTGTTCAAGGGCGACGCGGCTTAGGCTGTTGCAGCCAGGCCAGGGCACCCAGTCCGGCGGCGCGCCCGCTGGCGAAACAGGCAGTGAGCAGATAGCCGCCGGTGGGTGCTTCCCAGTCCAGCATTTCGCCCGCGCAAAACACGCCGGGCAGGGCACGCAGCATCAAATGCTCGTCCAGCGCCTCGAAGGCGACACCGCCGGCGCTGCTGATGGCTTCATCCAGCGGACGCGGCGCGATCAGCCGCAGCGGCAGCGCCTTGATGGCCGCCGCCAGGCGTTCCGGCTGTGCGAAGTCCGCCGCGGAAACCACCTCGCGTAGCAGCGCGGCCTTCACCCCCTTGAGACCGAGCCGGCTTTGCAGATGGCTCGCGAGCGAGCGTGAGCCCCGCGGCCGCGCCACTTCGGTGATGACGGCTTGCAGATCTTTTCCCGGCAGCAGGTCGAGATGAATGAGCGCGCTGCCGCTTGCCGCGATTTCATCGCGCAGCGGAGCGGACAAGGCGTAGATCAGGCTGCCTTCGACACCGGCCGCGGTCACCACGAACTCGCCCTGCTTGCGGTGGGCAACTCCTGATCTATCGGTGAAACACAGCACCACCGGCTTTACCGGCTGGCCGGCGAAGCGCGTGCGCAGATGATCGCTCCAACCCACATCGAAGCCGCAGTTCGCCGGCCGCAGCGGCGCGATTGAAACGTCACGCGCGGCGAGCAGCGGCACCCATGCGCCGTCCGAACCCAGCCGCGCCCAACTGCCACCGCCCAGCGCCAGCACCACGGCGTCGGCCTGCACCGTTTGCTCGCCCTCGGGCGTGGCGCAGCGCAGCGCGCCGTGCGCATCCCAACCCAGCCAGCGATGCCGCACATGGAACTGCACTCCGTGCTCGCGCAGGCGATGCAGCCAGGCGCGCAACAGCGGCGCCGCTTTCATCTCGGTGGGAAACACCCGGCCGGAGCTGCCGATGAAAGTCTCGATGCCGAGCCCATGTATCCAGTCGCGCAGGGCCTCGGGGCCGAATGCCTTCAGCAGCGGTTCGAGCTGCGCGCAGCGGGGGCCGTAGCGGGAGAGAAATTGCGCAGCCGGCTCGGCGTGGGTGATGTTCATCCCGCCCTTGCCTGCCATCAGGAACTTGCGCCCGACGGAAGGCATGGCGTCGTACACCGCTACCCGCGCGCCGCCCTGAGCCAGCACCTCGGCCGCCATCAGGCCGGCGGGGCCGCCGCCGATCACGGCGACGGAGGGTGGATTCAACTTGGGTGAAGACATGGCGGTTCCACGATGCAGTCAGCGAACTGCATTATGCAGGCAATTTGTCGCCGGCCTTATTCCAGGCCGAACAGGCGCACCGCGTTTTTGTAGGCGACCTTCTCGGCGGTGACGGGCGAGAGATTCGCCAGCAGACCGGCCCGAATGTTGTTGGCAACGCTGTCGTAGTCCGCCCAGTTGTACACGTCGTCGATGCCGACCATGAAACGCTCCGGGAAGTCCTCGATCAAGTGTTTCCATTCCCCGCGCAGGCTGTCGGCGGTGAAGGCGATCCGGTCTGCGTTGCGTGGGCGCACCTGGGGCGGCGAGCGGAAGGACAGATCGCAGAGCACATTCGGATGCTTCTCGAAAAATGTGCGGATGTCCGAGGCGCTGGCATTCACGCCGCAGTGGGAGAGCAGCAGCACACCTTGAGCGTTGGCATCGGCGAGGTGACCGAGCTGCACGGCGGTGTCGGCATCCCACTGTGCGTGCACGTTCAGCGGCCGCTTGTACTTCGCCGCCAGGTCGAGCATCGCCTTGAGCGTGGGTGCATCGGCGCGGATTTTGAGGAGCAGAAGAGGGTTCGCCGCGGAGGTGGTGGTGTTGACGTGGATTTCGCCGATCACCCGTGCGCCTTCCCGCAATTCCTTCTCCATCCGCTCCAGCGCATTCTTGAAGGCAGGGCTCTCCGCGTCTTCCAGTGCGGCGACGCCACGGGACTGCTTCAAGCCGACCCATTGGCTTTGCCCGGTGTAGAGGATGTAGCGCTTGCCAAAGACGCCTGACATCTCCGCCCTGCGCACGGGGCCGTCCGGCCCGCCCGCGCCGCCGGCCCAGCGTATTCCGTTCCGGTCCATGTGCTCGCCCAACTCGCCGCTGGTCATGAAGGGCATCACATGAAAATGCATGTCGGCGATGGGCATCGTCTTCGCGGCTTCCTCACCCGGCGCGGCCACTGGCATCATCCCGGTCGCGCTGGCGATCAGGATGGCGGCGGTGATGGCTTTCATTCTTGGTCTCTCCCTGGCGTCTGTGCGGAAGCGGTGATCCTTACCTGATCCTCCACGTGCCCATGTTTCATCGAGAGCAAGCAGGCGCTGTCCTCGATCTTCAAGACGGCACAAATAGTACAGTGTCGACGCTTTTCTACTCAACCCGGTTGCGCCCCTTGCGTTTCGCGCAGTCGAGCGCCGTGTCGGCGCGGCCGAGCAGGGCGGTGCCGGATTCACCTGGCTCATGGCTGGCGACACCGAAGCTGGCCGCTGTGTATTGCATGAACCCCGGACCGTGGTCCGGCATTGTTGACAGCGCACCGCCAGCTTCCCGATAATCTAGTTAACCAACTAGTAAATGGTGCCGAGCATGGTCTCCACAGCCGATCCGCGCGAGCGTCTAACGCTGGCAGCAGCGAAACTGATTCACAAGCAGGGCTTCGCCTCCACCACCCTGGCGGACATCGCCAAGGCGGCCAAAGTCGCCCTGGGCAGCGTGTACTACTACTTCCGCAGCAAGGACGAGATCGCCGCCGCCATCGTGACCAAGCGGGTGGCCGACATCGATCAGCTGCTGATCAAGAAAAACACCTTGCCCGACCCGCGCTCGCGCCTGGAGGGACTGATCCAGGTCTGGGTGGACGACCGCGAGATCGACGCCCGCTACGGCTGTCCCATCGGCAGCCTGTGCTACGAACTGGCAAAAGGGCGCGGGCCGTTGAGCGCTCATGCCGTCACGCCGTTCCGCGCGCTGCTCGATTGGTGCGAAGAACAGTTTCGCGCGCTAGGCCATCAACAGGACGCCCCCACGCTGGCGCTGCACCTGATCGCGGCATTGCAGGGCATCAGCCTGGTGGCGAACAGCCTGGGCGAGCCGGCGGCGATCCTGCGCGAAGCCGCGCATCTGAAGTCCTGGATAAAAGAACTCTAGGAAGGCGGAGAGAGGAGCAAGGGGCCGCCAAGAGTCCCGACTCACCCCGTTTCCATCGATCAACCACCCCTGAGGAGACAACATGAAAATAAAACGCAAACTGGTTTTGGCCGCAACGCTCGTCGCTATTCCGCTGTACGCCGCTCATGCCGCGGATATGGTGCCGGAGCCTTACGGCACGGCGAAAGTGGACATGCACAAGATGCCTGCCACCAATACGGTATTCGACGTCAACTACGACGACCCCCAGAAACTGAACACGCTCTACTTCTTCGTCAAGAACACGAAGAAAGTGACCCACGGCAAGGTGGTGGTGGTGACCCACGGACCGGAGCTGCGCGCCTTCGCCAAGGAGAACTACGAAAAGTACCAGGGCATCGTCGACAAGATGGCCGAGCTGGCCAAGGATGGCGTCCAGTTCAAGATGTGCGCCAACGCCATGAAGGCCGCCGGTTTCGAGCCGTCCGATCTGCACGGCTTCATCACCGTCGTGCCGGCCGGCTTCCCGGAAATCGCCTACTGGCAGGGCAAGGGCTACAAATACATCAACCCGCTGCCGTTGTCGGTGAAGGATGTCCGTTACCTCGACCAGCCCCAGCTCAAAAAATAAGCGCGGCGACGGGGCGCTCTCGGTTGAGCCGCCCCCGATCCCACCAAGCATCATGCGACGAATCCTTTGCACCATCGGCACGGCGGCCATGCTGGCTGCCTGGCCGCTCACTGGCGGGGCAGCGGATGCCCCGGCCCCCTGGGGCAGCGCGACCGAAGCGGCGCGCACCTACCACGGCCAAAAGGTCGTGTTCGATGTCACGGCGGGCACCCTTGATGGCCTGAACAGCGTGCTGGACCGGGCGGGCTTCCTCAGCCAGATGAACGGCGACGACCCGTTCGAGACAAAGATCGTCATCGTCCTGCACGGCGACGCCATTCCCTTCTTCGCCGGCCGTAATTACGCCAAATACAAGAAGCTGATGCAGCGCGCCCACGGCGCCTCGCTCGGCAACATCATCGAATTCCGCATGTGCCAGGCGGCGGCCCGTTTGCGCGGGCTCCAGCCGAAAGATATCCATGGCTTCGTTACCATGGTGCCCATGGCCGAAGCTGAAATCGCGCGGCTGCAGCGGGAGGAAGGTTTCGCCTACCTGCGTTGATGCTGTCGGCCCGGGCTGGCCGGATATCCGCGCCCGTCAAGATTTCCGCTTCGGGCGCGTCCACACGTAGAAATAGCGGGGCTCCTCGTCGATGAATCGCTCCGCCACCGACGAGTAGGCGCGGCTTTCGCCGGGGCCGAGGTCGGCATGGTCGGCGATCTCGCTCATGCCCACCTGGATGCCGCGCTGGTCGAACAGAAAGATGCGGGCGTCCGGGTGCGCCGTGGTCTCGCTGGTGTTTTCCATCACCACCCGGTATTCATAGCGGGTTTCCCCATTCTTGTGGAGCACCGTGAACACGACATTCTTGACGTAGGCGGCATTCACGTCGAGAACCCTGTCTGGCAGGAACTCGCGCAAATGCGGCAGCTGCCCCTTGATCAGGTTGGCAAGATCCTTGCGGGCACGCTGCAACTCCGGATCGGCTTTTTGCAATGCCTGTTTGGCCTGAAACAACTCTGCATGCATGGAGTTGTTCTCGGTCGTCAGACTGTCGATACGGGCGATGGAAAAGATGCTGACCAGGATCAGCAGCAGCAGCGTGATGCCGAGCGCGATGGCCAGCATCAGCCGCTGGCTTTTTCTGCGGCCCGTGCCGTGGTTCCGATGTTCGGAGTGGCGGCGCGAAGTGCGCGGCATGTTCTCCGCAAGCGGTCGCTGGGATTCGGTTGCTTCAATGGCTGGATCATTGGGGATGTCGTTCATGGCCGTTCCATACGGTGTTCACAACCGGAGCCGCGCCTTTCCAACAGAAAATGGCTTGATTCATGCCCGTTTTCCTGGCGGATGCCTAAGTCTGTCGCGCGACATTATTTGTCTATTATGACATCGACAGAAAGCGCGGGTGAAGCCAGGTAAACTCGAGACAGTTGAAAACCCGAACCCCTGACCAGGAGTGTGGTATTGCGCATGCCTTGGCCATCGCCCCCGCGCCGGCTCCTTCCTCTTCTTGCATTAGTGCTGATCGCCTGTGCGCCGGCAGCCGCGCGCGGCGAGTCGGAGAATGCAACCGCCATCAAAGAGCAGCTGAAGAAAGCCCAAGTCCAGCTGTTTGTCGAGAACGACATGCTCGCGGGCTCCGACCGGTATTACACCAACGGGCTCAAACTCGGGGGCGGCGTGGAAATTCCGCTGCTGGAGAGCCTATTCGCCCCCATCCCCCAGTCGATCCTGGAAGCCCTGGCCAGAAAGTCACCGGAGGGGGAGGAACCGATCAATCACTTCGGGCTGTTCATCGGCCAGAACATGTATACGCCGCGCCATATCGGCGTTGCCGAAAACCAGCCGTTCGATCGCCCGTGGGCGGCGTGGCTGTACCTGGGCGGAGTGGTGCAGCGGGTGCAGGGTGACCGCCTGGACAGTGTGGAACTGGATGTCGGCATGGTGGGTCCGGCCGCGCTTGGCAGGCAGGTGCAGACCGGCTGGCATCGCCTGATCGGAGTGCAACAGCCCAAAGGCTGGTCGAACCAGATCCCCAATGAGCTGGCGTTCATGGCTGCCTATCTGCAGAAACGCCGGTTTGGCAACGACACCATCCAGATCGTGCCGCACATGGGTGTCACCGTGGGCACGGTGATGACGTTGGCGCGCGTCGGCGGCATCGTCCGCATCGGCAACCGCATGACAGGCTTCGGCCCCGATTCCATCGAACCCGGCGGCGCGATGCTGCAGGCCACCCGCGACCAGGACATGCGGGCGTCGGATGCCTGCTGCGAGTGGTATCTCTTCGCCGGCGGTGACTATCGTCTGGTCGCGCGCAACATCTTTCTCGACGGCACCCTGTTCCGGGACAGCCCAAGCGTGGACCGTCGCAACGCCGTGTACGATCTCACCACCGGACTCATGTTTCGCTACCGGCAGCTGAATCTCTCGCTCACGCATATACGCCGCAGCGAGGAGTTCACCACCCCCATCGGCGGCGGCGGAACGCAGGCGTTCTATTCGCTCAACATCGGATGGCAGTTCGACTGAGCGGACCTGGTCGGCCAGATTCCATCCCGCATCGACCCGGCGATCGAATGCCGCCACAGATGAAATTGTGTTCACCGATGGAATCGCGCCGACTCCGCGCTTGTTATTTTGTTATCGCCTGCTATACCCATACTTCTTTTCAATTTTCCGAAAGGAAGACCCCATGTTCCGCCTCTCAATACCCTTGCTGCTCGCAAGTCTTTTCGTCGCCCCCGCTTTTGCCGCCGCTGACACACCGCTCACCATCAAGCTCGACGCCCAGAACAACTCGGGGCAGAGCGGCACGGCCACACTGACGCCCGAAGGCGACCAGACGAAAGTGGTCGTCGAGATGATGAATGCGCCCGCCGGTGTCGCTCAACCCATGCATATTCATCTTGGCACCTGCGCCAATCTGGACAAGGTGCCGAAATGGAAACTGGAAGCGCTCAAGGACGGCAAATCAACGACCATGGTCCCCGCTTCGCTCGCAACCATCATGAAAGACAAGACTGCCATCAACGTGCACAAAAGCGTCGCTGAGATCCAGGTCTATGTGGCATGCGGCGACATCGCCAAATAATTCGGTACAGCTGCGCGCAGGGAGGCGCGCTTTCCCGGGAGAATCACCATGGCCAACCCTTTTGTACACATTGAATTGCAAACCAGAGATATCGCCAAGGCGAAGGATTTCTACGGCAGGCTATTCGACTGGAAACTGGATGACCTCCCCGCGCCGGGCGGTGGGAGCTACACCATGATCAACGTGGGCGTGGGCACCGGCGGCGGCATGTTCGCCAATCCCGACCCGAAGGTTCCACCGCACTGGCTGGCCTATGTCGGGGTGGACGACATCGTGGCATCCACCAACAAGGCGCGCGAACTCGGCGCCACGGTCGTGCGGGATGTGATGGAGGTGGGCGACTACGGCTGGATGAGCGTCATCGTCGACCCTACCGGTGCCGCCCTCGCCATGTGGAAGCCCAAACAGGCCTGAGCAGGATGGGCGGGGAGCCCCCTGGCGAACCGAGGGGACCACCGAGGGCGCCGGCCTATCCCCGCTTGCAGGTGGAGATGTGGAACGGCAAGTAGGCCGGGCACCAGCCGATCAGGCTGGTCAGCACAAAGGCGATGGCGACGATTCCCAGCACGATGGCCAGCGTCCCGCTGATCTGGCCGGTGAAATAGAGGGCGGCGATGATCGCCGCGATGATGATCCGGACGACGCGGTCTATGGTACCCATGTTCTTGTTCATGATGCATGACCTCCTCGGCAAAGAGTTGTGAATCGGATGAATGGCTGGCCGCGCTTCGTGGTCGTGACAAACCCGGTCAGAACAGGCGCTGCACGACAAGCACCAGCCCCACGACAATGGCCAGGCACAGCAGGCAGGCGAGAACGAGTTTCGCGACCTTGGGCATGACGACCCTGCCTCCCAATCGGCGCAAGCGGCCAGCTTGCTTCATGAAGCATAGGACACTTCTCCGATAATTGAAGTTCGACCAGGCTGACGCCTTGGCGCCCCGGGAAACTCCGCTTCCAGTGTCTATACTGAATCTCGCCATCGGCGAGATGGCGCTGTGTTCAACTATCGCGAAAGGAGTTGCACCATGAGCAAGATCCTTGATGAGGTCGTAGCCGCGAACAAGGTCTATGCGGCCGATTTTGGCGACAAGAGCAAGCTCCCCATGCCGCCCGGAAGACACTTTGCCATCCTCACCTGCATGGACGCCCGGCTCGACCCGGCGAAATTCGCCGGCCTGGCGGAAGGGGACGCGCACGTCGTCCGCAACGCCGGTGGTCGCGCCAGCGATGACGCAATCCGCTCCCTGGTCATTTCCTACAAGCTGCTGGGCACGCGTGAATGGTTCGTCGTGCACCACACCGACTGCGGGATGGAGACCTTCACCGACGAAGTCATGCGCGGATTGCTGGCAAAAAGCCTGAAGGCCGCCAGCGTCGATGCCAGCGGCTGGCACGATTCCGGCCAGGGTCCGGGTTCGAGCGAAGGCGCCTACATCGACTGGCTCACCATCAAAGACCAGGCGGACAGCGTGCGGGCCGATGTGCGGCGCATCCGCAACCATCCGCTGGTGCCGGCGGATATCGCCATCTATGGCTACATCTACGATGTCAAAACCGGGCGCCTCAACGAAGTGCCCGAGGCGATGAAACTCGGCAAGGCCGCGTAAGGTGAATCAAGGTTGCTGAGCCGCTTCTGCGTAGGCAGGAGCGGCTCCTCCATGTCGCGCGTCGCGTCTTTCTAAGCCCGCATCGGGAATCCTGCTGTCTCTGAAAATTCGCCTTCTTTGGCTATACTGGATCCGGTCATCGGTTGGATGGCGATGTTCTCAACCATCGCGTAAGGAGTGCGGAATGATGCCAAACCAAGCAAGGCGAGCGCGGCACGCAGGCCCGGCCGCATCAGGGAAGCGGAGTGTGCTAGCGCGACTCACCGGGGTCCTGCTGCTGATCGCTTTTGTTCATCAACCCGCGGCGGCGGAATCCATATTCCCCGATCGGAGTGCCCAAAGGCCGGAGGACCAGGTCGGGTCATTGGATGAGCGCACGGTTGCCCCTCAACCTCCTCTCCGCAGTCGTGAGGAGATCCAAGACGACATCCAATCCCTGGAATCGGAGCGAGCCGAGTTGCTGATGAAATACGCGAGCGCCCATCCGGATGTGCGCGCTGTCGACCGTCGCTTGCAGATCCTGAGGAAGCAACTGGAAATGCTGAATCAGGCTCCCGGTCCGGCGAAATAGGTTTCTGAACAATCTCTTTCCTGTTGCGATCGCGTCTGCGCGTATGACCGTCTTTCTGCGCAAACCGTACCGGGCTGAAATCGCCCAGGGCGGACTAAAGAAGGCGATTTAGCCGCCGCTAATATACCTATGGACCATCTGGCAGTGCCCCGACAAGCCCGGTGGTTTGCCTTGTGAAGATTCCGTGAAATGTCGATGCCGGTGCAACCAGGGGGCTGCCGGCAAAACCCATCCACCTGGCAAGAAGCGTGTCTGCCAGGTGGCGACACGAAATTATCGTAGCGGTGCGGGCAAGCGCCGCATGACTGACTCATGAAAACCAACTTTTTCCTGTGGCTGATTCCGCTGCTGGCATTGATGGTGGGCGGGACGGCCGCTGCGTCCAACCCGCCCATCCCGGCGACAGTCCCTCCTGACAATGCCATCGGGCTCTACGCCAGCTACCTCAAGGAGGCGGATGGCACGCTCACGCTGGACCAGGCCATGGCAGCCTACGACAGCGGCAAATTTTCAGCCGGTCACAGCCCGATCCTGAATTTCGGCATCGGCTCGCAACCGGTCTGGATCCATTTCAGCGTGGGCAACCCGACGACGCAGCCGCTGCAACGGCGCCTGTCCATCGAAACCGCATGGCTCGACCAGGTGGATGTCTATTTTCGTTACCAGGGCAAAACGGCGGCGGCCTATCACGTTGGCGACAGCAAGCCGTTCGCCCAGCGTCCCGTCGATAGCCGTCACTTTGTGTTCGATCACGTCTTCGAGTCTGGCGTCAGCGATGTCTTCGTGCGCGTGGAAACGCCCGATCCGATGATGGTGCCGATCTACCTGATGCCGCTGGAGCAGGCGCACGCCAGGGAAAAGCAGCAGGACTACAGCTATGGTTTCCTGTACGGATTCCTGTTCGCCCTGCTGGCCTATAACGTCATGCTGTACGCCGGTCTGCGGGACTCGCGCTACATCTTCTATTCCCTGTATCTGGGCATGTTCCTGCTGATGAATGGGTCCTATACCGGGCACGGCTTCAATTGGATCTGGCCCGAGTCGACGACCTGGGCGCAATGGTCCAACCCGGTTTTCATGATGTTGTACGGAGCGAGTGGCCTGGTCTTTGCCTTGCGCTTTCTGGACATGCGCACGCATTTCCCGCGCGCCCACACGGCTGTCGTCGGATATCTGAGCATCGCTGCCGCCCTCCTGGTTCTTGCTGTGCTGTTCGACAGCCAACGTTATGCCCTGCTGATTGCATTCATGTTCGCCCTCCTGTTCACCAGCATCATGCTGATCCTGGGTGTGATGGCTGCGCGCTCAGGACAGAAGCCGGCGCAATATTTCCTGTTGGCCGCGATTGCGGCCATAGTGGGCGCCGCGTTGACCACGCTGTCTGTTTGGGGCTTCATACCGATCAACATCTGGACCTTCCGTGCGGTCGACATCGGGATATTGTTGGACGCCACGCTGCTGGCACTGGCGCTGACCTATCAGTTCCGCGTCGGCCAGGAGGAAAAACTGCGCGCCGAGCAACTGGCCAAGCTGGACCCGCTTACCGGCATCAACAACCGGCGCGCCTTCTACGACAAGGCCACGCCCATCTGGAACGTCACACTGCGGCACAATCGCAACCTCTCCGTCATCCTGCTGGATATCGATAACTTCAAGCGTGTGAACGACGCCTATGGTCACGCCTATGGCGATGAGGCACTGATGGCCATGGCCGGCACGGTGATGAAATCCATCCGGGATCAGGATGTGGCGGCGCGATGGGGTGGCGAGGAATTCATCCTGCTTCTGCCCGAAACCGATCTCCGGGAAGCCGCCGCGCTGGCGGAAAGATTGCGCGGCGCCATAGCCGACATCCGCCTGCATCATGCGGGTGCTGAAATCACCGTTACCGCGAGCTTCGGTGTCGCGCAAAGGGAAACGCATCACACCAACCTGGACGCACTCATCTCGACTGCCGACAAGTACCTCTACCAATCCAAGGAAACGGGGCGCAACCGGGTCAGCTACGATTTGGCGCTCTGCGCCGGCTAGTCACGGCCGAATGCGACGCGGTGAGGTTGATATCGCGTTGGTAGAACGTCCGGGCATGCTGGAGGATAGGGCAGCCGAAGCGGCTGCCCGAGGGGGTTACGCCAAGCGGCGGCTGCTCAGCTTGAACTTGAAATCGGCCGGGTCGCGGCCATCGAGTTTGGTGTCGCCAAATTCAGCATAGGGATACATCAGGTACGGTACGGATACCTTGCCATCCCCCGGCAGCGGGAAATCGCGGCCATAGTTGAAGCCGACCCAGTTCATTTCCCAATAGCCGAACAGGCGCTTTCTAAGGTCGACGATTTTCGGATCGCTCAGTGCCAGCTTCTCCTCCAGCACTGCCTTGCGCACGTCCGCCGGGTCCACCGGCACCCAGCCGTGACGCGCCGAGAAAAATTCCGCGCGGCAATGCTGCGCCTTGGCGATATCGCCGCTCTTGCCCAGCGATTTGAACTGGGCCGAATCCGCCACGCGCACGCCGTAGAACTCGCGGGCCGGAATGCCGGCAGCGCGCGCCAGCCCCACAAACAGCGAGTTGATATCGGCGCATTTGCCGCCGAGGTCGCCGGACTCCAGCATGAATTTGATATTGCCCATGCCGCAGCCACGGACCTTGGGGTCGCGGAAGGTGTTGTCCACGATCCATTCGTAGATGGCTTTTGCCCTGGCTTCTGGCGTCTTGATGCCCTTGACGATCTTGTTGGCGGTGTCGCGCACGATGCCGTCGAGCGGCATGTGCTCGGTCGGCTTGAGATACAGCGCGGCTTCATCCATGTCGCGCAAGCGGGGCGCCGCGGCGGCCATGCGGCGATCGCGCGTCGCCACTTGCGCGCTGACCGTCACTAGGCGCTTGCCGTCGGTCTCACCCCATGCAGTGCTGAAAATGGGCGCACGATAAGTGCTGTCCCAATGCAGCGCCGCAGCTGCGTCGTCCTTGCAGCTGACGGACAGCACCCGTTGGTAATCGCCCGCATCCTGGGGCAGGGGCAGCCAGAGATGGCCAGCGCCTTTTAGTTGGGAAAGGTCAACCTCATAGGTCAGTTCGAAAGTGCGCCAGTCGGAAGCATTGCCGCCCGCCTCGGCCAGCACACGAGGTGCCGCCGCGAACAGAGGAGTGGTCGCTGCCAGGCGCAGAAAGTCACGTCGTTTCATCATGTCTCCTAAAAACGTTTTTCCCGGATATCTGCGAACGCCGCCCACGTTGAAGGGATGGGCCGGATAGAGGGGCCGCTTTGTTCCCCATGGACGGCAGGGGAAGTGTACAGGAGGAGCAGATTTTTCGCGCCGCGTCAGAACCAGAAAGAACGGCCCTTCATCAGAAATTCGACGTGCGGCATGTAGTGCGAGCCATCACAGGAAAAAGTCACGCTCACCATGCCGTTGAAAATGTTGATCGAGGCCATGCGCAGATAAAAAGTCGGATCCGCGAGGCGCAAGTCCTGCATGGTACCCAGAATCCGCTTGATGTCTTTCTGCGGGATCGCAGCATCGGTGGGGTAGGGGCGCGGCGGATAGACCAGGCAGATGTCCGGATCGCTCAAGGCCTCGTATTCCAGAATGCGATAGCGGAATGAATCATCCACCGTCCAGATCGTGGCCTGGCTGCTGGAAAAGTGGATCTGGCACTGAAACACGCCGCGCTGCGTCAGCAGTTCCTCCAGGATGGCCAGGGACTGTTCGATATTGCCGTCCATCGGGCTTTCCACGCGGCATTGCTGAAACACGCCGCTGCGGATCGCCGGGTCGCCCTTCACCTGGCGCCAATAGCCGGGTTCCTCGTAGAGTTCGGATGTGACCGGCAGATTGCGCAGGTCGAAGTCGGCACCGAGATAGCCCAATGTCTGGGCATCGCGGCGCACCACCTGCAGCGCGGTGAGCGAGGGCCGGTGCCCCATCAGGCTGATGTAGGCATCCGAGAGCAGAAATCCCCACACCGGCACCGCTTCCTTCATGTAGGGGCGTTGCGAGCGGTCGCGGCCGAGGTGATCAGGCACGATCCCGTTCTCGCCGGCGTTGTTGCAGATCTGGATGCCGTCGGTGCCCACGCAGTACAGGACCGAGCAATGCGGAATGCTGGAGAAGTTCTCCGCGAGAATCGCATCCAGCGCTTCGCAGTTGCCCCATGCCGGGGCGCAACATTCGGCCAGTTGTCCCAGCGGCTCGCGCAGGATGCGCGCCAACTCTTCCCGCTGCAGATAGATGCTGTCTTTCCATGAATCTTTCATGAAGCCTCCACCATCAGGCCTGAACCAATGCTTCGTTTTGGTGCGCGCGGCGATGATGCCCGCGCAAATGGGCAGCAAATTAGATACAGGTGCTTGCTGATAGTTCAGGTGACGCGCAGGGCGTGCTGG
>Ga0153916_10002301_pt1 | contig 14036 bp, 14 predicted proteins | sample Opewatmetagenome_FD_109642 | JGI IMG/M metagenome (GOLD analysis project Ga0153916, IMG submission 109642) | Freshwater wetland microbial communities from Ohio, USA - Open water 3 Core 3 Depth 4 metaG | ecosystem: Environmental > Aquatic > Freshwater > Wetlands | place: USA: Ohio, Lake Erie...
GAGGCCGGGCGGGCCCGCATTCGGCTTCAAGAGCGGGTGACGGGATTCGAACCCGCGAATGCTTGCTTGGGAATAGGGCGACTCTCAGATCACCCGGAGGCCTTGCTTTTCCCTGATTCTCTGCGATGACGCCGTCGGTGTTTCGACGAATAAAGTGACTCCCCATTTCTCGAGTTCTGCGGGGCCCTTGCCGACACGGCAAAGGGGCCTTCAACATACTACATCAGCGTCAGCCGCAAGGGAAGGGGATCCAAGAGACTACGGCGGTGCCAGCCACGCCGCTTTCGTTTGCGCGGTACGCGGATCGATGGCAGAATCGAGGCCAGCGGCTCATCGGGCACGGACCGCTTGGCACCCACGGACCAGCTCTGGAGAGAATTGGTCCAGCCGGGCGGAGGGCAGGCCGCTTTGGGGCTGCCTCTCAGCGAGGAGGAAGTAGACACCTTGTCTTCCAGCACGAATTGACGCGCTAGTCAAAGCAAGATCTGGAAGCGTCGACCCGCACACCGCCGTTGGTCACTTGGTGCGCGGCGAGCCAATAGTGAAACCGGCCAGATCGAGGGGCCGATTGTTGTATTCTGATGGGGGAAGCATGCATTGACCGCATCCTCCCTTTTCGGCGGTTCTCATTCCATGCTGGCGTTGCTGGGCCCGGTTGGGCTCGCCAGGAGTGACGCCAACATCGTAGGTGCGTTGAGAGGTGGAAAGACCGCCGCTGATCCTGACAAACATAAGGCCACCGTCGATCCATAGACGAGGCATGCCGTTGTCAGCGAGTCAACCGATCAAAGCGAGTCATCGGCGGACGAGCGGCAACTGGGCTACTGACGGAATGCCCTGCGTTACCCGATCAAGCTCGCGGCGTACCCCAGTAACCTCAAACCGCCCTTCGAAATCACTGGGTTCCTTCTCGATGACATAGCCCTCTGACGCTCTGTGACGGGTTTGGCCAATTGCCATGAGGTGACAGGGTTTGAGCTTTGGGCGTTTCCACCAAGATGGGAATGCGTCATGAGGCTGGCGGCTCTCTTCAAGTTACACCCGAGGGCGGAGGGGCAGAAGGAGGAACGACATGTGGACACGGTCGCGGGTGAGGGGCGTCGCATCGCGGTTGCGGATCGTGGCATGCGTGTTGACCCTGGCATGCCTCCTCCTTCCCTTCAGACAGGGACAAGTAGGCCTACGGGATGCTCGCGCGTCCGCATTGACTGTCACCACGACTGCTGACGAGACCGTTGACGACGGTAACTGCTCGCTTCGGGAGGCCATTCAGGCGGCCAACACAAATGCCGCAGTCGACGCATGCCCCGCAGGAGACGCTGTCAGCTCCGATACCATCAGCTTCGCCGTGAGCGGCACGGTCACCCTGACCGCGCAATTGGAGGTCTCCGCCACAGACCCCCTTGTAATCGACGGTGATGGGACGGTGATCATCGAGGGCGGAGGTCACCGGGTCTTGAACGTGGCTGCCGGCGGGGAGGTTGAGCTTGTGGACATTTCGCTAGCCGGAGGCTGGGCCGACGCTGGCGCAGGAATCAGCAACGCCGGAACCCTGACCATGACAGACAGCAGTCTCACAAGCAGCATGACCACTGGGACGTACGCGTGTGGCGCGGGGATTCTCAACACCGGCACACTAACAATCATCAGAAGCACAATCTCCTCGAACTACTCCACCTACCACACTGGTGGCGGGATCTGCAACCTTGGCGAACTGACGATAGAAGACAGCACATTGAGCGGGAACACCGCCAGCCATGACGGGGGGGCCATCCACAACTCCGGCACAGCAACAATCACCAACAGCACTCTCTCTGGCAACACCGCGACCTATTCTGGTGGCGGCGTCTACAACTATACGGGAACGCTGGCGCTAGCGACCACCACGGTGAACGACAATCACGCACTCTACGGAGCCGGCCTCTTCAACCATGCTAGTGGAACTGCAACGATCACCAACAGCACGCTGTCGGGTAATGTTGCTGGCTATGACGGCGGGGGGATCTACAACCAAGGGCACATGGCCATCTACAACGCAACAATCACGGGGAACGGCGCGCAATTCGGAGGCGGGATCAAGGGCGACGGGCTGTGGCTGGCACTTCGCAACACGCTCTTGGCCGGCAACTCGGCCTCAGTCAACGGCCCGGACTGCTATGCAATGACGGCTGCCAGCGGAGGCTACAACCTGATCGAAGACACAGCAGGATGCGGGATTTCTGTGGGCACAGGTGACCTGCGGAATGTGGAATCTGATTTGGGTCCCCTTCAGGACAACGGTGGGCCGACCGATACTCATGCCCTGATGGCGGACAGTTTGGCTGTGGATGCGGGTAATCCGGCGGGATGCGTGAATGGCCTCGGGGATGAGCTTGTCACAGACCAGCGCGGCTTCGTGCGTCCTGTTGATGGTGATGGGGACATGCAAGCCGTTTGCGACATAGGAGCCTACGAACTTGCCCCGCCCGCCGCTTCGTTCTCGGTCTTCCTTCCGTGCATCCTCCGCAACTACTGCGCTCCACTCTACCTCGATGACTTCGGTTCATCCGGCTCGGGTTGGCCGATCCAGGATGCAGGCGATGTCGCATATGAGTACCTTTCGGGTGAGTACCGGATTCTGCTGCGTAGCACCAACTGGTCGGCAGCAGCCACACCTGGATTCGCCGCCGCCGACTTCGTCGTCGAGGCCGATGTGCGGAATGCGGGGGCAGCGTACGGGACGTACGGACTGCTGTTTGGCCTTTCAGGGGACTGGGAGGAGTTCTACGAGTTTGAGATCGGTCCGGACGGTTTCTTTGCTGTCTACAAGTATGACCATAGCGTCTGGACGGGAATGGCCTCTGGATCCTCCGGCGCGGTCAATACTGGGGCGGCGGGCAACCGGCTCAAGGTCCTCCGCGAGGGCGCGACCATCAAAGCCTATGCTAACGGGACATTGCTGGCCACCCTATCCGATAGTTCCTTCGCAGGTTCGCGCCGCCTGGGCGCAATTGCCTTCTCGTATGGTGAGCCCAATGTCGACGTTCGCTACGACAACTTCACCGTCTATCCCATCACGTGTACTGGACTGGCTGGCTTGCCTCCACACGGCCAGTATCCTGCCGGAGAGAGATCGGGTGGGGAGACCTGGAAGGAAAGGTTAGCCTCCGACCGGTGAGGGGGGCAAGTGGAACCCAGTCGGTCTTCGCCATGCCCGGCGGACGCAGAGAAGTGCAAGGCTGCGAACCGATGTGTGGGAGGCCGCGTTTCCAGCTCGAGCAGCTCGCGCCGGGGAACTAGCAGTGGGCGCGTGTGGAGAAGGCAAGCCCATTGGCACTTGATGAGGGTGGATTGAGAAGGTCGCTTATCGCGGGCGGTTGCAGCAGGCGAATACGACGGAGGAATGCGAGGCCTGGGCAAGATTCGGAATAAAGCGACTCTCGCCATAGGCCTGCCCTTCTGGAAGGGCTGCCGCATACAAGAGTCGGCTCAGTTGATGCAGCAATGTCGGGTGACGAGGTTCGACCGCGCGAATCCTTGCTTCTAGGGTATTTGATATTCAAGCCATCCGGCCTCCGATTGGGGGCCGGATGGCTTGTTTTCGCCTGTGTGAGCGGGTGACGGGATTTCCTGGCCCGCGGCCCGGGCGGGCGAACCCGCGAATGCTTGCTTGGGAATAGGGTGACTCTCAGATCATCCGCACCCCTTGATTTTCCCTGATTCTCTGCGATGACGCCGTCGGTGATTCGGCGAATAAAGCGACTCTTCCGAACTAGCCTCAGGCTAGTGTGATCAATAGATGGCCCCCATCTCCATCTCTTGGAGGCTAGCCACAACGGGATTCTCTATGGCAAGAACAAGACCGAGGATACGCCATAACGACGTTATGTCAATGGTGAATCGTGTCTTCCCCCAATCAAGGGGTTGCACCTTGAGCAGGAACCTAGCAGCGACCTACTAAGGGGAAGGTTGTCGCCGAAATTGCTTTGTCTACGGCCCCCAATCCGAGAGAACCTTGATGATCACTTCCGGGCGCGCGGGGTCATTCGTGCGCAGATGAACGGCGAAGGTGTGCGGGCCGTCCATTCCGGCGTGCATCATGAACACGCTCGAGGCAACGGTAGTGCTCTTCCCGGGGCCGAGGACCATCGTACCGATGGTCACTGTAGGCGGTCAACACCCCTCCAGGACTTCGATGGACGGCGCCTCGTCGAAGCGCAGAGTTCCCTGGCCGGTGTTGGTGACGGTGAAGACAAAGGTCTTCGGCGTATCGAGTTTGACCCGGCCGAAGTCGATCGACTCAGGAGCGACCGAAACCACCGGCGTGCCGCGCGCCTCGCGGGATGGCCGCAGCCCAAGCACAACGGCAAGAGTGACCAGAACTGCGCCAGCGCCGAGCAAGAGGAACTGAAGCGGCCGGCGGCTCGCGGTTCGTTTTCGTCGACGACTCATGGGCCGGACTCTCCGTCAAACTGAAATGTATAGAGTAAGTTGACCAGCTTCCATATCTGCGCGTCGGTCAGGATAGCGCCCCACATCGGCATGCCGCTTCCCATGCCTCCGCGCAGGATCTTGCCGTGCAGCAGCGCCGGACTTGCCCCGAGCATCGCCTCCGAATCGGTGAAATCGGCCGGGCGCGTCGCGTCGGCGGAGTGCCCCATTGAACTGTCGGCGCCGCTGTCGGGCTCCGACTGGACAAGCGCCTCGGCGAAGACTCCTTGCCCATCGCCCCGCTCGCCATGACAGGCGGCGCAATTGGCCGCGAACAAGCGAGCCGCGTCATCGCGATCGGCTGAGGCCAACTGGGAGTTGTACGTGTAGGCGACGAGGTCCCACAATGCCGCGTCGGTCAGCCCGCTCAGTGAGGCATCGGCTCGCCAGGTTCGCCACACGTCGGCCGGAGAGTGCGAGCGGTACGCGTCCAGGCTGAGGGTTGGCGGCGGGGCAACTTCGGCAGCGACCTGCGCTCCGCGCTGCGGATCGGGCACCACGGCGGGCGTGGTGGCCGCCGGATGCGGTTGATCGAGGTCAATGCCCAAAACCTGGAACAGCGGCGGTGAGACAGTCGCCGTGCCTTCCGTCTTGACTCCTTCAACTTCGATCGTCCCGCGCATGCGCCAGTGGTTCGGGCCACACCAGCGCGTGCAGTAGAAGGTGTAGGTCCCTGGCTGGTCAAACTCGAGCCAAGTCTGGCTGACCTTGCCGGGAAGCACGTCGACCGCGGGAGCATCGCTCAGCCCGACGGCGAACCCGTGCACCACGTCGTCCGATGTCAGCCGAACCAGGAGCGGCTTGCCGGCCCGGGCGTGCAACACGTCGGGCCCCCATCCGCCTGACTCTGCCATCCGCGCGTGAACGAGTGGCGTACGCAGCCAGGCGGCGAGCGGGATGAGGCCGGCGGCGGCCACAACGACAAGGATGGCCAGCCTGGCAGCGTGCTCGCGGAGTCTCATATCAGCAGCCATAGCATGGCCACCGTCGGCAGAAAGAGGAAGCCGATCAGTGGAGTGGAAGGTAACCGCACCTGAGTCGTAACTCTGCGGGCAACGCGCGCGGCCCAAATGAACCCGCCCACCAGGATCGCGGTTTGCAGCGGGGCGATTGCCCCCGCCAGCATCGGCTGCCAGGTAACTCCGGCCGTCCCGATTAGATTCCAGCCAAGCCCGAGCGGGTCGGAGATCGAGCTGAGCACGTAGCTGCCGTTGGTGAGGAAGAAGGTGAGGCTGAAGGCCACCCAGAATGCAAGGCCGAGCGGGACCAGTGGCGTGGCGAATACGGCGAATGGAGATTGTGCGCGCGCGGAAGGATTCGTCCGGGTGCCTTCGACACCAGGCGTGAAGCGTTGGCTGAGGCGGCCGACGAGCCACAGGCTGCCGGGCAGCAGGCCCAGGACCAGCATCAGGAATACCCCCGCATAGGTGATCCAGGCAAGTGAGCCGATGCTGAACGCGGCATTCTTGAACGCACTCCACGGTCCAAGCAGTACCGCCGCGTACACCATCGCCGAGCCGAGCATGATCAGGCTCTTGAACGCTTCGTCGGGACGGGTCGAGGGCATGGCCAGGTCGGCCGCGAATGGGCGGGTGCGCAAGGTGATGTTCTTGTTGGGGCATGTGCGTAGACACTCCAGGCACAAACCGCAGAAGTTGTTGCGCGTCAGGCTGGCGGGGAAGACTCCCCAGGGACAACCGTAGCCGTTCGCCGAACCGTTGTAGCAGGCTTTCGTCTGGCACGCGGCGCATCTCTCGAGCGATGTCACGCGCAGCTCGATCGGCGCCACCTGGGAGTACAGCCCGACGAAGCCTCCCATCGGGCACACATAGCGGCAGAAGGCGCGCCGCTCGAACACCAGGCTCAGCCCGATCGCGAGGAAAACCATGCTCGCCAACGTCACGGATGTGACGCGCGGGCTGGTGAGGATGGCTGCGCTGAAGAGTGCCAGCAAAGCGAAGGCGGCGTTCTGCGTCCACATGTTCCGGAAGATGGCCGGCACGCGCAGGCCAAGCCCACGCGGCCGGCTGCCCTGCGGGTTGAGCACGTTGCCGCGCTGAACCCAATCCCCAACCGTGGGGATCGGACAGATGCTGCACCATCCCCGGCCGATAAATGGGATAAGGAAGATGATCAACGCGGCAAACCAGCCGATCCAGACAAATGCGATCGCGAAGTTGCGGCTGCCGATGGGAGTTCCGATCCACCCCGCTACGGCGGTGAAGACCAGCCCGGCCAGCATGACCGTCGTGAGGGCCACCTGCCATCCGCGCTTCTTGAGCAGGCTCATCCCACGTGTGCTGAGGACTATGCTGCGCGGCTTCATGTGGCCGGTGCCTCACGAGCTGGCCGCACCGCGCCGAGGATGATCGCAGCCATTGCCAGAAGGGCAAGCCCTGCTGCGCGCCAAAAGGCGATTGGCGTACCCACCGTCAAACGGCCGATCATGAACGGGTGATATTGCCCGCAGGCCACATTGCACCGGATGCGAAACGAACCGGGCTTGTCGGCGACGAACGTGAGGCGCGAGGTCTGCCCCGGGTCGGCCTCCACGCCCAGGTCATACTGATCCACATACAGCCCGTGCACGACGTCGGTGCTCACCAATTCGAGGGTCACCGTGTCGCCAGAGTTGACGCTGAGTTCAGAAGGCGCGAAGGCGAACTTCGCCGCTTCGACGCGAATTGTGACGTGACGCGGAGTGGTGTTCACGCCTGGCAGCGGGATGAAGGCAATCGCAGCGGCGGCTACGGCGATGAGCGCCCAGCCGGCGAGTTGTGCAAGGCGAGGTCGGCGGTCGGTGAGCATGCGCGCCCCTCAGGGCATGGTGGAGGGGCCGAAGCGCGCGTACCGCGCGTCGACATACTCGCGAATGGCCGGCAACTCACGGCCCTCCCGCAGCAGGCGCATCGCATCCTGGGTGATATCAACGCACAGGGTGCAGCCCAAAGCGTGGTTGTCGAACGTGATCGTGCCGCTCTCCCCGATATTGGCAATGTAACAATCGAGGTTCGAGGTGTGACCGACGTTTCCACAGCCGCAGTAGCACGGCAGTGCGCGCACAACCTCGGGATTGGCGCCGGCGAACTGGTAGGCCTCGCGCACCGCGCTGGGCGCTTGCTGAACCATCTCGGGCAAATCCTCCATGGGCATCAGATGCAGTTGCCAAGCCGAATCGGAGCCGGCGCACCCTTGCATCGAGAGGGTCAGAATGAAGACGGTGGTGAGGAGCGCCGCGACACGGACAGTTCGGGTTAACCCGGGAATGACCCTAAATCTGGCCATCCTGACCATGGTACCCATGCAGGTCGGCGGGCCGAAGCGCTGGACGGCGCGAGGCCGTGCACGCCAAATGGCCTATGTCGTTTGTCAGTCGGACGGGGTGCTGGAGGAGGGGGCGGGCAACGGCAGACTGACGCGAACCGTCGTCCCGCGCCCGGGGGCTGAATGAATCTCGAGCATGGCGGCGATTAGGTCGGCACGTTCACGCATGCCAAGCAATCCGAAGTGGCCTTGGGCGGCAAATGCACCTGGGTTGGAGGGTGGCGTAAAACCCAGCCCATTGTCGGATATCACGAGTTGCACGCGCTCCTCGCTGAAGTGTAAGGCAAGGTTAGCAAGGGTGGCATGGGCGTGGCGTTGGACGTTGTTGAGAGCTTCCTGCGCGATGCGGTACAGCGCGAGTTCGCTTGTGGGGCCGAGCCGCATGATGTGGCCTTCGCACTTGAATTCCACCGCTAGCCCCAGCTGTTCGGCCTCGCGGGCGAGCATTTCGAGCGCCGGCACTAACCCCAGGTCGTCAAGATAGATGGGCCTGAGGGCGCGCATTGTCCTGCGCAGGTCCAAGATGGTCGCATCCGCCAACTGCTGCATCTCATCCAACGCGGTTTGGTGGGCTGCATCCTTGGCCCCCGGTGCAGCAAGCTGCAGCCTTTGCTTCAGCGCGATCAGCGATTGCAGGGTCACGTCGTGCAGGTCGCGCGCCAGGCGCAATCGTTCATCCTCTTGGGCGGCAGTGATGGCCCCAATGTAGTGGTGCAGGCTGGCCTGCGCGGCCTGAAGTTGCTGAGCCATGGCTAGCAGAGCGTTCTGCAGGCGGCGTATTTCGTCGATCCCTCCGACAACAGGCGTCATGGGCGCAACGGCGCCGGAGGCGAGCTTCACAGCCTGCGCCTCCAGCTGCTGCAGGGGTTGGATGATCTGCCGGGCGCCGAACCACAGGGCGACGACCATCAGGAGTAGTAGGGGTGCCATGACCAGCGGCCCGACCTGGGAAGTGTTGAGTAGCGGGCTGACTACCTGCTGCCAGGGTTCTTCCATGAGCAACGCCCAGCCGCCCACCGGGGCAAAGCTCATCACATGCTCGCTGCTGCCAGTCCCAACGTAAACTGCGCCGCTCTGTCCTGCGAGCGCCTGGCTGACCCCGACATGGTCTTGCAGGGAGCCTTCGAACGCATCGGCCGGGGCGGCATAAAGCACGTGGCGGTCTTCGTCGACGATGGCGATGCGCATGAAAGGATTGTTGGGCAGGATCCCGCGGGAGGTGCCCTCAAAGAGCGGATCGAGGGCGAAGGCGCCGATCACCGCTTGTTCGCCGTCCGCGGTCCACGCCGAGGCGAGCGCCGCGGGTCGACCGTTCGCGTCGCTGACCGCGCTCAATCGCAGATCGGCGGTCGACACGCTGCGGGATATTGGCGCAGGCTCCGGGAGCAGGCTGCTCCATTGCGTCTGGGCCAGCACGTGGCCGAACCGGTCGACCAATGCCAACCCGCGATCGAACTGATTGCGCGCCAGCGTGGACTCGGCCAGGAATGTCTCGGGGGAGTCGCGGCGCTCGGCCAACGCGCGCACAGCATCTTCGCGCCGCCCAATCTCTGAACGCAGCGCCTCGGCGGCGGCGCGCACCGCAAGCACGTCGCGCTCGCCCACCATTCGGCGCATCTCGCCCTGATGTACCAGCACGCTCCCGAAGGACACGACCAGTAGCAATACTGCCAACGGCAGGACGATGAAGAAGAAGAGCTGCAGCATCAAACCCAGACGGGGCTTCATGGCCGGCATGGAAGAGCAAGGATGGGTGGGATGAGGAGGGCCGACGGCCTCACAACGCCAGCTCCTCGGAGGTCAGCCAGGCAAGTGAGACGGCGCGCATGACGGCTTCGGTACGGCTGGACGCCTGAAGCTTGGCGAAGATGTGCGCCAGATGGCCTTGAACCGTGCGGTCGCTGATTTCGAGTTGCAGGCCGATGGCCTTGTTGGTGTAGCCGCGCGCCGCCAGGCGCAGCACTTCGTGTTCGCGATCGGTCAGGGCCTGCACCCCGAGCTCCTCGCGCTTGAGGTTTTGCGCCAAAACGCGCCGCGCAACTTCGATATCCAGCGCGGACTTTCCTTCATCTACGTCGCGAATCGCCTGGACAATCTCTTGCGGTTCGGCAGTCTTGAGCATGTAGCCGTGTGCGCCCGCCTGCAGGACGGCGATGACGTAGGGTGCATCATCGTAGGCGGTGAGGATGAGGATCCCTACCGACTTCATCTTGGCGCTCGCCCAGCGGGCCACCTCGATGCCGGTAACCTTAGGCATCTGCACGTCGAGCACGGCCACGTCCGGAGCAAGATCTTCGATCAGCCGCATGGCCTGCTCGCCGTCTTCGGCTTCGCCGACCACCTGCATGCCGGGTGCCTGCTGCAGGAACTGACGGATGCCTGCGCGAACCACGGCATGATCGTCGGCCAGGAGAACACGGATCACCCGCGAGTGTGAAGTCATGCGTGGCCCTTGGAGGATCCGTCGTGGATTGGGGGAAGGTTGACGCGCGCCAGGTTTGCCACCACAGATGGCTCGGCTTTGATCTCGAATGCGCTCATATACGGCACGCCAAACCAGGCGACGCCGGTGCCGAAGAGCAGCCCAGTCATGAGGCGCATCACTGAATTGAACGAGCCCCAGGCATCCCCAGCGTAGAACGAGGGGGAGAGGCGGTTTGCAGTGAGTGCTGCGAGCCAGAGGTTCGAGTCGCGAAAGCCGCGGCCGATGCCGGCCACGTCGCTGACGAGATGCGAGCTTCCGTCAACGACCATCGGGAGCGCAAGCAGCGCTAGGCCCCACAAAGGAAGCGTGGGCAGCCGCCTCCTCAACGCCCATCCGACGATCATCGTCAGCCACAGACTGGTGTACATCGAGACCATGCGGTCGGACCAGGCGACCTTCCATCCCATTTGCGGCGTGCCAATGAACTGTCGCAAGAGGATCGGATTGGCGGTCTCCGGCCAGACGGTGCGGATCTCCGACAGGCCGTAGGTCAGCTTCTGGCCGAACAGGAAGTACGACCGTTCTGGAAGCTGATGGCAAACGAACGAGTAGGCAAAGTAGATCGCATTGCCTCCGGCGCTCCAGCCCCAGTGCATCAGGAGAGGAGCGAGCCACGGCAGGCCGACGAACAGGCCCCCCAGGACGGCAAATGTGACCAACCACCGCGGTGCTCGGTTCATCATTGTGCCACGACCGTTCGTCCGCATCTGTTCATTCTACCTCTCAGTCCGTGAACGTCCTGTGCCTCTAATCATGGGCGGCGGGGTCTCGTCCGGGTAGAAGTCCTTGCATCTGGGCTTCACCGCTATCAGGGACCTTCATGGGCGATTAGGCTCCGCCGGGCTCAGCCAGAGCGATGACCTATTCTTCCTTGCGCACTTGCACCGGCGGATGGTGGTGTGCCGCGCCACGGTCATGGCCCATGGTTCGCATCATGAGCAGCATTGCCAATGGGCAGGCCAAGACCAGGGCGTATGTCAGAACCGAGCCCAAAGGGATGCGGAGAAGGACCACCGCGGACAAGATCCCAATAGGGATCAGGCAGCACAGCAGCATAAGCACAACGTGCTTGCGATTCATCGAGAAACCTCCAATACCGTGTGCAGGGCCTGCACGGTGCTTGGAACGCAAATTGACATCCGCGGTGGCGGCCATCCACCATTCGGTCGTTGCCTGCTTCCCGCTCAGCAGGCCCCTTGCTGCTCCAAGTCGTGCCGCGCCTGCCTGCAATCCGGGTTGGTCAGCGCGCCTCCAACGCAAGTCCGATCAGCGGAGGGGGAGCAGCGCTAACGATTCATCGGTGCTTACGAAGTGAGGGCCCAGGTGAACCGCCGTATGGGTGCGTCGATATCGGTCAGGATCAGGGTCAGGCGCGAGGCACCTTCCAGCAGAGCTGTTCCGTTAACCTGCCCAGGGAAAGTGAGTTGGCCCGAGACATGATGGCCTCCCTTGGGAGCGTTCCATTCAAGAGCGGCCACCGAACGGCCGGTGTCAGTGGTCAATGTGGCTGCTGCCGCCAAGTCCATACTCAACTCGACCGAGTGGGTGTTGAGGGACACCTCAAACGATAGCGTTTCGCCAGCGGCCGCGAGATCCACAGGGGTGATATCGACAGTGATGGCTCCCTGGTTGTCGGTCTGCGTCGAGCCTGTGTTAGTCTCGGACGCCGTCCCGGGCGTTGCGACGGGGAGGTGGGTTGGCAGTGCAGTGGGGGTCAAGGGAATCGCCGCCGTGGGAATTGCCACAGCTTTGCCGGAAGCACACCCCGCCAGCGCCAGGGTGAGCGTGACCAGCCCGATTACGGAGAGTCTCATCCCGCCTCCAGTAGTTGCGCCGCAAGGGGCACATGGTTCGCCCGCCGGCGTTCCTTCATTAGAATCGCCAGCATCAAAACGATGCCGGTCAACGTCGTAGCTAATCCGACCAGCATGAAGGTGGTCCTGTACTGCGCCAAAAACGCGCTTGCGGCGGTCAGGCCAACCAGCGGCAGAACGTCACTGACATGATGCGCGCAGCAGGCGATCATCGCGGCGGTGGAGGTTGTCCCTCCTGCACCCATCAGCGCGCCGCTCGGGTCAGGGGAAGCCACGGGCAGATACAGGCGCTTCTTCAGGATTGTATATAGCGCCGACTGCAGGCCAAACCCCACCACGATCGGCAGCACAATCCAGCGATCGGTCCAGAACTGCTCAAGCGCATGGCGTGGGCTTTCCGCCCACGAGACGATTGCGAAGTAGAGCAGGCTGAGGCAGGCTCCAGCCACCAACCCGACGGACACGGGCAAAACGATGCGCCGGTTCCCCACAGGCACGGTTCTCACGTGTTCGTTCCTCCCCTCGTCCCGTCATCCTTCATGCTAGCCGATGTCTAATGTGACTGGGTCCGTCATCCGACGTGCCGCGCTCTAGGCACAATGGCCTACAGGCTGCGTCATCACTTGGCGCATCCCCTTCGACCCAGGAAGGCTTACAGTCACGCCGGGAGGGGAAGCCACGGACACTGCCACGATCGATCCGTACCTTCTGTCCGTCGGGCACTCCGACGTGGGCTGGTACAGCCTGATTATGCTGGCCGCCGTTGTCCAGCTCGCCGGCGCGAGTCTGTTGCTGCGTATGACAGGCGGCTCACTGCTCCAGGTCGGCGCCGTCTCCTTAATACTAGGAGGCGTCTCGGGGCTGCTGCCGGCCATCAACGACGGGCGGCTGGATCCTTCCCAGGTACTCTGAGGAGGTTTGGTACGATGAGCACCGCAGCGTTGCATGTCGAGCATGTTTCGAGGTGTACGGCGCCGGACAGACCCGGGTGCAGGCGGTTATGGATGTCCCATTGACCGTGGCACCGGGCGAGATACTGCCGATTATGAGTCCCTCTGGCTCAGGCAAGACAACGTTGCTGTCGATGCTTGGCGCGCTCAGCGCCTACGGGAGGGTCGCCTCGCCCTTGACGAGAAGGCCTGACGGCGGCTGGGAAGGGCCGGCTGCCGGGCAGGACCACTGGCGGACCCGGATGTCAATCTATGGGGCCATGAGTTGTTAGGTGGGGCCGCGACAACCAAGAGGATATCGCTTATGAAAGAGCATGCACATCACGAGTCACACAATCACGGCACCCCTGCCTCGAAAACGACGATGCAGGTTATTGAAGTGCGGGGGATGCACACTGCTGGCTGCGCGGAGAACGTGACACGGGCGCTAACAAGGATCGAGGGAGTTCACCACGCGGAGGCCAACCTGCTCAACGGGACGGCCAGCGTGCACTTCGACCCCGCGAGTGTGTTGATGGAAACGCTGCGGGCGGCAGTGGCTGACTGCGGATATCTGTGCCGCGGCGAGAGCGGGCCGGACCACATGACGCGGCGCGTCAGCCCGCCCGACGAGCATGCCGTGCGCGCCGGTCAACCCACTCACGGTGGGGCCGCCGTTGACCATGCGGCACGCGCCGCGCATGCCGATCATGCCATGGCGATGCCCGCCGAGGAACACGGCGCGCACGCCGGGCATGCGATGGCCGGTATGGAAGATCACTCGGCGCACGGCGGGCGTCCGGGCATGACCGCAGCCGACATAGAGCGCGACATGCGCCGGCGTTTCTTCTTGGCGCTAGCCCTGGCCATCCCCGTCTTCCTGTTCTCGCACCTGGCGAACCAGATCCTGGGCCTGCACATCCCGCTGCCATTCGGGTTGAGCGAGAAGCTCCTGGGTTTCGTGCTCACCACGCCGGTGGTGGTCTATGGCGCCTGGCCGTTCTACGTCGGGGC
>Ga0153916_10002302_pt1 | contig 14035 bp, 12 predicted proteins | sample Opewatmetagenome_FD_109642 | JGI IMG/M metagenome (GOLD analysis project Ga0153916, IMG submission 109642) | Freshwater wetland microbial communities from Ohio, USA - Open water 3 Core 3 Depth 4 metaG | ecosystem: Environmental > Aquatic > Freshwater > Wetlands | place: USA: Ohio, Lake Erie...
CCCGCAACGCGCGACCCTCGCCATTACTGCCTAAGGCCTCCGAGTGCCTTCATCTTTCGTCCTCCGTACTTCATCCTTCAGCCTTCATCCTTCATACTTGTCTTATGCCCGTCCTCAAGACCGTCACGCTCGGCTGTAAGGTCAACCAGTACGAGTCGGAGTACGTCCGCCAGGGGCTGTTGCGGGCGGGATTCCGCGAGTCCGAGGGGGACGAGCCGGCCGACCTGTGCGTGGTCAACACGTGCACGGTGACCCTGGAGAGCGACTACAAGAGCCGGAAGATCATCCGCGCCCTGGCCCGGGAGAATCCCCGCGCGGAGATCGTCGTCATGGGCTGCTACGCCACGCGGGCCGCCGCGGAGTTGTCCTGCCTGCCGGGCGTCGTCGAGGTGCTGACCGACAAGCGGGAGCTTCCGCAATTGCTCGCCCGCTTCGGGCTGGCGGACGCCCCCAGTGGGATCTCCTCGTTCGGCCGGCTTCACCGGGCCTACGTCAAGGTCCAGGACGGCTGCCGGATGCGGTGCAGCTATTGCGTCATTCCCCGAGTCCGGCCGGTGCCCTGGAGCCGACCGGTCGCCGAAGTGCTTGAGGAGGTGCGGCGGCTGGCCGATCACGGACACCTGGAGATCGTCCTGACGGGCATCCACTTGGGCCACTACGGTCTGGACCTGCCGGAGCGGCAGCCCGGCGGCCGCCGGATCGACCTGGCGTGGCTGGTGCGGCAGGTTTTGTCGCTCGAGGGCCGGTGGCGGCTGCGGCTGTCGAGCCTGGAGGCGGCCGAGGTCACGCCGGAGCTGATCGGCGTGATGGCGGACCACCGCGAGCGGGTCTGCCCACACCTCCACATCCCCCTGCAAAGTGGCTCGGAGGGAGTGCTCGCCCGGATGTGCCGCCGCGGAGGGATCGGGCGGCTGGTGGAGCGGTGCGAACAGGCTCGCCGGGGGCTGGACCACCCGGCGCTGACGACCGACGTCATAGTCGGCTTCCCCGGCGAGACGGAGGCCGATTTCCAGTCGACGTGTCGGGCGGTTGGTGGAATTGGGTTCTCCAAGCTCCACGTCTTCAAGTTCAGTGCCCGCGAAGGGACCCCGGCGGCAGCGATGCCCGGCCAAGTCCCGTTTCCCGTCAAGCGGCGCAGGGCAGAGGAGCTGGCTAAGATCGGCCGCCACCTCCGTGCCCAGTACTGCCGGAGTCTCTTGGGGCGCCGGCTTCAAGTACTCGTCGAGTACCCCCTGAACGATGGGAGCGGAATGCTCCTCGGGACCTGCGAGCGGTATGTCCCGGTGGAGCTACCCGAGGGCGAAGATCGCCTGCACCGGCTCGTCGAGGTGGTGGCCACCGAGGCATTGGAGGAGCTGGTCCGCGCGGGGGATGTCTCCGGCCCTCACTGTGGTGGTAATCCGGACTAGCCCGCATTTCTCACTGAGCCGGGCAGTCGCCAACAGTGTGCTTCGTAGGACGGATTGGCAATCCGCTACGCCGTAGGACGGATTGGCAATCCGTCCTACGCTGGTGAGAAATGCGGACTGGTCCTGCGTGGCCCGATCTGCTACACTCCGACCCTCTTTTCTCCAACCAGAGGGGTTCCCCTCGGGCGGACGGTCCGTCGGGACGCGTTTTCTGCGGCAAGGAGGCGGTGATGAGCGAAAAACGCAACGTTTGCCAGGCGCTGATGAGTCTCGGGCTGGTCGGTTGGCTGTCATGCACCGCCGGTGCGGCTCCTTGGGACAAACTGATCTCGTCCCGACGCGTGGAGGCCGACCCGAAAAAGTCCTACGACCTGAGGGACAGCAACGGTCCGTGGATGATCCTGGCGTGCAGCTTCTCCGGCCCGAAGGCCGAGCAGCAGGCCCGGGAACTGGTGCTCGAGCTCCGCCAGCGCTACAAACTGCCGGCCTACCAGTACGAGAAGAAGTTTGATCTGGGGGAGGAGGTTTACGGCCTGGGCGTCGATAAATACGGCAACCCCAAGAGGATGAAATACGCGAGAGGCAAGGCCGAGGTCGAGGAGATTGCGGTTTTGGTGGGAGATTATCCGTCGGCCGACGATCCCGAGGGCCAGGCGACGTTGAAGAAGTTGAAGTATTACCAGCCGGAGTGCCTCAAGATGGGCAACGGGAAGGAGACCGCGCGGAGCTTGGCCGGGTGGCGGGCCATCCAGTCCGCCGTGCTCCACTCGGACAGCGAGAAGAGAAAGAAGGGGCCGATGGGCCACGCCTTCGTCGTCACCAATCCCCTTCTCCCTCCCGAATACTACGTCCCCCAAGGCCTCGACGAGGTCGTGCTCAGAGCCAACGAGGGGGTTGAACACTGCCTGCTCGATTGTCCGGGCAGGTACACCGTGATGGTGGCCGTTTTCGCCGGCCGAAGCAAACTCATCCTCCACCAGAAAGATGCCGAGCAGGGCCTCTCGCTGATGAAGAGGACCAAGGCCGACGACAGCCCGCTGGTCAAGGCGGCGGAAAACGCCCACCGGCTCACCGTCGCCTTGCGACGGCGAGGGGTGGAAGCCTACGAGTTCCACGACCGCAACGCTAGCATCGTCACCGTGGGGAGCTTCAACTCCTACGGCACCCCTCGTCAGGACGGCGTCACCGAGCTCGATCCGCGGATCGTGAAGATCTTCGAGACGTACAAGGGAAGACCGGCGGAGTATCCCGGCGGGCTGGCGACGCCGCAGCGGCTCCAAGAGCTTCCGGATGTCCCGTTCGACGTCCAGCCGATCATCGTCCAGGCGCCAAAGCGGCCGATCAACGCACCCCTGCGGCGGCAGACAGCCAGCCGGAATTGAACGCCGCCATGTCCCGACCGCTCCTCGTCATCGGCACGGCCAACCGGAAGAAGGGGCGGGAGCTTGCCGGCCTGTTTGCCCCGCTCGGGCTGGAGTTGAAGACTCTGGCCGACTTCCCCGCGGCGACTGGCGTCGTGGAAGACGGCGAGACGCTGGCGGAGAATGCCGCCCGCAAGGCCACCCAACAGGCCCGGCACCTCGGCCAGTGGGTCCTGGCCGACGACAGCGGCCTAATGGTCGACGCCTTGGGAGGCGAGCCCGGGGTGGCCTCCGCGCGGTATTCCGGGCCCGGGGCGACCGATGAGTCCAACAACCGTCTCCTCCTGGAGAAGCTGGCCGGTATACCCCCGGAAAAGCGGACCGCCCGGTTCGTCTGCCACATGGCGCTGGCCGATCCCTCCGGGGCCATTCGGGCCGAGAGCGAGGGCGCCTGCCGCGGGCGGATCCTCGCTGCGCCTCAAGGGACGGGGGGCTTCGGCTACGATCCCCTGTTCGAGATCGTCGAGTACCATCGCACCTTCGGCGTGCTTAGCCCCCTGGTCAAGGCCTGTCTGAGCCACCGTGCCCGGGCCGCGCGGCAACTGGTCCCGCGGCTCGTCGAGCTGATCGTGGCCGGGGAATGGGAAACAAGCCGGTCGAAGTGAGGGCTCCCACAAATCGCGCTTTTCCTGTTTTCACAAAACCGCTAGAATGCGGTTCAGGCCAGCGTCGCAGGAGCTGCCAGCTCCTTCGGGGGTCAACCTTGTTCCAGTCTTCGAGGCGTGTTTCCTTTCCGGGGTCTTCCCGCGATCGGCGCGATTTGTTCCGATTTCCAGTCCGCGCGGAGTGATCAATTCGGCCGCGCGGCATGGTGTTTTAAGGGATAGTGCGCGCATTACAGGTACCGTAGCGTTTTGCGCAGCACGGGGCCAGGGCTCGATCGATCGCTTTGCGATCGGCGAGAATCCTGGCCCTTTTTTCCCCGCGCGGCCAGGGCTACAAGAGCCTCGTCCCCCCAGCGATGGGGATCTCGATAGCGATGCCAGCGAAAATCGCTCTTCGACGAGCCGCCCGGGGGCCCGAGAGTCCTAACCGTCTGTGCGAAGGCCACGGCCCCCCCCGTCCGGACCCCACCGTCCTTGACGGCGGTCTCTGTGCGCGGGTAGATTGATACGTTTGTGAACCGGGCCGCTAGCTTGTCCGGGCGAGGTAAGCCGTGGGACGGGAGTTGGGACTGTGCCTGCCACGTGTGTCGTCGGTTTGCAGTGGGGTGACGAGGCCAAGGGGAAGATCGTCGATCTGCTGACCGAGCAGCATGACATCGTGGTCCGCTATCAGGGTGGTGCGAATGCCGGCCATACGGTGGTCACCGGCGGGCAAACCTATAAGCTGTCGCTGATCCCCAGCGGGATCTTCCGCCCTCGCGTGCAATGCGTGGTTGCGGGCGGGGTGGTGGTGAACCCGGGCAGCCTCCTGGCCGAGATCGACGCCTTGACCCGCCGCGGCGTCTACATCGGCACGAACCTCATGGTCAGCGACCGTGCCCACGTCATCTTCCCCTGGCACCTGGAAGAAGACCGGCTGCTCAACGACCGCTGCAGCGAGGGGGAGGCCATCGGAACCACGATGCGCGGGATCGGCCCCTGCTATCGCGACAAGGTCGGCCGCTCGTTCGCCGTGCGGCTGGGCGATCTGTACCGCGACAACTTCCGCAGCCGGATCGAGCAGATTACCCAGGCCAAGAGGCAGATGCTCGCCGGCTTCGGAGGCGACGAGCCGGCCTTCCGCCTGGACGCGGCGGAGATCTACGCCGACTACGCGCGGTACGCCGAGCGATTGCGCCCTTACGTGGCCGACACCACCGCTTATCTGCTCGACGCCGTCGAGGCCCAGAAGAGGATTCTCTTCGAGGGGGCCCAAGGGTCGCTTCTCGACGTCGATCACGGCACCTTCCCCTTTGTCACCAGCAGCAACAGCTCGGGAGCCGGCGTCTGGAGCGGCTCGGGAGTGCCCGGGCGCTACGTGACCAGGGTGATCGGGATCGCCAAGGCCTACACCACGCGCGTCGGCGGCGGCCCGTTTCCTACCGAGCAGGACAACGAGACGGGGGCCCACATCCGCCGGCGGGGCAACGAATACGGGACGGTCACGCGGCGTCCGCGGCGCTGCGGGTGGTTCGACGCGGTGGCCGTGGGCTACACCGTCCGACTGAGCGGCGTGGACGTCCTCGCGGTGATGCTCCTGGACGTCCTCAGCCAGTTGCCGGAGCTGAGAATCTGCGTGGCCTACGAGCTGGACGGCCGCACGATCACCCAGTTTCCCAGCCACGTGGACGATCTCCGCCGCGTGACCCCCATCTACGAGACCGTCCCCGGCTGGCAAACCGAGATTGCCCACGTCCGCCGCAACGAGGACTTGCCGCCTGCGGCGCGGGCCTATCTGGACCGGATTGCGGCGCTGGTGGCTCGCCCGGTCGAGATCGTCTCCGTAGGCGCGGACCGCGAACAGACCATCCTGGCCGGCCGGTAAGGCCGGCGCAGCCATGTGCGACACACCGCAGACGATCACCCGCGACCGACTCGACGTGCCCCGGGAGAGGCGCCCCCGGCACATCGCCATCATCATGGACGGGAACGGGCGCTGGGCGCAGCGCCGGGGGCTTCCGCGGATCGAGGGGCATCGCCGCGGCGTGGCCAGCGTCCGGCGCGTCACCGAGGAATCCGCCCGCCTGGGGATCGAACAGCTCACGCTCTACTGCCTGTCCAGCGAGAACTGGAAGCGGCCGCAGCAGGAGCTCGATTTCCTCATGCACCTGCTCCAGCAGTACATGGTGGAAGAGCGGGCGAGCATCCAGCAGCACAACCTCCGCGTCTCGGTCATCGGCCGCCGCGACGGCATCCCTGCGGACGTGCTGCGGGAAATGGACAAGACGATCGCGATGAGCCGCGCCAACCACGGGTTGCAGGTCTGCCTGGCCATCAACTACGGCGCCCGGAGCGAGCTGGTCGACGCCGCCCGGCGCATCGCCCGGGAGGTGGCCGCCGGACGCCTCGATCCCGACCAGGTGACCGAGGCCACGATGGCGTCGCACCTCGACACGGCCGGCATGCCCGACCCCGACCTGCTCATCCGCACGGCCGGGGAAATGCGGATCAGCAACTTCCTCTTGTGGCAGATCAGTTACGCCGAGATTTGGGTGACCGATTGCTGCTGGCCGGAATTCGGCGAGGAGCAACTGCATCAGGCGATCCGGGACTATGCCGCCCGCGACCGCCGTTTCGGCGGATTGGAAAAACAGGCGTGACCGCCGCCATGCTTCGCTGGCGACTGCTCCTGGGAACTCTCCTGATTGCGGCCCTGGTCGGGCTCTGCACGCTGGACCACCGCGCCGGCCCCCATGGCGCCTGGCTCGCACCGGCGCTTTTCCTCTTCGCCGTCCTGGCGACCCGGGAAATCCTCGACCTGGAAGCGGCTGCCGGGATGAGGCCCCTCGGCTGGGTCGTCTATGTGGGCAACTTCCTCGTCCTGGCGAGCCCCTGGGCACCGTTTCTCGCTCGTTGGTGGATCGGCACGGGTCAGGGCCGTTCGCAGTGCGAGGCAATGCAGTCGCAGGGATTCTCCGACCCGTGGCTTGCGGTGTCGCTCGCCTGCGCGATGATCCTGGCGTTTGTCGGCGAGATGTGCCGCTACGAAAAGCCCGGCGGGGCGACCGCCAACCTGGCGGCTACGATGTTCGCCGTGGTGTACGTGGGGGTGCTTCTCCATTTCGCGGTCTGCCTGCGACTGCAATGGGGTGTCGCTGCTCTGGGGTCGCTGATCGTGGTGGTCAAGGCCGGGGATACCGGTGCCTATGCGGTCGGGCGCTGGATCGGCCGCCACAAGATGGCCCCCAGACTGAGCCCCGGCAAGACCGTAGAAGGGGCGTTGGGGGCCCTTGTGCTCGCGTTGGTCGCGTCTTGGGCCACTTTCCGGTGGCTCGTCCCGCTTGTTCCCCCGGATGGCCCCGGGGGACAGTTTGCCAGTCCACCATGGTGGGGGTGGATCCTTTTCGGGCTTGCCGTTGGAGGTTTGGGTATGTTGGGCGATCTTGCTGAGTCGCTTCTCAAACGCGACAGCGCCCGAAAAGACTCCAGCCTTTGGATGCCCGGATTTGGGGGCGTGCTCGACGTCCTCGATTCCATCCTCTTGGGGGCACCGGCGGCGTACGGCTGCTGGTATCTTGGGCTGGTTGGATGAGCCGGGGATCGGATCGCTCTCATACGGGGTCGCTCTCCCCACAAAGAATTCGAGGGGGGAAGGCTGGTCGCGCCATCTTCCTTGCGGTATCATAGAACCCTGGATCCGTTTCGCTGGAGAGGGCCCGGGCGGGGCGGAGGCTATGGGGGAGGACCACAGAAAAGGATTTCCGGGAAGGGGACGGGTGGAATTCGAGGGGCAACCTTTTTTGGAAGGCATCGGAACAGACGTCCTGCGGTGTCCACAGGGCCAGTGGGAGGGACGGACGATGTCAATTCGAGTGGTCTGTCCAAACGGGCATCCGCTCCGGGTACAAGATAGCAGTGCCGGGAAAACCGGACTTTGCCCAGTCTGCAAGGCTTTGGTGAAGGTCCCCGAGCCCGCCAACTACCAGCCCGTGTCCGAAGACGATGTCCTCGGCTTCCTCGGTCCTCAGCCGGTCAAGGGTCCGCATTCCCCATCGCCCGTCGAGCACGGCCCCGCAAGGCCGGGCGTCGAGGGCCCCCTTCCCCCGAAGAAGAGCTGCGAGAGGTGCAACCAGGAGATCTTGGCGACGACGCACGTCTGCCCGTACTGCCATACTTACGTGGGTGGCGCTTCCGTGTCGTGAAGACAGTGCCCGCGAACTCCGTCCCTCGTCCAGTCCCCGCGTGTTTGAGGGAAGCGATCCCACCCGGGGAGGCCCCTTTTGTCGGGGCACCCGTCCGTAACTCTTGATGGCTAAAAGGGTTCGGGGACGGGGCCGCGCGTCCATCGTGTTTTCCCCACGGAGTTCAGTATACTAAAGAGTGACCAGAGGAATCGTTCGAGGGTGCGTCGGCGTTCGGGCCGCCGCGGAGTCTTCATGGCAGAGACAACTATTTCCTTGGCTAGTGCGAAGGCGCTGCTGGCCGTGTTTGGGACTCGGGACCAACACTTGCGGATGATTCGCGAGGCGTTGGGGGTGCACGTCTCTGCCCGCGACGGTCAGGTCCACGTCCAGGGCGACGAGCTGGGCGTGGCCCGCGCGACCGAGGTCCTGGAGCGGCTCCAATCCCAGCTCCAGCGCTACGGGAGCGTGACGCCCGACGACGTGGCCCGGGTGCTCTCGGAGATCCGCAACGGGCACGTCCCGTCGAGTGCCGCGCCGATCTGCGTCTACACGGGTCGGCAGATCCGGCCGCGGACGCCGGGGCAGGCCCGCTACGTCGACGCGATTCGCGCGAACGAGCTGGTCTTTTGCACCGGCCCGGCAGGGACGGGCAAGACCTACCTGGCGGTGGCCCTGGCGGTGGCTGCCTTGCGGGAGGAGCGGGTGCGGAAGATCGTGCTCGTCCGTCCCGCCGTCGAGGCCGGGGAAAGCTTAGGGTTTTTGCCGGGTGACCTCCAGGCCAAGATCAATCCCTATCTCCGCCCGCTGAACGATGCCTTGCGGGAGATGATCGACCACGAGACGATCAAGCGGTACACCGAGCAGGACGTGATCGAGGTCATCCCCTTGGCCTACATGCGCGGCCGGACGCTGAGCGAGGCCTTCATGATCCTCGACGAGGCGCAGAACACGACCGTGCCGCAGATGAAGATGTTCCTCACGCGGATGGGGAACGGCTCGAAGATCGTCGTTTCGGGGGACGCCACCCAGGTGGATCTCCCCCCCCACACGCGCAGCGGCCTGATCGACGGGCTCACCCGGTTCCGCGGGATTCCCGGCTTTGCGCCCATCGAGCTGACCGAAGAAGACATCGTGCGCCACCCGCTCGTCCAGGCGATCGTCCGGGCGTACGAAGCAAAACCGGAGAGGCGGCGCTAAGCCGCACGTCGCATCCATGGCCAGCGGGGGTCAGCGAAGGACACGATCGGAGCGGGTTGCCGCCCTGGAGCTGCCGCCGGGCCAGTGGGAGCGGACCTGGGCCAGCCTCCATCGCCGCGCCGTCCTCCTGCGGATCGCGCTGGGAGTGGCAGCGGCGGTGGTCTTGTGCGTCGTCATGCGGGGATGGGACCCGCCGTTCGTCTATCGCGCCGGCCACGTTCCCCAGCGCGATGTTACCGCCCGCGTCTCCTTCGAGGCGCCCAGTCTCGCCGAGACCGACGCGGCCCGCGATCGGGCGCGGCGGCAAGCCCGCCCGGTCTATGTCCGCGACCCGCAGCCCCTCGACGAGCTCGTCGCAGCCCTCGAATTCGCACTGGAAGAGGTCGTCGCCGCGGAGAGTCTTGCCGCGCTGGATCCGCGGGTCTGGGCGGACTTCCGGGCGCCGTCGGAGGCGGCTTCCGCGGCGTCCGAGCAGGATTCACGGGACCGGTTTGAGCGGCTCCGCGGGGCGCTGGCCGACGACAAGGACCTGGCCCGGTTCCGCCAAGACCTTGCCGCCGCATTGGAGCCGCTCCGCCAGCACGGCGTGCTGGGAAAGGACGCGCAGACCCTGGGATACGGCGGCGGGGAGATCGTCGTGTACCCGGCAGGCCAGCCGGACGCGCGCGAGACCGTCAAGCTGGCCGACGTGCAACTGGGCGAGGGAACCTCGCTGCGCGCGGCCCTGCTCCAAAAACTGCGGAAGCCCGAGGTGGCCGATCCCGTGTTCGACTGGTTGCGGCGGCAGTTCACCTCCGGCTTTTCCACCCTGACGCGGGACGACGCGGAAACGAAGAAGGCCCGCGATGCCGCCGAGGCGGCCGTCAAGCACGATCCCGTGAAGTACCATGCGGGGACGATGCTGGCCGTGTCGGGCCAGCCGCTCAGGCTGGACCGGATTCGGGTCCTTCGCCGGGAATACGAGACGACGATGGCCGAGCGGCCGGCCCTGCAGAGGCTCGGCCGGGCCTTGGCGGTGACTGCCCTGATCTTGGCCCTGTTCGCCCTCAGCGCCTTCTACCTCTACCGGTACGAACGCCTGTTGCTCGTGAATTTCGGGCGGCTCGCGGGAATGCTGGCGCTTGCCGTGCTCACGGTCTTCCTCTCGCTGTGGGCGTCGGCCGACGTCTGGCGGGCGGAGATCGTGCCGCTGCTCCTGTTCGGCCAGATCGTCGCCATCGCCTACCGGCAGGAGCTGGCGATGCTGCTCTCCGGCGCGGTGGCGATCCTCCTCTCGCTGGCCATCGGCCACGGCCTCCCGCTGGTGTTGCTGTTGACCGGCGTCACCGTGACCGCGGTCCTTCAGCTCGCCCGCATCCGCAGCCGCACCAAACTGATCCACGTCAGCCTTTCCGCGGCAGTCGTCGCCTTCCTGCTGACCGTGGTCCTGGCCGTCGTCGACAACCAGCCCCTGTCCCGCCCGCTCTGGATCATGGCGGCCTGCAACGCCCTCTGGACCGTTGCCGCCGGGTTCCTGATGACCGGCCTGCTCCCCTTCATCGAACACCTCTTCGGCGTGCTGACCGACATCAGCCTCTTGGAGCTGGGCGACGTTTCCCATCCCCTCCTCCAGCAGCTCGTCCAGCGCGCCCCGAGCACGTACAACCACTCGATTACCGTCGGCTCGATTGCCGAGGCGGCGGCCGAAGGGATCGGCGGGCGGGGGCTCCTGGCGCGGGTGGGCGCCTACTACCACGACATCGGCAAGATGCTCAAGCCGGGGTATTTCATCGAGAACCAGTCCCCCGACGACAACCGGCACCAGTCGCTCGTCCCCGCCATGAGCACCCTGGTGATCATCGCCCATCTCAAGGACGGCGCCGACCTCGCCCGCCAGCACAATCTCCCCACCCCGATCATCGACTTGATCGAGCAGCACCACGGGACCACGCTCGTGGAGTACTTCTACGGCCGGGCCAGCGAGCAGGCCCTCGTGGATCCCAACGGCGGCGAGGTCGACGAGAGTCTCTATCGCTATCCCGGACCGAAACCGCAGACCAAGGAAGCCGGCGTGCTCATGCTCGCCGACTCGGCCGAAAGCGCCGCGCGGACCCTCGTCGACCCCGCCCCGTCGCGGATCGAAAGCCTCGTCCGCGAGATCGCCGAACGGAAGCTCGACGACGGCCAGTTCGACGAAAGCGGACTCACCCTGCGGGAACTCCGCACGATCGAGAACTCCATGATCAAGTCCCTGATCGCCAATTACCACGGCCGCGTCAAGTATCCCGAACCGAAAGCCAGCCCGGTCCGCGCGGGTTGAGATCCCCCTCGTCTTGGGCAAACGTGATCCGCATCGACGTCATCAATCGGCAGACCGCGCTGGCGATCAATCGGCACCAGTTGCGTCGGGCCGTGCGGACGGTCCTCCGCGGCGAGGCCGTCACCGAAGGGCAGATTGAACTGGCGGTCGTCGACGACCCAACCATCCGCCGACTGAACGGGCGGTATCTCCAGCACGACGAGCCGACCGACGTGCTGAGCTTCGTCCTGGAGCGATCCGCCACCTCCTTGGAGGGGCAGATCGTTGTCAGTACCGATCGGGCAAAAGCCGCCGCGCCGCGAGTGGGCTGGTCCCCCGCGGAGGAGCTGCTCCTGTACGTGATCCACGGGGCGCTTCACCTGGTAGGCTACGAGGACAACGGACCTCGCCGCCGGACCGAAATGCGGGCCCGGGAAAGTCACTACCTCAGTCGCCTAGGACTTGACCGTCATTAGTTTCTGTTGCGGAAGGGCGACAACTGGTAGGGTGGGTCGAGCGCAGCGAGCCCCACCATCGACAACTTGGTTACTTCTGGGTGGGGCTCGCTGCGCTCGACCCACCCTACGGATGTTTCCGCAACAGAAACTCATTAGAGGGCCGGCCATGGCCTCGGAAAAAGCCCTTGCCATCGTGCTGAGACTCGTTGAGTTCAGCGAAAGCAGCCTGGTGGTGACGTTGTTCACCCGGGAGTTTGGCAAGATACAGGGATTGGCGAAGGGGGGGAAAAGACTGAAGGGGCCTTTCGAGTCTGCTCTTGACCTGTTGGCCCTTTGTCGAATAGTCTTCCTCCGCAAAACGTCCGAGGCGCTCGACTTGTTGACCGAGGCCAAGCTTCAGCGGCGGTTTCGGCTGCCGGACCGTGACCTGTCTCGCTTGTACGCCGGCTACTATGTCGCGGAGCTCCTGGACGCGTTGACCGATCAGTACGATCCCCATCCGGAGCTCTTCGACCTGGCCGACGAGACGCTGGCGGCACTGAGTGCCGGCGAGCCGGTGGCCACCCGAATCCTGCGGTTCGAGCTGGGCAGCCTGCGAGTTTTGGGACATCTCCCCTCGCTCGATGCCTGCGTGGACTGCGGCGGGGCGGTTGCCCTGAGTGGCCGGGTCGCGTTTGGGCACTTGGATGGGGGGGTATTGTGCGGGCGATGCCGCGCCGGAAAGCGCGACGTGACGTCGGCCAGCGCAGGCGTGTTGCGGATCATGGCCTGCATGGCCGACCCCAACGGCCGTGCCTGGCGCCGGATGGAGATCGATCCGCGGAGCCGTGGCGAGCTCCGCGGGCTATTGAATCACTACCTGTGCAACCTGCTGGGCCGAAGGCCCCGCATGCACCAATACTTGGGCCTCCTGTCGAGCTGAACCAACCCCATCGACGGCAGCCAGAGGACAAGGATGTCCCGCATGTCCGCTCACGGATTCCGAGTCATCGCGTTGGGGGCGTGTCTGGTCGGGTTCGCGGCCGGTTGCCAGGGCCTGTCGACGACCTCGGCGGTCGAGCCGGTCATCCCCGCCGACCCGCTGGCCCCCGGGGGCGTGGCGCCGGGAGCGGGCGTGGTGGCTTACGAAACACCGACGAAGGCCCAGCGCGACCTCCCGAAGGACCTCAAAGAGCCCCCGTCGGGCCTGGAAGCCCTGGCGCCGTCGAACGTCTACAAGCAGATCAAGGCCGCGGCCGGCTACGGGCCGAACGAAGAGGTGGCACGACAGGCTTACCAGCAAGGGCTCGATCTGTTCCAGCAAAAGCGCTACGACGAGGCCGCCAAGGAGTTTGCCACCGCCGCCGATCGCTGGCCGGATACGCCCCTGGAAGAAGACGCCCTGTTCATGCAGGCCGAGAGCTGCTTCTTCGCCGACCGGTATCCCCAGGCCCACGAGACCTACGAGCAACTGCTGAAGAAACACACGTATTCGCGGTATCTCGATCGGGCCGTCGCCCGGGAGTTCGTCATCGGCCGCTACTGGGAGAAGTTCGACGACCGGGAGCCGCACTGGCCGACGACGCCCAACTTCACCGACCGGAAGCGGCCCTGGTTCGACACCTGGGGAAACGCCCTGAAGGCCTACGAGCACGTGCGGATGAACGACCCCACCGGCCCCCTGGCCGACGACAGCCTGATGGCCGCGGGCAATGCCTACTTCCTCACCGGGCGCTACGAGGACGCGGCCGGCCAGTACGACGTTTTGCGGAAGGAATACCCCAAGAGCGAGCACCAGCTCAAGGCCCACCTGTTGGGGATGGAATCCAAGCAACTGATCTACCAGGGGCCGCTCTACGACGGCGCGCCGCTCAAGGACGCCGGCGAGATCGCCGACCATGCCCTGGTGCGATTCAGCGGCAGCCTGGGGGAGGACCGCGGCCGGGTCGTCGAGGCAAAGAACCGGATCGTCGAGCTCCAGGCCGATCGGGACCTGGCGCTCGGCCAGTACTTCGACAAGAAGCACCGCTATGGCGCGGCCCGCATCTACTACCAGGCGGTGATCAAGGACTTCCCGCAAACCGCGGCCGCCCTGGCCGCCCGCCAGCGCCTCGACGAGATCAAGGACCTGCCCGCAGAACCCCCGAACTACTTCAAATGGCTCGAGCGGATCCTGGGCTCCAAGAACCGTTACTAGGGGAACGTGCACGAGAAGAGCGAAGGCGTCATTTAGCCCGGAGGACGAGGGACCAGTGACCGACGAAATCCCCATTCCCCGGCGTGTCCTTGGTGCTGGGCTGCCGAAACGGCCGCTCTGGGTCGCGCTTCTGGCCCTCCTGGCCCCGCTCCTGCCGGGCGGATGCGCCGCCTATCGCATCGGCAACGAGTCCCTGTATCCGACGGACGTCCGCACCGTCTACGTCCCGATCTTCGAGTGCTCGAGCTTCCGCCGCCACCTCGGCGAGCGGATCACCGAGGCGGTGATGAAGGAGATCGAGCTCAAGACCCCCTACAAAGTGACCGGC
>Ga0153916_10002303_pt1 | contig 14024 bp, 9 predicted proteins | sample Opewatmetagenome_FD_109642 | JGI IMG/M metagenome (GOLD analysis project Ga0153916, IMG submission 109642) | Freshwater wetland microbial communities from Ohio, USA - Open water 3 Core 3 Depth 4 metaG | ecosystem: Environmental > Aquatic > Freshwater > Wetlands | place: USA: Ohio, Lake Erie, Old...
AACAGCCTGAGCACCAAAGAGCGGCTGGAATTGTTCATCCAGGTCTGCAACGCCGTCCAGCACGCCCACCAGAAGGGCATTATCCACCGCGATATCAAGCCCTCCAACGTGATGGTCACGCGCCATGACGGCAAGCCGGTGCCTAAGGTCATCGACTTCGGTATCGCCAAGGCCATAAATCAAAAACTCACAGAAAAGACGCTCTTTACCCGCTACGCCCACATCATCGGCACACCGGCCTACATGAGTCCCGAGCAGGCCGAACTGAGCGATCTGGACATCGACACCCGCACCGATATCTACTCATTAGGAGTGTTGCTTTATGAACTTCTCACCGGGACTCCGCCCTTTGGCGAAGAGGAGCTTCGCAAGGCAGGCTATATCGAGATGCAGCGGGTCATCCGGGAACAAGAGCCCACCAAACCCTCCACCAAGCTCAGCACATTAGGCAAAACGCTGACCGATATAGCCAAGCACCGCAGCGCCACTCCTGATGTTCTCAGGAAGGCCATCCGGGGCGATCTGGACTGGATCGCGATGAAATCGCTGGAGAAAGACCGCAGCCGGCGGTACGAAACTGCCAACGGCTTAGCGTCAGACATCCAACGTCATCTTACGCATGAGCCGGTCCTGGCGCGAGGCCCCAGCGCAGGATATCGCCTTCAAAAATTCCTGCGCAGGCACCGCTCCCAGACCATCGCTGTCCTGGCGATGGTGGTCGTAGTCAGTGGCGTGACTGTTATCCTTTCGATGTGGAATCAGGCCCGCTTCCAACTTGGCGAAGCGGAAGGCTTCCGGGATAGGAATACCTTGTCCCAGGCCCGTGAGCATCTTGCCAAGCTGGATTACGCAGCGGCTCTTGAGACGATCAACCCCATCCTCGATAGCAGGCATGTGGGTCCTGAGGCGCAGCTTCTCTACGCCGGCATCCTCGTGGATAACCGCCGTTCTCCCGCAAGGGACGCCTTATGGCGCGACGAGGCGATGACCGTGCTGGGTAGGCTGAGTCAACTCGACGACCGCCCGGAGATTGCCGGGGCAGCTCATTCGCTGCTGGCCCGAATCCTCTATGAGAGCGAATCACCGAACGCCGAGACGCTCAAACAGGCCGATGATCACCGCCAAAAAGCCCAGGCTTTGCTCCCGGAGACGGCGGAAGCCTATTTCCTGCGGGCCATGTTCGCCATCACCGTTAAGGACCAGTTTGCCGCATTGAATGAGGCTTTGGAGCTTGACTTGCAACACTACGAATCCCGCAGACTTCGGGCCTACACATACTATGCCTCGCGCAAATACGAGCAGATGAGAGACGATGCCCTGGCGATGACTGTCCTGCGCCCACGCGACCCACTGGGGTACTCTCTGCGTGCGATTGCCCTGCGCGAGTTGGGTAAATATGCCGAAGCAATCGCGGCGTATGACAACGCGCTGGCGCGCACGCCCAAGACGGACCCACAGTATATCGAGTTGTCGAGCCAACGTTGCGAAACGTTTCTTCGCGCGGGCGATTACGAACGGGTCATGAGCGATGGGCAAGAGTGCTTCAAGCTCTGGCCTGATAGGCCTGTTTTTCAGTATTACACGTTCGTTGCTTTGACCGCCCTGGGCGACTACGAGAAGGCCGACGCCGTGTTTCGCGAGATCGTTGGCCGGACACCCACGTCTCGGAACGAATTCCGGGACTGGTGCGACAAATACGTGTTCGATACCTTGGAGGCCGGACGGTCTTGGCATCCAGCGGACCTGCGCGCGCAGGCGTCCCGAGCACCAGCGAGGGACCTGGGAGCGGCTTTTTTGCCAATGGTGGAGGCCCAGGAGACCTATCGGGGTCTCTCGGTCAAGGCGCACCGGATCTTCGTCGGGGGATTCGGCGCTCAATGGTCGCCCGACGGCAGGAAGCTGGCCTTCAGCCTGGGCGTGCAGGGGTACAGCGGGGTGGCCCTCTATGATGCCGCCACGAAGGACACCGAGTTGCTGATTGTTCCCGGCAAGGACCCGCGCTGGTCGCCCGATGGGCGGTACCTCGCTTTCGTGCGGGATCGCCAGGCGCTGCGGCTGGAGGAGTTGACCTCTACCGAGCGCGAGGATCAAGAACGTTGGCTGAACAACGAGGAAATCTGGGTCATGAAGTCGGATGGCACGGAGCCCAAACGTCTCGCTCAGGGCGGCTGGCCCTCGTGGAGCAGGGACTCCGCACAGGTCTACTATCATTCGCGTCAGGAGAGAATGCTCTGCTCGATCTCGATCGCAGGTTCCGAGGTCGAGCCCAAACGGATCATGGCGTGCTCCAGCGCGTTTCCTTCGGTGTCGCCGGACGAACAGCAGGTGGCGTATGTCGAGTACCGATCCCTTAAAGTCGAGCATCTGGTCTCGCACGCGGTAGTGGCCCAATGGCGTGCGCCCTTCGACCCCTGGGGCGGACCCGTGTGGTCTCCCACAGGGCATGAAGTGTGTCTGGACGCTGACAGCAGCGTGGGGGACGGGACCGGCTTGTGGATTTACCCTCTGGACAGCAACGAACCGACCAAGGTTCTGACCAGTCAGATCATGGCGGCTTCCTGGGCCCCGGATGGCACCAAGCTCGTCTTTGCCCTGCGACCGCCGTACTTCGAATTGTGGACCGTCGATCTGGATCCTGGCGTCTCCACCGTGAAAGCCCTGGGTCCAGGCCAGACGCTGGCGGATCATTGGCAGGACATGCTGCGCCTCTACACGCGCCGGATCGAGACCGACCCGCAGGATGCGTACGCCTACGCGGAGCGCGCCCGCTGCTATGGCCACTTGCACGACCGTGCGAAGGCCGAGGCCGACATGCAGCGGTGGTCCGCCATCATGAGTGGTCGGTCACCTTCGGAACTCGAGGGCGCCACGCCGAGAAACATAAGACGTATCATCAACACACCATTCGGTTACAAATTCGTCTTTTCTGCAGAAAGACCCGTCAACGAAATTCCATTACTCAATATTGCCTTATGGCAGAAAGGAAGGTGCAGTATGAAGTCGTTTCAAATTCCAATGTTGGCCAGTCGTGGCCTGGTCATGTCCCTGCTTGGATTCTGTCTTTTGTCAGGTCTGGACGCGCCGCCGGCGCGGGCCGACTTCACCTTCGGCACGCCGGTGAACATTCAATCCACTTTCCCTTCCCTGGACCCAACGCCCGACGAGTTCATCGACTGTTTCTCCGCGGATGGGCTGGAAGTGTACTTCGAATCGGCTCATAAGGGCGGACAGGGCGGGAGTGACCTCTGGGTCTACAAACGGGCCTCGGTCGAGGACGACTGGGGTCCTCCGGAGGATCTCGGGCCGATTGTCAATAGTGCGAGTACTGATTGGGGCGCATCTATCACCGTCGATGGTCTGGAGCTCTATTTCTCCTCCAACCGGCCCGAAGGCTACGGCTCCACCGATATCTACGTGACCAGGCGTGCGACCCGAACCAGCCCTTGGGGTCCCCCGACCAATCTGGGCTCAAAGGAGAACGGATCGTTCCGCGATCAATGGCCTAGTGTGTCGCCGGATGGCTTGGAACTCTATGTCAGTTCGAACCGCCCGGGAGGCCTGGGCGAGTCCGATCTCTACGTCAGCACGCGTGCGACGACCCAGGACCCCTGGGGTGACCCGGTGAATCTCGGCCCCGCAGTGAATAGTCCCTCCTCCGAGATAATCAGCCGTCTCTCACCCGATGGACTGTTGCTCTTCTTCGAGAGCCCTCGCCCCGGGGGGTTCGGCCCGTGGGGGGACGGCTATGTGGCGAGACGGGCCAGTCGCTCTGCGCCCTGGCAGCCGGCGGTGAACCTGGGACCCATTGTCAACGCGACGCCTTTCAATTGGCCTGTCGGATGTCCCGATGGCTCCGCCCTGTACATCGTCGGTGACCCCAACGACGATGGGGGGAATTGGACTTACAAAGCGCCGATCCTCCCCATCGTGGACTTCAACGCCGACGGCGTTGTCGATATTGCGGATGTGGGGATTATGCTTGAGCACTGGTACACGGATTATGCACTGTGTGATATTGGCCCATTCCCCTGGGGCGACGGCATCGTGGATGCACAGGACCTGATCGTCTTGGCCGAGTACATGGTGAACAATCCCGCCGATGTGAACAACGTACAGTGACCCCTGCCAGCAACAAGCAGGGGCAACCTTCGCCCTTGCTCGCGACAGGTTCTTGCAGCTCTGAGCGAAGAAGAAGTCGCCCAGATGGTGAAATAGAGCGCCTGAGAATTGTAGGGTGGGGCTGTGCCCCACCATGATCGGTCGGTGGGCCAAGGCCCACCCTACCACTCCGGCCTGACTGATGACGTTCGGATTTGCAACGGAGCGCTGAGCCCAGAAGAAGTCGCGGTCCTGGCACGGTAGAAAGCCTCACAAGCCCACAAACCGCCCAGACCACTCACAGGGCTGGCAGCTAAGAATTGCCAGCCCTTCTGCTATATGGGGCAGGCACAAAGGCCTGTACCTACCGGCTTACTTCTGTCTGTAATAATACCCGATTTCGCGGAATAGTGGTTCGCTCTGCACCGGGAGCCGTAAAGGGCGAATTTTTGGGCGGGGCATATTTTTTTCTTAAAAAGTGTTGATTTGCCGTCGCGAATCGGGTATATACCGCTTTTTGAAATTTGCCCTGTCGCACGGGGCAGCTTTTGATTCAGTATTTATGATTTAGAAATTATGATTTGCTATCGGCTCTTGCAAAACCTCAGAGTCCGCAAATCGCAAATCGAAAATCATAAATCGTAAATCGAATGGGGTCGGCAGTATCACGGCGTGGCTGACTCAAGCCTCCGACAGGGCCAAATCGGGCCGGGACAAGACGGTCTCCGTGACAACGGTCGGATTGGTTATTGACTATTTGCTATTGAATATTGACTATTGAGGTGAACCTCTCGGCTTGCGTCGCGACAGGCTTTGACATGGTTTGGCATTTGAGAATTTGCGTTCGGCGAAAATAGTCAATAATAAATAGTCAATTGCGTCGATTACCCGGTGGTGTAATCGGCAACACAGGAGGTTTTGGTCCTCCTATTCCAGGTTCGAGTCCTGGCCGGGTAGTTCTGGATTTGGTATTTATGATTTACTATTTATGATTTGCCTTTACATATTGAAAAACGGCAGAAATCACGACTTGAAGATCGTAGATCATAAATCGTAAATAGTAAATGGAATGGTCTTCTATGGCAGAAACAGTTGCGATAGTCCTGGCGGCAGGCGTGAGCAAGAGAATGAATACCCAACTGGCGAAGGTGCTGCATGAGGTGTGCGGGCGGCCCATGTTAGCCTACGTGCTCGACGCCTGCCGGGAAGTCGGCATCGCAAGGATCTATGTCGTGGTTGGTTTCTCCGGAGAACAGGTCAAAGAGCAATTCGCCGACGCCAAGGACGTTATCTGGGTCGAGCAGAGCAAGCAATTGGGGACCGCCCATGCGGTTTCGTGCTGCAAAGAGCACCTCAAGGACTTCGACGGCCAGACGCTCGTGCTCTGCGGCGATGGGCCTCTGATCCGGGCCCAAACACTCAAAATGCTGATGGCGAAACACAAATCGGCACGATCGGCGGCGACCTTAGGGACGGCGATCCTCGATGACCCGACCGGCTACGGGCGAATCATGCGCGATGCCTACGGCAACATGCAGGGTATAGTCGAAGATAGCGACTGCACGCCGGAGCAATTGGCCATCAAGGAAATCAACCCGAGCAACTACTTGTTCAACAACAAGATTCTCTTCGAGGCGATAGAAAAGGTTAAGCCCGACAACGTCAAGAAAGAGTTTTATCTGACTGACGCGGTGTGCGACATGATCGCCACGGGCCACAGGGTCATCGCGCTAACGGTTGTGCCGCCCGATGAGGCGCCCGGCATCAACAGCCGGGCGCAGCTTAGCGCCGCCAGTAAGATTATGCAGCAGCGCATTCAACGCACCCTGATGGAAAACGGCGTCACCATCGTTGACCCCGACAATACCTGGATCGACGTCCGGGCCCAGATCGGACAAGACACGGTGATTGAGCCGTTCACGTACATTCACGGCGAAGTCAAGATCGGTCAGGGCTGCCGGGTCGGGCCGTTCGCTCACGTGAGACACGGCACGGTTTTGCACAATGACGTCGTGCTGGGCGTTTATACGGAGGTTAAGAACTCCACGCTGGCCGATGGCGTTCGGGCGCGGCACCACAGCTATCTCGGTGACGCGACCATCGGGCGAAACGTGAATATCGGCGCCGGCTCGATCACGGCCAACTTCGACGGCGAAAAAGTCAACAGGACAACGATAGGCGACAATTGCTACATAGGATCCGGCGCCATACTCATCGCACCGCTTGAGCTCAAGGAGGGCTCTAACGTCGGCGCCGGAACGGTTGTTTCACAAGAAAGCGTCAATGAATTAGGCGGGAAGGTCAAGACCGATGTCTCTGAATGACAACCTGAAGATATTTTCCGGCAGCAGCAATCCGGTGCTGGCCGGCGACGTCTGCAAGTACCTGGGGATTCCGGTCGGCGGCGCCAAGATCGACCGATTTCCGGACGGCGAGAAAGTGATCCGAGTCGAAGATGACGTCCGCGGCAGGGATTGCTTTGTCGTGCAGTCCACGTGTGAGCCGGTCGATGAGCACCTGGTCGAGCTTCTGATCTATCTGGACTGCCTGAAAAGGGCCAGCGCCAAACGGATTACCGCCGTGATTCCTTACTTCGGCTACGCCCGGCAGGACCGAAAGGACGAGGGACGCGTGCCCATCACCGCCAAGCTGGTGGCGAACATGATTACCACCGCCGGCGCCGACCGCGTGCTGGCGATCGATCTGCACGCACACCAGCTCCAGGGCTTCTTCGATATTCCGCTGGACCACCTGGCCGGCGAGCTGGTGCTGAGCAAGTATTTCCGGGACATGAAGATCGGCGATTTAACGGTCGTCTCGCCCGACGTGGGCAATATGAAGACGGCGGCCCGATACGCGGCGCACCTCGGCGGCGAGCTGGCGATTGTGCACAAGAAGCGCCTGACCGGCAGCAACGTGGAGGCCCAAGAGATCATCGGGGAGGTCCGGGGCCGAAATATCCTGATGTGCGACGACATTATTGCCACGGCTGGCACGGTCTGCAGCGCCGCCAGCCTGGTCAAGCAGCGCGGAGCCGAAAAGATCTACGTCGGAGCCACGCACGGCGTTCTGGCCCCCCAGGCGGTGGACCGGCTGGCCAAGGCCCCGATTGACCAGGTGGTGGTCACCGATACAATCCCGCTGAACGAGAGGTCCAGGAAGATCCCCCGCGTCAAGGTGCTCAGTGTAGCGGCCATGTTAGGCGAAGCCGTGAAAAGAATTCACCGAAACGAATCGGTCAGTAGTCTGTTTAACGATATTTGATTGGGACAATAGATATGGGAAAAACGTTGGTTCTGAAAGCGGACGTTCGAGAAAACACCGGCTCGAAGGCGGTCCGAAGGGTGCGCCGGCAGGGCAGAATACCCGCCATTGTCTATGGCCACAAGGAGGAGCCGGTTGCCATCGCGCTGGACGCCCACGATTTCGTGGAAGGGCTCCACCACGGGCATCGGCTCATGGACGTTCAAATCGGCACAAAAAAGCAAAAGATCCTCGTCAAAGAATTGCAGTATGACCACCTGGGTAAGAACGTCATTCACGCGGATCTGATGCGGGTGGACATCACGGAATCGGTGAAAGTCACCGTCCCGATCGAGCTCAAAGGGGTAGCCGCGGGCACGCACGAAGGCGGGATCGTCGAGGCGCACGCCGGTCGGCTGGAAGTGGAGTGCAAGGCCACGGACATCCCGGACAAGATTGTCATCTCGGTCAAGAACATGCACGTGGGCGATGCTCTGCACGCCGGAGACGTTGAGCTTCCGGATGGCGTGAAGCTGGCAGGCTCCCGTGACATGCTCTTAGTGACGTGCCACACGGTTATCGTCGCCAAGACCACCGAGCAGATCGAAGAGGAAACGCCGGCGGCTCCGGAAGTTATCACTGAGAAGAAGGAACCCGAGGAGGCAGAGGCTCCGGAAGAGAAATAACCCGAGCCGGGCGCACGTGAACCATGGGCGATATGAAAATGGTCGTTGGGCTGGGCAATCCGGGCGTCGAGTACAAGGATACGCGGCACAATATGGGCTTTAAGGTCATTGATTCGCTGGCGGCCGCCTTGGGGATAGATGTAAAAAGCAGAAAATTCGGCGCTCGTTTCGGGACGGGCGAATGGGCAGGTAAGAAGTTAATATTGCTAAAGCCCTGGCAGTTTATGAACCGCAGCGGCCAGGCGGTGGCGACGGCCGCGGGGTTCTACAAGCTCGACGCCGGCGACCTGCTCGTGGTCACCGACGACATGGCCCTGGAGCCGGGCAGGATTCGTCTGAGGGCCAAAGGCTCAGCCGGCGGCCATAACGGGCTGGCGGACATCATTGAAAAGCTCGGCACCAATGAGTTTGCCCGCTGCCGGGTCGGTATCGGCCCAAGCGGCGAGCAGGACGCCGTGGATTTCGTTCTGGACAGGCCTGCCAGGGCCGATAAACCCCTGCTGGCCGAGGCGATCGAGAGGGCGCGGGATGCAGTGATGTGCTGGATCGAGCATGGCATCGAGACGGCAATGAATACGTTTAATCGTTCTGGTGAGTGACCGTTGTACGTTACGTGTATGGCGCTGAGCCGAATACCCAATACGCGGCTTAGCGGGAGGTAATTAGATTGGAAACTGTGACGAAGAATAAACTGTATGAAGGGATGTTTCTCGTTGATTCAGCCCTGGCAGGGACAGACTGGGATGGAGTAATGGCCTCAATCACGAGAATACTCGAAAGGGCCAAGGCGGAGATTGTCTCGATCAAGAAGTGGGACGACAGACGGCTGGCCTACAACATCAGGGGTGTGTCGCGGGGCACGTACATCCTCTGTTACTTCAGGGTGGACGGCGGAAAAATCCGCGATATTGAAAAGGCGGTCCAGCTCTCGGAAAGAATCATGCGCGTTCTGATTCTCAACGCTGAACAGATGACGGCCGAGGATATCGAAAAAGATACGCCTGCCGCCAAGGCCCAGGAGCAGGAGCCGCAAACGGCTGAGGCGGGGGCCCCGGCCGAGCGGCCAGCCGACCAGGAAGAACCCGCTGCGATGGAAGAGGAGATCACGGCCGCGAGCGCCGACCAGGAGGCACAAGAGCCGCAGCCCGGAACGGCGGCGGATGATTAACACAGAAAGAAGAGCTTGAGTATGGCTAATTTTAACAAAGTCTTGCTGATCGGCAATCTCACACGGGACCCTCAGTTGTCCTACACGCCGAACCAGACGGCGGTAGTCGATTTTGGGCTGGCCACGAACCGGCGGTGGACCGGCCAGGACGGCAGCCAGCGTCAGGAGACCTGCTTCGTGGACTGCCGGGCGTTTGGCCGGCAGGCGGAAAACATAAACAAGTACCTGACTAAAGGCCGGCCGGTTTTTATCGAGGGCCGATTGACGTTCGACACGTGGACGGCCCAGGACGGCACCAAGCGCAGCAGGCACAGAGTGACGGTTGAAAACTTCCAGTTTCTTGGCGGCGCCGGAGCTGGCGCCCCCGACCAGCCGGTCCAGGACGCAGGCGCCGATGCCGAGGCAAAACCCCAGACAACAGGTGAAGATGACATACCGTTCTAATCTCGCATAGCGTCGTCATAGGCGCTTCCTGCGGCGTGCGTGATGTGTATCGGCAAAGCAAATCGCGCTGCGGAAGACGACGCATGTGGTACGATGCACACGATACGATATATGAGGTAAAAGATGATCAGAAAACCGAATGACAACAGAAGGAAATCAGGTTTTGTGGGAGCTCGCGAGCAGACCCAATGCCGCTTTTGCAGAAGAGGCATAGAGTACGTGGACTACAAAGACGTCGCGACGCTGCAGAAGCTTCTGACCAACCGAGGCAAAATATACTCGCGCAAGCGCAGCGGGAACTGTGCCGGCTGTCAAAGAAAGGCCAAGAGGGCCATCAAACGCGCCAGGTACATGGCCTTGCTGCCCTTCACCGCTTGATTGCTGTCGGCGCGCGATTGCATTCACCCCATACGAGGGACCAGATATGAAGGTTTTGTTGTGTGAAGATATTCAGAAACTCGGCTGGCTCGGCGACGTCGTGGAGGTCAGCGAGGGATACGCCAGAAATTACCTGCTGCCGCAGGGACTGGCCAAGGTTGCGACCCAGGCCAGTATCCGGGGCATCGCCGAGGAAAAGGCCAAGCGCGCCGAGCTGCGCAAGCTCGAGGGCAGACGGCGCGAGGAGGCGGCCAAGGCGGTCGAAGGGGCCGAGGCTGTTGTGGCCGCGAAGGCCAACGAGCAGGGATACCTGTTCGGTTCGGTCACCGCCCATCAGATCGCCGCCAATCTCCGCTCGCAGGGATTCGAGGTGGCCGATGAAATCGTGCAATTGCACGAGCATATCAAGCAGGTCGGGACCCATGCCGTGACGCTGCAATTCGGCCCCGACGTGACGGCCACCGTCAACGTCGTCGTTGTACCCGAACAGTCCGAGACGTCCGAGACGCCTGAGACGGAAGCGACTTAGAAGCTGTAGCGCACGCCAAGGTACACGTTCGTGTCGTCGTCGCCCTGATAATGGGCGACAACGTTGGCCTTGTTGACGATGGTTTGAACAGCCGGAATCTCTTGCCCGGAATCCCCCGTTACTTTGGTCTTTGGCTGTACATAAAATAAAGGACGGGAACCATCGTTCTGGAAAGCAAAGTCGCGGCGACTTCACCTGCCATAAGCGAAACGGCCATGCCCTGGAAAATCGGGTCAAGAAGAATGACCGATGAGCCGACGACAACCGCGGCGGCCGTGAGTAGCATGGGCCTGAAGCGAATGATGCCCGCCTGAACGATGGCTTCCTTGAGGGCCATTCCTTCTGAAAGCTTCAACTCGATGAAATCGACGAATATGATTGAGTTTCTCACGACGATGCCCGCGCCGGCGATGAAACCAATCATTGAGGTGGCTGTGAAGAATGCGCCCATCAGCGCGTGGCCTGGGAGGATGCCGACCAGCGACAGGGGGATCGGGGCGAGGATGACCAGAGGGGTAATGAAAGATTTGAACCAGCCGACGACCATAACGTAAATCAGGACGATGACGGCGGCGAAGGCCAGGCCAAGGTCGCGGAAGACCTCGTAGGTTATATGCCATTCGCCGTCCCATTTCATCGCGTATTTGTCTGTGAGCCAGGGTTGCACGGTTGAATACTGCGCCATCGAATATCCTTCGGGCAGCTTGAGATTCTTTACGTCCTTCTGCATTTTGAGAATCGCGTAAACCGGGCTCTCGAGCTCTCCGCCGGCCTCGCCGAGAACATATACAACCGGTTTGAGATTCTTATGATAGATCGTTTTATCTATAACGACCTCTTTTGTCTTGACTAATTCGCCGATGGGGACAACGTTGCCGGAAGAACCACGGACGGTCAACTGCATTAAGTCAGGAAGGTTGGCCCGTTGAGCCAGAGGGGATTGAAGGAATAATTCTACCGGCTCCTTGTCCTCTGCGATGTGAACAAGCCCGGCGACTGTCCCGCCCAGACCGGCCGCCATGGTCCTGCTTATATCTTCGGTTGCGATACCGTTGAGTGAGGCCTTGACGTTATCCACCTCGAAATCTATTTTCTTCTGGTCGGCTTCGACGTACCAGTCAACGTCGACGACCCCGGCGGTTCTTTCAAAAATGCCCATTACCTGTTCGGCTATCTCAATCTGGCGTCTGTAATCGGGGCCGTAAATTTCAGCGACGAGTGTGCTCAGGACCGGCGGGCCGGGCGGCATTTCAAGGATTTTTACCCTGGCACCATATTTATCACCTATTGCCTTTATGGCAGGCCGGATGCGTTTGGCAATCTGGTGGCTCTGGTCGCTTCGATGCTCCTTTGAAACCAGATTGACCTGAATGTCGGCAACATTTGCGCCCGTGCGAAGGAAATAATGCCTGACCAGACCATTGAAATTGAATGGTCCGGATGTCCCGATGTAGGACTGATAATTCACGACTTCGGGCATAGCAGCAAGATACTGGCCGATATCCCTGGTCAATGCGGCCGTTTGTTCAAGTGTAGTCCCTTCGGGAGTATCAATAATGACCTGCATTTCGCTCTTATTATCGAAGGGCAGCATTTTAACGACAACCAGCTTGAGCGGCAGCAGGAGAGTCGCGCCAACCAGCAAAGCCCCGACAATGGCAAAGGCAATCATCCTGTGGGAGCCGCTTTCAAGCAGCCATCGCAGGTTCTTTTCATAAATCACGTTGAGCCGGTCGAGCAATCCTTTCTTTTTGCTGTGGTCTTCATGACCGTGTGACGCCTTTCTTAAGACCTTGTAGCTCAGCCAAGGGCTTATGATGAAGGCAATCAGTAGAGAAATCAGCATGGCCGCGGACGCTCCGACCGGAATCGGCCTCATATAAGGCCCCATCAGGCCGCGGACAAACGCCATGGGCAGCAGCGCGGCGATAACCGTGAACGTGGCGAGTATCGTGGGATTGCCCACCTCGTCAACGGCGCGCACGGCGGCCTCGAAGGATACGCTGCTGAGCTTGAAATGCCTGTAGATATTTTCGACGACCACGATGGCGTCATCGACAAGAATACCGATTGAAAATATCAACGCGAACAGCGTGACGCGATTCAGCGTGTAGCCGTAAACGTATGTAACAAAAATCGTCAGCGCCAGCGTGACAGGCACCGCGACAAAGACCACCAGCGACGCCCTTAAGCCCAAAGCAATAGCGATAAGTATCGTCACGGAAACGGCAGCGATCAACATGTGCTTGAGCAGCTCGTCCGATTTTTCCTTCGCGGTATCGCCGTAATTGCGAGTCGTTGCTGCCGATACATCGAGCGGTATAACGGTGCCTTTGAGCGCTTCAATTTTCTTTAAGATTCGATGGCTCAGGTCGGTGGCGTTCGTACCTTTCTTTTTGGCGACGGCAATGGTTACGGCCTCGTACGTGCCGGCCTGTTTTTCAGGCCAGGCCGGTCCGAAATTCATCAGGACGTAGCTGGAAATCTCTTCCGGGCCGTCGGTGATATCGGCAAGATTGCCAAGGTAAACCGGCTTGCCGTCCACGACGTTTACAACGACCCTTCCGACGTCCTGGGCGCTATTCAGGAACCCGCCGGTTTCCACGACAAATTCCTCGTTGGCCGCGGGAAACGTCCCGGAAGCGAGTTTGAAATTGACGTTACCCAGCACCCGTATTATCTGAAGCGCAGTTGTCTTGTACGCCCTCAATTTCGAGGGATCGAGATATATTCTTACCTGGCGTTTCTGCCCGCCGGTGATGGTAATCTCACTTGCATCAGCGTCCTGCTTGATATCGTCGCGCAGTTGCGTGGCGATGCGCCGCAGCTCATAGCCGGTGTAATTCGAGCTCTTGCTCCACAGTGTAACGGCAAGCGTCGGGACATCGTCGATCGAACGCGGCTTGACCAAGGGCTCCGAGACGCCGGGCGGAATCTTGTCGTAATTGGACATCAGCTTGTTGTAAAGCTTGACGATGCTCTCCTCCATATTTTTGCCGACGTAGAACCGCACGATTGCCATGGCGCTACCGGGGCGTGAGATCGAATAGATGTATTCGACGCCCTCTATTTCCCACAGGAATTTTTCCATCGGCGCCGCAACGCGTTCCTCGACTTCCTTTGCCGATGCGCCCGGGTATGAGACGAAGACGTCGATCATTGGCACGATGATCTGCGGCTCTTCCTCGCGCGGGGTGACTATTACGGCAAAAACGCCCAACATGACCGAAGCCAACACGACAATCGGCGTCAGTTTCGACTGTATGAACGTCTGGGCGATTTTACCGGCTAATTGCACGGCCTGTTCCCCTGCAATATTGCTCAATGATTGTCGCTGGCAATGACTTGGCCTTCGACGATGTTACTTACGCCTTCGGCCACGATTCTTTCGCCGTCGTTGAGGCCGGACAGCACCTCCACGTCGCCGCCGAAGGTCTTGCCGGTTCTAATCATTCGATAGCTTACACGGTTGCCATCA
>Ga0153916_10002304_pt1 | contig 14020 bp, 9 predicted proteins | sample Opewatmetagenome_FD_109642 | JGI IMG/M metagenome (GOLD analysis project Ga0153916, IMG submission 109642) | Freshwater wetland microbial communities from Ohio, USA - Open water 3 Core 3 Depth 4 metaG | ecosystem: Environmental > Aquatic > Freshwater > Wetlands | place: USA: Ohio, Lake Erie, Old...
GTGGTATTCATAATGAAGTGGATATACCCATTGGATTATTATTTACTGCCTGGGGAGGAACGAACGTGGAAACCTGGACGAGTATGGAATCAATCAGTGAGGTAAAAGATTTTGATGGCTTGCTTCAGGAAATGAAAAATTATGATCCTGAAAAAGTTGTTTCAAAAAGAAAAGCCCAGATAGACAGTATTCTAAAATCTTTTGGAACTAATGAAAAAGGCATGGTCGGAGAAAAAGCCCTTTGGGCAGAACCAGGGCTTGATGTAAGCCAGTGGAAGAATATGGAATTGCCATCTCTCTGGGAAAATATTGGATTATACGGACTTGATGGGGTAGTATGGTTCAGGAAAGAATTTGATTTAACCCGTGAAATTGCGTCAAAGGGGATTGTTCTCTATCTTGGACCTATTGATGATAGTGATATAACATGGATAAATGGTAAAAAAGTAGGTGAAACAAAGGATAAATACAATGAAGAAAGAAAATATGAGGTTCCGGCTGACATTTTGAAGCCCGGGATAAATATTATAACTGTCAGAGTCGAAGATACAGGCGGCGGCGGTGGTTTGTATGGTAAACCAGATCAAATGAAGATTGTTTCCGGCGATTTTAAATTATCAATGGCCGGACAGTGGAAATTCAGGTTAAGCAGTTCAGATGTTAAAGTTGACTTGACAAGCTTCGTTGGACCTAATAGTTACCCTACATTACTATTTAATGGTATGATCCATCCATTCCTTAAATTCCCCGTTAAAGGTGCTATATGGTATCAGGGTGAATCCAATGCAGGAAGAGCTCATCAATACAGAACTATTTTTCCTCTTTTGATAAATGACTGGAGAACAAAATGGAATAATCCGGAGATGCCATTTATGTTTGTACAGCTGGCAAATTATATGAAACCACCTGTTGAACCAGGCGAAAGTGAATGGGCTGAACTTCGTGAAGCACAATTAATGACTCTGAAACTTCCTAAAACTGGGATGGCCGTTATTATTGATATTGGTGAAGCCAATGACATTCACCCTAAAAATAAACAGGATGTTGGAAAACGGTTGGCACTTGCGGCTCTGAAGATTGCATATGGCAAAGATATTGTACATTCAGGTCCTGTTTACAAATCAATGGCGGTCTCGGGCAATAAAGTTACTGTTGACTTTGATTATATCGGATCAGGACTTAAGTGCTATGACCGTTATGGTTATTTAAAAGGATTTTCTATAGCAGGGAATGACCGGAAGTTTCATTGGGCTAAAGCTTATATTGAAAACAACAAAGTGGTGGTATACAATGATAAGGTAAATAACCCGATAGCAGTAAGGTATGGTTGGGCAGATAATCCCGATGATGTAAACCTTTACAACAATGAAGATTTACCTGCATCACCTTTCAGAACTGATGACTGGCCTGGTATTACTGATTAGCCATTCCATCCCACTCTCCTGGTATATGAGGTATGTGTCCTGATATAAAATGCCTTGTATTTCAGGTAATGATTTCCTTTTTCATATTCCCAGTACGCATTGTGGGCCTTGAATATTTTACCAATGCAGGCTTCAAAAATCATCACAGGATTTATATGACAAACCTGTGAAGCTTCAAGAATTGAATTAAACTTGACACTACGGTCTGCAAAATGCCCGATAACAGGAAGATGGTATTTTCTTTGAGAATATTTCTTTTTTATCATTTCTTTAACTACAGCCGGATCTTTTTTCATGACTTAAATATTTGTCTGTGAATTTATAAAAATATAAATCAATTACAAAATTAATAAAATAACGCCTATTAGGATAATCCAATTATGAACAAGGTTTATGTTTTTTTTATTAAGTTTATCGGGGCAAATTTATTAAAACAAATGTATGGAGAAGGTAAATAATTTAAAGATATGGATGGCTCAGGTACGCGCTAACTTTCTGATACTTGCAGTTTTCCTTGTTGTGATAGGGCTGGCGTTTTCTTTGAAATACCCTCCTCAGAGCGGATCATCATTCAACATAATTCATGCATTATTATTGATAATAGGAGTGGTTTTGTCCCATATCTCAGTGAACTTATTCAATGAATACTCTGACTTTAAGACAAAGATTGATTATTATACAAATCGGACTCCATTCACAGGGGGCAGCGGTATGATGACTTCCGGAAAAACTAAACCCGAAAATGTACGGTTTGTAGGTATTACAACACTAATTATTGCTGCATTGACGGGGATCTACTTCACCTTTGTGTCACATTGGATTATATTTGTAATATCAATAATTGGCGGATTCTCAGTATTATTTTATACAAACTTTCTGGCAAAAAATGTTCTTGGAGAACTCTTTGCAGGTTTATCCTTAGGAACACTGGTTGTTTTAGGTACTTATATTTCAATGACGGCATCCCCCGGAACTCCTCTAAGCCAGCTATTACCTGCTGAGGTAATCTGGATATCAATCCCTCCCGGGATTCTTACATCACTTTTACTTTTAATCAATCAGTTCCCGGATGTGGAAGCTGATAAGCAGGGTGGACGTAAACATCTTGTAATAAGATATGGGATCAAAAGCGCTTCATATATTTATACCTTCGGAATGTTTGTCACCTTTGGGATTATTGTCCTGATGCCTATAATTGGTATTTCTTCTCCATGGATTTATATTGCACTTTTGCCATTACCACTTGCTGTGAAAGCATGTCTTACCGCTATAAGACATGGAAGTGATATCACAAAAATGATTCCGGCGCTTGGAAGTAATATAATGACCGTTTTGGGGACAGATCTTCTGTTAGCTGTAGCCGTGTTTATTGATGTATTGAATTAAATTCGTGGTTGGTTTAGTGGCCAGGTTTTATGAAAACTTTTTTACATTGCTTTCTGGAATGTCACTATAAAATTTGCTCCTTTCCCCGGCTCACTTTCGCACCAGACCCTGCCACCCATAATATCAACATATTTCTTTACTATTGATAATCCCAGTCCGGTAGATTTTTCACCTGCAGTTGGTTGTGTTGACAATCGTTGAAAAGGCTTAAAAAGTTTTTTAATATCATCCGCGCTGAGACCGGGCCCTTCGTCTGTGAAACTTATACGGATTTCACCATTTTGTTCTTCAAGTTTGGACCAGACTTTTCTGTTAGGAGGAGAAAATTTGATTGCATTGGAAAGCAGATTTTCAAAGATCTGTATCAGATAATTCCGGTCTGCAATACCAAAAATGCTCTTGCTTTCGAGTTTAAGTTTGATTTTTTTACTGTTTGCAACAGATTTGAAATTAGTGAAAACCTCCTGAAGGACCTGTTCAAAATCCATTTTTTCGCAATTCAGGTTGATTCTTTTCTGCTCAATCATTCGGATATCAAGTATCTTGGCAATCATATCATTCATTCTGTTGAGGGCGCTTACCAGAAAGCTCATGCTGGCTTTATCATCTTCCTTCAGATAATCGGAATTGCTTTTCAGATTGGAGGCAATACTTAAACTGCTGGTCAATGGATTCCTCAGATCATGCGCCAGGATACCAATCAGGTTATTCTTTTCATTATTCAGTTCAATAAGTTCTTCGTTTGCTTTTTCTATTTCAAGGTTCTTATTACTGATATCCTCATTGGCTTTTTTCAGATTCTCGGTTTGTTCCTGAATTTTCTTGTACGCAGAGGTATTCTCGAGAGCAATTTTTGTATATACTGCTAGGTTCCTCAGGATACTCAGATGGTATTCTGTATAGGCATTTTTTTGGAAACTCTGAATGGTAATGACTCCCATAACTTTTCTTGCCTGGATAAGTGGCAAATAAATTATAGATGATGAATTCCCGGTATCTCCAGCAGGTGTTATTGCTGGAAGGTACTTTATATATTCATTTTCAAAATCATTGATAAAAATTTCTTTTTTATGATTAGCACAATAGACTGACAACCGCAGATTGTCGTTAAGAGAAAAACTGAGAAAATCTATCGTTTCTCCCTTTTCTTTGATTCCATAAAAATCAATAGTTTGAGTTGTTTCATTAATCATTCCAATTCCAAATACACTTGCATCCATCAGCTCATTTATCGATTCATAGGCAGAGTCAACAATTTTTTCAACAGTCAGTTGTGAAGTAATAATTTTCCCAATCTCGGTAAGTCGTTCCAGGTTATTATAAGATTTTTGTAAGCTGTCTGCCTGAACAAGTATCTCTTCCTTTTGCTGTTCAAGCAATTGATTTTTGTTAACAACTTCGAGAGTTTTTTCACGGACAAGTTGTTCAAGTTCCTCCTTTTTTGTCCTTATTATTCGAACCCTGAGCTGTAAGATCATTATAAATATGAACAGAGCCAGAATGCTTGCAAGGACAATGAACCATGTCGATTTCCACCATGGAGGAAGGACTTTAAAAGAAAATTGAGCCGAATTTTCACTCCACACGCCATCATTATTCATTGCTCTTACCTGAAAAGTATAATCACCAGGTGTAATCTCAGGATAAACAGCTTCAGTATTGCTGGTGACAGGGGACCATTCTTTATCGAGTCCATCAAGTTTCCATTGATATTTAACTTTTTCCGGAGCCATGAAACTTTTAGCTTCAAATACAAAAGAGAAATGATTACTGTCAAAAGGCATAACCAGATTTTCAGGTATAGCATTCCATGGTTGAACATTTGTCAGGAAATCATCATATTTAATATTTCTCCAATCTACCTTCCTGAAAAACAGTTTAATATCCGTAATTTGGATAACCGGTGCAGTCTGATTAGGTTCAATAAAATTTGGATCATATTTCATAGCTCCCTTTACGGTTCCAAACCATAAATTACCTTCTCTGTCGACAAGATTAGCTGCGCCATTATTTTCAATACCTGTAAATCCATCCTGAACGCCAAAGTGCTGTATTCCTGATATATTCCCGAAATTGTCGAGGCTTATCTTTTCTACTCCGTTCTGAGTGCCTGCCCAGATATTTCCTTTATGATCGGTGAGTATAGAATAAATAATGTCGGAAGCTAAACCATCTCCTGAAGTAATATAACTAAAATGATCCTCATCAAGAATATTAATTCCGCCGGAAAATGTTGCTATCCAGTAACGACCAAAATGATCCTGTGTGATTTGAAGAATTATAGTATTATTCAATCCATTTTCCGTGGTATAGGTTGTGATATTTCCTTTATTGTACTGAGATATACCGCTATTTGTACAGATCCAAATACTTCCGTTGCTGTCTTTAAAGAGACTATGGATCTGATTACTGTGCAGGCTTCCATTATCAATGCTGAATTGTTCAATATTTCCATTATTAAACCTGAATACACCATTTCCCTGTGTTGCCAGCCACAGGGTATTGCCATCCATCAGGGCGTCAGAGAATTGATATTGATTCATTAAACCATATTGCCGGTTTGCAGAATAGAGGCTACTACCGTCATAAATGTACAGACCGTTAAATGTGAGTATTAGCAAGCGTCCTTTATCAAGCTCTATGATATCCCTTACATTCACTAATGCCGGGAATTGTCCCACTGAAAAGGGAAAAAACCTTGTGCCATCATACTTGACAATACCGGCACTGGAAAGGCCAAACCAGTAGTTCCCCCTGGAATCCTGAAATATTGTCCTGACGACATCTCCATTAATAATGCTTTCAAATTTAAATGCGATAAAGTTATTCCTGCTGTACTGTATAATGCCTCCACCTTGAGTTCCCATCCAGATATTCCCCTCATGATCTTCCAGGAAATTAAGGACATTATCATTTGGCAATCCATTTCTTTGATCGAATTGGGTACTTTTCCCTGAAATTAAATCAATCATAGCAATTCCAGATCCCAGATTACTTAGCCATAACCTGTTGTTCCTATCACTGTAAATACTTGTGATTCCATGCCACCATGAAGTTTGAGGTGTTTTAAAAAGTTCTATACTATCATTTTTCAGCATGAATAGATCGCGGTCTGTGCGTGAGTGCACTCTCAATATCCATAGTACACCTTGGGAATCATATTGAACAGGAAATATAGGATCTACATTAAATTCACGGAATTCATTAATCGGGGAATAAATAATTTTTTTATTTCCGAACTCATAAAGACCATTTGAAGTAGAGAGATACAGTATGTTTTGATTCAGGGATGAAAAGGCACCGATTATACCATTGTTCTCATTAATAACAGGATAATAATGAGAATAGTCAATCAGACTGTCATTCTCAATTCTTAGTAACCTTCCACCAGACCGTTCTTCAAATGATACCACCCATATATCACCATCGGTATCTTCATGAAATACATTATAAGTCCTCAAGAATGGCACTTCCTCCTCTGTATAATTTTGGAACGAAATTCCATTATACATGGTCACTGCATTTGAAGTCCCTATCCAGATATTCCCATGGGAATCTTCAAAAAGTGCCCATATCATATTGTTTAAAAGGCCGTCTCTTGTAGTGTAGGTTTTGAAATTAATCCCATTAAAATGTGTCAGTCCACCACCATTTGTACCAGCCCATATATTTCTTCTCGAATCCTGAAGCATGGCATATACTTCGGTTTGAGGCAAACCCTGCTCTAGAGAATAGTTCCTGAAACCATATTGCTGACCTGCACCCTGAAAACAGCTGATCAGGATTATGAGAAAAAAAAGTATTCTGGTTTTTGAAAACATAGAAAGCAAAATATCAGGACAAATTTAGGAACCTCCATTCAATTATTCAATAAAATCATGGGTAAATTGGTTATTCCATAATTTGTAATAATATCCTTGCTTCTCAAGAAGTTCATAATGCGAACCGGATTCAACCGCTCGTTTATCATGAAGGCATATGATTCTGTCAGCATGGATAAGACTTTGCAACCTGTGAGCAATTATTATAATAGTTTTTCCCTGATTTTTAAGCGATTGGATAAGGTTACGGATAACAATCTCAGCATAAGAATCAAGGGATGAGGTGGCTTCATCCATTATCAGAATAGCAGGATCGCGGTAAAGAGCTCTTGCTATTGCAACTTTTTGCATTTCTCCACCTGATAACGCAAATCCCCGCTCACCAATTCTGGTATACAATCCATTTGGCAGAGAATCAATAAACCTGCTCAATCCAACCAGTTCACAAACATGAAGGACTTTTGTAATATCCGCTTTTTTTGTATCCGGTGCTATATTATCTATGAAATTCCCTGAGAAAAGATCAATTCGCTGTGGAACAATACCAAATGTTTTTCTAAGACTGGATGTATTTATATCCCGGATATCAAAATTACTAATTCTGATCCTTCCAGACTTTACCGGATATATACGCATTAACAGAGCTGCGATAGTACTTTTTCCACAGCCGCTTTCACCTGCAATTCCAGTGATTTCTCCCTGGTTAATGTTAATATTTAAATCCTTAAGTATATCCGTTCTGTTTCCATATCCAAAAACCACATGTTCGAAGTGAATATCATACTTAACCTCAGGTTGAAGACTTATCATATAATCGCCGTTACTTTCTTCTTGTTCTATATCAAGTATCTGAAATAGTCTGTCTGCAGCTATAAGAGCATCCTGTATGGTGCGGTTCATCATCACCAGGTTTGAGAGAGGTCCTAGCAGGTAACCGAACAGAGAATATAAAAGCATTAATTCTCCTGGAGTTACATCCTGACTGAAAACTAAAACAGATCCTGACCATAATAATACAACCGTGGCAAGGCCTGTCAGAAGATTTGATCCATTATTTACGAATATTGAGTATTTCCCTGTGGTATATATTGTTGCCAGAAACTGAATAAAAGTTGACTCGGTTTTTTCAAAGGCGTGCCTTTCCAGGTTAAGATAACGTATAGTTGATTGGTTATTTAACGATTCCACCAGCTGAGATTCGAGGTCAGCTGATTTTTCCATGACTTCTCTGAGTGTACGTTTATTTAATTTATTAAACAGCCAATAGATCAAGAAAAATACAGGTATTATTATTAAAAGAAGAGCCGCTATTCTGATTGAAATGATACAGGCAAGAATTATTGAAAAGAAAATCGTAAAAGCACTTACGATTATGTCAATCATGGCATTGCTGATAAAAAACCTGATTTTAACAGCATCATTCACTCTTGAAATTAATTCGCCAGTCCTCATAGTATCGAAGAAACGTGATGGAAGCCTGAGAAGATGCCAGAAGTATCCCATGATCAGGGTACTATCAATAAACTGTCCTGTTTTCAGGAGATAAAGACTTTTTATTGTTCCAATATAGATCCTGAATCCCAGGATAAAAATTACTATTATACTTAAAAGATTAAGAAGATTAATGTTTTGTTCAGGCAGGATATTATCTACTATTTTTTGAACGTAAACTGATATTGATAGTCCCAGTATGCTATAAATAGCGGCACCAAAAAACGACTGTATAAACAGCCCTGAGTGGGGGTAAATAAGGTTAAGGAATCTTCCGAAGACAGGTATTTTGTGATTACCAGGTTGGAAATGTTCACCGGGGGTTAATAGAATCAGGATACCTGTCCATAAAGAAACAAATTCCTTTTCAAAAGGTTTGTGCAACTCCCCATCAGCCGGATCCATCAAGAGTAATTTCTTTTTACCGACTTTATAAATGACTACAAAATGCAGCAGGCCACTTTTCATTTTAATGTGTGCGATTGCTGGTACAGGGATGTGCTGAATATTTTCAGTCTGACATCTGACTCCTTTCGCTATGAATCCAATCTTTTCAGCCGCTTCTACAAGGCCAAGCAGATTTGTGCCGTCCTTATCAGTAGATGCCAACTGCCTGAGCTTTGATATGGTATATTTCAGACCCCAATATTCAGCAATAGAGGCCAGGCAGGCAGCTCCGCAATCTGTGATATCATGCTGTCTGATTTTGATGGGCTTTCGCATTTGCAGGATGTTACGAGTTGACAAACAATTACTTTCTGATTGCCGGATTTAGCCAACTATCAAACTTGCCTGTAATCAGATGCGCAATTGAACGGGTCGTTATAATGCACCGTGCCTGGAATGTCATACCTTTTTTAAGTCTTCCTTCAATGCCATTTTTTAAACGCAGATAATCCTGGCCTGGCATGCATTTAATTCTGAAGACCGGCTGATTATCAAGAAGGATAAAATCATCCGGAATGTCTATAATGCGGCCGTGAATCACTCCCCATTCTCTGTAATCGAAAGCATCAATTACAAGGATTATTTCCTGATCAGATTTAATTAAACCAATATCATCTGGAGTGATATAAATTTCTCCAATAAGCAATGTGTCAGGTGTTATAACTGCAAGTTGTTGACCAGCATGTATAATTGATCCTTCATAAATACCTGAGAGCTGGTCTATCCTGCCTGATACCGGAGCCACTATTTCACAATGACTTAATTCATTCTCAATCCTGGATATTTCTGATCTGGTATGTCCGATTTGATATCTTAATCTTGATAATTCTATCTGCCAGTTGTTCATAGTTGCGCTGACAATGTATTCAACTTCCTTTTCAAGCTGGGATTGGGCATAGATGAGGTCGTCGTATTCTTTATCGCTGATTAATTTGTTCATGTACAGAACATTTAGTCGTTCTTTTTCTTTACGGGCTTTGTTTAACTGCTCCTGTACCTTACTTAATTGTTTATTATAGCTGTTATACTCAAATCTGTACTTGACTGAAACCATAGGTGTATCTTTATTAGCCAGTAGGTTTATAAGATCAGTAATTTCATTGGAAACAAGTAATTTTTCATATTTATAATATTCAATCTCATCACGAACCTGGTTACATTCAAGCTTAATAAGTAATTGGCCTTTTTCTACGAATGATCCTTCCCGGCAATGAATTTTATCAATCCTGCCTGGTACCAGTGAAGTAATTTCAGTTTTTTCACAAACAGGCCGGATTATCCCTGGAGCTTTTATAGAAATATCCACCTTAATAAATGGAAGACTTATGATCAGACAAAAAATAAAAATCAGAACAGAAATATAAACTAGTCTGCCCGGTCTTGAAATTTCCCCAATATAATAATGGTTAATCTTGCTGAATTTTACGAAATCAATAAATGAATCATCCTTTTTTGATTTCATATTTCATGGGGATTCATTCCTTAACTTCCGAAAATAAAAGACTTCAGCGTGTCCCAGTTCTGAAAAACGAACAGGCAAATAACCAATGTGATCAGGAATATAAAAATCCCGAAAATGAATTTTCTTGTCTTTACTTTATTCTTGACATTCTGAAACAGATTCATAATAAAAGAGTTTTATCATTTTAAAAAATGGACATAAAAAATACATATGGATCGGAGGTTGTAAGAAGTCTGGATGCTTCTTGACAACCTCCGCCACTATTGTCACTGACCGTTTAGAACCAAATTGGCAGCAAAATCGGCGTTAGCCGCAGCAGTACCTGGAATTCCTGTACCATTTGCAAAGTAAACTCCCATGTACCTGATAAATCTGCCAAGATCATAAGCAAAACTGCCACCGTTGATAACGGAGAGCTCTTCACGGTTTAATTCCATAAACCTGAGCTTGAGATTTTCTGTTTTTTTCATAACGTTAATTTTTGAGTTAAACAATTTGTGAATCTTGTTTTACCTGATTACCAGGATTTGATTTCAGCTTGTCCTGTCAATCCTGCTTTAAAGTTGTCCCAGTCAGACATAACTTCCCTTGCCATTGCAACTATAATACCGCCAACAATGAACCAGATAACACCTCCGGATGTTCCGATCAGTTCCTTTTGATCCAGTTCCCGGTAATTAGTGAAGTTTTTAAAAGCTTTCATATGTGAACGTTTTAGTGTTAATAATGGGTATACGGACAAGACCGGCCTTGATCCTTCCTTATACCGTTAATTATGGCTTAGCTAAACCAGGATAAAATTATTTCATGCTACTGCGCTATTTCTGCAGTTATGTTAAATCTTTTTGTCCATTCCCTAAAACCTCCAAATGTTATTTTTTCTTCTTCTTCGTCAAGCACATCATGCGAGAAACTGATTACCAGGTCACCATCTTTATAATAGATATAACTGTTATGAGAGTAGCTGAAGGCAATTGGCGCACCAAGCTCTTTCATATTGCTGATATATTCATAAACACTTCTTTCGGATATTCCCAGTTTATCTGCCAGTTCGCGTGGATTTCCTGTAGCTCTAAGTTTCACAAGAGTATTAATTCTCAGGATTTTATTAATGTATCTAATTGCTGACATAGGTACCTGATTTTGATCGTTCACTATACCTTTATGTCAGAACTTTCCTTTTATCGTAACCAGGAAATGATTTTTTTTGATTGAGTTATGAACATAGCATGGGGCAGGGAGCAGGGAGCAGGGAGCAAGGAGCACAAAGTAATGTCTAAAATTACAAATGCCTAAAATGCCTAAAATTATGGAGAAAGCATAGGGAAAGAGAGAAAGAGGGACAGAGAAAAATAAGGAGAGAGGGAGAGGGGGAGTTATGGAATTATAAATAGACGGCCCGAGAATTTGACCCCTTCTTATTGATTTGCCTGCTCAATCATCTCATCAAGCATCTCTATAGTAAACATCCCCTGGCTGAAGCTGATAAGTTTAATAATTGGCATATCTCCGACTGATCGGTTGATCATTTCATTGGGATTGCCAGGTAAATCCTGGTCACTCAATAAAGCCCTGACCATACCTTCAACAACCGGGGCTATTATCTCCTTTCCTACAGGGTGAGACATCCATTCTCTTATCAGGGAATAACGTGTGAGCGGGGTAGTCCATTTCTTTGTCGCAGTGACATGAACTTTTTCCATTAACCGGATATCCTGTGATGAAGCTCCAATAAGGACTTCAAAATCACCTGTTTCAACAATCCAGTCCTTTACAACCGGATTGTAGAATGCAAAATCACGGTATCCAAGTAAAAATTTTATTTCTTTAGATTGCCCCGGATTAAGTTCAACTTTGGTGAATGCTTTAAGCTCCTTTACAGGCCGTTGATAGGTACTTTCATAATCGAGAATATACAATTGTACAACTTCTTTACCGGCAGTTTTTCCCGTATTTTTTACATTTAGACTAACTGTGAGTGGATCAGTATCATATATCTTGCTGGCCGATAATTTTATATCGCTGTATTCAAATGTCGTATAAGATAATCCGTAACCGAAAGGAAACAAAGTTTCCAGATTTTTAATATCATAATAACGATACCCGACAAATACTCTTTCGCCGTAATTGACTTCCTGGTTTTCACCAGGGAAATTCAGGAATGAGGGATTATCTTTAAGCATTAATGGATAAGTTTCTGCAAGTTTGCCTGATGGATTAACCACTCCAAATAATATATCCGCAATTGCCCCACCGGATGCTTGCCCATTTAAACCTGCCAATAAAACCGCTTCTACCTCAGATAGCCATGGCATCGTTACTGGAGATCCATTATACAAAACGATAATGACGTTTTGCTGAACTGCGGCTATAGCAGATATCAGCCAATTAACATTGTTAGCAAGATTCATATTCGGCCTGTCAGATCCCTCTGCATCATAAATATCAGGCAGACCGGCAAAAATGATAGCAGCATCAGAAGCCCTGGCGAGATTGATAGCTCTGGCCCTGAGTACTTTGTTAAGTGTGTCTTTATCAGGATAGCCTTCCGCAAATGAAAACATATAGTTATTGCCTGCAATCTTAACTATCTCATCATAAGGGATATCGATTTTTGTTGGAACTAAATCAGAACTGCCGCCACCCAGAATACGCGGTTTTTTTGCATATGAACCAATAACAGCGATTTTTTTTGGTTCCTCACGATTTATTGGCAATATAGAATTCTCATTTTTCAATAAAACAATACATTCTGAACCTGCTTTTCGGGCCAGCAAATGATGTTGATCCCTGTCATAAGTGAAATTTTCCTTTTTAAGTGACTCGGCCTTAAGGGTAATTCTTAAGAGATCAGCTACGACCTGATTAAGAGCTGATTCAGAAAGTTTGCCCTGATTTACGGCATTAATGATCGACTGATCCGTTGAACCCCCGGGCATCTGTAAATTCATCCGGGCTCTTATCCCTGCTACCCGATCATTTACAGCACCCCAGTCCGATACGACAAATCCTTTATATCCCCATTCATCTCTTAATAGATCATTTAACAACCAATTATTTTCGCATGCATACACACCATTAATTCTGTTGTATGAAGCCATAACTGACCATGGTTGTTCTTTTTTTACGATAATTTCGAATGGCCGGAGATAAATTTCATGCAATGTCCGTTCATCCAATTCCGAACTTACAGTCATTCTCTGAAACTCCTGGTTGTTGCATGCAAAATGTTTTAAAGAGGTCCCGACACCCTGACTCTGGACACCTCTGACCCATGCAGATCCCATTTCTCCCGACAGGACAGGATCTTCTGAATAATATTCAAAATTTCTTCCACAAAGGGGTGAGCGCTTAATATTAACCCCGGGCCCTAATATGATCTGAACCTGATTTTCCTGACATTCCTCACCAATAGCTTTTCCCACTTCTTCAACAAGATTTATATCCCAGGATGCGGCCAGTGAGGATGCAGTGGGGAAACAGGTTGCCGGAACAACATCTCCTGCGAAACCGGTTGTCACATTTGATTTTCTTAATCCATTAGGACCGTCTGTAATAAAAATAGAAGGTATTTTCAATCGCGCAATGGGTTTTGTGGTCCAGAAATCCTTCCCGGAACATAAGGAGGCTTTCTCAGTCAGAGTCATCTTACTTACAAGTTCTTTCGCTCTCCTGTCCAATTCTTCGTCAGAGAGTTGAGCATTCAAGTATAATGTGCTGTTAATTAATAATATAACAGTGAAGTAATGTGATAATCTGGATATCTGTTTCATGATAAGTTTACTATTATTTTCATTTCATAAAAATATAAATTAATTTTTCTTTTATCAGATTATCAGACTAACCTGTTTTAAAGCAGATTTCTTTGATAATTATGCAATCATGCGTAACTTTATAGTTTCTAGATTTTTAAAAATTCCTTAGTAATCAATTTAGACCTTAATTTAATCTAATATAATCATGGCAAATTTTATTGATGAATTTATGAA
>Ga0153916_10002305_pt1 | contig 14013 bp, 14 predicted proteins | sample Opewatmetagenome_FD_109642 | JGI IMG/M metagenome (GOLD analysis project Ga0153916, IMG submission 109642) | Freshwater wetland microbial communities from Ohio, USA - Open water 3 Core 3 Depth 4 metaG | ecosystem: Environmental > Aquatic > Freshwater > Wetlands | place: USA: Ohio, Lake Erie...
GGGGTCTCTGGTGGAAAAAGACCAATGATATGAAAACCAAATGTAGCAGTAAATTCGAAAGCTGGCAGGATCAATAAGCTCTCGAATAACCGCCGGTATTCTCGCAAACGGTTCTGCTCTTCAGGCAGGATGCGATTCAACCTCTCCAATAGCTCGAGCTGATGAATCTCGTCTTGCAATTTCCGGTAACCTGCAACGGTATTATGGTCGGTAAATGCAATGATATCCAAGCCGCGTGCTTCTGCTCGTTGCAGGATCTCCAGATATTTCACATCAGGTTGCTGAAAATCACTCGAAGCTGGTGTGTGTAAATGTAAATCGATAGAATACCATTGCATTTGGTTGTGTATTTTTTTCTTAGTCACAATTATTTCTTTATACTCTTTTTCTTTTAGTGATAACTTTATTATTGCTTAATAGTCCGATGGATCATTTTGATCAACTCATCTGGCATAAAGGGCTTAAGAATGAATCCGTCAGCCCCAGCCTGGATGCATTCTTTTTTTAAATTTAAGCCGGATGACATGAGGATGCGAGTATCCTTAATCTTGGGCTCACTGCGGATCTCACGGACTAGATCGAGACCACTCCCAGTGCGAAGATTGACATCCACAAGGGCGATTTGAGGGCGCTCGTCAAGAATAGCACTCAATAAATTTTCCATATGGTGATTTTTGGGCGTCCTGACGATAAAACCTTCTAGGTTCAAGAGGGTGGTCAGCAAGGATACCATGGTAGTATCGTCTTCAATCAACATTACTTTTAACATTAGATTCCCCGATTCTGGCTTTCTTTCCATTCACATCCTTTGATTTTGGCAGGTTTTTCTGACGCCTCACTGGCTCAAGGGCTGCCTTCAATACTTCATCTACGGTTTCGACAAAGATAAATTTCATGGATTTGCGAACCTCATCTGGCAGATCCTCGAGATCACTTTCATTCCGCTTGGGCAGTATGACGGTTTTTAATCCCGCGCGGTGGGCAGCTAATACTTTTTCCTTAATCCCACCCACAGGCAAGACCTGTCCCCTCAATGTGATTTCGCCGGTCATCCCCACCTCCGCGCGAACTGGTCTCCCAGATATAAGGGATACAAGAGCAGTCGCCATCGTGACACCTGCGGAAGGGCCATCCTTAGGCTGTGCTCCCGCTGGAATGTGGAGGTGAATATCTGATTTCTCAAAGAAGCCTTGGTCGAGCTTAAGGGGCTCGGCTCGAGAACGTACGAAAGAAAGGGCGGCATGTGCAGATTCCTGCATCACATTCCCGAGCGAACCTGTAATTTGGAAGCCCTTACTGCCTGGCATACGGGTAGCTTCAATGAATAAAACATCTCCACCCACGGGGGTGTAAGCCAGACCTGTAGCTACGCCCGGAATGGAAGTCCGGATGGCAATCTCTTCATTGCCGAAGAAGTGAGGTCGCCCTAGATATTCATGAACTTTTTCAGGAGTGATGGTGACCGATTGAGACTTTTTCTCCGCAATAATGGTGACCACTTTGCGGCAGATTGAGCCAATTTCCCGTTCGAGATTTCGAACCCCAGCCTCGCGGGTAAACGATCGAATAACGGTCAGCAAAGCCTCGTCAGTGAATTGAATCTCCTCGGTTCGTAAGCCATTTTCTTTGATCTGACGAGGGATCAGGTATTGTTTAGCAATGGCGCTCTTCTCGTTTTCGGTGTAACCTGAAAGATTGATAATTTCCATTCGATCACGCAATGGGTCGGGAATTGGTTCTAGCAAGTTGCCCGTGGTAATGAACATAACCTGTGAGAGATCAAAAGCGACCTCAAGGTAATGGTCCCGGAATTCCGAGTTTTGTTCAGGATCGAGGACTTCAAGAAGTGCAGAAGCGGGGTCACCATGGAAATCCATACCCAACTTGTCTATCTCGTCCAACATGAATACGGGATTACGAGACTCAATCCGGCGAATAGCCTGTAGGATGCGACCCGGCATAGCGCCGATATACGTGCGGCGATGGCCGCGAATCTCAGCCTCATCACGCATCCCACCGAGCGATATGCGAATAAATTTACGTCCCATAGCATGAGCAATCGAACGCCCTAATGATGTTTTGCCAACACCGGGTGGTCCGATGAAACACAGGATGACCCCTTCGCGTAGACGACGGATCTCGTCCGTGGTTTCAGGCACAACCTCATCCTTCCGTTCATAACGTAGCTTCCGTACTGCCAGGTATTCAAGGATGCGCTCTTTAATATCCTCCAATCCGTAATGGTCCTGGTCGAGCACCTCACGGGCATGGGAAATATCCAGATTATCCTCGGTCTTCACCGACCAGGGCAGAGAGATCATCCAATCCAGGTAGGTGCGTATAACGCCGTACTCCGCTGCAGCAGTGGGCAGACGAGATAATCGATCCAACTCATGGCGTGCTTGTTTATCTGCCTCTTCTGGCATTTTGGCAGCATCAATCTTCTGACGTAAATCATCCACCTCAGCTGCCTGTTCATCTCCTTCGCCGAGCTCACGTTGGATGGCCTTCAATTGCTCGCGTAAGAAATAATCGCGCTGCATTTTTTCGATCTCAGAGCGAGCTTCATTTTGAATTTTTTGCCCAATTTCCAATACCTCGATCTCGCGTGTAAGTATGCCAACCAGTTTGTGCAACTTTTCTTTGACCGAATCCAACTCGAGCAGGGATTGGGCCGCGGCTAAGTCCATACGTTGGAAATTTGCGATGGTGTAAACAGTCTGGAGTGGATCCTCGATAGCCTGAACGGATGCCACCAGCTCACGTGGTATGGAGGTGATCAGCTCGCCGATATGGGCAAACTGGTCACGTGCATTGCGGGCAAGTGCTTCAACTTCAACCCCTTCCTCTTCAGTTTCGGGGATGAGGTGGATTTCTGCTTTCAAATAGGGTTCATGTTGAACAAATTCCCCTAATTTAAATCGCGCTGTGCCTTGGACAAGGAGGCGAATGGTACCATCGGGAGCGCGGAATAATCGGTGGATCATGGCCACGGTACCAATATCATAAAGATCCTTTGGCTCAGGGATCTCCAACTCGGGATCACGCGAGGTTACCAAACCTATCAGGCGGTCATCACCGGCCACCACATCATCTACCAAACGGATGGAGCGAGGTTGGCCAATAGTCAGTGGAACTGCAGTTTCAGGATAAACCACCAAGCCTCGCAATGGTAGAATTGGCAAGTTTCCGGGAATCTTCAACTGAGGTTGATTACCGGCTGAGATTGGTTCAGCATCGGGGGACTGAAGGGTAGTTATAGATGTCTGCCCGGAAAGGTCGGAATCTAGCACCATTTCTTTAAGCTCGAGATCCTCATCCGGCCAGCCATGCTCTTCCAGCCAACGCATTAAGTTCAGTGTGTTCCAACGAGTAGCAGACATAAGCAAAATTAATCACCTTCCACTTTTATATGTTTTGGTTGAGCGATGGGAAGGGTGATGCGCAAGAAACCATCGCGATAAATCGCTTCAACTTTATCGGAGATAATTGTGTAAGGCAGCTCAACCTCTGTATTGAATTCACCAAATGCTATTTCCATCTGGTGATAAGCACGGCGCTCCGAGGTATCCTGACGGATGCCGCGAATTTTTAGGTTGCGTTCAACCAGCGAGATGGTAAAGTCGGATTCGCGCATACCTGCAACCTCGACTCGTATCACAATAGCATCTTCCATTTCAAACACATCTGTTGGAGGTCGCCATGCATGGGGTCGTGAGATAATCCGCCAGCGGGAAGTTTCGTTGTTTGGATTTTGAAAATCTTCTGATACGTGCCAGACGTGACGCATTGAATCGGATGAGACGAATATATCTTCCATAATAATCTCTCCTAGATAAATAGTATGGTGTCGCTCAATCTTTTATAGCTCGTCTGGCAGCATCTAAAACCTCAAGATAATTGGGTTCATCACCAATTGCTGGCATATAGGCCGAGTAAACGACGATATCATTTCGGTCGACGACGAATACCGCTCTGCGGAAGAAGCGATGTTCTTTCAGGAGAACTCCATATTTCGGACCAAAATCAGCGTTTTTATGGTCGGATAGAGTGATAACCCGGTCAACTCCTGCAGCGGCACACCAGTTTTTTATTGTAAAGGCTAAATCCATACTAACCGTAAGGATAATAATTCGATCATCCAATCCAGAAGCTTCCTGGTTGAAGCGACGCGTTTCACGATCACAGACGGATGTGCTTAAGGATGGAAGCGAGCCAATAATGCGCACTTTTCCTTTCGTATCCAACAGCCCGTTAAATGTGGACCAACTCTTGGTAACAGCAGTAAATTCTGGTGCTTTTTGTCCCACCTGGATATCAGGGCCAATTACTGTGACGTCATTTCCGTCAAATTTTAATAAACCGACTCTTTCGATTGTCATTACAAACTCCATATTAACATTAGATGCAGATGTTATCCTTTAGCTACTTAAGCGATAAAACTAACTCGATCAAGAATTCTTGCGCCCCTGGCGGGATTCGAACCCACAACCAACAGCTTAGAAGGCTGCTGCTCTATCCATTGAGCTACAGGGGCAAACATATCTACCCCTCGAAAACAGGACGAAGGCCTCGATAAATACGTTCACCAGTTAGAACGCGCAAGATTAAATCTGGTGGGCGTCCCGAAAGTTGCGCCAATTCAGTGGGTGTCATTGGTACATTCCCATTGGCAAGGAAAATGCGGAAGATCGCGTCCACCAGAGTTGTACGTGGAGTGATAAAACCCTCCATCTTAGCACAATGCGTGATTAGTACATGTTGCAATCCATCCACCCGCTGAACCTCAGCTGTCATCGGATCCACAAAATCGACCAGATGATCGTCAGGTGCCTCTGCAAAAGCTTGCTGATGGACTGGACAGAGTAAACTTTGTAAGAATACCCGCCAATCACGATCCCGTTCTTGCCACCAATTAAAATCGATGTGGAAGTGTGTCTGAGTGGTCGGTCTAATGCGACTGGTGCGCTTCACATCAGGTAACGGGACCATTTACATTTTCTCCGAATCATCGAAGCGGTAGTGCAAGTCGCCCACATGTATAAACCAAGATCTGGACGCTAATAAGGCAAAGATCGGCGCAGGAGGACAACGGCGAATTATATTCAGGGCTGCGTAGAGTTCACTGGCATGAACGTGACTCTGGGGATTCAGTTTTGCCAAATCGCGCACGGTGTTGACCACTATTTTTTCAAAAGGCATACGTTCCTTTTGGATTTGCTTCCAAGCAACGTCCAAACCGTCAGGATCGGGTATGGCAATAGCCATACGTTCATCATAGGCAGCGGAGACGATTTGTTTAAGCATAGCAAAGACAATTCCACCATCGGAGCCAACGAGAACCGTACGCACCCACTCGCGTGAGCCGCGTTGAGAATCACATTGAACTACTACTTCGCCCGGATTCCTTCCACGTATCACCCATATCAGACTACCAGGCATTAAGGAGTGGGATTTGTACCATTCCTGCAGGCCATATACATAGTGATTTTTACGCACCACCCACCCCGCAAATTTTTGCCCCGTATCTCCATCAACCAGTTGAAAACGGATTCGAGGAGCTTCGTATGCCGTGGGGAAGAGGTGAATAATCCTTGGTGTGAGAGGAAGGGTACCAGCCCTCCAATGTGGGAATGTTAAGGTTAATTGAACCTCATTAGAGGCCGGATATTTCCCATTCACCGGTGAGAGCTCGTCGTCTAATTTCTGTTCGAGCTCAAGCATCTCTTTCGTAAGCAATGAGCGCTCATGATCCATCTCTTGATAGCGTAGATAAACGGGTACCTGCAAGACGCCCTCTGGTTCCAAGCGATTGAGGAACCATAGAACTTCACCTGCTGGCCCAACTTCATCAAAACGAGGATCTTCTTGTAAGGCATGATCGAGGGAGAACTCCACCAATTTTGAATTCGTGCTGGAAGCTAATCCGACTTGCTCGAGCAACGCTTTGGTCGGGAGAGGCCCTCCGCCAGCCATATCCAGGATCGCCTCAGCGAGATTTAAATGACCAATATTAATATCAATCAACAATGTGCGTGGGAACCATTTTCCAGCAATCCGGACAAATTCCTGATTCTTGCTCAAATCTGAATCAATGATTTGCAGCAACTGTTCTCCATAATTCGCCAATACAGAATTTGAATTAAGGGAGGACTCCGTTACCGAAATCTCTTGGGGTTGGTTCAGGACATGGTCCTGGATATTGGAGGCAAATTCCTTGGTTTCTTGATTATCAAACTCTACTTGAATGACCTGAAAATCACCCATGTCTGGATTTCGCCCTGGGCGGACTCCAAGCACACGGGCGTGTTGCCAACCAAAATATGGAAAAACAAGATCTTGTTTTACCTGGTATATATTGGCGGGGACATAGATCTCCCCCCCGGATGTACGTTGTTTCTCAATCGCTAATTTTTCCTGGCGAATACGCTCGATTACCAGCGCGGAGAGCAATTCCGGCGAAGTCAATGGAGTTTCGATTTCAAGGAGATAGTTGTAAATAAATTCTCGATCCTCATCTTTAAGCTCGAAAGTCTCCCAATAATCTTCACGGAGTGATAATGTTGCCAGACTCATCATTGCTGCGATAACCTTATTACGTCAAACCCTCCAATTGGATGCGCTCTAAATATTACGCCGTATTTAGCAAGAATTTGCTTAGCTTTGGCGCGCCAAATTATTGCGCGAGTGACGCCCTTTACACAATATCTATTGCTTGCGTATTATACTCGATGAATAATTAATTCAGATATTCAATGAGATATCGATTCAGCCTAGAAGTACTATAATAAAAAGCGAAAGCAGTTAAGATTACGAATTATTTAACAAGGCTGATTTATTTTAAGCAATCCTGGAGTGGTAATATGGCAGAGGATAAATGGGTACTGGTCGATAAGGTGCAAGGTCAATTACAGGGAGAAATTTTAAAGGGCTTGCTTGAAGCCCAAGGGATCATGGTATGGATAAATCAGGAGGGAGCAGCACGAGCCTATGCAGTTTCGGTAGGCACATTAGGTATGGTAGAAATATTGGTTCCTTCAAGCGCGGTTGAAGAGGCGCGCTTAGTACTCGAAGCTTACCATCGAGGGGATTTTGAAAATATGGAGTTAAAGGGCTCAGAAAGCGACGGGGAACCTGAAGAATAGTTAACTATTCTCGTTTTCCTGTCTTAAGGAAACACTTGAGCTAACCATTCGATGGGGTTTACCTGTATGCCACCAACCAAGACCTCGAAATGCAGATGGGGGCCTTCTACACGCCCGGTGTTACCCACACGGCCTATCAATTGACCCTGTTCTACGCGATCGCCTACATTAACCAGGATCTCGGATTGGTGCATATAAGCTGTGAAGACACCCCAACCATGATCAATCATGGTTGCATTTCCGCGCACAGTTAACGGACCGGAAAACACCACAACTCCCGCAGCTGCAGCATAAATTGGATCACCAATTTGACCACAATAATCCAATCCGGTGTGGAAATAGCGATAATCACTGCCATTATAGGAACGTCTGCTGCCAAAACGTGAGGTATAGCAATCTGCAAAGGCGGGCTCTACGGGAAGCGAGAATACACCTTGCCAGAACTTGTCTGGACTCACCTGCGAGGATAATCCTAACCAGGTGCTGTCTTCAGGACCGGTGGTATCAGGATCCAAGGTAGCCGGATCAACTGTGAGTGGTTTATCATATAAAAAATCGCCTGGGGACACTAAAACATCTTGAGAAAAATTAAAACCAGAACCATCATGCAAGCTTCCTGATAATGACAGCGGATATAGACCTGGTTCAACCATAGCATGGACGCCTTGCAAGGCGATATACCCAACATCCTGTCCGATGAAAAAGTTCAGGGTATGTCCCATTAAAGCACCAACCATAGAAAATCCTGAAGCCCCATCGACTTGGATCTCAGCGGTTTGCCCCTGGGTCAGTCCAGAGAGGCGCACGGACGTGATTGTTGGAGGTAAACCACCGGGTCCAGCATCGGTATCCCCGGGAACACGAACTACAGCCCCTGGTAACACCGAAGATGTGCTATCAAGCTGATTATCTATTAATATCTTCCATGGATCCGTATTATTGAGGATGGCAAGCTCAAATAACGATTGATCCACACCCAATGTGGCGCGTTTACCAGTGGAAGGGGGATTGTCATTTTGAAGAATGACGAGGGAGTAACCAGCGTACAATTCATTTGGGCTAGTTATATGGTTTAAGCGCTCAAGTATATCCATGGAAAGATGATAGCGCAAACTTAAGCTTTGTAACGTCTCTCCGAATGTAACATTTTCAGTTGCCAAGACACCTTTAATGCCTTCCAAACCTGGAATTACTAACGTCTGCCCAATGGTGATTTGATCAGTATCCACGATTCCATTGGCATTTGCCAGGTCATTCTGCGATACATGAAATCGATAAGCGATATCCCACAACGAATCGCCTTCCTGAACAATATATACAGGTCCAATGGTAGACGCACTTTGGGCTTGAACCCTGCCGGAAGGAAACAATAAAAATAATAAGATAAATACCGACAAGGCTCTTAAGCTAAATTTATCCATTAAATTATCTCATCAAAACGAACTTGATCACCAATATTAAAATCACTAAGATGTGATACGTCAGTTTCCAAAACAAATTTTGCTGCTCTCTTGGGGAGATAAGCCATCTTCCAACGGCGAGCTAGCACGAAGTCAACCACTGAATAATCACTGCTAATCCATATGACTGCCAAATCTATCCACATAAACATCATATGTATGGACGAATTCAATCGACTATCGGAGCTCTGGACCAACAACAAGCCGTGATTCTCAGGTAAACTTTTCGTGAACATTAAACCCCGTAGCTGACATAAAAACGACTGGCAATACTTTGCCAGAATGGGTTTTGATGACGGTTGGGATTTATTGACGATTTTTATGTATTTCATCGATAAACATTATCCCGTGTGCAATTATGTTGTTCGAACACGGGTCGAAAGCAGAAGATATCCAGGCTCTGTTTGGTCAGTTTTGCGGATCTTTTGGTCTTTCTTGCCTCGAAAAGACTTGCTCAACTCTTTCCAGTAGCTCTTGAGGACTAAAAGGCTTCGATATGTAATCTTCCACTTTCGCAACATGAAGACCCAAGATCTTATCTATGTTTTGGGCTTTTGCGGTAATCACAATCACGGGGATATCCCGAGTTTTTTCTTCCGACTTGATTTGATGGTATACATCCCATCCATCCATATCCGGCATCATCAAATCCAATAAAACCAGATCGGGTAATTCCTTGCGTATAAGGTCGAGACCTTCGCGACCTCCGAGGGCACCTAATACGGTGTAACCGCGACGACCGAGAATCAAGCGTACCAGGTCGATCATCTCCGCTTCATCTTCAATATAAGCCAACCGTTTGGATTGCTTATGCAAAGCTGCCTCCTGCCGGGATAAGGGTCGATTAAAGTTTACCACAGATTAAATTGCCCTCATCCGCGATGGTCCTCTAAATGATCGCCTTCCAGGTTTGCGACCTTGCCAGAGAAGTGAGCCTAAACTATAATCCCCATGTTAAAAACTTATCAGATAAAGAGGCAATTATATGATCGACGTGAATGATCTACGAAAAGGGGTGACCTTCGAATTCGACGGGAAACTGTATAAAGTGTTGGATTACCATCACAATAAACCTGGGCGTGGAAATGCCACCATCAGAATTAAGGCAGTTGACCTTCGAAGTGGGACTACTCTTGAAAAAACCTTCCAAAGTGGTGAACGAGTTCAGGATGCACGATTGGATTTCCACAATGTCCAATATTTATATTCCGATGGTGAGCTATACCATTTTATGGACCTGGATACATATGATCAACCGGCCTTATCCAAGAACGTTTTGGGTGAAAGTGCAGACTACCTGACTGAAAATATGGAAATCAAGTTAACTTTTTATCAGGGTGAGCCGATCGATGTGGAGCTTCCGATTACGGTGGATATGGATGTGGCCGAGGCGGAGGTGGCCGTTCGAGGGGATACAGCGACAGGCGTCAGCAAGAAAATAAAAACGAATACAGGCTTGGAAGTGCAGGTACCGGCGTTTGTAAATGTAGGTGATCGGATTCGTATTGATACACGCACCGGTGCTTACGTAACCAGGGTGTAATAAAGCCAAAAATAAAATAACAATGCGTACACCCGCAGGGAAAGAATGCAGCTATTTTTTCGGGGACTATTATCGAGGTCGTTCTCGGGAAGAATGCCGCTTATTAGGTTCAACGTCGCCGCCATTAACTTGGAAGCGGGAGCTATGCAATACCTGTCCTGTACCAGGCATCCAGCTTGCCAATACCTGCCCTTTTATGGTGTTGATACCCAAATTGGTGCGCAAACTTCCTTTGGGCAAACAGGAAGTTCGTGTACAAACATTTTGTAAGAAAACAGAACGGGCGGGTTTTGATCCCCATATCGGATGCGGAGAATGCCACACATTGCCACCCGAATTCGAAGAAGGTTCCAGTGACACTACTGTTGTTTGATCTGGATGACACCCTGCTTGGCAATGAAATGAATAGCTTTATACCAGCTTACCTGCAAGCTTTAGCAAAGCGCATGGCACAGGTAGCTGACCCAGTTGTTTTAATCAAAACACTAATGACCGCTACCCGAAAAATGGTAGAAAACACCAGCCCAGACCAAACGCTTGAAGAGAAATTCGATGCCGCGTTTTACTCTCCGCTTGGCCTGGTCCGTCAGGAAGTTCAGGGGATTATTGATGCTTTTTATGCAGAAGATTTTCCAAATCTACAAGGGTTAACTCAATTTCGACCTGAGGCAGTCCGGGTGGTGCGTGAATTACTGGACCGTGGGGACCAGGCAGCTATCGCTACCAACCCACTTTTTCCGCGGACTGCAATCCTGCAACGTCTTGGATGGGCAGGTTTGTCGGTTGACGATATACCTTTTGCCTTGGTCCCATCCTATGAAACTTTTCACTTTGCTAAACCCAATCCGGCTTATTTTGCAGAATTCCTAGCACAACTAGGCTGGCCAAAAATACCTGTGGTGATGGTGGGTAACGATGTTGAATCAGATATTGGGGCGGCGCGTCAACTTGGTTTGTCTGTGTTTTGGATGACTACCGATGGAGCCTCAGCCTGGAACGGGCAGGGAGCAGTCCCTCCGCATGGTGAGTTAATCGATCTGATTCCTTGGATGGATGCATCATCGTCTGAACCTTTGCAGACCACTTTCAATAATCCCAAAGCTTTGTTGGCAGTTTTAAGGTCAACCCCAGCAGCGCTAGCAACTCTATGTCGCCATCATGGTCTTGATCTTAGTAAAAAACCGGCAGCGGATGAGTGGAGTCCAAGTGAAGTCCTGTGTCACCTGAGGGATGTAGATGCAGAGGTCAATCTGCCTCGCCTGCAAAAAGTGGTTAATGAACGAAATCCTTTTCTCCCTGGGCAGGATACCGACCCATGGGCAGAAGCTCGACAATATTGTCAACAAGATGGCTTAGGAGCTTTGGCAGATTTTACCCAAGCGCGACTGCAAGTGCTAAAGTTGCTAGACGGTTTACCTCAAGAAAGTTGGGAGTTGCGCGCACGGCATGCCATCTTTGGCCCTACAAATCTTCGTGAATTGGTAAATATCATCGCTGGGCATGATATATTACACGTGCAGCAGGTTTATCGGGCGCTTTAATTTGATCAGTTTCATCTGATATACTTAATTTTTCGCCTCCTGTATAAGGAGGTGGTGTTATATGTGCGAAAGGTCTATTAGTGGTGTGCCGGCCTCATCTAAATCGCTATAGGAGGTTTCAATGCATAAACGTGTCGTAATCACCGGCATGGGGTGTATTTCACCATTGGGAAATAATGTTTCCACCCTATGGAGTAATATCCTGGCAGGTAAATCGGGCGTAGGGTTGATCACGCATTATGACACCAGCCAGTTCGAAGTAAAGATTGGGGCAGAAGTTAAGGATTTCGATGGGGTGGCACTATTTGGTGCACGAGAAGCGCGCCGCATGGATCGTTTTGTTCAATTTGCCCTGGCAGCAACCGTTCAGGCTGTAGAACAAGCAAATCTAGCAATCAGCGAATCAAACCGAGACCAAATTGGGGTTATGCTTGGTACTGGCATAGGGGGCATGAATACACTATTCCAACAAATGGAAGTCTTCTACCAGCGAGGTCCTGATCGAGTCAGCCCATTTTTGGTGCCAATGATGTTACCCGATACAGCGGCAGGGATGGTAGCGATACAGCTGGGAGTGCGAGGTCCCAATATGGCAGTTGTATCTGCCTGCGCCAGCGGAACTAATGCGATTGGGGAAGCAGCAGAAGTCATACGCCGCGGGAGTGCTGAGGTCATCATTAGCGGGGGGAGTGAAGCGGTGATCGTCCCAATTGCCATGGCAGGTCTGGGTGTGATGAACGCCTTATCCACTCGTAATGCCGAACCTGAGCGAGCGTCCCGCCCATTCGATAAGGGACGGGATGGCTTTGTGATGGGTGAAGGTGGAGCAATCCTAGTTTTGGAATCTCTCGAACATGCACTGGCACGAGGAGCTCAGGTTTTGGGTGAAATCAGCGGATATGGAACATCCAATGATGCCTATCACATCTCTGCTCCAGCTGAGAATGGAGCTGGGGCTGCCTTATGTATGAGGAGCGCTTTGAATAATGCGGGTTTATCAGCTGGGGATATTGGTTACATTAATGCACACGGCACCAGCACCCAGCTTAACGATAAGAGTGAGACCGCGGCAATAAAAACCATTTTTGGTAACCTGGCTTATAACATCCCGGTTTCATCAACGAAGTCCATGACCGGACACCTTTTGGGTGCTGCAGGAGCATTAGAAGCAGTGATATGTGTAAAAACCATGCAAGAGGGAATTTTGCCACCAACGATCAATTATGAAACGCCCGATCCCGAATGCGATCTCGATTATGTCCCCAACCAGGCTCGTCCGGCAATCGTCCAAAATATTATGTCAAATTCATTTGGTTTTGGGGGACATAATGCCAGCATCATATTGAGCCGTTATAACGAGGTTTGATTATGAGCCCATACGCTCACATCACGGGGTGGGGAATGGCTGTTCCCTCGAAGGTGCTGACCAATAATGAATTGGAGAAAATGGTCGATACTGACGATGCCTGGATCCAATCTCGCACTGGCATCCGCCAACGTCATATCGCAAGCGAAGAAGAGTCCACTGCAACATTAGCTAAGGATGCGGCTTTGAATGCCCTCAGAGTTGCCAACCTTAACCCAGCTGATATTGAGTTGATTATTGTCTCTACCTCCTCACCTGAGCATATATTCCCAGCGACGGCTTGCCTAGTCCAGGATTGGATAGGAGCGACACACGCAGGTGCATTCGATCTATCCGCGGCATGTTCGGGATTTATTTTTGCTTTGGATATGGCTACTCAAGCTATCCGCAGTGGATCGATCCATAATGCTGTGGTAATAGGTGCAGAAACCCTCTCTCGTTTTGTTAATTGGGAAGATCGTAATACATGCATTTTGTTTGGAGATGGGGCAGGTGCGTTCGTATTACAAGCCGGTGATGAGCCTGGGGGACTGCTCTCTTCTGTGATGAGGTCGGATGGTTCGGGTGGCGACCTTCTTTCCCTACCTGGAGGAGGAAGTCACATGCCTGCTAGCGCTGATACGATTTTGAATAAGCAGCATACCATTCATATGAATGGTCGCGAAGTATTCCGTTTTGCGACTCGGGTAATTGCGCAAGCGACTCGGGATGCGGTCACTTCCGCTCAACTTAAACTCGAGGATATACAACTGGTCATTCCGCACCAGGCTAATCTACGTATCATTGAAGCCGCAATGCGTGGGCTCGATCTACCCATAGACCGATGCTTTATCAATATTGAGCGCTATGGAAACACTTCAACAGCTTCAATACCTATCGCGACTTGCGAGGCAATCCAACAGGGACGATTGCAATCTGGAGATAACACAGTCTTTGTGGGTTTCGGTGCGGGTCTCAC
>Ga0153916_10002306_pt1 | contig 14012 bp, 11 predicted proteins | sample Opewatmetagenome_FD_109642 | JGI IMG/M metagenome (GOLD analysis project Ga0153916, IMG submission 109642) | Freshwater wetland microbial communities from Ohio, USA - Open water 3 Core 3 Depth 4 metaG | ecosystem: Environmental > Aquatic > Freshwater > Wetlands | place: USA: Ohio, Lake Erie...
CAGCTGCCTTCTAAGCAGCGGGTCGGGTGTTCGATTCACCCCAGGCGCGCTTTCTCCTCGAGAAAATGGCCATCTAGCCATCATCCCCGGCGCTCGAAAAGAGTCGCAATTTTGTACAGCTTTACGCCGTTTTAGGCATCCGTTGAGCACAGTTTTTGATACCTTGGACTCCGGATCCAAAGCTCGGAGGTTCGGATCCTCTCAGGCACGCTCTTTCTAATCCTCTAACCATTAAGCGATTCCTCGACGTTCTTCATAAATAACGATTGGGATGTCGTTCATCGCTTCTGCGACAAGACCCCCCATTCGTTGACAGCTGTCCTCAGGCGGGCCTATGATGAGCCAGCTGGGAGAGAACGAATCATGAGCCTAAGACGAATCACGGGATCGGCCGTTGCCCTAGCTATGGTGCTCGGCAGCGCGGGCCGGGCTCTTTCCCATTGCACGGAGATGGCCGCGTCCAACCCGGCTTTGATCTTATGGTACGCCCACCCGGCTGACAAGTGGGAGAATGCCCTGCCCGTCGGCAACGGGCGCCTCGGCGCCATGGTCTTCGGAAGGACGGACGAGGAAGAGGTCCAGCTCAACGAGGATACATACTGGTCCGGGGGACCCTATTCGACCGTTGTCAAGGGGGGATCGGCCGTCCTGCCGGAGATCCAGAGGCTCGTCTTCGAGGGCAACTATAAGATGGCCCATATCCTCTTTGGACGGAGCCTCATGGGCTATCCGGTCGAGCAGATGAAGTACCAATCCCTCGGCCGGTTGGCCCTCCGGTTCCCGGCCGGGGGGCTGGCGACGGACTACCGGCACGAACTCGACCTGGATACGGCAGTCGTCCGGACGACCTACCTCCAGCACGGGGTGCACTACACGCGGGAGGTCTTTTCGAGCCCAGCCGACCAGGTCATCGTTGTCCGCATCACGGCCGACAAGCCGGGACAGATCTCATTTAAGGCCCAGCTCCGTGGCGAACGGAATTCGGCGCACTCGAACTACGCGACTGACTATCTCCGGATGGACGGCCTACCACCTGACGGGCTCATCCTTCGGGGAAAATCCGCCGATTACATGGGCGTTAGGGGAGCGCTCCACTACGAGTCCTGTCTCAAGGCCCTCGCCGAAGGCGGCACGATGACCCTGGACTGGGACGAGCTGAGCGTGGCGAACGCCGACGCCGCAACCCTTCTCATTGCGGCAGCCACGAATTTCGTGAATTACAGGGACTGCAGCGCCGACCCTCATGCCCGCGTTGAAGCCGTCATGTCCGCGGCGGCAGGGAAGAGATATGACACTCTTAAGACCGCCCACGTAAAGGAGCACCGGCGCCTCTTCCGGCGCACGGCCCTGAGCCTGCCCGCCACAGCCAACTCTCTGCTCCCGACCGACGAGCGGCTGAAGAACTTCGACGGGGCGAACGACCCGGCCCTCGGGGCCCTCGTCTTCCAGTTCGCCCGTTACCTCCTCATTTCGTCGTCGCGACCCGGGACCGAACCGACCAACCTCCAGGGCATTTGGAACAAGGACATGAATCCCATGTGGGATTCAAAGTACACGACGAACATCAACCTGGAGATGAACTACTGGCCGGCCGAGGTAGGGAACCTCGGCGAATGCGCCGAACCGCTCTTCCGGATGATCCGCGAGCTCACCGACCAGGGGGGCCAGGTCGCCCGCGAGCACTACGGCGCCCGCGGCTGGGTCTTCCATCAGAACACGGACCTCTGGCGGGTGGCTGCGCCCATGGACGGGCCGAGCTGGGGAGCATTCACGACCGGCGGAGCCTGGCTCGTGACCCACCTCTGGGAGCATTATCTCTTTACGGGCGACAGGGAATTCCTCAAGCAATATTACCCGGTCATGAAAGGGAGCGCCGAGTTCTTCCTGGACTTCCTCGTCCCGCATCCGAAGTACGGCTGGCTGGTGACCAACCCGTCAACCTCGCCGGAGAACTTCCCCGCCATCCCTGGCCAAGCGCCGTTCTTCGACGAGATTACGACGTTCACGACGACGACCACGATCTGTGCTGGCTCGACGATTGACATGGCAATCCTCAACGACCTCTTTGGCGCCGTCGCCCGGGCTGCCGACGTTCTCGGCGTGGACCGGGAGTTCAGAGACCGCGTCCTTGCGGCGAAAACAAGGCTGGCACCCATGCAAGTCGGCAAAAAGGGCAACCTTCAGGAATGGCTCGACGACTGGGGCGAGACGGAGGAGCATCACCGTCACATCTCCCCCCTGTGGGGCCTTTACCCCGGCCACCAGATCTCCGCCCGGGGGACGCCTCAGTTTGCCGAAGCCAGCAAGGTCGTCCTGGAACAACGGGGCCTGACGGGCAACGGTTGGTCATCGGCCTGGAAAGCTGCCTGTTGGGCTCGGCTCGGCGACGGCGCGAAGGCCATGGATAACTTCGTTTATGCCATGCATAGATACACGACCAAGAGCTTATTCTCGATCTGCTCGAACGCTATGCAAGTCGACGGCTCATTCGGCATGGCCGCCGCCGTGGCGGAGATGATCCTGCAATCCCAGGAGAACGAGCTCGCGTTTCTCCCGGCCCTGCCGGACTCCTGGAGGGACGGCGAGGTCGAAGGGCTTCTCGCCCGCGGCGTGTTCGAGGTCGGGCTGCGCTGGAAGGCCGGGCGGCTTGAGAGCGCGACGCTCCTTTCGAAGAACGGCAACCCCTGCCGGGTTCGGACAGCCGTTCCTCTGAAGGTCTCCTTCCGAGGCAGGAGTGTCTCTACGACCAAGCCCGGGCCGGGACTTCTTGAATTCAAGACGGTCCCGGGCGGGCTCTATGTCCTGACCCCAGAGAAATGAACAAGGTGGGGGAGCTGCCGAACTGTGCCCGCTCCGGCCGGAAGATCGTTTTGCCGGTCGAGATCGTTTCCCGGGTCGGTTTAAACAAGAAAAGGAGGCCCAACATGATGAACAAACGCATGCCCCTGACGGCCATCGTTATACTGGCTGCCGTTCTCGTTTTCCCGGGGCGCTCAACCGCCCAGGGCAAGGGGACCGATCCGATCCTGACGCTAGACCGAATCTTCAATTCCCGCGAGTTCTCCGCCGAACGGTTCGGCCCGGCCCGCTGGATGAGTGACGGCGAGTCCTTCACGACTCTCGAGCCGAGCATCGCGGCCAAAGAAGGCCGTGACCTCGTCCTTTACAGAGCCGCAACGGGGAAGCGCGAGATCCTCGTTTCCGCCTCTAAGCTCGTTCCGCCTGGAACTTCCACGCCCTTGGACATAGAGAAGTACGACTGGTCCTCCGACGGCCGGGTCCTCATTCTCTTCACCAATTCCAAGCGCGTCTGGCGGCAGAACACCCGCGGGGATTTCTGGACCTACGACATGGTCTCCGGACGGCTCCGCCAGCTTGGCGCGAGCTTCGACCCATCGACGCTGATGTTCGCCAAGCTCTCGCCCGACGGCAAGACGGCCGCATACGTCGTCCATAACAATATCTATGCCGAGGACCTGGCCACGGGACGCGTCCGGCAGCTGACCTTCGACGGCGGCGGGGACGTCGTTAACGGCACGTCCGACTGGGTCAACGAGGAGGAGTTCGACATCCGGGACGGCTTCCGCTGGAGTCCGGACAGCCGTTCCATCGCCTTTTGGCAGTTCAACACGGCCGGGGTGCCCCTCTTCACTATGATCGACAACACGGATTCCCTCTACCCCAAGCTTACGGCCTTCAAGTATCCAAAGGCAGGCGAGTCGAATTCGGCCGTGCGGGTCGGCGTCATCCCCCTTTCCGGCGGCTATCCCGTCTGGATGAAGGTCCCCGGCGACGCCCGCGATCACTATATCCCCCGGCTCGAATGGGCCGGCAACGGGCGGGAGGTCGTCTTCCAGCGGCTAAACCGGCTCCAGAACACGGACACGGTCTACGTCGGCGATGCGGTCACGGGAGAGGCGCGGCCGGTTTTCACGGACCAGGACGAAACTTGGGTCGAGATGATGCCCGAGTTCGTCTGGCTCGCGGGCGGCCGGAGCCTTCTCTGGCTGAGCGAGCGCGACGGCTGGAAGCACGCGTACCAGGTCTCGTTGGACGGGAAGGATGTCCGACTGCTGACGCCCGGGGATTACGACGTGGTCAGTGTTGCCGGCGTTGACGATAAGGCCGGCTGGCTGTACATCACCGCGTCACCCGACGACCCGACGAAGCGTTTCACTTACTGCGTCCGCATGGACGGCCGCGGCAAGCCGGAGCGCGTCGGACCGGCGGACCAGTCGGGCGTTCATCGGGTCGAGATCTCGCCTTCGGCCCACTGGGCGTTCCACACTTTCTCGACGCTCGACACGCCTCCCGTAACTGAACTCATCCGCCTGCCTAAAGGAGAGGTCGTGCGGACCCTGGCGGGCAACAAGAATCTGCAGGCTAAAATCGAGGCGCTCAGGCGGAAACGCGCGGAATTCTTCAGGCTTCCCATCGGCGGCGGGGCCCAGGTCGACGGCTGGCGGATCCTGCCGCCCGATTTCGATCCCGCCCGTAAATACCCCCTCTTCGTTTATGTCTATGGGGAGCCGGCCGGACAAACGACGCAGGACAACTGGGGCGGTAGCGGCTACCTCTGGCACCTCATGCTCGCCCAGCAGGGCTACATCGTCGCTAGCTTCGACAACCGCGGCACCCCGGCTCCGCGCGGCCGGGCCTGGCGGAAGAGCATCTATCGCCAGATCGGCATCCTGGCCTCGGCCGACCAGGCCGCGGCCGTCCAGGCGGCCCTCGCCGCCTGGCCGTACGCCGACCCAGACCGTGTCGGGGTCTGGGGCTGGAGCGGCGGCGGTTCGATGACGCTTAACGCGATGTTCCGGTACCCCGATCTGTACAAGACCGGTATCTCCGTGGCCTCAGTCTCGAACCAGCGGCTCTACGACTCGATCTACCAGGAGCGCTACATGGGCCTGCCGAAGGACAACGAAGACGGCTTCAAGAACGGCTCGCCCGTGACCTTCGCCAAGAACCTCAAGGGTCGCCTCCTTATCGTCCACGGCACTGGCGATGACAATTGCCATTACCAAGGTTTCGAGATGCTCGTCAACGAGCTCGTCGCCAACAACAAGTCGTTCACGATGATGTCCTATCCCAATCGTTCCCACGGCATCGTCGAGGGGAAAGGAACGACGCTCCACCTCTATAGCCTGTTCACGAAGTTCCTCTGCGATAATCTGCCGCCCGGCCCGAAGACCCGCTGAGGGGGGCATGTCGAGTTTCGCGGAGTCGGCATCGGGACGGCTTTTTCCGGGCGTTTAGCGGGCGAGTTCGCGCCCGATCCCGGCGCGGCGGGCGTTCTCATAGGCCCAGGACGCCGCGTAGAGGTCCTGGACAGCCAGGCCGACGGATTTGAAAAGAGTGACTTCGGAGGCGGACTGGCGTCCGTCGGCCCGGCCGAGAAGGACATCGCCCAGCTGGATTTCGAAACGGTCGCGACCGATCAACCCGGCTGCCAGAGGCTGGAGAAGGTCCCCGGCCTCTTCGAGGGCCGCCTCGCGCTGATCGACGACGACCCGAGCGCGGCAAACGGTTCTGGCCGGGACCTCCGCCTTCTCCGGCTGGTAGGAACCGATGGCGTTGATGTGTGCGCCGTCGGCCACGTCCCGCTCATCGAACACCGGCGTCCTCGAGGTCGTGGCCGTGCCGATGATGTCCGCGCCCCGGACAGCCGTCGAGGCGTCGTCCTCGCGGCGGACGATGATCCTCAACTTGGCCGACATGTCGCGTACGAACGAGTCCGCGGCGCGCGTATCGGGGTCGTGGACGCGCGCTTCGCGGAGGGGGCGGACAGCGGCCACGGCCTCGAGTTGGGAGCGGGCCTGGATGCCGGCCCCGAAAATGGCCGCGACCGCGGCATCGGGGCGGGCCAGAACTTCGGTTGCCAGGCCGGCGGCCGCGCCTGTTCGAAGGGCCGTCAGCACCGCCCCGTCGAGTATGGCCAGCGGAGTCCCCGTTCCGTCGTCGGTCAGGATGACGAGGGCTTGGATCAACGGCAGGCCGGCGGCGGGGTTGGCTTCGTGGAATGTCAGCAGCTTCAGGACCTGCCGAGCAAGGCTCGCGCTCCGACCGGGCATGACGAGCGTGATCGCGCCGGCCGGGGAGTCGAAGCGGGTGCGCTGGGGCATGTCAATGGCGCCGGCAGCAAGGTCACGAAAGGCACTCCTCATTGCTTCGATGGCCGAGAACATGGGGAGCGCGCGGCGCACGTCCTCGCTCCCAAGATAGAGAAATGGCGCCCGGACCATCGACGGCTTACTCCTTCCGGTTCCCGAGCTTCAACGGCTTCAAAGAAAGGGCCGATGGGGCCAGGGCCAGACCGCCCATGGCCGTGCAACGAAGCTCGGCCGGAAGCATCCGGCCCACGGAATAAACGGCGTCGATTGTCTCGTCGAGAGGAACGGGATTGTCATAACCGCCGAGGACGAGGTCGGCGCAGACGAAGGCCGAGGCGGCGGCCGCGGCGTTGCGGGTGTGGCAGGGGATTTCAACCATCCCTTGAACGAGGTCGCAGACCGAGCCCATCATGTTCTGGTAGGAGATGGCCGCCGCGTCCAGGGCCTGGTCGGCGCTCCCGTTGCAGGCTTCGACGACTGCGGCGGCGGCCATGGCTCCGGCCGCGCCGATCTCGACCTGGCAGCCGGCCACTTCGGCAGCGAAGGTGGCACGGTAAGCGGTGATCAGACCTACCGCCCCGGCGGCGAAGAGAGCTAGCGCGACCTCTTGCCGGGATAGGCGCCGCTCTTCGGCCAAGGTCAGGAGGGCGCCGGGGATTGTCCCTGCCGACCCGCCCGTGGGCGCCGCGCAGACGACGCCCATAGCGCTGTTCACGTGCATCACAGCCAGGGCTCGTGCGGCCGCCCGCGCCTGCGGACCGCCCAAGGCCAGCCGACCGGCGGCCTCCGCGCGGAAGACGGCTCCCGCGCTGGGCGCCAGAAGCTGCATGGTTCCGAATCCGCCGCCCAATCCCCGTTCAGCTGCGGCGGCCATGATATCGTAGCGGCGGAGCATCTCGACCACAGCCCGTTCGCGGGTCATGCCGAGCAAGCGGCATTCGTATTCGAGGCCGGCGCGTCCCAGACTCCATCCCTCGGTCCGGGCGAGACCGCCTAGGGCCGCCGCCGAGGTGAACAGCGGCTCGCCGGCCTGGAGGAACGAAACCGGAGGGGCTTCGAACACGATTACGCCGGGAAACGCGCCCTGAATGTCCCGGCGCATGCGATCAGTCAAGGACCTAAAACGCCGGGCGGACATGGCTTGATGTCCCTTGCCCGCCGACGTGACGACCGGTTCGCCCATCAAGCCACCGTCGGTATTCAGGATTTCAGCTAGGCGCGGCAGAGCGCCGCCCTCCGCTTCGACAAGGACATCGAAAGCCGCGCCGCTGAAGGACACCGGGAAACCGTCGAGGCGGGTGATCTCCACGGTTCCACCGCCGATCGAACGGGCTTCGAGAGCGAAGTCCGGGCCGCTGACCCGGCTGATTTCAATCTCCATCGCGTTCGGATGATCGGGATGACGAAGCGGCCGCTCGATAAATCTGATGTTGAGGCCGGAGGCGGCGGCGTCCTCGAGCGCGGTGAAGAACGACTCGTCGGTCAACGGCTTGCCCTGAAAGCCCATGGCGAAGGCCCGGTCGGCACCCTGTTGGGCGTACGTGCGCACATAAGAGCCCTGGGGGTCAAAGGCGATGACAACGCGCCCCGGGGAACCTCCCGCCAGGGCGCGGACCATGAGAGCGATGTCGTAAGCCGCCGCAGTGTGCGAACTGGAAGGGCCGCGCATGACGGGACCGAGGACGTGGTTGAAAATGCCGACGGTTTTCATATCCGTGTCAATGTACCACCTGAATGGCGGGTTTTCAACCACGGGATGCGTCCGCGCGGCCGGTCAGACGGCTCGTCGTCCGAAGACCCTTCAGCGGGCCCGCCGGAACCGGCTGAGAACGGCCGCCCACATTTTAAAGAGGGGGGCGATCTTCTGCACGCTCGCCGCATTCGACTTCAGGGGCCCGTTTCCCTTCAAAGCAGCGGGTCGGGGGTTCGAGTCCCTCCAGGCGCGCTCTTATTCCTCGAGAAAATGGCCTTTTTGGCATCGTTATAGGGATTCGAAAATTGACATCGTTCGGCCGCCGGCCGCACAATGGCGGCAAGAGGGGTTCCTCTGTACGGAAATCAGGAGGGCTACAGATGAAGAACTTACGATCAATGCTTCTGGCTGGCCTAGCGATCTTGGTCCTCTCTCTCCCCGAAGGCCGCTCCCAAATTGTTCAAACCCCCAGTCCCCTCTGGACCGAGCTTGACATCAAGTGGATCCGGATTCGAGACATTGCCGTGATCGGAGCGGACATCTTTGTGGCCAGCTATGAAGACGTATTCCTTTCCAAGGATCGGGGCGCGAGCTGGATGGCCGTACATTCTGGATTGCCCTTGATCAGATCCTTCGGCAGGTTTCAGAGCAGGAACAACATCAACTTCCTGGCCGCGGTGGGGACGAATCTCTTTGTTGGCATTCAGGATCAAGGCGTCTTTCGATCTGCGGACAGTGATACAAGCTGGACGGCTGCGAACTCCGGTTTGCCTGAAAAAACGGCCGTTTGGCAGCTCGCGGCGAGCGGTACCGACCTCTTCGCGGCGACGGCCATCGGCATCTTTCGGTCCACGAACAACGGCGCCAGCTGGACGGCCGTCGGCGCCGGATTGCCCCTGGGCACGTTTAAGGGCGGCGCCGTGTTCACGAAATACATCACCGCTCTCGGGGCGGACGGGAACGATCTCTTTGTCAGCATCAAGGATACTGGCACCTTCAAATCCGCGGACCACGGCGCGAGCTGGACCGGCGCCGGAGCCGGATTGCCGGAGAAGGCCGAAGTCACGTGCTTAACAGCGATTGGCACGAGCCTCTATGCCAGCACCCGGGACCACGGGGCCTTTCTTTCAACGGATCATGGCGCGAGCTGGACGGCTATCCGTTCCGGATTGCCGGAGAAGGCCTGGGTCAAATGCCTTGTCAAGATCGGGACGGAACTCTTGGCAGCCACCGATGACGGCATTTTCTTATCCACCGACAATGGCCGCAGCTGGACGGCCTTCAATTCCGTATTTCCGGGAATAACCCTCACGTGTTTTGCCGTGAGCGGCACGGACCTCTTTGCCGGCACCTGGGGCAACGGGGTCTTTCGTTCCTCGGACCACGGCGCGAGCTGGGCGCCTGTCAATTCCGGGCTATCGGGAGATATCTCCAAGCATTTCCGTTCTCTGGCGGCGAACCGGACAAATGTCTTCGTCGATACCGACGGCGGCCTCATTACCTCAACGGACAACGGCACGAGCTGGGTGAGGGTCCGCTCCCAAGGGGCTTCTTCCATAGCCACGGACGGGACCTCTCTTTACGTAGGAGGCGAAGGCGTCTTCCTCTCCACGGACAACGGCAGGAACTGGAAGGCGGTGGGCTCCGGTTTTCCCCGCTACCTGCTTATCTATTCTCTCCTGCTGGACGGAAAGAACATCTTGGCCGTAGTTCAGGACAGCGGCATCTATCTCCTGGCCGAAGGGGCCGAGAAGTGGATGCCGGTCAACTCCGGACTGAGCGGGAAGAGCAGGCGCTATATCCCGTCCCTTGTGATGTGCGGGGCGGATCTCTTCGCCGGGACCGAGGACGGCGTCTACCGTTCTACGGACCACGGCAAAACCTGGGGGCCGGCCAACTCGGGATTGGCCGCGGCGCGCAGCAAACATGTGACCTGTCTGGCCGTGATCGGGACAAGCCTATTCGCCGGCACGGAAGGCGGCGGAGTTTTCGTATCAACAGACGGGGGCACGAGTTGGTCATCGGTCAGCTCCGGCGTGGTAGACCCTTATGTCCGGTCGTTCGCCGTCAGCGGAACGGATCTCTTCGTCGGGACGGATAATGGTGGGGTCTTTTTATCCAGAGACACCGGCAAGCTCTGGACGACCGTCGGGTCCGGGATCCCCGAAAATCCTCTCCATACCGTCGATACGCTTATCGTGAGCGGACCCTATCTCTTGGCAGGCACCCGTGGCGGAGGACTCTGGCGGGCGGCGTTGTCCGATCTGTTCTTCATCAAGGGAGAGAAGACTGCCCGGCTTCAGCCCATGATCCCTTTGGCGCGGGCTTATCGGGGTCAGCGAACCGGGGTATCGAGCCGCTTGAAAATGGCCCAATAAGATCCGCCTCCCACCAAGGGGAGCGGAAAAACAGCATAGCCCTTTGATGACGCCTCGACAATGAGAGAACCTTCGGCATTAACGGCCAGAGTGACGTAGTGCCGTTCGGACCCGACTGCTCCCGACGTCCCTCCCCCCGACGTTCCGACAAAGATCCGGACTCCTTTGGGCGAGCACTCGTAATCCTTATGGCCCTGTGAGAAGGCCTGGGAATACAGCCGCTGTTCGCCATTCCAGACGGAAATTTCAAAGGAATCTTCCGTGAGCTTCGCGATCTTCACGCTTGTCGCTTCACGCGAATCGTACCCGGCTTGATAAAATATCAGCGCTCCAAGCGAGACCCTGGAAGGATCTTTCCCGCTCGTCTCGCCCGTGTCTCTATAAGTTCCCAGGATTGCCCAGCAGCCGTTGTCGCCCTGCTTCGGCGGGGCCCACTGGGCAGGATAGCGTTCATTGAAATAACAACAAGGGACAAGGAGGCAGACAAAAATCAAGGTGGCGCCCAGTTTGGCCTGCGATTGTTGCAATTTCACGATCAACCCCCTCAATAGCGTGCCTTTCCTGATTATAGTTCTCGGTGAGAAAATATCAAGCCGGCGAGGGACAAGGCGCAGGCGCTGACGTGGCCTGAGCGTGCTGTCGAAGGCTGGCTCCGCAATGAACCGCGATTCCTAGCCGTGCTGGATAGGGTGGGCTTCGGAAAGTGAAGCGAGGCGGGAGATGCCACCAGGCGCCTGACAATAAGCGAGCGACTCCAGCGCTGGGTTGATGACGCTGATAATGAAGGCTCTTTCGGACCAGTCCATGGGCACGATTTTGAGCTCACCTCTCGTTAACGAACTAGGAACTAGCTCATAATAAATCATATACAGGCGTTGTGCAGCTGCCTTCTAAGCAGCGGGTCGGGGGTTCGAGTCCCTCCAGGCGCTTGGCGTGACACGACGGGCAGAAGCCCCGCGTCTTGCAGGAGAACGTCAACAGGTGTTCAGCATGGCAGTCCGGGCAGCGGATCCGGGCGAAGCCCGAGCGGGGATTGCCGCAATCGAGGTAGCGCTCGACGACCTCCTGGACGATCGGCCGAAAATACCAGTACTCCTTCTCGAAGCGCCTCTCGTATTCTGACAGGAACCGGTCGAAGTTATGGAACAGCACCCGGTAGAGCGTCGTGCGCTCCGGATGTCGAGGACGATAGATTCCCTGCACATCGGGAACGCTGATTCAAGAAGCGTGCCGGGAGCCCCCGAGGGGTGCATCGGAGGCTGGGCGGAAGATCGGTTAACGACCGGCTACACCCAGGTCAGCCGTCGCCGAAAGCCTGCGAATGGGGATCCTCCCAATTTGCCTTTATACTGCTCGTTAACCGTGGTGGTGCGACCCGTGACCACCGCGACGTCTCCATAAATCCGGACCTTCATGTCGTCGGTTATCGAGGACGTGATTACACTTTCCACAGACTTCAGACTTTCCAGAAACTCGGGCTTGGTCCCAACGTTACCGTTGAAGTCCGTCCCAATGAAGTCATCCGCGAGAATCTGGTCGAAAAATGCCCAGTCATGTTTGACCGTGGCGTCGTTCCAAGCGTTCTCCAGCTTCATCAACTCCTGTTCCACACTCGCAGTCTGTGTCTTAGCCAGGATTGCCACTCCGAATACCAAGACTGCCACGCTAGCTGCAATGGCAATGCGTTTCATGAAAACTCGCCTCTATAGAAAAGAAAATTACTTTACCGGCTTCTTTGCTTCGGGGATATAAGAAAGGCCGGGGCGGACCATGCCGGTTTTATATTCATATCTGCTCATACAGCCCATAACTCTTGTAAGCAGCTCCACGTATTTTTCTTCTCCCCACTTTTTTATCATTTCATCCCATTCACCATAAAAATCTGCAGCACTCTTTCCGCCTTTGGCCATGATATAGAACGGCATATCTGTACCGATATTTGTGAATTATCGGTAGATTAGAACTGGCGTGCCTGAGAGGATTCGAACCTCCGACCTTTGGATCCGGAGTCCTATGTCTGGACCATTTTAAAGGGATGAGGTCGAGTGATGCACAGCCACACGGCATGCACAGCCATATCTAAGCCGGACAGGCCTGTTTAGTGGGCAGTCTTTGTTCGCTAAGATCATGTGGGCTATAATATGAGGGGAGGTTGCGATGCGCGGATTGAACTGCAAACGAACTGTCGTCACGGGCGGGGCCCAGGGCATCGGGGCGGCCATCGCGGCCCGCTTTCTCGCCGAGGGAGCCCGGGTAGCCATCCTCGACAGGAACGAGGCGGCCCTCGACGGTGTGACGAAGCAGCTCCCAAGCCTGGAAGCGGTCCTCCGAGCGGACGTCTCGGAGCCCGGGTCCGTGGCCGGCGCTTTCGCCCGGCTGGATGATCTTTGGGGCGGACTCGACGTCCTCATCAACAACGCGGGCATCAGCCTCCGCCATCGCTTCCTCGACATCACGGAGGCGGAATGGCGACGGGTCGTCGACACAAACCTCAACGGGTTGTTTTATTGCGCCCGTGAAGCCGCGCGGCGCATGGCCGCCGACTCGGGCGGCGTGGTCCTCAATATGGGATCGACCAACGGTATCATGGGCTATCATTACTACGCTGACTACAACGCCTCGAAGGCCGGAGTCATAGAGCTGACCCGGTCCATGGCCCTCGAGCTCGCGCCCAGCGTCCGAGTCAACTGCGTCTGCCCGGGCTTCATCCTGACACCCATGCAGGAGGCCGAATACACTCCAGACAAGCGCCGAGTCTTCGAGGCCAAGGTGCCGCTCGGCCGGCTCGGCCGGCCGGACGAAGTAGCGGCCCTGTTCGCTTTCTTGGCCTCCGATGACGCCGCGTTTATTACGGGCCAATCGTTCGTCATCGACGGGGGGGAGATCGCCGGCGGTCTGGCCAGTCAAAGAGAATAATAGGCAACCTAGCGGCCGAGGATGACCGCCACGGCGTATTGGAGCTAACCGCCGTCCTTCATCGGCAGCGTGGAGATGCCAATCCTTCTGGACCTCATCCCTTCTCCTTACATTCATGTTAAGGGGGGGCAGGTCAGACCCGTTCCGTTGACAGTCCGCGGCCCCTGTGGTATATCGATGGTCGCTTCGCGACGGGCCGAGGCCTTCATGAATCCAAAAGTATTTGAGATCGTTTCCCTCGAAGCACGGGTGGCCGTCATTTCCGGTGCCGCTTCGGGAATCGGGCTGGGCACAGCCCGCCGGCTGGCCGAATTCGGGGCTGGGGTCGTCCTTCTTGACGTCCAGCGGGAGAAAGGAACCTCAGCCGCGGCAGGAATCGCCGCCCGAGGCGGCCGGGCGCTCTTCATCACCTGCGACGTCCGCTCGGAGGCCGATTGCCGCCGGGCCGTCGGGGAGACGATCCGCGAGTTCGGTCGCATCGATATCCTCTTCAATAACGCTGGCGTCATTGTCCGGAAGAACGCCATCGAGCTCAGGGAAGAGGAGTGGGACCTTACGCTCGACGTCATGCTCAAAGGGACCTATCTCCTGTCGCGTCACGTCATCCCCCACATGATCGCGGCCGGAGGGGGGAGCATCATCAACATGGGCTCCGGTTGGGCCCTCAAAGGCGGCCCTGACGCAGTCGCCTACTGTGCAGCCAAGGGCGGAATCCTCAACATAACCCGGGCCATGGCCATCGACCACGGCCGCCACGGCATCCGGGTCAACTGCGTCTGCCCGGGCGACATCGACACGCCCTTGCTCCGGAGCGAATGCGCCCAGCTCGGTCAGGAGGAGGCGGCGTTTATGGCAGCCGCGGCCTTGCGGCCTCTGGCTCGGGTGGGGACGCCCGAGGACGTGGCTAACGCC
>Ga0153916_10002307_pt1 | contig 14011 bp, 7 predicted proteins | sample Opewatmetagenome_FD_109642 | JGI IMG/M metagenome (GOLD analysis project Ga0153916, IMG submission 109642) | Freshwater wetland microbial communities from Ohio, USA - Open water 3 Core 3 Depth 4 metaG | ecosystem: Environmental > Aquatic > Freshwater > Wetlands | place: USA: Ohio, Lake Erie, Old...
CTGGCTTACCGGCTCGAAAGCCGCTGGGTTCGGTTTGGCCAGGTGCGTCGTGCCGTCTTCTGCATAGACATATAGCATCCCGTCGGCGTAAAAAACCACGCCTCGATTCACCGCCGGGGCGTTCCACAAGAGCTTGCCTGTCTTCCAGTCCAAACAGACAAGTCCTTTGTTGGCGCTCTGAGCGGTTCCGTAGATGCAGCCGTCGATGAGGACAAGACCGTGCATCTGGCAATCGAGTGTCTTGTCGGTCCACTTCGGCGTCACACTCAGTCCGTCGTCCGCCAGAGCCACCATTGCCCCGCCCGCCCCCATGCCCGAGCAGATGTAGATCATTCCGTCGGCATAGAGCGGCGGATTGGGCTGAACCCCTGCGCGATGAGCGTGTTCGTACTGCCACAGCAGCTTGCCGGTCTGCGGGTCGATTGCGACGAGTCCCTGCGCCACCATGGTAATGAGCATTTGCCGCCCGCCGTGGCGGATGAGCCTGGCGGAGCAGTAGCCCGTCAGTTGGCTCAGACCTTTGCTTTGCCAGATTGTCTCGCCCGTGTTCTTGTCTATGGCCGCGAGGGATGCGTCGGGGCCGCCCGGCGTGCAGATGACTTTCTGCCCATCCACAAGGACACATTCGGCGAAGCCGAACTTCGCCTGCCCCGCGCCGAACCGCTCGAGCAGGTCAACCGTTCTGAGCACTTGCCCTTTCTTCGTATCGACGGTGATCAGCTTGCCGAAGCTGCTGACGACAAATGCCTGGCCGTCATCGACGGTCGCCGTCCCGCGTGTGCCGGCGGCGGCCGGCCCAGTCTTGCTCATCTCCGGGCCGTAAAGCACCTTCCATTTCGGCGAGCCGTCCAGGTTGAAGGCGAAGAGATACCCCCGCTTCTCGCCGTCCATCCCGGTGACATAAACGGTCCCGTCCACTACTGTGGGCGAAGAATAACCCTGGCCGAGCCCCGCGACTGACCAGACGAGCTTGGGTCCGCCGTCAGGCCACTTCTTCAGCAGCCCGGTCTCCGGGAACTTCCCATCGCCGTCGGGGCCGCGAAACCTCGGACAATCCGCACCCTGAGCGCGCGCCGCCACAACAACTGTAGCGATGAACATAAAAACAAGTATTGTTCTCTGCACGCCTTGGCTCCTTTCATTCGGTCTGCAGTGACCGCCCTTTCGCTGACCTTCTGCGAAATACCTCTATACACGTCAGGGCAACTATGATAATACAATCTCACTTGAATTGCAACCGTTGAGTGTCGTTTTTCGCCGGTCCCGACGCCAAAGCGGCCGGGAACTATTGACCGGTGAAGGAAACGCCGGTTTCCTTTTGCTCTTAGGGGGACGTCATGATGGGCGCGAATACTTCCAGCCATGATTTCTGTGCGACCAAGCTGGGCCGCCAGACCTGGGTAGCGACCCGGCGGGTGCTCCTGAAATCGTCCGTGACGGCCCTGGCCGCCCTGCCGCTCTCGTGTGCTCCCCGGCCCAGACTGAGAGCGAGGCCCGGTGCGGCACGTTTCGGCATTGTGGCAGATTGCCACTATGCCGACGCCGACGCTGCTGGCACGCGGTTCTACCGTGAGTCCCTTGATAAGCTCACCGAGTGCGTGACGCTGATGAACGCCCAGAAGCTGGACTTCCTTATCGAGCTCGGAGATTTCAAAGATCAGGATAGAACGCCGGTCGAGCAAAAGACCCTCTGCTATCTTGAGGCTGTCGAGCGCGTGTTCCGGGGCTTTGCCGGCCCGAGGTATCACGTCCTGGGTAATCACGACATGGACAGCATCTCGAAGCGCCAGTTCCTGGGCCGGGTCGAGAACACGAACGTGGATCCAGGCCGCAGTTACTATTCGTTCGATGTGAACGGCCTGCGTTTTGTCGTGCTGGATGCCAACTACAGGTCCGACGGGGCCGACTACGACCACGGCGATTTTGACTGGACCGATGCAAACATTCCTGCTGACGAGTTGACCTGGCTCAAACGGCGCCTCGACGAGGCCCCCGGCCCTGTCATCGTTTTCATTCATCAACTGCTGGATGGGGTCGGTTCGGTCTATGTGAAAAACGCAGCCGATGTCCGGCCGATTCTGCAATCTTGCGGCAAGGTGCTTGCCGTCTTCCAGGGTCATCACCATCCAGGCAGCTACAGCAACATGGCAGGGATTCACTACTATGCGCTTAGGGCGCTGGTCGAGGGCACGGGACTTGAGAACAATTCCTGCGCAATCGCCGAGGTCCACCCCGACGGCAATATCGTGATCACCGGATATTGGAAGACCCAGAGCAGGCAACTGGCCCCGAGTCCGGCACCCGTTCCTTACAATAGCCTGCAAGCTCTTTGAGCTGGACCAGTCCCGCACTTGCAGTTCAGCGTATGCATTGAGCAAGTTTAGGTCTTGCCGGGCGTGTGGGAAATCGTTATACTGCAAACGATTGGAAGTTCAAGCGCTCGTAGCTCAGTAGGATAGAGCGTCGGTTTCCTAAACCGAAGGTCGCAGGTTCGAATCCTGCCGGGCGTATTCAAGAACCCGGTCCGGGCGTCGGGAATAGTGTGCTCTTGTGCGAGCATTGTTGTTCTCTATGAAGAGAAGGACAACATCATGCGTGAACGAAACGGCTTTACCCGCCACACTTACCCGCCACACGGATGGCGGGCGAGTGGCGGGTTTACGTTAATAGAGCTATTGGTCGTGATCGCGGTCATCGCCGTTCTCATGGCTGTGTTGCTGCCCGCCTTGGGCCGCGTCAGAGAGCAAGGCAAGCGAGCGGTATGTTTGAACAACAGCAAGACGCTCGTATTGGCGTGGATCATGTACTGTGAGGACAACGCCGGCAACATGCCGAAGGCGCAGGTCTCGCCGGAAGAAGGCTGGATCCTCAAGCCGCCCGGTAACAGGCCGGTTGATGCACCGAAGCAGACCCAGATAGAGGCTCTCAAGGGAGGACTCCTGTTCAAGTATATCCAGAATGTGAAGGTGTACCGCTGTCCCGTGGCCAAGAGTTATGAAATGCGCACATATAGCTGCTCCCATGCCATGAACGGCCTGAGTTTCGATGGCGGCCCCGTGCTCACGAATATGTATAAGATCAAGCATCCTGCCCAGCGAATTATCTTCATAGACGACTTTGGCGAAGACTGGGACGCGGCCTGGGCGGTCCCCTGGAGCAGGCCCGCATGGTGGAACCCAATTCCGGCCCGGCACGGTGCAGGCACGATCACGGCCTTTGGCGACGGTCGCTCCGAATGGTGGGCGTGGAAGGACCCGCGCACCATCGAGCTGATGACAAAATGGGAATGGGGCGCCCGAGGTGATAATCTCGGTATCGTGCAGGAGGAAAATCCCGACCTGATTGCCGTGCAGAAGGCCGTATGGGGCAGCTTGGGCTATTAGCCGCCGAGCACGCCGACAATAGCCGTTATCCGCCCTTGTAGCGATAAGCCCAGCCGACGGCCATGTAGTTAATATCCAGCGTCTGACCATCGGGGGGATATTCAATGCCATACGTGGCGACGCCTTCACGAATCAGCTTATCGACCCGCTCAATCGTGAAGCGGTCCCGCCATTTCCGCACGTCTGAATGGCCGTCGCAGAACCCCAAGACGCTGCTGTCGCCGTGATTGACTGCCATCGGTCCCCACCAGCCCCATCGGGTCGTTCCCGTGTACTCGGGGGCCCCCATTACAAAATGATGGCTGGAATTCCAGTTTCGGGTTTCCGCGCTCTCGACGAACACATAGCGGGTCGAGGGCGAAGTAATCTCCCCGAACGTCCTGATCTGCTGCTTGTATTGCGAGCTGCTGGGGCTCGGAGCCCCATACAAACACATAGGAACTCCGTAAGAGACAAGGACCCTGGTTCCGTCGTACATGCTCTTGCGAATGTTATCGGCAGGACAATGATAGGTGTCCGCGTCCTTGACATACGGGTACAGACGGCCCTCCTGGATTCCGCGGATCTCGTCCTCGTCCGTCACGGGCGGGTTCGTTTGGGTATTGCCAAGCAGGTTCCCATTTATGTCGCGAGGCACCCCGACCCACCCGACGTAGTTGCCGCTCGGTTCTACGCCGTTGTCTTCGGAGCTCATGATGCGGCCATCATTGTCTCCCATGTACATAAACCAGCCCAGGGCGAGGTTCTTGGTATTGCTCAGGCACACGGTTGTGGCGGCCTTCTTCTTGACCGCGTTCAACGCCGGCAGAATGATGGCCATCAGCAGCGCGATGATCGCGATCACCACCAGAAGCTCTATTAAAGTGAACCCGCGTCGTTTGTGCATAACCACGCTCCTTTTACTTCATCATTCGATATTCCTTGTTCGTCATTCGGCCTTCAATTCCGAATGCCGAATATCGAATCACGATCGCCGAACCATCCGGTTCATTCGACATCCGACGCCGTCTTCCATGTCATCATAGCACAAGCGGTCGCACTAACGCAAATCATAACCGTCGCATTCGGACATTTCCATCCGTTTCAAAGCGACACGGCCTCGAAAATCCACATCGGGGCCGCGTGGTCTGGCTCGGCTGCCCGGCGCGGCCTCCACCTGCTGTCGGCCAATAACAGGCGGGGCCTATACCGAAATAATCAATATAGGCCCCGAACTAACGCAAATTGTCCTCAATCCCTTGGGATGCTACTTCGTCACCGTCCTAAATCAGGGTGCCACATAGTCGCCTTCGTACCATCGTACGTTATCCATCCAGAAATCACCCGGGGCAAAAGCGATATGGAACGTTAAGGAGCCCGGACTGGTGTCTTGGGCAAACACAGGAGTCGTTGTGCTATATTCCGCCCATTGGTCGGTCATAGTGATTTGCCGTTCACCAAATCCGGTCCACGGATCTGCTGCCAGCTCCGGCTTCATATTGACGTTCAACGTGCCGCTCTTGGACTTGAACCAGGCCGAAAGCGTGTACTTCTTGCCTTGCTTAAAGGTATGAGGCGCGTTTTGCAGACCAACATCCCAGAAATTGGCACCCGCTTGCGGGACCGTAACATGCAGGCAGTAGGCTCCCTCGACGGGGGCTTCAGGGACTGCTGCGCCCGTCAATTCCGAAACCACTTCAATAGTATGGTCGCCATACACGTTCCACGTCCCCGGTGCCCATGTGTCCAACGGCATCGAAGGACCCTCTTCAAAGCCGCCGTTCGTCAGCTCATTGACGGGTCCGCCCGGCGGAGGCTCAACCGGCGGGAAATAAGCGCTTTCGTACCACTGTGCGCCATCCACCCAGAACTCAGCGGCGGCAAACCCGATATGGAGCGTGATCGAGCCCGGACTGGTGTCTTGACCGAACACAGGAGTCTTGATACTGTATTGCGCCCACTGGTCGGTGATAGTAACGACCTGATCACCATATCCGGTCCATGGATCTGCTCCCAGCTCCGGCTTCAAGTTGATGTCCAGGGTACCTTCCTTGCATTTGAGCCAGACCGACAGAGTGTATTCCTTGTTGGCTTCGAAGACATGTCCCGTGTGCTGCAAGCCCATGTCCCAGAAATTGGCACCCGCTGCGGGAACCACAACGTGCAGGCAATAGTTTCCTTCGATCGGACCCTCGGGAACCGCCGCCCCCACCAATTGTCGAACGACTTCGGTGGTCACGGTACCATACGTGCTCCACGGCTCAAGAACACCGTCTTCAAAACCGCCGTTAGCCAGAAGGTTGACGATTGCGGGCTCCTCTGGTTCAGGTGCTGGTACGGGTTTGCGGACCGAGATATAGTCCACGTCGAAGGCCGTGAGCGGGCCGGTGCCCGAGGACCCAACAGCGATGTAGCTGCCCTTGCCGGCCTCTAAGCCCGTGCCTACAGTCACATCGAATGACTGGGCGGGCTGACCGTTGGCCGATATGCTCACGACATGCGTGCCCGTCCCGCCGGCGGCGATGTCAATCACAAAGGTGTTCCACTGCGTCACATCATCAACAGCCATCATGTTCACGGCCGTTGCTGCCGCTCCAGTATCGACGTCGCCTGAAGGTTGAGCGCCGACGTGGCTGTTCATCACCAGCACGTCGGTGGCTACGTTCTCAAATCCAGCCTCACCTGGCTGGGCCAGAGAGAATGAGATGATCCCCAGGCCATCTTGGGCGATACCGAACATACCCTTGCCGTCATCCCGGATGTGATAGCCGATACCTTCGGCCGGCCAGGGCGTAATGCCCGCGCCGCCGTCCGGATGCTGGTCATCCAGTGGAGCGGAGGTTGCAATACGAGCCCGGACTTCGAGTCTTACGCCATCAAGGCCAAGGCCGGTCGTATGCGTGAAGTAAACCTTGCGGTTACTCGGGTCCGGCATGGCGTAGTCTCGCGGGTCGCCCGGATCTTGAATGCGCAGGAACGTTACGCCGTCTTCGACCAGAGCCGAAGCGCCGCCGGGAGCGCCCTGGCCGATCCCACTGTCGTCCCACGTATCGGAGCCGTTATTATGATCCCACGTGCCGTCAAGGGAATCATTACTATTGGCCGGACCTGCCACAGCAGCATCGCCGTCGTAGGCGTAAGCCCTGTGTCCCGCCAGGTGAAGAATCTCCCCCGCAGAGAGTGCCCGACCGTAAATCGTGACTTCATCCAGCAGACCGTCAAAGAAACGCCCAGTGGCTTCCGGATTGTCACCTAACAGAAGAGGCATTCCATTAGTCTCAATCCCACCCGTATCAGGGTTTGAGGCGTCCAATACGCCGTCAATATAGACGAGGGCGCCCACACTAACATCATACGTCGCAGCAACGTGATGCCACTCATTGAAGGGCAGTTGAATTGACGTGTTTGCAGCCTGATAGCTTCTGGCGCTTCCCGTAAACGCGTAGTGAATGCCCGTGGTCTGATTATTGACGCCGAGCCTCCAGGCGTTTTCGCCCTTGGCGACCATAGCCATCCATGCGGTGGTGACTGACCGGATGTTAACCCAGGTCGAGACGGTCATGGCATTCGTAAAGCTGAATTGCGCATTCCCGCCGCAGTCCACAAAGTCACCAGCACCATCGAGATCCAGCGCCATCCCAGACGTCCCGGCAGCAAAGGCCGGGTCGCCCATCAGTGTGCCATGGAGCGCGTTGACGGAGCTATCACTTGCGTCATTTTCAAAGGCATAATGAGCCACCAGGCTCTCAGCGCCAGGATCAACCGGCGCCGGCGCGAAAAACGCGTCCGAGCGGGCCTTGATCTGGCTATCGGAGAGGGCGACGTTGTAGATCGCTACGCCATAGATGACGCCGTCGAAGTTATCGAAGGAGGCGGAGCCTCTTGAGGCTGCATCCTGGGCGCCATAGCCGATACCTACATCACCCGACAAGCTAATCGCACGGTCAACACTGGCTTTATATTCACCGTTGACATAGAGCTTGGTCGTACTCGCACCTACACTGGAAACAAAGGCCAGATGGGTGTCCACACCGGGATTGTTGGGCACACCGAAATAAAGGTCCACGACGCCAAAGATTGTCGCACCGTATTCTCCGGTATTCTCCCACTGATCAAACTTTAGTCCCGCCTGTGTGTCGCCAAAATCTCTCCTGCCGATCAAGCACATGCTGGGTTCCGTCTCGGCAGGATTGCTCTTGACGACGAACTCATAGGTCTGCTCACCGCCGTATGTTCCAATGTTATAGACCCCGTCTGCGATATTGGTGGCGAGGAAGGTTGGTGAAGCCGGGGCTGCAGCGGCTCGCCAGTCATCCAGCACGGCGCTGGCAGGAGCCGACATGAACAGCACGGCCACCCATAGGAACAGGTAAATCAGTTTCTTACACATGATGATCCTCCTTCAAAAAGGTTAAGATATGGTGCTTTGGCCACATACCAAACGCACACCTCAGTTTATAGAGCACTCTCCTGCGATAGTCTGCGGGTCTGCACCGACCCGAATGTTCGCGAGCCCCTTCGCTCCTGTTCTGTGTCTTGGGCAAAAGTCCGAATCCCACAGACCCATACAGATACTATTTATACCAACCCGCCGGGCTTGACGTCAAGAAAAATCTCTTTAATATGAAGAGAAAAATGCCTTTTTTATGGGATTTTGCAGAAGCCTTTTATTTCAGGAGAGCTCCGGGCGGCTGCCGGTTTGAACATGGGAGAAACGTCGGTGCATCAGGAATCTGGACTATGTGACTGGAAGGAAGAAGCAATGTTGGGCAAAAAATCGGCGTTGAGGGCGCACGCGACTGTTGCGGCAGCCATTGTTCTATGGTGCTCGGCGTACGCCGGGGTGCAAGCGGCTCCGTTTGAGTGCTTTGCGGTGAGCGATTTGGTGCGGGTCTTCGAGGACGGTTACACCTGTCCCGAGCCGGGCGGAACCATAGAGATATTTGGCATCAGGAACGAGTGTATTTCCGCCCAGTGCGTCATCAAAGCCAATCAAGACATAAGAGACGTTACTGTCTCACTGAGTCCCCTGGTGCACGCCAGGCAATCTGCCGCATTGGCCTCCGACGCCGTGACGTGGAATTTTGTGGGTTCTATTGCGATCTCTGAGAATACACCCAAATACAAAAAAACGGACTTGATTCGTTCCGCCCCGGCGCGCTTTCCCGATTATCTGGCCGAAGGCAATGCGATCTCCCTGGCGAAGGGCCAATTCAGGGCGGTCTTCCTGACGGTGCGAATTCCACGCAACGCTCAAGAGGGTGACTATGCGGCCAGCGTGACCGTCAAGACGGACCGGGGCAGCGGATCACTGCCTCTGCACCTGACGGTTTATCCGCTAACGCTGCCTGATGACCGGCATCTGATGGTCACCGAATGGTACACGACAAGCAGGTTCAAGAAATTTCACGACATTGACGCATCAAATTCAGAGAAGTTCTACGCTATGCTCGGCCTGTACGCCCAGAACATGGCTGAGCACAGACAGAATGTCTTTCGGGTAAGTCCCGATTTGATCGTCAGCACGCTGGATGAATCAGGCAAGCTGAGGTTCGATTTCTCGGCGTTCGACAGATGGGCCGAGCTTTTCTGGAAAACAGGCCACATGGACGCGCTCGAGACGGGTTTTGTTGCCAGATTCGGCGAGGGCGGCTGGGCCAGCAATGAAGTTGTGCTCCGGGATTTCCCCGTTCAGGAGCAATCGACGGGCCGGCGGGTCACGATGGCGGGCGAGAAGTTCCTGCCTCAATTTCTGCCCTCGTTTGAGAACCATCTCAGAGAAAAAGGCTGGCTTGACAAGACGCTGTTCCATATTGCCGACGAGCCGTCCAATCATAATATAATGCGCTGGAGAGAGGCATCAGAATACGTACACCGTCACGCCCCGGCGCTGCGAAGAATCGACGCCATAGAGACGACCTACTGCTTCGACCGATTGGAGGTCTGGGTCCCGAAGTTAGATCACCTCGCCACCTGGTACGACACCTACCGCACGGCCCAGAACCAGGGCAATGAATTATGGTTCTACACCGTCGGCATATTCCAGAAAGGCGCCCATCCGAACAAGACCGTGGATGTGCCCTTGATCGAATCCCGCCTGCTCCATTGGCTGAACTATCGTTTTGGACTCAAGGGCTATCTGCACTGGGGTTTCAATCAATGGACGGACGACCCCTTCGAGGCTCCCGGAAAGCACAACGGCGACGGCTGGCACGTGTATCCCAAGAAAGACGGGCTACTGTGCTCTCTTCGCTGGGAGCAGATGCGAAACGGAATTCAGGATTATGAATACCTTTGGATGCTCCAAGAGAAGATAGCGAAGATGAAGGCCGGACTCGGTGAGCGATTGTCGATGATCGACCCATCGCGCAGAGGCGTGGAAATCGCTTCACAGGTCGTCAAGACCATGAGCACGTACAGCAGAGACCCACACGTGTTGTACGCCGCCAAGAAGCAGATCATTGATGAGCTGCTGGACCTGGACAGGTCGCCCAAGCTGATCGTCCAAACGAATCCCCTTGAGCACGAAATGGTGGAGAATGACTGCGCCGTAGAGCTGTGCGGTTGGGCGGAGCCCGGCACCCGAGTCGCCGTCAACGGCAGAGCGCTTCCCGTCGCGGAGGACGGCTTGTTCATGGAGAGCGTGGGCCTGTCGCGTGACCATACGATCGTGGTGGAGGCTGAGCACCAGAAAGGCAAAAAGACGGTTGTTCGCTCTTTCGAGGTTCCATACTGACCAGGCATGTTCGGATTCAAGAAAAGGCGGCGAAAGCGGATCGGGGCCCGGCCGTTTCCTGACCGGTGGCTGGCGGTTATCAGCAGGAATGTCCCGTTTTACAGGCTGCTGCCGCCGGAGGACCAGAAAGAGTTACAGCGTCACATCCTTATCTTCCTCGGCGAGAAGCGTTTCGAGGGCTGCGGGGGCTTGCGGATGACCGACGAGATAAAGGTCACGATAGCGGCCCAGGCCTGTATCCTTCTTTTGCACCGCCAGACCGACTATTACCCCGGTCTTCCTTCAATACTTGTATATCCGCAGTCGTACGTGGCCCCGGGCGCTGAACACCTCGCTGGCGGCGTCCTGGTCGAGGGTGAAGACGTCCGGCTGGGCGAGTCCTGGCATCACGGATCGGTCGTCCTCTCCTGGGACGACGTCCGTCGCAGCGCCGCCGACGTTCACGACGGCCACAACGTCGTCCTGCACGAGTTTGCCCACCAGCTTGACAGCTCCGGCGCCAAGGGCGACAGCACGCCGGTCCTTCAAAGCCGTTCCAGCTTCATCGCTTGGGCCCGCATCCTCCAGAGAGATTACCGGAAGCTGCGGGATGAAGTCGGCCGCAACAGCCCCACTCTTTTGGATGAGTACGGCGCTGTGAATCCGGCCGAGTTCTTCGCCGTTGCCACCGAATGTTTCTTCGAGGTCCCGAAGGAGCTGCAGCGGCTTCATCCGCAGTTGTACCAGGAGCTCAAACGCTTCTACCAGCAGGACCCGGCCCGGTTGTAGAGAAGAGCCTGCCGCCATGAACGCCGTTAAGAAGTCAACGGCCGGAGAAGCGAGCCGGCTACCAGGGCAGCTCTTTAAGCTGTGTTCCCTTCGACACGAAATAGACCGGACGTTCCGCCAGCAATACGCGGCCACCCTTCAATTCATTGCCCTGCAAGTCCACGGCCCGCCACGTTTTCCCAGCCAGCGATATTTCCGTTGCCGGCGCGTCTTCCTTCGCCCAGGTGACGATGACCGTGTGCCCATCGGTCTCGAAGCCATAGGCTTTTGTGGTCTCAGGACCCTTGAGCGGGCCGAGAGACCTGATGGGGGGCACGAGCAGATTGGCCATCGCCGATTGCGTTACGGCCATCTTGCGAGGCGCCCCGCCCCACTCGAAGAGGATTCCCGCCAGGTTCTCATTGTTGAGGCTGCCGGGCGTGCCGGAATGGTAGATGATTTTCTGGGCCCCGTAGGCCAGCAGCAAGGTGTTGAACTTGACCTGCCATTCGGCGGCTTCTATTTCAGACTCGGCCGGCTTGAGCCACGTGCTGTCGAAAGGCTCAAAGGGCATATCATCGTCGGCGTAGTACGCGCCTTCCGTGAACCAGATGGGTTTGTCCGCCCCGGCAGACCGCATTTTCTCGCGTAACTGCTGCAAGGGCTCCTCGTAGGCATCGGGGGTCGTCAGGCCCGGATAGACGTGCAGGTTGAGCGCATCGAGCCATCGCAGGCCGTCGGCTTCGATAAACTCCTGCGTATAGGTGGCCGGGCCGCCGGCAATACCGCCGATGACCAGAGCGTCGGCATCGGTTTCCTTCACCGCCTGATAGGCGGCACGCAACAGCCGCACATAGTCTGCGGCCTGATAGCCTTTTGCCCGGGGCAAAGCGTATGACGTGAAAATCGGCTCGTTGAGTATCTCCCATACCCGCAGGCGCTTTTGATAGTGCTCGACCGTGCTGCGGACATAGCCGGCAAACTCGTCGAGATCCCGTGGCATGGCTGCAATGCGTTCCAGACCCGCAGGATAGTTTCCGGTCGTTTTGGCGTCCGGACCGGCGCTGGAAGACCAGTTGGCGGAAGGAAAAGGCAGTAGCGCAATCACGTTGAGACCCTGTTCCAGAACCCGGTTGATTTGTTCGTCGGATCGCGTGAACGTGAACTTTCCCTTTTCCGGCTCCACATCGTGCCATTTCAGCGACCAGTCACGAAACCAGCAAAGGCCGATCTGTTTGCTCAGGTCCAGCAAGTGGACCCAGGGGTAAGCGTGGTTCATCCCGAACAGGCTGTCCGGTTTCCCATAAGGGTCGATAATGGCGAAGCGCATCGGCTCAGTGAGCGCGACATCGGCGTCGTCAGCATTCAGGTGCAAGCGGTAGAAGCCCTTGCGACGTGCTCCGCAGGGAACGGGGACTTGCACAGCACGGCCTGGCGGAACGTCCCTGGTGATTGCCGCGTTATGAACGGTGGCATCGTCGAAGTCCGTTGTGCGTACGTTCAGCGTAACAGACTTGGCGGCCTCGCTGGCGTTGAAAACCGTTGCCGACATCTGCGGCTCATCGCCGTACGGGAATATGCCCCCCAATTGATTCGCCTCTAATCCAACCTCCACGGCCGCCCGCACGGAGTAAGGCGTCGCCTCCGCGTCTTTTTCCAACTGTACCGCGTCAATCCATACGGTTCCGGCCTCTCGATGGGATGCTTCCAGGTCCAGACCCAGCGCGACGAAAATCTGGGCGGCCCGTGGCTGGAATGTGAACGCATACCGCTTCCACTCGGTGGTAAGCTCAAACTGCCGACGCAGGCTCCGTTGGAACGCCTGGTTTGCACAAAGCACGCCGATCAGCCCCTCGCGGTCTGCTTTCATGTAGGCCGACAGGGTATAAGCCGTCCCGGATTCCGCCGCGATCCACCCTCTGTTAGCTAACAGCGGCGCCTTCACCGGCACACAGTACAGCGGAAAATAATCGAAATAGAAGACAGGCAGCATCTCGGGCGTCAGGGCTATCTTGAAGCTCGAGGCGTGAAACTTTCCGCTGCCGGCATCCACCTCGCCGACGAGGAGATTCAAGTTGCCTCCCCAGCCGGGTAAATCGGCAATGCTTCCCCAGCCGCTTGTGCCGCACTCGAAACTGGTGTTCGGCAGAAGATTCACAGCCGTAGCGAGAGGCACAGTCTCCGTGAACCTTTTGGCCGGCGGCTCGCACGGCCCCAAGGAGACGTTGTCCAGCCAGAAGCTCCCCGTCGAAGTGTACCAGAACTGAAGGCGGGTATGTTCCGAGACGGTTTGCGTCGCTCTGAAGACGAATTGAAAGTCCTTCCATGTAGAAGGCACTCTGAAGGATTCCTGCAACCCACAATTGGTCCAGGACCTGGTATGCGAGATGGCCACCTGGACCGCCCTGCCGGGAATGTCCTGCTGCCGGGCGGCGAAAGAAATCTTGTACCACCGGCCCTCACTCAGCCGCATGGTATCCATCTGACAGAGCATGACATGGCTCGCCGCAGATACGCTGCTGAACTGGGTACACGTCAGCTTTTGGCTGAACCGGCTCTGGCGCCCCGCGTCTCGCGCCCAGGTGACGGTCACTCCTTTATCGCCGGCATATTGCCACGCATCGGCCATTCCGTCCCCATCAGCGTCCTCTTCGAAGCCGCCGTTTCTGACGATATTCGCCTCTTGCCCGCCGCCCCGGCTCGCGCCGGGAGGCGCGGGGGCTGGGGCTGCGACAACTGATCCCGCCAGACCGATCATTAATAAGACCAAAAACCGACTTCTCATTTTTACTCCCGTTTCCACAAAACGCCGCATCAATCGAAACTGACCATTCTCAATTCGTGTTTGAGCAACTGCCCCTGCTTGCGCAGGCGCAAGCCTGCCCTCGTGCCAACGGGGGTGGCCGCAGAATAACACACCCGTCTGCTCAAATCCACGTGCCTTTTTCTGCTTTGCGGGCAAATTCGTGACCTCGAATTGGAGATCAGCATGATTTGAGGCTTGTCAAGTCCGACGGCGCCTCAGCGTCGCGCTGCTGCACACGGAAGACTTGCCCGCGGCGAACCCAAAATTCTGCTTGACGTTGGCGTAGCGGATTTGGTATAAATGAACCCGGTGAGGCGCACGCCCGTATCGGGAGGCCGTTGCGGATTCGCGGTGTTCCGA
>Ga0153916_10002308_pt1 | contig 14010 bp, 14 predicted proteins | sample Opewatmetagenome_FD_109642 | JGI IMG/M metagenome (GOLD analysis project Ga0153916, IMG submission 109642) | Freshwater wetland microbial communities from Ohio, USA - Open water 3 Core 3 Depth 4 metaG | ecosystem: Environmental > Aquatic > Freshwater > Wetlands | place: USA: Ohio, Lake Erie...
AGAAGCCGTTCTGCCCAGGAGGTGATTTACAGGCTTCACTCTTGAGCCATTGAATGGATCTACATTGTATAACAGTATTAAGAGTACGCTCATGGTCGGTTCTCACCGCTGGATAAATCCACACCTGTGTCAATATACCCCTGCTGAAGATCGGATAAGATCTGTCCCGCCAGCCGCTGCTTGCCGGGTGTGAAGAGGTTAGGGTCGACCTGAGTGAATGTAATAGGGACGGTCACGGTTTGCCCGCCAGCAATGCTGCCCTCAAGCAGCCCCCTGACTTGCTCCCGGATGACGGGAAGAGGATCGACTGCCAGTGATAAAGCCCATGTGCTGCGGGCAGCCTGTGGCGGAACTCCGCTGCCGATGATAGTGATGCCGGCTTGGGCCAGAGTGGATAACGTGGATTCATCACCTGCTCCGGGAGGGACATACACCGTCAAGGCGTCATGGTCAGCCAAGTAGTTGGCGGCTTCCTGCCATTCGGTGGAGGCGGCTGTTGAAGGCAGCTCAATATACAATGGATATTCGTAGAAGGGTGGGTGAGCCGGTCGGCAAAGCCCGCAGAAATATTCCACCCCGTTCAGAAAGCCGGTGCGGGCGGCTTTACCGGGCACCGTGTCGGATATGCTGATCATACCCACCCGCCAGTCGGGCGATAGCATGGCGGCGATCACCCCGGCGATGAATCCCTGCTGGTCCGGGCGGTCGTCCGCAGAAGAAATCACGGTCAGATTTGGAGAAGCTTCCAGGCCAGGGATGCCTATCGCCAGGAAGCGGGTTGCCGGAGCGCTGGCAGCCATCTGCGCCAGGCCTGGGTCGGGAGGGAGCGCCAGAACCAGCTTCACGTTCGGTGCCAGGTCGTCTGTTGAAAGCCCGTCTCTGAATTGCAAACGGAGACCTGAAGCCGTGATGATATCGCTCAAATCAGTCTGCAGGGAAGTTATCAGGGCCTGGTCGGCCCCTGGGGGGGCCAATAGCACGACCGTGGGGGGCAGGGAGGTGGCGGTGGGGGTAACCGTGGGGAGAGGGGTCGGGATTGGGGTGAGGCTGGGGGAAGGGGTGATGGCGGGCGGGGTCGTGCCGGTGGCCGCACCGCAAGCTGAGAGATACCAACCCAGGCAGATAAGAAGAAGGGGCAAGATTTTATAGCGGTAAGAAAGCCTCACAGTTGCTTCTCCATCACACGGTTCGGCGTGTATTGTACTATAAGGCGAAGCTGCGGTATGGGTAATAAACCCGTTAAAACCCGCTGGTGTATAATACATTCATGATCGAGCTGAACATCCCAGGGCGAGGTTTGGTACAGCTTAAACACCTGGTATGCGATGTGAGCGGTACATTGACGGTGGATGGACAGCTCCCTGAGAAAGTGAAATACGGGTTGAATGCCCTGCGTGACCGCCTGAGCCTGAACCTGATCACAGCTGATACTTATGGTAAGCAAGACCTCGTCGACCGGCAGCTTAATCTAAAAGCCACTCGCCTCCAGCCTGGAATGGAAAAGGAACAAAAGGAACGGTATGTAAGGCAATTGGGAGCAGAATCCGTGATAGCCATTGGCCAGGGCGCCAATGATGCCGGGATGCTACAAGCGGCTGCCCTGGGGATCTGTGTGCTCTCAGCCGAGGGGACAGCAGGAGAAGCTTTGTTGGGAGCTGATATGGTGTTTGCCAGTATCCATGAAGCGCTGGAGCTGCTCGAAAATCCACTCAGGATTGTTGCCACTTTACGCCAATGAGCTTGCCAAAGACCGAGCACATCCCCGACGACCCTGACCTGATGCCGCCTGCACGGCGAAGACGGGCACGCCGGCTGCTGGCTCCCATAGAAGTCGACGAACGGGCGATGGTGCTGGACCAGCTCAGGCGACGCACATCGCCAGGCTTTGATTTCTTCCTGTTTTCAGTCCTCTCCGGCCTGGTGCTCAGTGTGGGATTGGTGATGAATGCCCCGGCGCTGCTCGTGTTAGGGGCGGTGTTCGCCCCGGTAATGGCGCCGGTGGTGGGGCTTTCGCTGGGGACGGTGATCGGCTCGTTCAAATTCTTCTTTCGCAGCCTGGTGGGAGTGGCAATCGGCAGCCTGCTGGTGTTCATGGTTGGCTTTGCTGCCGGGGTTATCGGACGCATCTGGATGCCGCTGACGCTCTCGCTGGCGTATCTGAATGCCGAACTATCATGGATCAACATGATCGTATTGACGGTGGGGGCAGTCTTTACCGCGGCCACTATGGCACACCACGAGCGTACCCCGGCGGCACCCAGCGTAGCCCTGGCGTACACGCTGTATCTGCCGTTGGCGTCAGCAGGCCTGGGCATGGGCAGCGGTGCCCAGCACCTGTTCCCGGATGGACTGGTGGTATTTGCCATCCACCTGGCCTGGGGGGCATTCCTGGGGGCAATCACCCTGGCGATCCTGGGATTCAAGCCGATGACCTTCCTGGGTTATACCTTTGGAGGGGCGGTGGCACTGGTCGGGGTGGCGCTGATCGTAGGGTTCGGAGCTTATAGTACGACCTTGGGATGGTTTGGAGTTCCCCTGGCAGTGCCGACTTACACACCTACGGCCACAAGCACACGTACGCCCATCCCACCGACCCCAACCCGTACCCTTACCCCTGTGCCACCGACGCTGACACAGACGGTGACGGTGACACCCACGCGCACCTCCACCCCCACCAAAACCAATACGCCCACACCCGTGCCGGTCTACGCCCGCATTGGCCCAGATGAGGGGGCACTCATACGCGAGGAACCTGGCTTTTCAGCAGCCATCCTGTACCCAGGGATTATGCAGGGGGTACTGGTCCAGCTGATAGGGAACCCACTGGAGATGGATGGATATACCTGGGTGAGAGTGTTGGTGATCGAAGATAAAAGGGAGGGGTGGATCATGCGATCGCTATTGACGATTGCCACCCCCGAGCCCAACTGGTAAGCCGTCTCTATATCCAGCCCAAGATGCCAGCGAACAACACCAGGCAGACTGCGTCGAAACCGAGCAGGCTGCCGACGGTTATAGCTTTCTGCCTGATAGAAGGCATATCAAACACCCAGAAAGCCACGAGGAAGAAGGGCAGGTAACCGATCAGGAAGATCAGCCAGGGGGCACCGACATTCCACCAGGTGTAATCCCAGGTGAGGGCACCGGCAGCATTCAGCAGCAGCTCGACGATCACGCAGAAAATAGCACCTGTCATGGCGAAAAACAGGCGATTCGGGAGGCCGAGGATTTTAAGCTTCCTATCCTGAGGGAGCATCTTTGAGAAAGCAATCCCGGCAATGGCGAACATGAAGGATATTTCGATGTTCAGGCCGATCAGCAACAGGTAGGCGGTCTTGGCAGGGGCACCCCAGACGGGGGCGTAATTGGTAAAGTGGAAGACCAGCCCATTCCAGATTTCATTGAACCAATCCATGCCCCAAAAAGCCAAACCAGCAAAGACCAGGCTCCAGTTACGCCTTTCAACCTCCACGGTGTAGACGTATACAATAAGGGCAAATAATGGGATGACGTACCACTGGAACGTGCTGGGGTTGCGTAGGATGGCGAGCGCTTGGGAAGCAGAATCAGTGGGCATAAGTGACCTCCTTTTACATGGGCTTCTCAGTCCCTGAAATTACGACGATGGATCAGTTTTTGGAAACAAGCCAGAATCGAGGATAATTATACATTGACCCGCTGAAGGGATTCGGCCGCATCTCAAGGGGTAGAGCAAGCTGGTGGCCAAACTGGTCTTGACCTGATGTAAAAAAAAGGCCGCCCGTTTCTTCATCGGACGGCCCAAGTTATGGATTTTACAGGCGAGGCTGATATCCGTGCCTAGCGTAGCTTACCTGGCAGCAAGATAGGATTTACTTTTCGCGGGCTGAGACTTCGGGCTCGCAACCAGGGTAGTGAGCTTGTCCAGGCTCTGGCTCCAGCCCATCTCTGCCCCTGCCCAGGCAGCAGCTGAAGCAGGCGTGGTCTTCACCAGGACGATATGCAGGGTCATCTCCGTCTTTCCACCCTGTTCAACGAGGGTGACAGTACAGAGTGTGGCTAATTGCGGGTTGCCATCATCGTCATGCAAAGCGTCGTTGGTAAAGACGAGGCGCCGGGGTGGGTCAAATTCCTGAAAGACGCCCCTGACGGGCATATCAAGGTCGAAATCACTACCTTTGGGTCCGTGCATAACGATGTGTAGCTTGCCGCCCTTCCGGGCTTCCACTTCACTGATGGGGGTGGTAAAACCGGTGGGCCCCCACCATCTTGAGATCAGCTCCGGATCGGTCCATGCCTTGAACACGAGTTCACGCGGAGCATCGAACGTACGCTTGAGAGTAAATTCATTTGCCATTTCAACCATCCTTTCCTTCCTTACTGATATTTTTGTCTTTTTCAACCTTTAGCAACTCTTCCAATGCATCGAGGCGTTGGTTCCATTGCTGTGCCAGCTGCTGCGACCAGTCTTGCAGCTCGATCATAGCCTCAGGATTGATCTGGTAGATGTGCTGCTGAGCGCGTTTTTGCATGGTCACCAGCCGGGCTTCGCGCAGCACCTTGAGATGCTGAGAGATAGCCGGAGGGCTGGCGGTAAAATTGGCATAGATCTCCGTAGCCGATAACTGGCCCTGGCTGGCAAGCAGCTCCAGAATTTTACGCCGGGTTGGATCGGCGAGTGCGTAAAAGATATCCATAAAGCTATAATAAACCTATCGCTTAATTAAGTCAATACTTAAATAGTTAATAATGGATGAGTGTTTTTATGATCTTTTCGGCGACAATATCATTTACTCACCCAAGGAAGTTAAAATTCAATCACAAAGCGAATTAAAATTGCCAGGCACAGCATGGACAAATATCGGTTTGACTTTACCAGAAATTTCTTTTCCAGCCTGGAGGCTGAGAAGGCAGAACTAGCCTACTACGATGAGGCAATGAGGGAGCTTGAGAACCTCAAGGGGGAGATCAACTCTTCTGCAGCGTGCCTGTTGCGAGCCCTCCAGATTTATGACAGAGTCTTGGTAGAATTTCAGCGCCATTACACCTACCATTACCTGCGGGTGGCAGTGGATACCAGGAATGCTGCCAGCAAAGCAGAATATTCACGACTTGAAGAAGAATTCACGAAGCGGACAGTGTTTCTACGAGCGGAGCTCATGCAAACCAGCCCGACCGACCTTGATCGATTTCTCGGACAGTTGCCTGAGCTGGGCGTCTATCGGTTTGCCATTGAATCTGCCCAGCGCTACCGTCCATATACACTTTCGTTGGAGATCGAAAAACTCATCGGCAGTTTGCTGCCCCTCACCACTTATTGGGAATACGATTTATATGACACTTTGCTGAAGCGAACCGACTTCGGCAATGTAAGGACCCCGGATGGTGTGTTGGATGTGTTCAGGCAGCGCGCAACCATCGCCAGCCACCCCGATGGCAGCGTGCGCCGGGCTGGATTCAAGAAACTCTATGCAGGGTACTGGTCACAGCGGGACCTGTATGCCTTGGCGTTAATTAATCTTGTCAAAGCGCGCAACCGGCTGGCCCAGCTGCACCATTTCGAGGATGCCCCGAGCGAAGTTTATTTCGCCAGCGATTGGTCCAAGCACCAGGTGACAGAGTTGTTGGAGCAAATTCGGCAGCGGAGCGAGATCTATCGGTGCTACCAGCGTTTGCGCCGCGCACACACGCAGAAAAAGCTTGGCCTTAAGCACGCCAGGTTGTGGGATATAACGGCGAGAGGTCCTGGCGAGCCCTTTCTGCATCTCACAATCGAGCGCGCCATTGACACGATCCGGGAGGCAACCGCAGCGCTTGGCAGTGAATACAGCAATGAGCTGGCAAGCTTACTGGATCCGGCCAACGGCCGGATGGACATCCTCCCAGGCAGCCACCGTAAACCAGGAGGTTTCTCCAAGGGCTTCCCGGGGATACCGACGGTCTTCTATAGCAGCAGCTTTGAAGGACAATATAACGATGTGAGGGTGTTGATGCACGAATCGACCCATGCGGTTCACCGGCAGTTGATGAACAACCATCACGTTTTGCCTGTATACGCTGAAGGCCCCCATTTCCTGTTTGAGTCGTTCGCGATTTTCAACGAACTGTTGCTGGCAGACTACTTGTACAAACACGAAACCGACACCGGGCTAAAGCAATATTACCTGGAACAGTTTTTTGATGGAAAAGGGATGGCGCTATTCTTCATTGCCCAGGATGCAGCGCTTGAGCAAGCAATTTATGAAGAAGTGGAGCAGGGCAGAGTCGTATCAGCTGATGACCTGGATCAATTGACAAAACGCGTATTTAGAGAGTTCGATATATGGACTGACAAGCACGATGAACTAAAGATGAGATGGATCACCAATCGATTATTCTATGAAGATCCGCTATACAATATCAACTATGTCTACGGGTCACTCCTGGCGCTTAAGTATTATCAGGTGTACCAAAAGGCCCCCGAAGCATTCGCCGCCAGCTACATTGCCTACCTGAGCAATGGTTTTATAGCTCCGCCTGACGTATTGCTTGATCAGTATTTTTCTATAAATCTGCGCGATCCGCATCTCATCCATGAGGTCGTCCAGTTCCTGGGAGATAGGGTTGGATTATTAGAGCAAGAATATGCCGGACGATGACTGATATCTCGGAGCTCAAGATGGGGAGTTGAATATGGATGGAGAGCATTGTAACCAACTATCCATTATGGTATAGTTTGCCAGGCTTTCTGCTTATTAATCGCCCACCTGTGAAAACCCGGTTATCTCATATCTGCAAAGAAAGGAAATGTCATCATGGCTAGGATTCATGTCGGCTTGATCGGGTTGGGGGGCATCTCTCTTGCACACGAAGCTGGATTCAGCGAAATGGGGGATATGATCCAGATCACCAGCATGTGCGACATACATGAGGATGAAGTCAATAATCGCATTGGGATGTATGAAGGCTGCCAGGGTTATACGCATTACCAGGACTTGTTGGATAACCCAGAGGTCGACCTGGTGGATATCACCGTGCCGCATGACCTGCACTACGAGATCAGCAAAGCAGCGATTGAAAAAGGGAAGCACGTGCTGGTGGAGAAACCGATCGCAATAAACTCGAGGCAGGGGGCTGAGCTGATTGAGCTGGCGAAAAAATACCGGGTCAAGTTCACCGTGGCGGAAAACACGCGCTTTGTGACTGCTTACCTGAAAGCAGAAGAAATCCTTAAGCAGGGGCTGCTGGGTGAACTATGGACGGTGCGCACATTAATCGCCGGTAGCGAGGTGCACCGGATCAAAAACCCGCAGCTGTGGCATGGGAAGGCTCCATACGGAGGCGTGATACTGGACTCGGCTGTGCACAACTTTTATCTGTTCAGGTGGCTGTTCGGCGGAGTAAGAGATGTGCTGGGCTTCGCCTCCAAGATCGTCCCCGAGGGGGAGGTGGAAGACAACGGGTTGATCCTGGGACATCTGGCGAACGGCGCTGAATTCCAGCTAAATACCAGCTGTACCATGGAAATACCCTGGACGGAGCGAGTGGAAATTTATGGTAGCAAGGGAGGCATGATCATCGATCAGCTGGTAGACCCAGTGGTCAAGTATTACCTGGGTTCTAACGACATCGATGGCATGGTGGTAGAAGGCGTGCCGTTCGACCCATTGATCTGGAAGTATAGATCGATGGTGGAGGAGATTAAGGATTTCGTCTCAGCAGTGGCGGAGGATAGACCTCCACTGATTGACCCAGCAGATACCCTGTACGCCCTGCAGGCGGTGGAGGCCGTGGCCAGGTCGATCGAAACTAAGGAACCCGTACCGGTTCCATGAAGAGCTTTTTCCGCGGAACGGAAATTTGCCTGCTGATCCATTTATACCTGCAGACCCGGATCAGAAACGATAGGTTGCGTTGATCAGCACCTGCACTTGTCGGGAACAAGAAAGCATTCAAAAAGGAGAAAAAACCATGGTAGATGTCCAACCCTATCTGCAAAGGATCGTGGAGCGATTCAGCATCCCGAGCATCCAGAACAGCCTGAAAGGTTTCACCCGGGTATTGCTTTTCAGGTTCACGGACACGAATGAAGATTGGCTGATCAAGGCAGTTGATGGGAAAGAGGCGACGCTCGAGAAAAGCACATTGGCCAACCCGGATGTTACCATCACCACCACCACGGATGTGCTGGCCGGGGTGATGGACCGCAAGATCAACGGGATGACGGCATTCATGCAGCGAAAAATCCAGACCAAGGGTCCGATGGAGGACCTGATGAAGATGCAGAAGTTAATGCTGTAAGAGGGCTGTTTTGAACCAGGATCACATGGCAGCTTCAGCGCCCACCAGGAGGTCGATTGGCTTTTTAATCGGGATGTGCACCCTCATCCTGGGAGCTAACCTGGTGTGGGTTTCATATAACACCATCCTGCTCCCGACCCTGGTGGAAAAAGTGGTCACAGAAAGCAAGGGGCTGGTGGTGGGGCTGCTGGGGTTCTTCGGCACCCTGTTGGCTATCCTGGTGAGCCTCCTGTGGGGCATTATCAGCGATCACACAACCAGCCGGTGGGGGAAACGCACGCCGGCGATCCTGACCGGAGCGCTCGTGGCACTCCCGCTGATCGGATTGCCATCCGTGATCTTATCACCCACACTGAGGGACATTGTGATCCCGCTGGCGATGCCCATTATCGTCTTCGGATACCTCGGGATGCAATTCTTTTCGAATGTGGGCAATGGAGCCTGGTGGCCTTTGCTTGTAGACCTGGTGCCTGAAAAGCAGCGTGGATTGGCTTCGGGCATTCAAGGTTTTTTTACCCTGCTGGGAGCAGCTGCTGGCATCCTGGCGGTCACCAGCCTCAACCAGAAAGGGCAGACAGGCCTGGCATTATGGCTGATCGGGGGGGTCTTCGCCCTGACGGGTATCCTCAATGCGCTGGCGATCAGAGGCAAGGACAGGCCGGCTGACCCAGCACAGCACATCAGCGTGTGGGGTGCGATGAGGGATATGTTTAAGGTGCGCACGCGCGTGGTGGTATTCTTCTGGCTGGTTTTAGCGGCGCTGCTGGCTAATATGGGCATCAACAGCCTGCAGTTTTTCGCGCGGTACTTCTTCGAGATCTATTTTCCAACCATCAGCCCCGACGCCGCCTTCAGGGCCATGGGAGGCCTGTGCCTGCTGGTGACTATGCTGGCAGCGGTGGGATCGGGCTTGCTTTCAGATAGAATAGGACGCCGGTCATTGCTCCTGTGGTCGATGTTTGCCTGCGCGGTGATGACCTTGCTCATGGGGCTTACCAGCAACTTCGTCCTGTTCCTGGTTTTTGCCGCCCTGCGTTCAGCGGCGACAGGACCGATCATTGCGATTGCGCCGGCACTCGCCAGTGGTCTATCACCCAAAGATGAAGCCGGGAGATATATGGCTTACAACAACCTTTCTACCGGGCTATCAGGGGCGCTCTCATCGCTTATCTTCGGCTTGCTGCTGGTGAGCATGACCAGGACCAGCTTCATGTACCTGTTCATCATCTCAGCCATATTATTTTTTATCGGGGGAGTCATCTTCTCCATCAAAGTGCCGCAACGTGAGCTGGATGCCCGGCTCAAACCCCAACTCGATAAAGCTGGGGAGGTAGCATGAAAAAATGGATATTCCTCTCGCCGCATTTCGATGATGTGGTGCTCTCTGCGGGTGGGATGGTGTGGGAGCTGAGGCAAATGGGGGATCAGGTGGAGATCTGGACAATCTGCGCCGGCGACCCACCGGCCGAGAAACCCCTCACTGACTATGCCCAAATGCTGCATATGTTCTGGGAATTGGGGGAAAATGACATCCCGTACAAACGCAGCCGAGAAGATGCGACCTGCTGCAGGGTGCTGGGGGCCAATTACAGGCGCTACACCGTGCCGGACTGTATCTATCGCCACCATCCGGGCACGGGTGAAGCCATGATCAGGGTCCCCGACGATATCAAGTCTCCGCTTGAGCCGGACGAATCCTATCTGATCACACCTGTGGGCGATTTTTTACGTAAAAATCTGCCCGACGATTGCGAGCTGGTCACACCCCTCTCGATTGGAAATCACCGCGACCATGTATTGACACGTAAAGCTGCTGAGCGGCTTGGGATACCTCTATGGCATTACGTCGATTACCCGTACGTGATCCAGGAGCAATATGACCTGGCGGACTGGATCCCCGCGCAGGCTGAGCGTTACTCGCTACCAATCTCCCCGCAGGGTTTGCAGGCCTGGCAGGACGGCTTCGCCTGCCACCGCTCCCAGATCATATTTTTCTGGCCGGATGAAGCTGGGATGCGCCTGGGGATCGAGGCGTACTCGAATTCGGGAGGGGGAAACACATTATGGAAGTTCTAAGTCAATCGGTGTGGTAAAAGACTAACCTCACTAGTTACGTACTGGTGCGTCCTTCATTTGGGTGATCAACCCAGCCAGCACCAACAACAGGATTATCGCCAGTAACAGCGAAGGCGTGAAAGCGCCATCCCTGGTCTTCATGGCTTCCATAATGTAAACGAAAACCACTGACACCTGGCCAAACCACTGCAGCACACCTGCGGATGTTCCCTCGGGAGCGGGGTAGGTGATCTCAGCCACATATTGCATGCCGATGGGGGCGACGCTGATGAGGAAAAAGCCCATGAAGAATGCTGATAAGAGAAGCAACCAAAGGGTGTTGGCAAACGTCACGCCTACCAATCCCGGGATCGCCAGCAAGACGCCAATCAACATGTAGCGCTGGCGCTTGTGGTGTTTATCGGAAAGCATGGGGAAGACTACTGCCCCCAAGATACCTCCGAATACCATCAGGGCTCCCAGGGTACCAGCATCGGTGGGGGAAAAGCCACGCGGCCGGATAATGTTCTCCACCCAAGTGCTGATGCCATTAAAAATCCCCATACCGGCGAAGTAAACGAAAACGAACATCCAGAAAGGTACGGAACGAACAATTTGCTTTAGACCATCGAGCATTAATGACCGAACTTCCATTCCAGGTGGGCAGGGAGGGGTAAGTGGGTGTTCACGGGAGAGGGCGATGAATAACACAGCACCCAGGGCTGCGACCCCACCGAAGATCAACTGGACAGTTGGTATAGGCAGCGTTTCGGTAAGGATGGGCGTTAATAACATGCCCAGGGCAGTCCCGAGGAGATTGGAGAGGGTGACTAATCCTACGGCGGTGGCCCTTTCGTTTATAGAAAACCAGTTGGCGGGCACCTTCGTCCAGGAGTTCATCAAGAATGGCTGGCCGATAGCAATCCCGACGCTGCTGGCCAGCACAAGGCCGTAATTCGCTCCCACCAGGCCACGCGTTATCCCGAACACACCTATCACTACCGCCCCAATGCCGACCGCAATGCGAAAACCATACTTGTCGATAACCCACGAGACCGGGACGGAGAAGGAGAGGACATACACGATCATGAAGCTCATGGCCAGGAGGCCAATTTGTGAATCAGGCACACCGTAGAATTTTGCTGCCGGGCCAGTGATGGGAGCATAAGTGATCCACAGCATCTGCACGGTGAGGTTGATAAACATGAAGACTGCCAGAACCACCCAGCGGTAACCGTAAACGCGATAGGTTTGTTCATTCATGAAGGTTTCTCCCCAGATAGGATGGACTGCCACGGGCGATCGTGCTTAGCCAACTTTAGCTCCAGGTAAAGAACAAGTGAAAACCTTGTTTTGCAGATAAAACTAACCGTATTTCATATATGGGAAAAATCTAGCTAATCATAGCACGAACGAGGTCGGGGGGCTATGAGGAAAAAGACGATTTTTGTGCTCAGAGTGGCATAGACCCCATGCTGAGTCGAGTTAACTGCCGGCTGATCATGCGTGCCGGTAGTTCAACAACTGATCCCAAATTCCGCAAAAGCCGAGTTCAGCATGTGTTCCACCATGGAGAAATACTCATCAGTCATTTTGTCTTGCAGGCCATATTTACGGTACACCCAGTCTCCATAATGGTAATTCATGCGGTCCAGGAGCACGTGATCAACTTTTCCGGCGAGGATGGCGGGTAAATCCTCCGCCCCGGGTAAAATCGGCGCGATCATGGCGAAAGTCCGGATACCGGCCTGATGCAGCTCGCCAAGCGCCCTGACCCTTTCCTTGATAGGGGGAGCATTGGGCTCGAATAATTTTCGCATAGACTCGTCTGCGGTGGTGACGCTTAAACCAGCCTCGATATCCTGGCCTTGTTTCAAGATATCCAAGTCCCGCAGGACCAGGGGAGAGCGGGTCTGGACGGCTATGGGCCAGCTGTGTTGCACCAGGATTTCCAGACATTGCCGGGTGAGCCTGTATTTTCCCTCCAACGGCTGGTACGGGTCGCACACCCCACTAACCCACACCGTGCCTACCTTTTTCTTAGTAATTTCCTGCTTGAGAAGATCAGGGGCATTAATTTTGACATCGACGAACTGCCCCCAGGGCTCCTTGTGTCCGGTGAACCGCTTCATAAAGCGAGCGTAGCAATAGGAGCAATTGTGCTGGCAACCCACATAGGGGTTGATCACATATGGGTAAACCTGCGAAGCCGAAAGGATTGTCTTTGAGTGGATCTCTCTTATGATCATATGCTTATCAGCAAGATTTGATATAAGGTTTATCGCTTGTTGAAGAAGGAAATAACTCGCTCGTATCCCTGTGCCCGCTTCACATTACCTGATGGGGAAAGCAGCCGGATTCACCTCGATGCAGGCAAGGCTTTACACTCAATGAAATTAATCTAAATAATTCTTGCGAAGCAGCTAGATATTGGACCTTTGTGGAGTTGCTGGCCACAGAGATATTATAAGCCCTCTCCTATAGGCATTGTGGTTGCGCTTGCCCGATCGCTAAGATTTTTTTGCGTCTAGAAGATAATCCTTTTCCGCTTGCTGTAAATCCTTTAAATGGCTGTCAAAATAACGGTCATTGAGAAAATCGATCCCCCAATCAGGGGAGTTCTGGGTATGCACGCCCATATGCCAGAGATAGCGGGCGCAGACAAACAGGGGTACTGCCTCCACATCGCGCTCGTGGATAGTGCGGGTTTTACGGTAACTGCTGAGAAAGGGTGCCCAGCGGTCATGTAGCGCATCTTCCAGACGGCAGCACCAAAGGAAGACAGCCAGATCGTAGGCCCGGTAGCCAAACCCACCACAATCGAAATCGAAAAAGGTCAACCTGCCTCCCGGGGAGATGTTGGCATGATAACCCTGCAGGTCACCATGGCAGCAGCCCTGCTCGAGGAACTCAGAAGGCATCGCCAGGATCTGCTGCCGCAGGGAACCAGCAAACCGAAGCAGGAAATCCCAATCCGCTGGTCGATGAGACAAGAAAGGCTGGATATTGCTTAAAGGCTGGTCGATAAAATGGGTAAGATCCAGGTTGAAGCGGGCATGCGGGCTGTGAAAATCATCCAGGGCGTTGTGCATCTCGGCCACAGCCTGTCCGTAGCGCTGTGCATTCCTTACTGGTTCAGTGCCATATGATAACTCCGTTCCAGGTGCCTCAGTGAAGAGTGCCAGGACGCGTTTCCCCTCCGGGGCTGGTAGCGCACAGAAAAGCTGACCATCTTTGTAGGGCACTGGGTAGGCAGCAGGGAATCCCTTACGCTGAAGATGGCAGAGCACATCCAGCTCGTATTGGATGTCGGCCAGCGTCCGCCAATGGAGGCGATAAGCACGCAGATAATAAGTTCTGTTGTCAGCTGTTTTAACCCGGTAGGTATGGTTAAATCCGCCAGAATAGAACTGGCATTCGGTGACTTTACCGATGCCAAAATCTGGAAGGACATCATTAATGAGTGCCTCGGGCGATAAAATGGAGGCAATGGCAGGAAACGCGTTGTTCATCTTAAACTCCAATTTTAACCGGAGCGAGGCTTTGCTGCAATCCAGCGTTCGAACAGGATTTGCACCCCTCCTTTTAATTTCATCGCGTCAAAAAGGAGGCATTCATTAGCGCCAGGATCTGGCTTTCTCCCGCGCAACGGACAACCCATAACCGAAATACTCCTCCAGATGTTCGGGCAACACT
>Ga0153916_10002309_pt1 | contig 14008 bp, 9 predicted proteins | sample Opewatmetagenome_FD_109642 | JGI IMG/M metagenome (GOLD analysis project Ga0153916, IMG submission 109642) | Freshwater wetland microbial communities from Ohio, USA - Open water 3 Core 3 Depth 4 metaG | ecosystem: Environmental > Aquatic > Freshwater > Wetlands | place: USA: Ohio, Lake Erie, Old...
CTCGCCTGGCCGAAGCTTCGCGGCCTTGGCCGTCAGCGCTTTGTGAGATCCTTTGGCGGCGCCGCCGGGCTGGATGGTGCCGACGAACCAGTTGAAGATATCGCCCACGGCCGACTGCCCCGCTTCGAGTCCGAAACAGCCGGGAAGGACCGAGCCGTCGACGATGCCGCAGAGGCCGGGTACATCGGCCAGCGGCTTGGTGTTCGGCCAGACGGCGATATCGCAGGTGCTGGTCCCGATTATCTTGATCAGCCGGCCGGGCCGGACTCCCGACCCGACGGCCCCGAGATGGGCGTCGAAGGCTCCGACGGCAACCGGGATCCTTGGCGGAAGGCGCAACCGGCCGGCCCATTGGGGAGTCAGCTTTCCGGCGACGTTATCGGAAGTGTAGGACTTTCCGTAGAGTCGCCGGCGCAATTCGCCCAACTTAGGGTGGAGCTTTGCCAGGAAATCCTCGGCCGGCAGGCCTCCCCAGACATCGTTGAACATGGCCTTGTGGCCGGCGGCGCAGCGGCTGCGCTTCATAACCGAAGGATCGGTGAGCCCGGTGAGAAGGCCCGGGATGAAGTCGCAGCATTCCACCCAGCTCGAAGCGGCCTCGAAGACAGCCGGGTCGACGCGCAGACAATGAAAAATCTTGCTGAAAAACCACTCCGAGGAATAGGTCCCACCGCACTTGGCCAAGTACTCGGGGTGCTCTCGGGCCGCGAGCTCGGTGATCAGAGCCGCCTCGGCGTGGCCGGTGTGATCTTTCCAGAGCCAGGCCTGGGCGTTCGGGTTTTTCTTGAACTTCTTCTGAAAGCTCAGCGGGGTCCCGGTGTTGTCCACGGGAATCGGGGTTGAGCCCGTGGTATCGACTCCTATCCCGATGACCTGGGACGGGTCGAACGAGCGGTTAGACTTCCTGGCTTCAGCCAGGAGAGACCAAACTACGGCCTCGGTCCCGCGAACGTAGTCGGCCGGGTTCTGCCGAGCCAGGTCGGGATCGGCGGAGTCGAGAATGATCCCCTCCCTTCCCGTTTCGTAGACATGGACCGCCGTGGCCAGCTCATCTCCGTTGGCCGCATCGACGAAAAGCGCCCGGACGGAATTGGTCCCAAAATCAAGCCCTAGGGTGAACGCCTTTTTTTTCATCCCTTTTCTCCATCGGAAAACCCACTGGATGGGTGGCCCGGGGACACGCCGTGACAGGACCCATCAATTGTCTCACTCCACTTTCCATTCATGCAGGCCGACCGACCAGTCCTTCTGGCTCTGGACCTCCAGACGCAGGGCCCCGGATTGGACCGGCCGGAACCTCACCCGGTTGAACATATCCTTCTCAACCCCATAGACGTCGGTAGCTCTGACCGGCACCCAGGTTTCACCCTGACGGCTGAAGAGCTGCCAGGAGCCGGGGACCCGGCATTCCCCTTGACCCGTGTCGTCGAACCAGTAGACTTCAACTGCAGAAACAGTTACCGGCCGCTCGAAATCATACTGGACCCATTCCTGTGTGCCCTTGTTCGGCCACCAATGCAGATAGGGGTGGGCATGGTCGTTGGAGCTCGCAGGCTCCCACTGGTCGTTGACGGCGCCGGCCGGCTTGTCTCCGGACGCGCTGACTGCGCTCGCCGACGCGATGCTCGGACGGGGCACCGGCCTGGCCGCTGCTTCTTCGCGAGGCAGCCAGACAGTCATCTCCCCTTCCCCCCGGTGCGCCCAGGTATAGTAAGGTATGGCGATAAACTCCTGTTTTCTGCGGTCGACCTGTCCGGCCTGCCGGCCGGCGAAAAGCGCGGTTGACTCTCCTTTAATGACGGTAACTCCATTCAACAGGTCATCGCGCCGCTCGGCAGCGAGTGGAGAATCGTCGGGCAGGACGAGGTGGGTGACCTGGCCGCCATTGTCCGGCCATTCGGCGGAGTAGACGATCGGCCCACGCTCCAGGGCTACCTTGCCGACATCGTCCCTGACCGCGGCGTTGGCCACCACTCGCCGGACGGGCATGGGGAAATTGACCTCAACCGTATCGCCATCCTTCCAGGCCCGGCGGAGGAGGGCATATCCCTGGACTATTTCCGGGGTGAGCGCAGACCCGTTGACATAGACGGTCACCGCGGCGCTTTGATGCTCCAAGTACTGATAAAGATCGCCGGGAGCCGGTCGTTCAAGCGCCCAGCCGGGAACGCGGATATTGAGCCCGAACTCGGCGGCCGATTCCGGGTGGACGACGATTTTTACGGTCCCGTCCCAAGGGTAGCGGGTCTGCTGCTCGACGCGGACCTTCTGGGAGCCTAGCGTTACAGCAGTCTCACTGCCCACGAACAGATTTAAATATAGGGAGTCGTTCTTCGTCGCGTAAATAAAACCGGGTATCTCCGGGACGAAACGAACGATGTTGCTCGGACAGCAGGCGCAGTTGAACCAGGGGCTGCGGTGGTACTGGCCGAAGGATTCGAGCGGATTGGGGTAGAAGAAAAGACTCCCGCTCATCCCCACACCCGAGAGAAATCCGTTGTAGAGGGTACGCTCTAAGACGTCGACATACCTGGAGTCTCCCTTGAGGAGGAACATCCGCCAGTTCCAGAGCACATATCCGATCGAAGCACAAGTCTCGCAATAGGCGGAGGCGTTGGGCAGTTCGTAGGCTGGGCCAAAGCCCTCGATCCCGCCGGCCGCTCCGATCCCGCCGGTGACATACATCTTTTTATGAGCTACGTCATCCCAGATCTTGTCGAGAGCCTGGACGTAGGCCGCGTCACCGGCGAGAGCGGCCACATCGGCCATCCCGGAATACATGTACATCGCCCGGACGGCGTGGCCGACGGCCTCGTCCTGCTCGATCACCGGCTTGTGGTCCTGGGAGTATTCGCCGTAGAGTTTGCGGTCCTTGGAATTGCCCCGCTCGTCCAGGAAGTACTTGGCCAGGTTGAGGTACTTTTTCTTCCCGGTCAGCCGGTAGAGCTTGACCAGTCCGATCTCAACCTCCTGGTGGCCCGATGTGCCGTGCGTTTTCCCCGGACCGAAGACGCTGTCGATAAGGTTCGCGCTCTTGAGGGCGATGGTCAGGAGGTTTTTCTTCCCCGTCGCCTTGTTATGGGCGACTGCGGCTTCATAGAGATGTCCGAGGTTGTAGAGCTCATGGCTCATATAGAGGTTTGACCACCGCTCCTTGCCCACCCAATCGACGGGCGGGTTCGCCGGGTCGATGGTCCGGGCCGTGTAGAGATAGCCGTCTTTCTCCTGGGCGGCGGCGATCTTGGCGATGATCTCGTCGATTTTCGTTTCGAGCCGAGGGTCGGGATGCACCATCAGGGAGTAAGCGGCGCCCTCGATCACCTTGTAGACGTCCGAGTCATCGAAAGGATACTTCGTGCAAAAAGCGCCCTGGGCGGCGCCGCCGGCGATCTCGAAATTCTTGATCCGACCGGTCGACTCGGACTGCTCCAGGGCGAACGGGATCGTGACCGTCCGGTTGGTTTCGAGACGCGGCGCCCAGAACGCGTCAGTGACCTTGACAGCCGTCAGGGGCACAGCGGTGTACGGGTAATCCATCCCTCCGCCTCTATCGCAGGATACTTGCGGCCACGTCAGCAACGCTCCGATCGCGAAAAGCATCAACCGAGTTTTTCTTGACACGCGCTTCGCCTCCTTGTCGACCGGATCAAAGGCCTTTATTTTATCATCTTTCTCTGAGCATGACCAAGCCGTACAGCCCTCCCGCTGCGCCCTCGGGCTGGGCCTGGTATCTGACTGTTATCTTCTCTTTTCCTCGGGTTATTTCCAGCGGAATTTTATATTCCACGTCAAAAAAATCGCCGGGGAAATTGACGTTGACCGTCTGGGTGGCGATCTTTGTCCCCTCGACCAGGATATCAAAGGTACGGCCGGTATCGCTCCCCCAATACGTCCCAAGCAGCACCATCGGCTTGTCGGGGATAACCTTGAGGTCATAGCTGAACCAGCCGCCGGCGAAAGCTTCTCGATAGCGCTCCCCCCTGAGTTCGCCGGACTCGCTTTTTTCCGCCTGGAGGTTGTGTCCTTTCTCCGATTCGGCCTCGCCCACCGCCACCCGGTCGACCAGACGCCTCTCGACGGCTTTCTTCCGGGCGGCTTGTTCGGCGGCGCGGGCCTCGCGCTTGGCATTGACCTCGGCCCATTCCTTCTCGGTATAAAGATGCCAGTAGAGGGCATAGCGCGTGCCGAAGAGTTCATACAAGGGCACGAGAGCGACATCGCCCGGGTGTCCTGCGCCGACGGTCTGGAACGTCAGCGCTTGACCAGCGACCGGCTTGATCCAATCCTCCAAGTGCTCGCCGGAGGGGATTAGGTCGGGCGCAGAGGCCGGCTTTCCCTCAGAGTGATAGGGCCCGTAGATTTTTTCTTTGGCGAGGTCTTCGCCCGCCAGCTCTCCGGCCAGGACCACAGGGCCAAAAAGAATAGCCGCGAGATTCGGGTCGTCGGGCATCCGCCAGAGGTGGAGCGACATCGGCATCTCTACAGCTATCGTGTCACCGTTTTTCCAGGTGCGGGCGAGCGACAGATAGCTACCGGGCTGCGCTGTGGCCGGCTGGGCTTCACCGTTGATTTTGATGGAAACGCCCTTTGTCGCCCAATAGGGCACACGGATGCGGAGCTTGAGTTCGATATCGCTTGGAGCATTGAGGACAAGGGATGTCCCCTGCTCCCTCGGGAAAACCGTCTCCTGGCGAAGCGTCAATCCCTTCTCCGGCCAACGGAGCTCGCTGGCGATAAAGAGGTTGATGTAGACTGCGTTGTCGTCGTGGAAATAGATGCTGTCGCCATACTTGGAGTGGTTCTCGACGCCCGTTCCGGTGCAGCACCAGAAGGAATCGTAGGGAGTGCTGAAAGTCTTGTACCAACCCGATTCCATCGGCATATAGTACATCGTCATCGCAGTCGCCGGGTCTTGCGTCGACAGGATCCCGTTGAGGAGGGACCGCTCATAGTAGTCGGCGAGCTTCGGGTCAGGGCTCCAGGTGAAGAGCTGACGGGTGAGCTTGAGCATATTGTAGGTTACGCAGGTCTCGTGGCTGGCATTGCCCACTTCGGCGGCCAGGACGTCCGGTTCGGTCCGCCAGCCTTCGTAATTGCTGGTGCCGCCCGTCACATAGGAACGATGGTTGACGACCTCGTCCCAGAAGTAGATCGCAATATCACTGTAGGATTTTTCTCCGGTCAGCTCGTATTCGCGGGCGGCTCCGATGACCTTGGGCACTTGAGTATTGACATGGAGCCCCTTGAGTTCATCGCGCCGTCCGGCAAGCGGTTCGAGGAAGGCTTTATGGTCAAACCTCCGGGCCAGCGCGAGATGGTCGGGGTCGCCGGTCACGGCGTACAGGGTGGCCAGAACTTCGGTCATCCCGCCATGTTCCACCTTGAGCATCCGCTGCATCGCTTCATCATCCAGCTTGTCCATGCGCAGTTTAGTCCAGGCCGCCATGCCCTTGACGACGCCGAGAGCCTGCCTGTTTCCGCAGTGGACATACATGTCGAGAAGGCCGGCCATGATCTTATGGAGCGTGTACCAGGGCGCCCAGACCCGCTTTCCCTCGATGACCCGATCTATTAATTCCTCCGGGTAGGCGCTGAGGTAGCCGGTCTTGCCCAGTGCTTTCTGGCATTTGGCCAACTCGGCCACTAGAGCGTCCGCTTTCCTGCGGAGCGCCTCATCTCCGGCAGCCGCGTAGGTTAGGGCACAGGCCGTAAGAAAATGCCCGACAAAGTGCCCGCGGAGCTCAACCTTGGGCTCCTCCCATCCTCCGAGCGGCCGGGCCGAGCTGGGAAGGCCGGCGGTGAGGCGGAAGTTGTGCAACAGGCGGTCGGAGTCGAGGTCATGGAGGTATCGTGTGTTCCGGTCCATGGCCTGCTTGAACGGCCCGTCGAGAAGCCGGACGTTCTGGAGTGGAAACGGACGGACCGCGATGGGGATTCTGGGCTGGATCTTTTCGAGGCCGGTCTGATTTCTGGTTTGGCAGCCGGTGAAGGAAAACGCCAGCCATAAAGTGCAGAACCCGATCAACAAAAGCGATAATTTCTTGGACACGAAAACCACCTCCCGGAGTGAATCTCGTCGCCGTCTTCAGACGCCATCTTATATCTCAGAAGCAGGGCGGTGTCAAAAATTGGCCAACGGCAAAGGGGGTGGCAAGAGGATGCAAAACAAACTGCCGAATTTGATAATTTGAGGGGGATAAAGTAGGATGAACGCAACAGGCCAGGAAAGCCAAAATCAAACAGGAGGAGCGCATGAAGAGAGGGGCCACAATTGTCGCGATGGGTTTGTTCAGCTTCCTGGCGCTTGCTGGACTCATCGCCTGCAAGGACGAAAAAGCCGGTCTGCCGGAACCGTCGGTAGCCGGGGAACCGGCAGAAGGAGAGACAGCGATGGATATTCAAAAACGGCCATTCGGACGGACGCCGGACGGCACGGATATCGAGGTCTATGCTCTGACCACCGACAAGGGCTTAAAGGCCAGGGTCATGACCTATGGAGCGACGCTGGTGTCGCTCGAGGTCCCCGACGGGGCCGGAAGGACGGACGATATCGTGCTGGGATATGATGCGCTCGATGGCTACATGAAAAGCAGTCCTTATTTCGGGTCGATTGTCGGCCGGTACGGAAACCGGATCGCCAAGGGGAGGTTCGCCTTGGACGGAGTAGCCTATCAACTGGCTACGAACAACGGGGAAAACCACCTCCACGGAGGAATCAAAGGGTTCGACAAGGTGGTCTGGAAGGCCGAGCCGATGCGGGAGGCGGGCGCCGTCGGCGTCAAATTCGGCTATGTCAGCAAGGATGACGAAGAGGGCTACCCGGGAAACCTGGCCGTCACGGTCATCTACTCGCTCACGAACGACAACGAACTCAAGATCTCCTATGAGGCCACGGCGGATAAGGCTACACCCGTCAACCTGACCCACCACAGTTACTTCAACCTGGCCGGTGGAGGCGATGTCCTCGGCCACGAACTGACGATCTACGCCGATGCCTACACCCCCGTCGATGCCGGTCTGATCCCCACGGGCGAGATCCGGCTGGTCGCGGACTCGCCGTTCGACTTCACGACGCCGCATTCCATCGGCGAACGGATCGCCCGGGTCGAAGGCGGTTATGACCACAATTTCGTCCTTCGGAGCGGAGGCGGGATGATGGCCCTGGCCGTGCGGGTCTTTGAGCCGCAGAGCGGCCGCATCATGGAGATCAGCACGACCGAGCCGGGCCTCCAGTTCTATTCGGGCAACTTCCTGGACGGGACGATCAGCGGAAAAGGCGGCAAGGTCTACAACAAGCATTACGGCTTCTGTCTTGAAACACAACACTTCCCCGATTCCCCGAACAAGCCGGATTTTCCCTCTACCATCCTGCGCCCGGGAGCCGTCTACAAGAGCCTGACGGTCCACAGGTTCTTGACAAGATAGACTCTCCTTCAGCAAAAAGCTGGGCCCGCCGTGATCATTAGCTTTAACCAGCCGGCGTTCATCCCCTGGGGAGGGTTTTTCGCCCGGCTTCTCCGCTCCGACCGGATGGTCCTGCTCGATAGCACCCTGCTCGCCCAAGGTTTCACGTTTGTCAACCGCAACCGCCTGAAAGGGCCGGAGGGCGAAGTCTGGATTTCGGTTCCTCTCAAAAGGAAAGGCCGTGGCCGGCAGGAGATCAAAGACCTCGAGATCTATGAAAAGGAGCGATGGCGGAAGAAGTTCCTGTCTACCCTCAGGCACTATTATGGTCATTCCATTTATTTTGAGTCTGTATTCGAGGAGATTCGCAGTGCTGCAAACCAGCCGGACGTGCGGTTCCTGAGCCTGGCGCTCGCGCTCCTTGAAATCCTTAAAGCCAAACTGGGAATCGATAGAGAAACGGTCCTTCAATCCTCCACAGGCATATCCGGAAAAGGCGTCTCACTCCTCGTCTCTATCGCCAAAGAACTTCGTGCCGACGAGGTCATCCTTCCCTATGGCTCGGAAAAAGCCGTCGAGTCTTCACGATTTGAAATACAGGGGATCAAGGTTCGCGAGTTGCGCTATCTGCCGCCCCAATATCCCCAATTCTGGGGCGGCTTTCTGCCGAACCTCTCTTCTCTCGACCTTCTGCTTTGTTGCGGCTTCGAGGGACGATCAGTCATCGAAAAGGGCAGCCGCTTCGGCGGATCGGACTAGCGCCAAGCCGGCTGGCCTCTCAGTTTGACCGCGAAAACCACCTGTGATATAGGGATAGTCCGACAAGAAAGCCAACGCGATGAAGGAAGTCCGTGATCCCACCCTCCGCGTGACGCTCCTCCCCCGCGACACAAATAAATATGGCACCGTCTTCGGAGGGGTCATCCTGAGCCATATCGACCTGGCCGGAGCCATCCAGGCGCGCAAGGCCAGCGGCCCCTACAATTTCGTCACCGTGGCCATGGACAAGGTCGTCTTCCACAAGCCGGTTTTAGTGGGCGACGTGGTCAGCTTCTACGCCGAGACGGTCAGAATCGGCCGCACCTCGATCACCATCAAGATCGAGGTCGAGGCCACCCGGGCGGACACTCAGGAGACCGTGAAAGTCACGGAAGCCGAGGTTGTTTTCGTCGCCGTGGATAAAAGCTGGAAGCCCAAGCCGATCAAAAAAAAATAAGGGCATTTCTACGAAACCCGGAGGACTTTGGCGCCGCGGATCCGGCGCTCCTTGATATCGAGCAGGGCCCGGTTGGCTTCTCCCAGCGGGTAAAGCTCAACTTGGGGCCGGATCGGTATCTCAGCCGCCAACTTCAGGAACTCGGCCACATCCCGTCTCGTTACATTGGCGACGCTCTTGATTTCCTTCTCCATCCAGAGATGCGTGGGATAATCCAAATTCAGCAGGCAATCCTGGTCAGAATTCTCTTTCCTGATCGCGTTGACGACAAGACGGCCGCCCGCGTCAAGGTTGTGCAAAGCCTCGACCATGGGCTTCCAGACCGGCGTCGTGTCGATAACGGCGTCGAGCTTTTCCGGCAATTTATCATCCGGAGCGCCCGTCCACACCGCCCCCAGCTCCCGGGCGAATTGCTGTTCCTTCCCGGACCTGGCAAATACATAGACTCTCGTTTTGGGAAACTTGTGCCTGGCCATGAGCAGGACAAGGTGACCTGACGCGCCGAAGCCGGTCAGCCCGAGCCTCTGGCCGTCCCGAAGGCCCGTCAGGTTCAGGGAGCGATAGCCGATCGCACCCGCACATAGAAGCGGCGCGGCCTCGACGTCTGTAAAAACCTCTGGGATAGTGTAGGCAAAGTCCTGGCTTACGGTCAGGTATTCAGCATACCCGCCGTCTGCGTCCCTTCCCGTAGCCTGAAAATCGGGGCACAGATTCTCCCGCCCGCTGAGGCAGAAAGGGCAGCTCCCGCAGGCCGAATTGATCCAGGCTACTCCGACTCTGTCTTCTTTTTTAAAACGGTCAACCCCAACGCCGGTGTCTTCTACCCGCCCGACGACTTGATGCCCCAGTATAACCGGCAGGCCCGGCGGCGGAGTTCGTCCCTCAATCTCATCGATCTCGGTATGGCAGACCCCGCAGGCCAGGACTTTGAGCAGAACCTCACCCTTCCTGGGTTCTGGCTTTGGTGCTTCTCTAAGCTCCAGCGGATTCCGGTCCTTGCGGAGATCACAGACCCGGGTCATCACCATCGCTTTCATTTGACTCAGGCCTTATCAGAAAGTCCGCGGATCCGGTCCAGGTCCAACTCTCCTTTGGCGCCCCAGCCGCGCACGCCTTCAGGAATTCCGGGCCGGAAATGTTCGTACAAAGAGAAAGCCCTGGCCGCCAGCTCCTTGGGAGAGAAAACCCGGGCCAGCTCTTCCATGGCCCGGCGAACAGAGTCGAACGCCTCTCCGAACTTGCCTTGAAGATACCTCTCGACGCCGCCGGGCTCAATCGGACGGTCTCCCTCGACGGCTCTCACTCCGCGGCCGGTCTGTACCGCCGGAATAGGACGCCCCATAAGCTCGACCCAGAACTCCTCTCCGCGCCGGGCCTTTATCTGCGGCAACCCCTCGATTTTTTCCGGCGGCTTATAGATCCCGAGGCGTCGTCCCTTGGATTGGGCGTTTAGCCCGGCCAGGGCCTTGCCCAGGGAGAGGGCGGCGTCGCGGTCATAGCCGAGCCGTTCGGCAACGACGCTCGCCCAGAGCGTCAGCACCGGCGCCCGGTTGACCATGACGACTTCTCGGGTCATCTCTTCCCTCGGGCAGAATCTAGCTGCATCCGCCGGGATTGTCAAGATTCAGGCGGGCCATAGAAGGTCTCCAGCCAGCCCTGCCAATCCGCTTCGTTCCTGACATTGATGACGGCCGCCCGGACCTGTGCCGGGTGAGGATGACGGCGGGCATAGTAGATGCCGAAATTGCGCAGGATTTTGAGCCCCCGCCTTTGGCCGTATAGGTCACAGGCTATCCGGAAATGGCGGATAATGAGCTCCCGCTGTTCGGCGATTCCGGGCTCGCGGGGTTCCCTGCCGGCGGCGATGTCGCGGGCCTGCCGGAAGATCCAGGGATTGCCGATGGCCCCGCGGGCGGCCATGACGCCATCGACACCTGTCTCCTCGATCATCCTCAGAGCGTCCGCCGCGGTGCGAACGTCTCCCGAACCGAGGATCGTCCTGTCAGTGAACTCGCGCTTGACCCGCGCCAGGAATGTCCAATCTGCCGGACCCCTGTACTTTTGCTCAACGCTGCGGGCATGGACGCAGATCCCCGCAATCCCGGCTTTGAAAGCCCCGTGGGCAATCTCCCAGAAGGCCTGAGAGCTCGCCTCCTTCTCCTGGAAGGCTCGGCGGAGTTTCAGCGTGACAGGCCGGCCGGGGACCGCTTCGAGAACCGCCTTAATGATATCCAGCACGCGATCGGGATGAGACATCAGGTAGCCGCCGCGTTTCCGGGCCAGGACTTTCCTAACCGGGCAGGCAAAATTCAGGTCGATGACGTCAAACCCTAATCGGCACAGCTTGGCCGCCGCCTGGCCCATGACGTCCGGTTCGCTTCCCATGATCTGACCCGCCACAGGATGGTCGGCTCCGTCCAGCTTGACCAGCCTGTCCAGGAGCTTACTCTCCATCAGAAGCTGCCGGTCGAGCATGGCTTCGGTCGTGCAGTAGGGCGCGGATAGGGAACGGCAGACCAAACGATAGGCCAGGTCGCTGTAGCCGGCCAGCGAAGCAAGGACCAACGGGAAACCGACCTCGACTTCGCCGATCTTCAGGGGCTTGAGCATGGGCGTGAATTATAACAGGGGAAAGGACGTTGTGAAAGACGCGCTTCAGCCGGAGATCCGGTTTTTCCCTTTTGTCTTGGCCATGTACAGCTTTTGGTCCGCGCTGTGGATGAGCTCATCCACGTGAACCGCATCCTCGGGATACCCGGCCAACCCCATGCTCACCGTAAGCCGAGTCTCCTGAGCAGAGGCCTTGGGAGAGAACCCGTGGGTCTTGATGGCCTCGTCAATCCTTTTGGCCACCCGCAGAGCCCCATGGCCATCCGAATACGGAAGGACGATGGCGAACTCGTCTCCCCCATAGCGCGCGACCAGGTCCACTTCCCGGACGGCCTTCCTGACGACTTTGGCCATCTCCTGCAGGACCACGTCACCGGCGGGATGCCCATAGGCGTCGTTGACCGCCTTGAAGTTGTCGATGTCGATCATGATCAGAGTGACGGGGTATCGCTGCCGGAGAGACTTCTTGATCTCGAGGTCCAGGAATTTCCTGAAGTAGCCGTGATTGTAAAGGCCCGTTAGCCAATCGACGACGGCCGAGTTCAAGGCCAATTCGTAATGGGACCGCAGCTTGTCCAGCTGCTGCTTCTTCTCCAAAAGGGTTTTGACTCTGGCCTGGAGCTCACGGCCGACGATCGGCTTGACGAGGAAATCATCGGTCTGGAGCTCGATGCACTTGAGCCGGCTGTCCATGTCCTCCAGGCAGGTGATGACGACGATGGGGAGCTCCTTGCCCTTTTCCGAACTCTTGACCTGGCGGCACACCTCGAACCCATTCATGCCGGGCAGAAGGATGTCAAGAAGCATCAGGTCCACTTTTCCCGTCTGGCAGAGTTCGACGGCCTCTGCGCCGTTCGATAGGCGTTCGAGACGAACGGGAAGGTCCTTCAGGAGGTGCCGGACGAGCTCGGCATCGCTCTCGTTATCTTCGACTATAAGGACCAGGGGCGATTCTTTCTGAGTCTCGGGACCGGCGTCATCGGAGTGTTTGTCCACTATGAAAGACCACTGCGAATGATTGCGGATGGTCAATTGATCGCGGTATTGTCTGAGGGCGATCAGAGATTTCGCCCGGGCAACCAACTCTTGCGATCTGACCGGCTTGGACAGGTACTCTTCGGCCCCGGCCTCGCGACCGGCGTGCTCGTGCTCGGAATCGTCCAGGGCTGTGACCATCATGATCGGGATGTTGCGAGTCCGGGCGTCATCTTTCAGCATTCTGGCCACTTCAAAGCCGTTCATTTCCGGCATCATGACGTCCAGCAAGATGAGATCCGGGAGCTCGCAGATGGCCTTTTCAAAAGCCTCTTTGCCGTTCGTGGCGCGGATCGTCTGGAAGAGACCGGCCGAGAGCATTTTCTCGAGCGAGGAGAGGCCCACCTCGGAGTCATCCGCGATGATGACCTTTTTCTTATAGGACGGCTTGACTGACTGTGACTCTTGACGTTCCATCGGTCTGTCTCCTAGAGATCTCGATGAGGCTAGGCCTCGCACTCATTTCGCGGCCCGGCCTTTCCTCGCCTCCCCGTCCGAAGACATGGGGTTGGGACTCGCCGGAAGCCAAGCCCAGATTCCCACAGCCCCCGCCCCCGGTCAATCATCTTTAGGGGGGAATCGGAAGGTGATGTTCAGGACGGGGGCCTCACCTCTGGAGGGGAAGGGGCAAAAGGGCTGGGCCGGGCCAGTTTGGCGAACCTGGCCGATCGGCAGCCGATTGGAGACCAACGCTTGACATTCGGAAGACAAGGTGATATTAGGGATTTTCTTCCATTTTTGCCAAGGAGAAGGAAGCATGGCGAAATACTTAAGGACTATCGTTTTTTTGGCCGGATGGCTCACCCTCCTGGCCCCCCTGGCCCAGGCCGACCTGGCCTCATCCTCGCAAAATCTCTCTCAGAGCGAACTCGATTCGGTCTTCCCCAAGGTCGTCCAGGTTCAGGGAACAAACACCGTGCTGGTCTGCTGGATCGAAACAAACGGCACCTGTGACTTTCTGTATTTTGTCAAGTCTACGGACGGCGGGAGTACCTGGGGCAAGTCCAAAATGCTCAGCTTGACCGGACAAATCCAGGAAAACGATGAGACGGGCGGTGATCTGGGGAATTACTATGCGCTGGCGATGGCCGTCCAGGCCCCCTATGTTCACATCGTGATCCAGTGGCGGTCGAGTGAGGCGGATGATTTCGAGATTCGGTACCGGCGCAGCGCCGACCTGGGCGATACCTGGGATAGCTGGAGACAGCTCACCGACAACGCCACAGATTCCCGGTTCCCGGATGTGGTCGCCAGGGGAACCTGCGTCCACGTCGCTTACCAGGACTCCTGGCCGGGGAACGAAGATATCATGTACAAAAGAATCATTGATTACGGCGGGGGAGCCGTCGACAGCACCCGGCGGCTGACAAATTCGTCCTCAGAGTCCTTTTATCCCAGGATCGCGGCCTGCCTGGACGGCTCCATAATAAGCGTCGCCTATGAAGATAGCATGGCCGGCGCCTTCAACATCTACCTAAAAAGCATGGACAGCGCGGGAACGGGGGCTCTGTACACCCGCCAGCTCACCTTCGGGACCGACCCATTTTATGGCTGGAACGGACTTCCTGATATCGCCACATCGAGCGCGGTCGCTCCGGACGACCAGTATGTCTATATCGTCTACCAGACCCTCTGGCCGGGGAACATGGACATCATGTATAAAAGGCTGGATAATTACGGACTCGCCTCGGGAGGCACTACCTATACAGCGCGCCTCACCTACTCCGACACGGACTCTCAATC
>Ga0153916_10002310_pt1 | contig 14007 bp, 10 predicted proteins | sample Opewatmetagenome_FD_109642 | JGI IMG/M metagenome (GOLD analysis project Ga0153916, IMG submission 109642) | Freshwater wetland microbial communities from Ohio, USA - Open water 3 Core 3 Depth 4 metaG | ecosystem: Environmental > Aquatic > Freshwater > Wetlands | place: USA: Ohio, Lake Erie...
GAGCGCGGCCAGGCAGCCCTTGGCGTTCAGCCGCTTCATGAAGACGCCGAAGAAGAAGACAACGAAGATGGGCGGGGCAAGGTAGGATTGGACACCTTGGAGATAGTCATAGAGGCCCTTCCCGCCCCTGATCACGGGAATCCAGAGGAGCCCGATTAGGACCATGACGCCCGTCGCCACCCGGCCAATATGAACGAGTAGTTCCTGGGTGACCTTCGGCCGCAGGCGTGAGTAGAAATCCATCGTGAACAGGGTTGAGGAGGCGTTGAAAGCCCCGGCGAGAGAGCTCATGAGCGCGGCCAGGAGGCCGGCCACGACAATCCCCCGCACACCGACGGGGAGCACATACGCCACGAGGAGCGGGAACGCCTTTTGGGCGTTGGCCCTAACGAGCTCACCTCCCGCGCCGAAAAGCTGCTGCTGGAGCTCCGCAATCTTGCCGCTCTTGGCCAGGGCGAAGGCGATGATGCCGGGGATGATGAAGAGGAAGACGGGCAGGAGCTTGAAGAAGCCCGCGGCGATGGAGCCGCGGCGCGCCTGCCTCTCGTTTGGGGCCCCGAGCACGCGCTGGACAATGTACTGGTCCGTGCACCAGTACCACAGACCGATGATGGGCGCGCAGAAGAGCATCCCGATCCAGGGATAGTTGTCGTTGAAATACCAGGCCATCCGGCCGACCTCTTTGACCGGGGCCCAGGTCCCCTGGACGCCCGCGGGAACGAGCGGCTTCCAGAGGTTGAACATCTCCGAGCCGGCGATGTGCCTCAACTCGCCCCACCCGCCGAGGGCCTTCAGGCCGAAATAGGTCACCAGGGCGGAGCCGATGATGAAGATGAACGTCTGGATGGCTTCCGTGTAGGCGACAGCCTTCAATCCTCCCATGACCGTGTAGAGCCCCGTGATGACGACGACCAGCACGGAGCCGATCCAGAAGCTGTCGAGGCCCATGAAATGCATCTCCGGCAGGAGGACGCTGAAGACGATCCCACCCGCAAAGATGCCGACGGCCATCTTGGTCAGGACATAGGCCACGAGCGAGATCAGAGAAAGGACCGTCCGGGCGGTCGGGGAGAACCGCTTCTCCAGGAACTCCGGCATGGTGAAGACCATGGACCGCGCGTAGAACGGGACCATGACCCAGCCGAGGACGAGCAAGCACCAAGCATGGAGCTCATAGTGGGCCATGGCGACGCCGTCGGTCGCGCCGGAACCGGCCAGCCCGACCAGGTGTTCCGCCCCGATGTTCGAGGCGAAAATCGAGGCGCCAATGATCAGCCAGCCCAAGTTGCGTCCCGCCAGGAAATAGTCCGTCGAAGTCCGCTGCTTCTGGCGCATGACCCACCAGGCCAGGCCGAGGATGATCCCGAAGTAGGCCAGGATGATGATCCAGTCGATGGGTTTTATGACGGTCATGTCATCTCCTTCTGAGTCCGCAATCGGGCCCGATTCTACCTCACCTTCTTGAGCCGGAGAAGGTCTTTTTTGTGCCAGTCAATCATCATCGTCTTTTTCTGGAGACACGCCCACGGCCCAGGCGGGGTAGGGGGCAGCTGGGCCCTTGACTGCGTGCCAGAGGATGCGGTTGAGCACGTCCTCCGGGCAGGCGTCGACCTTCCGGAAGTTGAGCCGGGCCGAGCGAAGAGCGTTCCGGCGCAGCAAGGCGTCCGCGATTGTATTCGGCGCCGGATTCATCTGATCGAGCGGGACGATGTTCGGCACGGCCTCGAACGGCCGGAAGTCCGGCGTCTCCGTGAAGCAGTCGAACATGGGCGTCGCCGAGGCGTCGAATTGATTCATCGGCGGCAGGCCGAGGATCTGCTCGATCGTCCGGAGGAGACTCGTCGTGTTGTACTGCGTCCGGATGACTGCGCCGCGCTTCGTGTAGGGGCTGACGCAATAGGCCGTGGTCCGATAGACGCTGACATGGTCGAAGCCGTTCTGGGGGTCATCCTCGATGCCGAAGATGACCGTCTCCTTCCAGAACCGGCTCCGGCTGAAGGCCTCAACGATCCTTCCGAAGGCCAGGTCGTTGTCAGCGACGGAGGCCTCCGGCGTGGGCGAGCCCTCGCTCGTCCCGCTCGTGTGGTCGGCCGGGAGACAGATCAGGATGAGCTGAGGCATCCGGCCCTCGTGGTCCCAGGCCGCTATCTGGTTCACGATGTAGCGCGCCCTCCAGGCGTCCGGGACGTCCAAGTTCCAGCCGACCGTGTCCGTCGGCGAGAAGGGGCGGATCGTCTCGATCCCCGGGACGCTCCCGATGACCACCTCGCCTCGGCCGTGGAGAAATTCGTCCCAATAATCCTTCCAGGCCGGGTCGCCCTTGCGGGACGGGTCCTTCCAGCCGCAGGCGTGCATGGTGAACTCGCCAAAGTTCCAGATCGAGACCCCATGGCGGAGGGCGTTATCCCAAATGAAGCCGCTCGGCGCATAGGCGAGGGCATCGACCTCGTCTCGGCCCATGCCGTCGGGATAGCTCCGCGGCCAGCCCGCGAACGACCTCTCCAGATAGTCCGTCCCGAAGGCCGTCGTCGACCACTGGTGGCCGTCGGCGCTCAGGATGCCGCTGCAGTAGCTGTTGTCGAGGAGGGCGAACTCCCGGACCAACTTGTGCTGGTTGGGAGTCACTCGCTCGCCGAACAGGACCAGGCTCGGGTCCCCGTTCCCGGCCGCGACGTCACCAAGGATCTGGTCGTACGTCCGGTTCTCTTTGATGACATACACGACGTGCTTAAAGACGCTCGGCTCGCCGATCCGTTCGGGGACGGGACGCGGCGGCCGGTTCCGCCGCGGCTTGGCGAGGGCCCTGGCGATCCGGTCGCGATAGTAATTCTTATAAACGGCCGACGTCATCCGGTTCAGTTCGCGCCGCTTGGGAACCGGGATCAGAGACACGGAACCGTAGTACTGGTGGGAATTGAAGCCCCTCCCGCCGGTCGCCTTGTCCGTCCTCGGCTCGATGGCATGGCCCTTGATGTTGGCCACGGCGAGCCCGGCCCGCTTCTCGTCGAACAAGACCGCGCCCGGGAACCAGCCGGCTGGGATGAGGCCGCGCATCCCTGACTTGCGCTGGGCGGGACGGAATTCAATCACGGCCACGGCGTTCTGCGTGCCGTTCGCGACATAAAGAGTCTTCCCGTCCGGCGCGAACGCGAGGGCGTTGGGCGAGGCGCCGAAGAGATCGGCCGGGCTCGCCTTGGCCCAGATCGTCTCGATGACGGCGTCCGTCCGCGTGTCGATGACGCTCAGGTTGTCGCTGGCCGCGTTGGCGCAGGCGACGTGCTTGCCGTCGGGCGAAAGGGCCAGGGCCGAGGAATGGAGATGAAGGGCGATTTCCACGGCTACGGCCCCGGAATTGAGGTCGATGACGCTGACCGAGCCTTCGCTGGCGATGCCGGTTGCGGGATTGACCCTGACCTCGGTCCCGCGGCCCGCTGGGCCGGCGGGCTCGCCCGGCCGGGGCCGCCGGCCTCCCCAGTTGCTCACATAGGCCTTGCGGCCGGCCAGGACGACGTCATACGGAGCTACGCCTGTTTCGAAGGCGCGGAACAAGACGCCCGTCTCCGCGTCAACCTCCAGGAGGCGGTTCGAGAGATTGCCGCAGACAAAGAGCTTGCGGCCGTCGGGGGAGAGGGCCAGCCCGGCGGGAATCTCTTCGGCGCGGCGGGGGGCGTCGGCGGCCGGGAGGCGGATCGTGTGCGAGGGCCTTACGCCGCCGTCTGGCCCGACTGAGAAGGCCTTGACGCTTCCGTTGACGTTGCTGAGGTAAATCCGCCGCCCATCGGGAGAGAAAACAAGCCCCGTGTAGCTGAGCTGTCCTTTGACGTCCGGCTCGGGAATGCTCGGGGAGACGATTTCAGCAAGGCCTTGCGTCTGGCCTTCTGCGGGAAGGTATACCCGCTGGCGGATTTCTCCCGTCGCCGGGTCGAGAATGACGAGTTCGCTCGTCTTGCCCGAGACAGCCAGAATCCGGCCGTCGGGAGAGAGGGCGAGGGCCTGGGGACGGAGGCCGGGCAGGGGGATTTCCTTCCCCGCAGGCGCCACAACCTGGTTCGTCGGAACGACCGTCCGGTTCGGCTCGGTCCGGCCCACCGTGCCGGTATCGGGCGCCTCCTTCCTCCGGCAAGAACCCGTTCCGATAAGGACGAGCAAGGCCAAACCGGCGGAAAGGAACGCCGTTCTCACGCGCCCCCCGCGGTCAGCGGGCTGAAGGCTGCATTCCATTTTCGTCCACCTTAGGCAGGACGATCCGGCGGATCGCGGCCGCGATATTTTCGAAGAGGGTGACACGGACGTTTTTCATGTTGACGGTCCGGGCCTTATCGTCAACCCGGACGGCGATGAAGGACTCGAGGCCTGCGCCCGCGGCCGAGCGGGACTCGAGGGTCGTGAAATTGTTGTCCGCCAAGGCCTTCTCGATGGCCGCAAAATCCTCGTCGCTGACCTTGAAGTCCTTGTCCACGATGTCTCCGACCCCGGACCTCTTGTGGAACGCCCCGGTCCGGTTCATCCGGAGCTCGATCATGACCTGCCATTCCTCCTTGCCCACCGGCCCGTAGCCGTAGCGGAGGAAGATCTGATCGGTCCGCCGCTCCTGCTCCTTTTCCTCATCGGTTTTCCCGAGCTCCTGGGGGTCGGACTGGACATCGAGTGCGACCACCAGTTCGGAGCTGACGTAGAAATAGCGGTACGTCCAGCCGAATTCACCGACGCCTTCCATGTCGCAGGCGATGGCGGAGTGACCGGCGATTTCCACGGCGACACCGTTCTTGGCGCACTCCGACCAGTTTGCCAGAAAATCGGTCGGCGAGCCGGCCGTGATCTGGGCCTTTTCTTCTTCCGTGAGTTGGGCATACTGGATCTCGACCTGCTCAACGATCCGACCGCCCCGAAGCTTCTGATAGAGCAGCGAGCCCACGGGGCTGTCGGCCGCGGGGAGCGCCTCCTCGACGAGCCGCCATTCCGGGGGGACGAGAGTCGGCAGGGGCTTGGGAACACCGCTCTCGTTCGTGACCTCGACGCTCCTGGCCACTTCCATGGCCTCGGTCTTCGTCGGGTGCCACCTGTCGGCGGGCGGGAGGCGGTCAAGGAAATTCTCGGCGCAATATTCCGCTTCCCCCTCCCAAATGGAGAATTTCCAGTCCGGCCGCTTCAATGGAATGACGAAGGTGTCGTCAGCCTCCAGCATGGACGCGTCCTGCCCCTCGACCGTGAACTTGAGCGAGGCCAGGTCGAAGGTGGAGGACGGGGTCATGGCTTGGAAGTTGTCCTTGACCGGGTTCCGGACCGTAACACTCTCCAGCCTGACGACGGCGTCGTAATAGCGGGAGGTGGGGTTCGAGCGGAGCTCGACGAGCTTACACACGAGGCCCGGCTTCGCCGCGGGCCGCTTGCATCCCGTCGGGGAGAGGATGCTCAGCAGGACGGCGAGAGCCGGCAAGATGGTCTTTCGGACCTTTCCGCTTGGCTTGGATTTAAGAATGTTCATGCTCTTCTCCCCTTCACGGTCTTAAGGGAACGCGGCACCCATCCATTATCACAGTCACCCCTGGGGGTCAAACCTGCGCGGGCCTGGCCCGGTTTGTCGTCCGGCTTCGGCCTCGTTCCCGGGTTCATGCTTTGGACGAGGTGGCCAGGGTTTTCTTCTCCGGGCCTTGAACCAGAGCCCGCGCGGGAGTAAGATACTTTTATCACCGACCTAAGGGCGAAGAGAGGATAGGGATATGAGCGAAGTCAGATACTATTGTGCGGTCTGCAAGAAGGAGACCTCGGTCAAAGAAGGGCAGCCGATCCCCCTGTGCTGCGGAAAAGAGATGGGGCCGCTGCCGTTCTGCACGACGGCCCCGCATCCCGAGATGGCCCGGAACTATGATGCGGACGAGCCCTGCGACGACGGAACCCTGCCCCGCAAGCGCAAGTGACGCGGCGCCTCAGGCCGCGGCCGGCTCTTCTTTTTTGGGCTTGACCACCAAGCGGTCATAGACGTACAGCCCGACGATCGAAACCATTCCGATCCCGACGATGATCAGCCACATCGGCACGGTGTTCACCGTCCGCCCCTCTCTGAGCGGCGTGTTGATGTAGGTCTCGAAAAGCCTTCCCCCGACCGGGCCGCCGATCATGCTGGCCAGGGCGATGGGCAGGCTCTGGTAGCCGAGGTAGAGACCTTCCTGCCCCTTGGGGGCGATAGCCCCGATGTACTCGTAGACCCGGGGTGAAGCCATCATCTCCCCAACGGCCATGGAGGCGATCGAAACGATCATGAAAATCCCGGCGATCGGAATGGTAACGCCCAGATTGACCATCCGCTTAATGTCCCCGAAGAGGAGGGGCGGGAGAACGTTCATCAGCATCCCGGCCGTCACGACTATGGCTCCGAACATGATCGACTTGACAGGCGCCCATCTCTTGACCATCCGGGTGATGAGAAGCTGGAAGCAAACGATCATCAGCGGGTTGGCCATCGTGTAAAGGTCCATGGGCGCGTTCGGGTCCACGTAGCGCATGAAGAGGGGCATGAGGTTGTAGAGCTGGATATAGAGGAACCAGAACATGCTGAGGACAAGGATGAGAAAGAGGAACTTGAGGTTGCCCAGGACGACGAAAATACCGAGGAGGGCCTGGCCCAAGGTCCGCTTTTGGACCTTCTGGCCATCCTTGATGCCGTCGCTGACGAATTGCGGCTCTTTGTAGACGAAGAGGACAATGAGGAGGCCGATCACCGCAAAGATGGTCGAAGGGTACTGGAAAATGGCCGGGATGCCGAGCTTCGTCCGGACGAAATAGGAAACGGTCCGGCCGGAGATAGAGCCGATATTGATGACCATGTAGAAAATGCCGAAGGCCAGGGTCGCCCGGAGGCCGGCCGTCTTCTGGACGGTCCCGGCGATGCAGGGCTTGACGACAGAGCCGCCGATGCCGATCAGGCAGATCCCGAAGATGATGGGGGCGGCGTAGTCTGCAGCGGCCCCGGACGCGCCGCCGGCGATTCCCGGCCAGAAGTTCTGGACGTTCCCGAGGACGGCGTAGCCCAGGGCGATCATGATGAAGGCGTAGGACAGAGTCCGCTTGTAGCCGTACTTGTCGGCGAGCGTTCCGGACAGGATGGGCAGGAAATAGATGATTCCCCAGAGAAGGGTGCCGTTGAGGAAGGTGGCGAAGGACGGCGTCATACCCAGGGTTTCCTTCAGGTAGATGACCATGAACGAGGCCATGGCGTAGTAGGCGGCCCGCTCGAAGATCTCGATCGTGTTGGCCGTCCAGAAGGTGGCCGGGAATTTCTGGCGCTGGCTGGCGGGGACATCTGGTTGGGTCATCGCGGAGTTCCTCCTGTGGAACGCCCTAAAATAAACCAGGCCCGGGCTCCAAATCAAGTTTTTTCGTTTTTCCTCATGCGCCCTCAGAGCCCGTCAATAGGGTCCTGCCTGACTTGGAGGGGGAATCCGCCCCGCCTTCCCCCTTCGAGGGCAGGCTCTTTAGAAGAGCTGGATATCCTTCAGGCTGCGGGGGCCGGGGCCTCTGCGCCGCGCCACCCTTCCACGATTAAGGCTAGGCGCCATGGCTGCGCCGGCCATTGTCTCGTCTTTCGGCTTGACGAACCGCCTCCGCCGGCCTATATATTAGCTATAGAGCGATAGCCTTTCAGCCGAGAAGGAGGGAGTCATGAAAAGGTCTTCCTTCCTGTCATTCCTTGTTTCGTCCCTTGTCTTGGTGGCGTTTTCCCAGCTGGCCCTGGCCGAGGTCAAGGTCGCGACCGTCCCCATGGGAACGACTTTCGAGCAGACCGGCACGGGACAGTACCGCCTCAAGGGGCCGGAGGGGTGCGTCTTCGAGATCAAGGGATTCCACAAGACAGTGAAGGGGACAGCAACCTTCAACGAGGTCGGCATCCTCGGCGACTGCGGGATCATCGACAAGAACGGGAAGCTCGTCGCCACCGGCACCAAGGGCGTCATCAGGAGCGGGCCGAAGCCGGCCGTACGAACGCCGGGCGATTCCATCAAGATCGCCGAGTACACGATCTGGCTTCCGGCGACGATCGAATTCACCCCGGTCCGGGTCTTCAACCGGCCGGCGCTCCTGAAGATGTGTTCGCCCGCCGGGCAGTCGGGAACCAAGTAAGGCGCCGGGAAAATCGCGTCGCTTGGAGCTTTGCCCCCCCGGGGATACCGCAAATCAGCGGTCTCAGGCGCCGATCAATACGTCTTTGTCCCAGCCAAGCTTTTCGACCTTGATCCTCGCCGCGTCGCTCGTCCCGAGCTTGTAGTCCTTGTCGGCTACGGCCAGGAAGCGGGGTGGGGGAGTGATGGGCCAGTCTTCTCCCTTAAACAGTCTCCGTTTTGTCTCACAAAGCGCGAGGGCCGTCGTGTCCACGGCGACCGGGTCCGTCCCGGCCATGACGCCCTTGTAGTCCCAGCGGTGCAGGGGATTGATCTGGGGCCCGGGGCCAAAATAGGGGCGCAGCGCGTCGACGATGATCAGCCGCGTCTTCCCCTTGACTTCGGGGAGAAGGAAGAGCTCGCCGAGTTTGGTGTTACCGTCGAAGTGATACGCGCTGGGCTTCGGCGAGAAGTTGATGTAGTTCTTCATAGAGCAGGCCATGCCGGCCAGGGTGTGGACCTTGATCGACGGAAGATTGACCAGAACCGTGCAGTCCTTGACCGGAAGGCCTCCGTCCATGGCGTGGATACGGCCTCGAGGGATTCCGAGGTCGCTGAGACGCGCGAGGACGGCGTCGATCACGGCCTGTTCGGTGTGGACGCGCATCCATTCGCAGCGGGTGATTTTAACGCCGACGGTGTCCTCCGGTTTGATGTAATGGCCCCAGGCCTTGAGGGCGTCTTCTTCGCCGGCCAGGGCTATGACGGCCCGGTCGACCATTGAGGCCACGAGTTTTGCGTTCACGGCGTGGGCCTCGTCTACGGCGGCCTCGTCGCGCACGAGGATGATTCGGGCGAGCGGGTCGGCCGCAGCGAAGGCCCGAGCTGACGGCGCGGCGCCGCCCACGCTCGGAATGGCCCTTTGCAGCCCGGCGACAAGGCCGAGCGAACCGTAGGCCGCGCCTTTCATGAAGCTCCGGCGGGTGATCACTTCTGATTGTCCTATGCCGCGCTTTTCCATGGGAAGACCTCCTGGATTCTCGATTCGGCCGCCCGGAGGAGAGTATCGCAGCTCTTCCGGTCGGGGCTTTCAAAGACGAGGATGAGACAGGCCCCCGCGAGCCGGGCCCCGGCGAACTCGCCATTCTCGATCATCTCGATCGTTGTCCCTTTGTTCGGGTCGGCCGCGACGGAAAAGTAAGCCCGGCCGAACTTGAGATAGGCGCGGCGGGCGTCGCCGGGCGTCTGGTAGCGGCAGACGAGGAGCATGGCCTTATCCCAGCCCTCCTTGTACCTGGCCAGGACGGCCTCGGTCCTTTCGTCCAGGAGCAGGACATTCTCGTCGGCCAGATAGTAGTGGGCATTGAGGGAGACCTGCTTGTGGAAGTATCGGAGGCTCTTTTTCTCCAGGCGTTCCCGCGGGAGACAGCCGAGGAGGGCGGGTTTCGATCCGTCCTCGGGGATGGCCGCCGCGATCCTGAGCCCGAGCCTGGTGACCAGGCCCTTCGTCTCCTCCGTTTCCTTCTCGGCCAGAAGGCGGACGAAATAGGGGCCCTTCCAGAAACGGAGGAGCCCGCCGCCGTAGATGGCCTCGCGGCCCACCTGGACGTCTTCGCCGTCCGGGTCGTTGGAGAAGATCCCATAGGCGTCGGCCGCCGAGGCCATGTCGTAGATCTCCGCGACCAGGAGCGCGCCGGCCGCCTCGGCATATTCCCGGACGAGGAGACGCCGGAAGCCGTAACCGAGGTAGGTTTCGCCGGCTCCGTCCATATACTCAAAGATCGTGTCCCGGGTGAAGGCCCTATCGGGTCCCGAGGGTTTCCAGCCGGCAATCTCATCCGGGAGGAGACGGGCGAGGTCGGCGCCGGGGCCAGTTGCTGCGGCGAGCGGAGGCAGGAGCCCGATGATGATGAGACACGCCATCAGGAACCGCATCGCGTCCCGACTGTAGCCCAATCTCCGCCGCCTGTCAATTTCGCCCTATTTCAGTGACACGCAACTAATGACCTTGATTTGCAAAGTTACCTTAGATCATGAGATTTCCGTGATATACAACCAAATACACCTAGTTCGTTCGCCGGCGATCAGGACTCCGGGGGAACTTCCGCCTATTTCGGTATTTAGCTATGTGTCATCGAATTAGCAATTAGTAATTAGTGGGTGGGGCTGATCAGGCGGAGGAGGAAGAAGAACGCGCCGCCGATTAAGGCGGCTCCGGGGATGGTAAAAATCCAGGACCAGACGATCTTGAGAGTGACCCCCCAGCGGACGGCGGACATCCGCTTGGTGGCGCCCACCCCCGATATGGCGCCGGTGATGACATGGGTTGTGCTAACGGGAACACCCAGGTGCGTCGCCAGGAAGATGCTCATGGCGCTGGCGGTTTCGGCGCAGAAGCCGTCGATGGGGCGAAGCTTGGTGATCTTCTGGCCCATGGTCTTGACGATCCGCCAGCCGCCGGACAAGGTTCCGAAGGCGATGGCCGTGTAGGCGGCGATGGCCACCCAGAAAGGGATATGGAAAGTCTTGATGATGCCCGCCGAGAACAGGAGACTGCTGATGATACCCATGGTCTTCTGGGCGTCGTTGCCGCCGTGGCCGAGGCTGTAGAGGCAGGCCGAGGCGAGCTGAAGCCTCCGGAACGAGCGGTTGATGCGGGCAGGATGCTTCTTCCGGACGATCCAGACCGTGATCCAGATGAAGAAAATGCCGAGAATCATCCCGAGGAGCGGCGCCACGAAGATGAAGATGACGGTCTTGACCCAGCCGTGGACGATGATGACCCCTGGGCCGGCCTTGACGATCGCGGCGCCGGCATAGCCGCCGATGAGAGCGTGGGAAGAGCTTGTCGGAAGTCCCAGGAGCCACGTCAGGAGGTTCCAGCAGATGGCGCCCAGGATCGCCCCGAAGATGACGAGCGGGGTCACGACAGAGAGGTTGATCATCCCGGCGCCTATCGTCTGGGCGACGGCCGTCCCGAAGATGAAAAAGGCGGCGAAATTGAAGAAAGAGGCCCAGACGACGGCCTGCCGCGGGGTCAGGACCTGGGTCGAGACGATCGTGGCGATGGAGTTGGCCGCGTCGTGCATGCCGTTGGTGAAGTCGAACGCCAGCGCGACCAGGATGATGAAAACGACGAAGATGAGGCTCGGGACGGGCATGCCGCTCAGCTCGTCTTGACGATGATGCCCTCGATGATGTTGGCCACGTCCTCGCAACGGTCGGCCGCAATCTCGAGCCGGCCGTAGATTTCCTTGAGCTTGATGAGGTCCTTGAGCTGTTCGACCTTCTCGGTTTTTTCGAAGAGGTCGGCGATGGCCTCCCGGCAGACGACATCGGCCTCATATTCGAGGATGTTGATCTGCTTGCAGAAGGCGTCGACCCGGCCCAAGGTCTCCATGTTATCGATGGCCTCGGAGATCTGGTGGACGGCCTGGCTGAGGATGTCGACGAGCTTCTTCATCTCCGGCGTCGGCTTCGGGACCTTGAAATAGTTCATCCGGCTGGCCACGCCTTCGACACAGTCCAGGACGTCATCGAGGCCGCTGGCCAGGCCGTGGATGTCCTCGCGGTCGAGGGGAGTGATGAAGGTCTCCCGGAGCTTGGTGAAGATATCGTGCGTGATCATGTCCCCCTGGTGCTCGATATCCTTGATGTGTAGGTACTTTTTTTCGACGTCTTCGTAGTTGTTGACGAGCTCCTGAAGGGCCAGGATGCCGACCTTGAGGTTGGCTGCGTCCTGGCGGAAAAGCTTGAAGAATTTCTGATCTTTAGGAAAAAAACGGAGCTTCATGCAGGGATTCCTTAGGGCGGAAATATATCGGACGGACGGGGAATTGTCAAATTGATCAGAGTTTGAGGACGACTTTGGCCCGCGTCAGGAGCGTCGTCAGGAGAAGGACGAGGGCCGTCATGACGGCCGCGTTCAGCATGCCGGGCAGGCCGCCCTTGTCGGCAAACGGCCAGAAGACTCTCCAGAGATTGATGTGAAAGAGCCCCCCGAGGAGGAGAAGGACATTGCTGATCTGGTCGGGAAGGAGGTATGCGGCGAGAGGATTCCGGCCGGCCGGGATCAGGAACGAGGCCGCCCGGCCGAGCTTCCATATATCCAGGACGAGGTAAAACAGCATCAAGACGAGGCAGCAGATTCCCGCCGTGGCCAGGGCCCAGGATTCGGATCCGGCGATCTTGCTGAAGCCGTGCAGCGGCCTGAGGAGGTAGCCGGCGGCGAGGAGCGCAAGACCCAAAATGCACAGGAACCGGACACGGTCTTTCGGCTTCGCCGGTTCGGAACCAGGCAGAAACAGCGTCCCGGCCAGCATTCCGGCCGTCACGATCGCCGTGTGCGAGCCGAATATGCTCCCGATGCCGTGCTCCAGCAGCCGGTTGACGGGCCCCAGGAAATCTATCGCCCCGTAGCGGCTCCCGATGTAGAGCGCGGTCATGAGGCCGATGGCCCCGGCCAGGACGGCACGGTTCCCTTTGCACACGAGGAAAAGAAGGCTTGCGGCGAGATAAGTCCAGCCGATCATCCCGAGGATGCCCCACCAGGAATGCCGGAGCCACGTCACGGCGCCGTCCGCGCCCTTGCCCCGGAAGATGATGACCAGGAAGAGGAGCAGGGCCGCCGCCGCGATCCTCATCGCGAGGTAGCCCCTTTTTTTTGCCGGCTTGACGTTCTTCGGATACACGGTCCAGAGGACAAAGACGGCCGCGTAGGCCAGAAAATACCAGAGGTTTTCGCCCAGGCCCGTGTCGGCGGCGGAGAAGCGGTCTGCGTTGACCTGGATCAAGCCCAGGAAGAGAAGAGCCAGTGTGCGGACGGCGACATGGCCGACGAGGCGCGGAGCCGCGTGCCCCATCTCCTTACGCCTTGTCATGGCCAACGGGATGGAGACCCCGACGATGAACAGGAAACCGGGGAAAACGATGTCCGTCAGGGTGAAAGCGTCCATGGTCGCGGGCGCGTGCCTGAGGATAAACGGGATGGCGGACATCGCGGCGATATAGTTCACGAAGACCATGGTCAGGATATCAAACCCGCGGAACGCGTCGAGCGAAGCCAGGCGCTCGCGCGGCGCCGCCAGAGGATGCCCGGGTTGAGGGGCGGGCGGTTGGTTCATGGCAGTCCCTCAGAAAGACGCCAGGATCCCGCGGACATAGCCGACCGACTCCGCCAGCCCCGGCATGGGGTCCTTCCCGTCTTTCTCGAACTCGAACGAAGCCGTCCCTCGGTAATTCTCCTTGACCAGGGCGCGGAGAAATCGGGGGATATCGATGACACCCCGGCCCACCTCGACCGGCCCGCCGTCTTTCTTGGCGGCAGTCACGTCCTTGAGATGGACATCCAGCAGGCGTCCGGCGCATTCCTCCACCACCTCGGCCGGGTCGACACCTGCCCTCCGGCAGTGGCCGATGTCCAGGCAGAGCCCGATGCGCGAGTCCATGTCCTTGACCTTATCCAGAACCGAGCGGGGCGTCGGATAAAGAAGGTCGCCGGGACCGTGGTTGTGGATGGCGAGCTTGATCCCCGATTCCCTGACCTTTCGTTCGGCCAGGGGCAAGAGCTCGTAATCCGGGACACCGACGATGACATTCATGCCCCCGGACTTCGCGTAGGTAAAGGCCCGCTCGACCTCGACCGCGGTTTTCATGTAAACGACGCCACACCCATAGGGGATGAGGCCCGCCTCCCGGATTTTTTTGACGGCGGCCTCGATTTCCGTCTTCGCGCTCTCGAGGGGCAGATGAACATCCTTGAGGCAGATCCGCCGGAGCCCGACCCTGGCGGTCATAGCGATCGCAGCCTCCAGGCCGAACTCGCGGAATGTGTAGGAGGCGACGCCGAGCTCGAACAGACACCGTGCCCGTTCCAACGCCTGCGCCCATGGTTCATACGAGGGCCCGCGGC
>Ga0153916_10002311_pt1 | contig 14002 bp, 10 predicted proteins | sample Opewatmetagenome_FD_109642 | JGI IMG/M metagenome (GOLD analysis project Ga0153916, IMG submission 109642) | Freshwater wetland microbial communities from Ohio, USA - Open water 3 Core 3 Depth 4 metaG | ecosystem: Environmental > Aquatic > Freshwater > Wetlands | place: USA: Ohio, Lake Erie...
AGCTTCACCCGGAGCCGCTACAGGACAGATTGTGTTTTTTGCAGATGACGCCGAAGAATGGGCTGGAAAAGGTAAAAAAGTGGTTCTTGTCAGGATAGAAACATCCCCTGAAGACCTGAGAGGAATGAACGTTGCAAGAGGAATATTAACTGCACGTGGAGGTATGACATCACATGCAGCAGTGGTTGCACGTGGAATGGGTAAATGTTGTGTGTCAGGAGCAGGATCAATCAGAGTTGATTATAAGACAAGAATAATGAATGTCGATGGAAGATCTCTTAAGGAAGGTGATTGGATTTCCCTTAACGGATCAACGGGAGAAGTTTATGATGGACAGATTGCAACTGTTGATCCTGATCTTAGTGGCGATTTCGGAAAACTGATGGATTTATCGGATAAATATACCCGCATGTATGTTAGGACTAATGCAGATACTCCCAAAGATGCACGTGTCGCAAGAAATTTTGGAGCAAAAGGAATTGGACTTTGCCGTACAGAACATATGTTCTTTGAAGGCGATCGTATAAAAGCAATGAGGGAAATGATACTGGCTGATGATGAAGCAGGCAGAAGAAAAGCTCTGAAAAAATTACTTCCCATCCAGAGGGAGGATTTTGAAGGTATATTTGAAGCAATGCATGATTTGCCGGTCACAGTCCGTTTGCTCGATCCACCCTTACATGAATTCGTGCCTCATGAAGATGAAAATCAGCAGGAAATGGCAGTCGAAATGGGGATTACCAAGGAACAGATTAAAACCAAGGTGGACGACCTTCATGAATTCAACCCAATGCTTGGTCATCGCGGGTGCCGGCTGGGTAACACCTATCCTGAAATATCCGAAACACAGGCCAGGGCTATTATTGAGGCTGCACTTAATCTTAAAAAGAAAGGTGTCAGGGCTATTCCTGAAATAATGATACCTCTTACAGGTACCCTGAAAGAATTTCAACTACAGGAAGAAATAATAAGACAAACTGCTGAAAAGGTTTTTGAGGAAAGGAAAGACAAAATTGATTACCTTGTTGGTACTATGATTGAAGTACCCAGAGCTGCATTAGTTGCTGATAAAATTGCTGAAAAGGCAGAATTCTTTTCGTTTGGCACAAATGACCTTACACAAATGACCTTTGGATATTCAAGAGATGATGCGGGCAAATTCCTGCCTGTTTATATCGATAAAGGAATCCTGAAATATGATCCTTTCCAGATTCTTGACCAGGAAGGAGTGGGACAACTAGTGGAGATGGGAACAAAAAGAGGAAGATCCACAAGGCCACAACTTAAGGTCGGTATCTGCGGTGAACATGGAGGAGAACCATCTTCTGTAGAATTTTGTCACAGGGTGGGGATGAATTATGTGAGCTGTTCACCTTATAGGGTGCCCATAGCCAGGCTGGCTGCAGCACAGGCAGCTATTAAGGATCAAAAGTAAAGAATTCTTTATTTTACTTCATAATCTCAGTATTGAGCTGCACAATGTCTCGATATAAATTTCCACTTTTTAATTGACATATAAATGAGTAATTCAGATATCCGTACCGACATCGGGAAATATGGTATTGTCAATGTCAGGGAGATTTATCATAACCTTTCTTATGATGAATTGTACAAACATGAAACAGATCCTTCCCTGGTAGGTTTTGAAAGGGGTTTTATTACGGAACCAGGAGCCATTGCAGTAGATACAGGAATTTTTACGGGTCGGTCCCCAAAAGATAAATTCATTGTCAAAGAAGAAACTTCAGAGAAAAACGTCTGGTGGAAAAATGATCAGAGGAAAGCTTCAGATAACAGACCTATTTCAGAGAAAGTCTGGTATGATTTAAAGAATCTGTCAGCCAGGCAATTATCAGGAAAAAAAATATATGTTCAGGACGGATTTGCCGGAGCCAATGAAAACACCAGAATCAATATAAGATTTATTACTGAAGTAGCATGGCAAGCCCATTTTATCAAAAATATGTTCATCCGCCCTACGGATGAGGAACTCAAGGAATTTAAGCCCGATTTTGTGATTATAAATGCGGCAAAAGCTACTGATCCAAACTGGAAAGAGCATGGCCTGAACAGCGAAGTTTTTGTGGTTTTTAACCTGAAAGAAAGGATGGCCTGTATCGGTGGTACATGGTATGGTGGAGAGATGAAAAAGGGGATATTCTCAGTTATGAATTATTATTTACCCCTGAGGGGAATTGCTTCTATGCATTGTTCTGCAAATGTTGGAAAAGATGGCAAAACAGCAATTTTCTTCGGACTTTCGGGCACAGGTAAGACTACACTTTCTGCCGATCCAAACCGGGCTCTGGTAGGTGATGATGAACATGGATGGGATGATGACGGAATATTCAATTTTGAAGGAGGATGTTATGCAAAATGTATAAATCTTAATCCCCAAAAAGAACCGGATATTTTCAATGCTATACGCAGGGATGCATTACTCGAAAATGTAGTTTTTGATCCGGAAACAGGTAAAATAGATTACAGTGATTGTTCCAAAACAGAAAATACCAGGGTCTCTTATCCGATCTATCATATCGATAATATTGTCAAGCCAGTTTCTAAGAGTGGTCATGCAAAAAATGTTATTTTCCTGACCGCAGATGCGTTCGGGATTTTGCCTCCTGTCGCAAAACTGACACCCGATCAGACCAGGTATCATTTCATTAGCGGATATACGGCTAAGGTGGCCGGCACTGAAAGAGGCATATGCGAACCGCTTCCTTCATTTTCAGCATGTTTTGGGGCGGCCTTTCTGCTGCTTGATCCAATTATTTATGCCAGTGAACTCAAAGTTAAAATGGAAAAATATAATGCTGAGGGATGGCTTGTAAACACCGGCTGGGTTGGAGGTGCTTATGGAAAGGGCGGTAACCGGATTGATTTGCCTGATACAAGGAGGATTATTGATGCTATACTTAATGGAGAACTGGATAGGGTTGAATATGAATTACTTCCTGTTTTTAACCTTTGGATACCAAAAAGTATTCCAGGGATAAACGACAATATACTGAATCCAAGAAATATTTGGAAAAAACCTGAAGAATGGGATGAGGTGGCAAGATCACTTGCAGCTAAATTCATTAAGAATTTCGAAAATTTCTCAGACACTGAAGAAACAAGGAGTCTTATCTCTTCCGGACCCAGAATCTGATTCAGGTCAGGTATATTCCCGTTCCAGTTTTTTCGATAATTCCTTCAGATCAATATCCGAGTAAAGACTACCGTGTTCTGCAAGGCTGATTGAACCAGTTTCTTCTGAGACAATTATGATAATGGAATCAGTATGTTCCGACATGCCAAGTCCGGCTCTGTGCCTAAGACCAAAATTTGGTGGGAGATTTAGATTTTCTGAAACAGGCAAAACACAACGGGCAGCTGCGATTCTGTCATTAATAATAATAACTGCCCCATCATGCAATGGACTGTTTTTGTTAAAAATACTCTCAAGTAAACGGCTGGAAGTATTTGCGTCCAGTATGTCGCCAGTTTCTGCAAAAATTGATAATTCTGATTTTCTGCCTAAAACAATAAGAGCCCCGGTTTTTGATTTTGCCATATTCATACAGGCTTTGATTATGGATTTAATCTTCATGGTCGGCTGGCCTCCAAAAACGACAGGGAATACTTTTTCAAAATTCAACCGGTTACCTTTAAGGTAGCGGTTACCGATGAAAATCAGGAATCTTCTGATCTCCTGCTGAAAGACCACTATAAGTGCAATAACACCAACGCCTATAACCTGGCCAAGAATAGTCCCGAGTAATTGCATATTCAGTACTCTCACTAAGATCCAGACCAGGTATACTGAAAGAATGCCAATAAAAATATTCATTGCAGCAGTTCCACGAATTAACAAATATACCTGGAACATTAAATATGCTACCAGCAGTATATCAATTACATCCAGAATCCGGATCTTTATGAAGAGATCAGTCATAATGCAAATTTAGTAAAATCAGTCTGAAATTTTCAGGGTCTTCAATTTCTCCAATAGAGTGATAGTCTGTACAGCTTCTTTGACATCATGTACTCTTAGAATATTTGCACCTTTTAATAAAGCGACAGTATTCAGAACTGTCGTTCCGTTCAGACTACCTGAAGGTTCTGATTTAAGAGTCCTGTATATCATTGATTTTCTTGAAATGCCCACCATGATTGGCAATTCGAAAATATGGAAAGCGTTAAGCCGGTTTAAAAGATAAAAATTTTGCTCAATGGTTTTGGAAAATCCAAAGCCAGGATCAATAACAATATCATTCAGCCCAAGCACTCTCAAACGATCTACCCTGGAGGCAAAATAATCGAGAATTTCTGTGAGGATATCTTCATATTGGGTTTGAGCTTGCATAGTCAGTGGAGAACCTTTCATATGCATAAAAATGTAAGGAATATGGAGATCTGCAATTGTTTCAAACATATTTTTGTCCATCTCACCACCCGATATATCATTAACTAATTCCACTGAATAGTCTTTTACAACTGTGCGGGCTACATTTGCCCTGTAAGTGTCAACAGAAATAATGGTGCCAGGAAAGTGACCACGGATAAGACTTATAGCCGGAATTATCCTTTTGATTTCTTCCTTTTCAGAAACCGGTTCAGATCCAGGACGTGTTGATATACCTCCAACATCAATAATGTCTGCCCCTTCACTAATCATGCCAGCGACCTTCTTTAGTATTTTATCTGTACTGTCATATTTTCCACCGTCATAGAATGAGTCCGGAGTGACATTTAAAATGCCCATTACCTTAGGGGTAGATAAATCCAGTAGTTTACCACCACAATTCAGATTTCGGTTTTTTGAAAAAAATGTATCTTTAAAGAACATTTAAAGCGATTTATACTACTCAAAAGTAATAAAATACCTGTACATGAAATTTGTAGTTATTGAGGGGCTAGATGGATCCGGGAAATCAACCCAGATCAAGTTATTACTCAAATATCTTGATAGCAGGAAAATATCATACAGGTATCTTCATTTTCCAAGAACAGATTCGCCTGTCTTCGGTGGGCTTATTTCAATGTTCCTTAGGGGCGACTTCGGGAAATTAGGCACTGTGAATCCATACCTGATTGCACTTATTTATGCAGGCGACAGGAATGATGCAAAGAGTATAATATCCCAATGGCTGAGGGAAGGACATTATGTAATAGCAGACCGGTATGTCAGTTCGAATATTGCTTTTCAATGTGCCAAAATTCAGAAGGGGGAGGAGAAACTGGAACTAAAGAAATGGATAATCAATCTTGAATATGACTATTACAGGATACCCAGGCCAGATATACAACTTTTTCTGGATGTGCCGGCTGATTTCACTGAAAAAAAATTGAAAGATCCGAGACAGGGAGAAGACAGAAAATATCTTAGCGGACAAATTGATATTCATGAACAGAACCTTGAGTTTCAGAAAGAAGTCAGAAAAGTGTATCTTGATTTAGCTTCTGAAGATCCTCAATTTTTCAGAATTAATTGCAGTGATAAGCAAAATGGGATTCTTTCTCCCGAAAACATTTTCGAAAAGATAAAGAAACAAATGAGCATTTGATAAATTTATTCAGTTTGAAAATGAAAGTTTTAATCAGCATCAGCAGGCTTATTATCGGAGCAGTTTTTATTTTTTCAGGTTTTGTTAAAGCTGTCGATCCGCTCGGATCGACTTACAAATTCACAGATTATTTTGTTGCTTTTCACATTCAGTTTCTTGAACCTATCGCATTGCCCCTAGCAATAACACTTGCATCAATTGAATTCCTGATTGGAATTTCGATGCTGCTTGGTTACAGGTACAAAATTGCTTCATGGGGACTTCTGATCTTCATGGTATTCTTTACAATTCTGACATTCATTCTTGCGCTGACAAATCCGGTATCAGATTGCGGATGTTTTGGAGATGCAATAATCATGACCAACTGGCAGACATTTATTAAAAATATCATTCTGCTTCCGTTTGCTGTTTTAATCTTTGTTTCAAGGAAAAAGATCAATCCTGTATATCCGACTCTCACTGAATGGATTTATCTCTCTGTGTTTGCTTTATTGGTGGTGGTATTTCAGGTTCATGCGCTTCGGCATCTTCCGTTGCTTGATTTCAGACCATACAGCATTGGAACCCACATTGCTGACAAAATGATTATGCCTGAAGGAGCTCAGACTGATGAGTATAAAACATATCTTTATTATGAGAAGGATGGGCAGGTAATTGAGTTTACAGAAGATGACTATCCATGGCAGGATTCAACATGGAAATTTGTCGATAGCCGGCATATCCTTTTAAATAAAGGGTACGAACCTCCAGTTCATGATTTTTTAATTGTCGATGAAAATGGATTTGATCTTGCTGAATTAATACTTAAAGATCAGGATTACAGTATGTTACTTATTTCTTATAACCTTCAGGATGCTGATGATGATGCATTAAAAATGGCCAATGACCTTGCAGCTTTATGTACAAATAATAATTGTTCATTTTATTGCCTTACAGCGTCAAACAAGAATGAAGTCGAAGAAAAAACCTCTTCTCTAAATCTGAATTTTGATTTTTATGCTACGGATGAAATTACCCTTAAAACAATAATAAGATCAAATCCCGGACTTGTTCTGCTCAAGGAAGGAACCATTATAGGGAAGTGGCATTACAGGGACTATCCGGTTTTAATGAATGCCGGTAGTGATTATCTGGCATTTTCTATTGATCAGGCCAGGAAAGATAATGAAAGGACAATAATCCTTCTACTTGCAGTATTTGTGTTATTTATTGCAGCAGTTATCAGGATTACATATTCTGCAGACTTTTAAAAAAAGTAATATTAATAATCTTTAATTATGAGAAAACAAATCGTTGCCGGAAACTGGAAAATGAATACTACTCTTTCTGAGGGAATAAATCTCGCAAAAGATGTCAACAGGCTTGTCGAAAGTAATCCATCAGATGTAGTTGTGATCGTGGCTCCCCCCTTTACCCATCTTACTGAAATAAGTAAATCTCTGACCAGAGTTTTTTTGTCAGCACAAAATTGTGCTTCTGAATCCAAAGGAGCCTATACCGGCGAAGTTTCAGTTGAAATGATCAAATCAACAGGAGCACAATATGTTATTATAGGCCATTCTGAACGGCGATGTTATTTCCATGAAGATAATGAGACGTTATTTAAGAAGGCAAAACTTGCTATTGATCAGGATCTTATTCCAATTTTTTGTTGTGGTGAGCAATTATCAGAAAGAAAGTCATGCAAGCATTTTGATACAGTAAAAAAGCAATTGGATGAATCTGTTTTTAAATTCGATGAGATACAGTTCAGGAAATTAGTTATTGCCTACGAACCTGTCTGGGCTATCGGGACTGGAGTAAATGCAACTCCTGAACAGGCACAGGAAATGCACAAATTTATCCGGGAACTGATTAAGAAACAATATGATGAACAGACAGCCGAAGATATGACTATTCTGTATGGAGGAAGTTGTAAACCTTCAAATGCCAGGGATTTATTTAAAAATCCGGATGTCGATGGTGGACTTATAGGAGGGGCATCTCTGCAGGCAAATGATTTCATAGCTATAGTTCAATCTGTCCGATAAATCAATTATCATGAAAAAAGGAATTGTACTGGTTGCGATCATATTATCTTCCTTGCATTATGTATCTTCTCAGGTCATTTCAAACTTTTCAAGTGAACCGGAAAAATATTCCGATGAACTGAAGACGTTCATGGGATCTGTTTTATCGGAAAACGAAAAAATAATAATGGATAATTATACGGCTGCCTGGGATAGTGGTATGATCTCACCTGCTGCAAAAAATGATATAATTGTTCTGTCAAATAAACTTTTAAGGAAAAATGCCCGTCCAAAGCCCCATTTTATCCTGTTTATCATGAATCAGGAGGTTTTCCTTGATGGAGTTCAGGATGAAGCCAGTTACAATGCCTGGAAGGAAGGGCTTAATTTTCTAGTCGATTCAAGGAACAGGCAGGTGACTGAAGTTGAAAACTATTTAAATATCACTAATAATCTGATCCGTCATAATATTATTTTTCAGTCGACCTCAACACAATGGAAAGCCTCACAGCCTGATTTTTATTTTGAGTTTAAGGATTCCATCAGGATCATATTTAAACCGGTTACATTAACCTGTATTGCCGTTCGTGATAGTATACAAATATTTGATGCAGAAGGGATTTTTGAACCATATACTCAGACCTGGTATGGTAAAGGGGGAAGAGTTACCTGGGAAAGGTCTGGATACAACAGCAATGAGGTTTATAGTGAACTTGGCAGATACCATATAAATATGAGGTTATCGAATTATACTGCTGATTCCGTTAATTTTTACAATAAGGTTTACTTGAATTTCAGTATGCTTGGTAAGCTTGAAGATAAAGTCGAGCCTGTTGGGTCACCTGAAAAATCCAACTATCCCAGATTTGAATCATATCAGATTAATTACAGGATAAATAACATTTATAAAAACGTGAATTTCCAGGGGGGATTGGCTATGCTTGGCTCTAAGCTTGTCGGTTCAGGAACAAAATTTCAGAGAGCAAGGCTTCAATTTTTCAAAGGTGATTCTATCAAAATGGTTGCCTTTTCGGAGTATTTTGCATTTCAACCTGGTCGGCTTATAGGTGTTGGAGCACAGGTTACAATTCCAATGGGGAAAGATTCTATTTATCATCCTTATCTGGGCCTGAGTTATACTTCAAAAGACAATATTATTTCTCTGAACAGGACTGAGGATTTTCAATCGCAATCACCATTTTATAATAATTATCACAAGGTTGAAATGAATTTTGATCAGTTGCGATGGAAACTTGACGAAAACAAGATATTATTCAAAGGCAGGGAAGGTTCAGCATCGAGCCTAGCAAATTTCCAGTCTGATAATCTGTTCGATGCACGGACATACGTACGTCTTCAGGGAATAGATGAAACTAATCCGCTGGCATTATTACGCAGGTATTCCGAGGTTGCATTTTCGATCTCTTTTAGAGGTATAGATTTTGCGAAATTTATCAGAACACAGTATAACCAGGTTCAGCAGATGCTGAAGCGGCTTGCCAATATGGGATTTCTGATTTATAATATTGATGATGATATAGTTACATTGCGCCAAAAGCTTTACGACTGGGTATATGCCAGCGTTGATTATATTGATTATGATGTGATAAACCTCGTATCTGAAACCCAGGCACCACTTGAGAATGGCAGCCTGGATCTTTCAACATATGATCTTACTATCAATGGGATATCTTCAATCCGATTAAGTAATGCACAGAATGTCGGAATTTTTCCCCGGTTTTCAAAAATTATCCTCAAGAGGAATCGCAGTTTTCAGTTTGATGGGATTATAGATGCAGGTCTGTTCAACTTTTATGGTGAGAAATTCTTTTTCAATTATGACAGTTTCAGGTTGGATCTGCAGAATATAGATAGCCTGAGCCTTAAGGTTAAGACGGAAGATCTGGATGCTTATGGAAGAGCTGCTTTATTGAACATAACAAGTATAATTGAGGATATGACAGGTGAGTTACTTATCGATGAACCTGATAATAAATCCGGACGAAATAATTATCCCCACTATCCAATTTTTACCAGCAATGAAAACTCATTCGTCTATTATGAAGATCCGGAAATTCAGAATGGTGTCTATAAAAAGGATGATTTTTATTTCGAGATTTATCCATTTGAATTTGATAGTCTTGATAATTTTTCCAAAACAGGATTAAAGCTTAACGGACGGTTTGTCTCAGCCGATATTTTTCCCGACCTAGAACAAACCTTGCTTATCCAGGAAGACCAGTCCCTTGGTTTCAGGCATGTAACAGACACATCCGGCCTTGATATCTACAAGGGTAAAGGTAAATATTATGAATATCTTAACATGAGCAACAAGGGATTGATAGGCACTGGAAAATTTGAATACCTTACATCCTGGGGGAGATCAGAAAGCATAATTTTTCACCCCGATTCTATGTTTGCCATTCTATCACAATTTGAAATACAAAAACAACCTTCCGGGATTGAATATCCCCTGGTAAGTTCAATGAATAATAAAATTATTTTTTATCCTTATCAGGATCAACTTCTGGTCTCAAAAGGAAGCAAGCCCTTTACAATTCTTAATGACAGCACTTTTCTGGACGGTGATTTGATACTTACGTCGACAGGACTTTCAGGATCGGGAAAAATGGATCTGACAAATTCTGTTCTTGTTTCAGATAAATTCGATTATCAGGCATATGCATTTAATTCAGATACCGCAGACTTCAGACTCAAATCGCTGAATACAGATGGTTTTACGTTGGTGACAGATAATGTTAATGCCCATGTCGACTTCGAAAGTCGTTCAGGATTATTCCAGACCAATGAGGAATTCTCTCTGGTTGAATTCCCTGAAAACAAATATATCAGCCGGCTAAATCTTTTTACCTGGAACATGGATAGTACTAAACTGGAAATGGGAACCAAATCAGGCAGGGAAGGGCCTCCGGGAACTTATCAAACACTTGAAGGTGAAGAAGAGCTGATTGGTCCCAGGTATATATCAATTGATCGTAACCAGGATTCATTAAGCTTTGTTTCAAACAGTGCTGTGTATGATTATAAGAATAATATAATACTTGCCTCATATGTGACATTTCTAAAGGTAGCCGATGCATATATCTATCCAAAGGATGGGAAAATAAATGTAAAACCGGATGGATACATTCAAAAGCTGGAGAATGCAAGTATATTGGTTAATCGACAATCCAGGTTGCATTCAATTTATAGTGCCGCAGTAAATATTCTTGGCAAATACAATTATGCGGGAACAGGTTATTATGATTATGTTGATGAAACAGGTGAAAAACAATCTATTTTCTTTGATGATATTCAGGTAGATGATTCGGTTAATACAATTGCTAATGGTACGATCCCGGAAACACAGAACTTTACACTGAGTCCTTATTATGGATTCCAGGGCAAGGCAAAATTATTTGCTGAAAATCCATTTCTTACATTTTACGGAGGTGTAAAACTTTTTCACGAATGTGAAAGTCTGGAAATAAATTATGTCAAATTTGAAGCTGAAATAAATCCGGCTGATATTTATATTCCAGTTCCAGCCCAGCCACTGGATATTAATATGAATTATCTGCACGCAGGGATTTTCATAACACGGGATTCGTCCCATATCTACCCTGCTTTTTTCAACAAGAAAAAATTGCCTAGTGACAGGTTTATTGTTACTGCTAATGGATTCCTGTATTATGACAAGAAAACAGATGAATACAAAATCGCAAGCAAAGAAAAACTTGCTGATCTTAGATTACCCGGTAATTATCTTAAGCTGGCCCGTAACACATGTAGTGAATATGGGGAAGGTGATATAGATCTTGGGATCAGATTAGGACAAACTGTCATCTCCTCATTTGGAGATGTGGAACATGAAACTATTACAGAAAAGACAACTTTAGGAACAATGATTAGTATGGATTTTTTGATGTCTGATGATGCTTTTCAGATCATGTCTCATGACATTGATAGCCTGCCGGGACTTGAACCCTTCAACCTTACTGATGAAAAATATAATAAAAGAATTTCCGACATCATTGGGAAAGATCGCAATGAAATTCTTCAGGCAGAACTTAGCCTCTATGGTGAGTATCAGAATATCCCGCAGGAACTTATTCATACGCTTTTCTTTACAAAAGTAGATCTTATTTGGAACCAGGATACCAGATCGTATCGGTCAACCGGCAAAATTGGTATTGGCAGCATTAATGGCCAACAGATTCATAAAATGGTTGATGGTTATATGGAATTATCCAAACGCCGCAGCGGGGATCTGTTTGATGTTTATCTTCAACTAGATCGGGATATATGGTACTATTTTGCTTATACCCGGGGTGTCATGCATGTTCTTTCTTCGAATCGCAACTTTAATCTCACAGTCGGTGATCTTAAAACAAAGCAGAGGCAATTGAAAACGAAACGTAATGAAGAGCCTTACATATTCATTGTGACTACCGGTCGGAAAAAAGACATGTTCCTCAGAGGATTTCTGGAAGGGGGTGCCGAAATTGTCGAATAAAAATTTTTTTTACTGCTCTGATATATCAGGATCTGAGATTATCCTGTCTGAAGAGGAATCAAAACATTGTATCCGGGTTTTGAGGCTGAAAAAGAATGAAACTATGTACCTGGTGGATGGAAAGGGTACTTTGTGCCATGTTGTACTCCAGGATCCTGATATAAAAAAAACCAGGGTGAAGATTGTCGAAACCATCCCTGGATACAGAAAACGGATTCATTATCTGCATATTGCCATTGCCCCTACGAAGAATACGGAGCGATTTGAATGGTTCCTGGAAAAAGTCACTGAGATTGGAATTGAGGAGATTACCCCTCTAATTTGCACTAGATCCGAACGGAAAGTAATTAATGTTAAAAGGGCTGGACGTATTCTCATTTCAGCAATGAAGCAATCACAACGGGCATATCTTCCCAGGTTGAATCCGGTTAAAACTTATGAGGACATTTTTAATGAAAAAAATGCAAAATCGAAAATTATTACTCATTGTAATCTTAAGAATCTCCGGCTTTTACGTGATGGATTGTTGAATGAATCACCAGCACTAATACTTATTGGTCCTGAGGGAGATTTTACCACACAGGAAGTTGAAATGGCCGTAAGAAACGGATTTATCGAAGCCAGCCTTGGACCTTTTATTTACAGGTCTGAAACTGCCGGTGTTATGGCCTGTCATGAATTCAATTTATTTTTCCAGCAATAAAAAAGCTGTTTGATACATACTCAAACAGCCTTTTAAAAGTGATCAGTTCAGAGAATGTTTAACGCTGACAGATCTGGTTAATAATGTGTTTGACCAGGTTTGGATTTGCTTCAATCAGAAGATCATCTAAAAACTGCCAAACATCTTTGTAATCACATTCTTCTTTACGCGTTACAGCATCTACGTCAATTAACTTTTCATTTTCTTCATCCAGATTGTCACAAATGTAGAGAAAAGTAGAAGTTTTCACCATAGGCAAATGAAAATCTCATTCAATTTAAAAATATAACGCTCAATCTGTGAAAAAAGTATAGAATGACAGATAAATTCAAAAAAAATCACAATTAATTAACAGTCAGTACAATATTCTTTTCTTTGATGATTTTGCGCAGGTTAATAAGTGCATATCTCATACGGCCTAGAGCAGTATTTATACTGACATTTGTCTGTTCTGCAATTTCTTTGAAGCTGAGCCCGCCATAGTGTCTCAATAAAATTACCTGTTTCTGGTCATCAGGCAGTTCGTTAATGAGAGATCTGACATCATTGGTAATCTGTTCCTTTATTATAAAATCCTCAACATTACCGTCAGAAAATTTACGGGTGTTAAAAATATCCGCTTCATAATCTTTTTTTGTTAACGTATTGATTTGTTTTTCTTTGCGGAAATGATCAATAATAAGATTATGAGCAATCCGAATTACCCAGGATAAAAACTTCCCATCATCCCGGTATTTTCCTTCGTGAAGGGATTTAATTACTTTAATAAATGTATCCTGAAAAATATCCTCAGCAAGGTGCTGATTTCGAACTGTAAGAATTATATAGGTATAAACCTTATTCTTATGTCTGTTGATCAGGGTTTCTATGCTGGTATTATCACCTCCCAGAAATCTCTGAACAAGTTCCTGATCTGTTAAATTCTGCATCATGGATACTACCTCCTTCTTTGGTTAGAATAAGGTAGAAATTATCAATAGGCAATCCTCCGATTTAATAATTTAACTACAGAATATACAAGAAACTCAAAAATAATCGTAATGCAAAAATAACTATTTTTGTGTTTCAAAATTTTCTTCAAATAATACTTTTATTTATGCAATTTTCATGCCATCAGGGGATAAAATTATAAAAAAAAATATATATATAAAAGGGGCCAGGGTACATAATCTTAAAAACATTGATGTACAGATCCCCAGAAACAAGCTTGTAGTAATAACTG
>Ga0153916_10002312_pt1 | contig 14001 bp, 12 predicted proteins | sample Opewatmetagenome_FD_109642 | JGI IMG/M metagenome (GOLD analysis project Ga0153916, IMG submission 109642) | Freshwater wetland microbial communities from Ohio, USA - Open water 3 Core 3 Depth 4 metaG | ecosystem: Environmental > Aquatic > Freshwater > Wetlands | place: USA: Ohio, Lake Erie...
CATGCCCGACGTCGGCGAATCGGTCACCGAAGGCACGGTCGTCCGCTGGCTCAAGCGCGAGGGCGACACGGTGCACCTGGACGAGCCGGTCGTCGACATCGAGACGGAGAAGGTCGAGGTCGAAGTGCCGTCACCGTACGAGGGGCGGCTGGTGAAGATCCTGGTGCGGGAAGGCGAGATCGCGCTCGTCGGCGCGCCGCTCGCCGAGTTCGAGGTGACGGGCGCGGTGGCCGTCGCAGCAGCGAACGGCAAGCAACATGCAGCACCGGCGATCCCGGCGTCCGCCGGTGCGACGGCGCCGCGGGCTGCCGCACCGACCGCGACGCAGCGCGCGACGGGCGAGCCGCAGCGCACACGCCGCTACTCACCCGTTGTGCTCAAGCTGGCGACCGAGCGCGGGGTCGACCTCACGCTGGTGCAGGGCACGGGCATCGACGGGCGCGTGACGCGGCAGGACGTGCTGCGCTACCTGGAGAATCCCGCCGCGCACACCGTGCCGCCGCCCGCCGGCACCGGCGTCGTCGGCGTCGCCCCGGGCGAGAGGCCCGCCCCGGCCGCCCCGCTCCCCGCGGGCGAGGGCCCTGAGTCAGAGCTTGTGCCGCTGACGCCGACGCGACGGACGATCGCGGCTCACATGCTGGAGTCGCACCGCACGGTGCCGGTCGCGTGGATGGTCGTCGAGGCGGACGTGACGGAGCTGGCGCTGCTGCGCGAGTCGGCGAAAGAGGCGTTCCGCCGCGAGGAAGGCGTCGCGCTCACCTACCTGCCGTTCTTCATCCAGGCGATCGTCGGCGCGCTCAAGGAGCATCCCGCCCTCAACGCCACGTTCGCGGATGACGGGATCCGCATCCACCATCGCTGCCACATGGGCATCGCCGTCGCCGCGGCGTCAGGCCTGATCGTGCCGGTGATCCGCGACGCCGACCGCAAGTCGGTCGCCGGACTCGCGCGCGAGCTGGATGAGCTGGGCGCGAAGGCGCGCGACCGTAAGCTCACGCTCGACGACGTCCGCGGCGCGACGTTCACCGTCGACAACACGGGCGCCTTCGGCTCGATCCTCTCGCAGCCGATCGTGCCGCCCGGGCAGGCCGCGATCGTCACGACGGAGGCGGTCCGCCGCGAGCTGCGCGTCGCCGCCGACGGCTCGTTCGCCGCCCGCTCGGTGATGAACCTGTGCCTGAGCTTCGACCACCGCGCCCTCGACGGCGCGCAGGCCGGCCTGTTCATGCAGGCGGTCAAGCGCAACCTGGAAGCGATCCGCCGCGACCAGCCGGTGTACTAGCGACGACAGCCATGGATCGCAGGCGTCCCCGCCTGCGATGACCGGCTAGGCGCGCCTGCGGAGCCGCAGGCCCGCGCTCGCCAGCACCAGCATCCCCCCGGCGGCAGCGGCGAGCAGGATCAGGTCGCCGACGCCGCCGTCAGGCGTGCTGCCCACGCCGCTCTTCGGCAGGGCCGGCGCCGCCGGCTGCGGTGTCGGCGCTTTCGGTCGCACGACCGGCAGGACGATGTTGACCGCCGTGCTCGTCGCCGTCGGCGTCGCCGTGTTCGTCGATCGCGGCGTCGGCGTGGCCGTGGAGACGTGCCGCGCCGGCGTGTTCGTCGGCGTCGCCGTCTGCGTGGCCGTCGCAGTCGCGGTATTCGTCGCCGTGGCAGTTGCCGTGCTCGTCAGCGTGGCCGTCGCGGTCGCGGTGTTCGTCGCCGTGGCCGTCGCCGTATCTGTTGGCGTCGGCGTATTCGTCGCCGTGGCCGTTGCCGTGTCTGTCGCCGTCGCGGTCGCCGTATCTGTCGGCGTCGCCGTGTTCGTCGCTGTAGCCGTCGCCGTGGCCGTCGCGGTCGCCGTGTTCGTCTCCGTCGCCGTCGCGGTGTCTGTCGGCGTCGCCGTGTTCGTCGCCGTCGCCGTCGCGGTGTTCGTCGCTGTGTTCGTCGGCGTGTTCGTGGGTGTGTTCGTCGGCGTCTTCGTCGCTGTGTTCGTCGCCGTCGCCGTCCTCGTCGCGGTGGCGGTCGGCGTCGCCAGCTCGGAGCAGAGGAAGCTGTTGCTCTTGCTCGTGTTGAGGCTGTTCTCGATGCGGATCGCGTTGGCGTCCGCCGGCACGCCCGCCGCGTTGAGCGTGAATGAGACCGGGCTCACCGACCCGACCGGGTACGACTGGGACCCGCCCGGCACCGGCAGCCAGTCGCCCGATCCCGGCACGTGATAGGTCAGGAAGACGTCGAACGACGTCGTTGATGGAGTGGGCGAGAACGTGAACGCACCGACGATGTTGCCGGCGCCGTCGCAGTGATACGTGTAGTCCGACGACGTCGTCGTGGTCGCGCTCGCGCCGCTCGAGCCGCCGCTGAACGGCGCGGCCATCAGCGCGACGAGCAGCCCGCCCACCATCGCCACGGCCAGCGCGATCGACGCGCGCGTGAGCCCGGATTCAAGCCGCGTTCCCCGCAGGTTCATCAGTCACGCCCCCGAGCTATCGAGTGAGTTCGTCACGCGTCGCCCGGCTCCCGCGAGGCGCCGCCGCGCGTCGCTTGCGCGTGCGTCAGCGCCCCGGTGGCCCCCGACGTCGGGCACCCCGCTGGTGCCGGTCCCCCACCTTGCTGCCTACGATAGCGTCGGTATCTGATTATGTCAGCATCCCGAGGGCCGTTCTTGACAGCGTGTTTCCCGTTACTTGACAGGCCCGGGCCAGCCCTGGGCGCGCTGACGCCGGCCGCCCGGCCAGGCAGGCGCGGCACCGGCACCCGGATCGATCGCAGTCTGGCCACGTAATCCGGCGCGCTGACGTCTGCTTGACAACGATCTCGCTGGCGGGCATGATGCCGCCTAATACGATACAGAGTTCGTCCCGTCACGAGCCGCGGACGACAGGAGAAAGCGCCATGGCATTCGAGCCGGTAAAGCCCGCCGTCCATCACCCACCGCTCAAGGTTGCCGATGACACCTGGCTGATCCAGCAGATCCAGGAAGCCGCCATCGGGCCGCTGTGGGTGTACCTCCACTCCCTGGTGATCAAGGGTTCTGAGCCGATCATCGTGGACACCGGCACGCCCGCCAACCGCGAGCAGTGGATGAAGGACGTGTTCTCCATCGTCGATCCCGGCGACGTGCGCTGGATCTTTCTTTCCCACGACGACGTCGACCACGCCGGCAACCTCAGGCCGGTCATGGAAGCGTGTCCGAACGCCACGCTCGTGGTCACATGGTTCCTCACCGAGCGCCACGCGTGCGACTTCGGCTTTCCCTTCGACCGCTTGCGCTGGGTCAACGACGGCGATTCATGGCGGGCCGGCGATCGCACGCTGACGGCCATCACGCCGCCGCTTTTCGATTCACCGGTGACGCGCGGCCTCTACGACGATCGCACCGGCGTGTACTGGGCCGTCGATTCGTTCGCGACGCCGCTGCCCGGACCCATGGACGACATCAGCCAGCTCGATCCGGCGGAATGGAAGGGCGGCATCGAGCTCTTCAACTGCATGAACAGCCCGTGGTTCAAGCTGCTCGATCCCGCCAAGTTCGAGCGCCACGTGGACCGCGTGCAGAACCTGGACATCGAGGTGATGGCGGCCTGCCATACGCCGGTCATCCGGCGACCGCAGATCAGCCAGGCATTCGACATGATCCGGAAGATCCCGACGCTGGATCCGCCTCCGCAGCCGGGACAGCCAGACCTCGAAGCGCTGATGCACGCGCTTGCCACCGGCCAGCAATACGTCTGGCAGCCGGCTCCGCCGCCGGGAGCGTAACGCGATCGGCGAACGCTGCCCGAGCCACCATCGCAACGAGCGACGGTTACGGAAGCACGCCCTCGCGCCTGCGGCGCAATTAGGACCGGACCTGATGCCCCGCAGCTCAGAGGATAGAGCGGTGGTTTCCTAACTCGCGGGGCCGATGCGTTGTGCTACCAGATGTGAGGCGATGAGCGTACGCGGGGAAGTTATCGTGCCTATCTACCTGTCGGTCGCGACCGGAAGATCACCGAGAGAACGGCGATGACCACCCCGGCGCCGATGAGCGAATAGCCCGTGAACCCCTCGCCGAAGAAGATTCCGAGGACTACGAGAATCGTTCCGAGAGCAACGAGCGCAGCTGGCACCGGCTCGCCTACGCCGCGCCGGGTGTCCGCCGCACGTGCTCGCCAAACAAGTGCGACGCACGCGACAACCGCAGCGATGCCAACCAGGCCCGCCACAAGTGCCCATCCGGACGCCGAGTCGAACACGCTGTTCTCCTCGCTCCATCACGTCGCACAGACCGCCCTCGCCTGAGCGAAACTCGCCCAGCGGCCCCTGGCATCGACAAGGCACAGCGTCGCCCGCCAAGACCCAAAGGTCAAGAAGATATCGATGAATCGCGTCACCCTTCTGGAGGTGCCCTCCGGGATATAATCTCGTTGCGCCCCCGTAGCTCAGAGGACAGAGCAGCGGTTTCCTAACTCGCGGGGCCGATGCGCTGTGCCAGCGCACGTGCCGCGCCAAACGTACAGTCGAAGTCATCCTGTGTAAAAGACGCGGTACACTGCGCGCGCAGTGACTAACGACAACGACACACCTGAGCGGTCGCCTACACCCGCCGAAGACCGCCTTCCCCGATGGGCACACCAACACTTCTCCCGCTTCATAGACTCGCAGGAGAACGTGCTAAGCATGCTCCACCTCACCATGGACGGCATCACGATGATACGCGGCAGGCCGAATGCCCTCGATGCCTTAGCCAAAGCGTACCCTTTGATTGACGCTGAACGCGTTCCGGACGCTGAGCAAGCTGAGGAGCGAATGGCGCGCGCGATGCGCGATGCAGACGTAGCCAAGCAGGAAATGGAGCAGGGTTTCCCTTTCCTATTCTCTCAGGCCGCCGCGGCATTGTGGGCATCGCTGGAAGACCTCGTGCGTACGTTCCTCGTCGCTTGGATCACCAACCGCCCTCAAGTCTTGGAAACTGATTCCATTAGCAAGCTCAAGGTGAAACTTGGCGATTACCTTGGGAGAAGCGACCAAGAGCAATACGAGTACATCCTCGACCTACTCACCGAGGACATAGGCGCGACGAGAAGATTCGGAGTGGAAAGGTTCGAATCCGTACTGAAGCCCTTCGGCCTAAGCGGCCATGTGCGAGAGGACGTTGCCAAGGCGCTCTTTGAGCTTCAGCAGCTTCGTCACGTCATCGTACACCGACAAGCAGTTGTCGACCGACGCTTACTCAAGAACTGCCCGTGGCTGCCGCTCAATGTTGGTCAGACGGTAGTGATCACTCACGAGCGTTACAACGACTTTTGGGTGGCAGCCATCACATACGTTATCGAACTCATTCAACGGGTTAGAGAACAACTGGGTATCAGCCGGATCTCTAGCGATTCTATGGCTCCGTTCAGCATGCGCCGACTTCCTGCGGACTTCGAACGTGCGGATTCAAGACCGCAACCTGCAGGCGAACCTGATGAGGCGGCGGGGCTCTGAGGGAAGGTCGGTGAGCGCCTTTGCGCCACCGACCTCGGTCCTCCAGCTTGGTCGCTGAAAGCCGCGGGTCGGGCGAGCGTCTATGAGATCACCGGGGTCATTCACAGCCGCCCTCCCCCTTGACTATCGCCGCGACGCGGCAGCCGTCCCCAACCTCCGCCCTCCCAAGTTCGCTATCCTGAAGGGACGCCCCCGTAGCTCAGAGGAGAGAGCAGTGGTTTCCTAACTCGCGGCGCCTATGCGTTGTGCTCTCAGATGCGCGGCACTGAGCGTAACCGCGCGAGTTATCATGTCCAAGCTCGCGCTTGCGACAGGAGGAGGAAGTCTTGCACACCGCCAAGGGCAGAGGCGCCAAAGGTTGGCAGAATTCCACGACCCTCGAGAACTCCGCGGCGTGGAAATGCGCCTATTGCGACGAGAAGGTGTCTTCCCGACTAGGCTACAACGCCGGCACGGACGAATCGGGCAGTGGTTCCGCTGGCAAGCCGGCACTCATCCGCATCTGCTCGAACTGCCTCAGCCCGACTTTCTTCACAGGTGACGAACACTCCCCGACCGCCGCCCCGGGCGCTTCTGTCGGCTTCGTACCGCAGGATGTCGCGGCGCTTTATCACGAGGCGAGGTTAAGCGCAGGTGCTGGAGCACATACGAGTGCTGTAATGACCTGCCGTAAGATCTTGATGCACATTGCCGTCGAGAAAGGAGCCGACGAGGGCCAGAGCTTCCTCCGCTACGTCGAGTTCTTGGTCCAAAATGGATACGTCCCACCTGGCGGTAGCGGTTGGGTCGATTACGTGCGGACACGTGCAAATGAGACGAATCACGATATCGTCCTGATGACTTCCAAAGACAGTGAGGCGCTCGTCGGATTCGTCGAGATGCTGCTGAAGTTCATTTACGAATTACCCAGCATGGTGCCCGGCGTCGCGCCAGCGCTAGGTGAACCCGAACCGGGCGGTGGTGCGAGCGGGCTTTGAACCAAACGCTCGCCGCTGGGCAGGAAGGTCAGTGACTCCGCTTCGCTCACACTGACCTTCGGTCATCCAGCTTGGGTGCCGGAACCCGCGAGTCAAGGGGGTATCCATAAAATCGCCACGCGATTTTACAGACGCCCTCCCCCTTGACCCGCTACCCGGCGACACGATCCCCATAGCTCTACTCTGCCGATGCGCGTCCCGTCCTTCGTAGCGACGATGGCCTCGCCCTGCTTCTCGCAGCGCGGGCAGAGGCGAACATCGAAGAGACGCACAGGGACCGCGTATTCACCCGGTCGAATGATTCGCCGGCGCAGTCGCGCAACCTCTGCTACGCCGGTCACCGGCTCCAACGGCAGATGCTCCAATCTTCGCGTCATGCGGCTATCTCCTTTCCCTGAGCGATCAGGCATCGATGCTTGGCCTTCCAGCGCTTACGCCCCTCGGCGCAAGCTTCGTACAGCACGTCCACACTCCCGCCATTCGCAGCGACGAGAGCCGCAGCGGTCGGTCCGCACTGACGGATGAACCAGTCCGTCGCCTCGTTGAGCGAGGGCAACTTTCGCGCAAGATAGGGAGCCGCCCTCGACGCATCACCGACCAGCGACTCGAACCACGCCACCCGCGGGCATCGACTGACGTTGCAATCGACCCAGCGCTCCCGAAAGTCGATGAGTGTCACGAGGTGTGAGGCCCAGACCGATCCCCAATGCAGGCTGATCAACTCGTGCTGCAGCTGCACCGCTGCCTCGGCTTTCGCTTCAAGCTCGAACCGTATGCTGTCGATTGCTCCGCGCGATTCGACTGCCTTGTCGTAGACACGCAGGCACATGCGCGACGACCGGGAGCCCACGTAGTACGTGCGTCCGCCCGTACAATCATCCACGTACCAGCGCCCTGGCCGCGTCTTCGTAACCACCGTGGGCCCCAAACGATGCTCCCGGAACTCGTCCGGGGTCACCCGCTTGTCGAAGTCATCGCCAGCGAGATCGATGCGCGTGCACTGGCCCTCCAGCTCGTCGATCCAACGCAACAGCTCGCGCATGTGAGACTCGCTGAGAAGACAACATGCCCCTCCCGGGAGGATGACGTGGGACTCACTTGCTCGCCGCGCATCACTGGTGCCCCAGAGCACCTTTGTACGCCCACACCCGAGAAGCATGTTGTGGTATCCGAGCATCCCCCGGTCGGCTTGCGTGAATTCACCGATCGGCAGCGTCTCGGCGAGCCGCCCTACAACCTCGCTCACCGCCACAGCCCTGAACGTCACCGCCAGATGATCGACGGATACAACGACGCCGACGCCCTTCTCACCCTCCCCTGTAATCACTGCCCCCCTATCAGAGTGAGGGGGCTGACGGCGTCAGCCCTCATCGCCGCCGCGCTTCCGCCGAGCGATAGGCGAGTCGGACGTAGTACGCCTTCTTCGCCGCCTCGGCCATGCGCGCGCGCACGTCCGCCGGCAGCACGCGGTCCGGGTCCACTTCGCGCTCGAACCGCGAGGCGAACGCCCGTCGCGCCGGCGCGGTCGCGCTCGTCGCGTCGGGCGTCCTCGCCCAGCGCGTGTAAGCCGCGATGCGGGCGCGTGTGCGTGGGCTGTTCGGGGTGCTTCGCGCTGGCATGAACCCGACCTCCTTGGGTCGGGCTCACATTGCCGGCGCGCTCGTACGAACGGTGGCCTAAACGGTTGGGACTTCGCTAGGAGATGGTCGGGGACAGAATCGACAGGTCTCGCCAGGGTGGCGCAGCCGGCGCTTCCCATCGTTTCGCAGCCGCTTCAGATCATCTCGGGCGATGTCCTGCCAGCCATCAACCTTCTGCATCGCCCGCAGTGCGTGGTCGCGCCGCATCTCGTCGTGATCCAGCAGGTGGAACGCTGCCTCGCCGCGCCCAGGCGCAGGTAGCGCGCGCTCCATGACCTCACGCAGCTGCTCTACCGCTCTATCAACGGGATCAGGTGGCTCCAGTTCAGGCGCAACTGCCAAGACAGGCTCTTCTCGGCCCAGCAGTTCCGCCAGTGCGGCCGCGATGCTGCGCGCTAGGCGGTCTTCGGCCAAGAGCTCTCGCGACAACGGACGCCAGGTATCTTCGCCCCGGCGTTGGCCCCATATCTCGAACTTCTTGTTCCTGATCGCGTCCCAGTAATCGACTGGCCAACCCCGCTTCCCGCGCTTCTTGCGAACGTCCTCGCCGTCGAAGTACGTGGGTCCACTCGCGCCGATCGTCTCGCCCCACAGGCGCGCCCAAAGCAGCCCCCAGGAGCCGTGCAAGAGGTGAACCCGATACGCCTTGTAGTCTTCGCCCTCGATCACGCGCCCCAACTCAGCAACGCTTCAGCCCTACGTAGCCGACGGACTCTCAGCTTGACGCCCAACGTCCGCTTCCAAGACCTGGCGAGCAGCGCCGATTGCCCCGGACCATTGTCCGAGCTCCTTGATCACGTCTTCGGGGATTTCGCGATCCTTGAGTCCAGCTGCCAAATACTGCTGATATGTTCGTTCCAGCATAGTCACGGCGATCATGGCGATCATCACCGTGTTCCACTCGTCGTAGTCGTAGTGGGTCGCGAGAATCGCCTTCCCCTGCTCCCACGCACTCATCGACAGGCGCTTCGTCGTTGGCCACCATCGTCGATACCGGCGGCAGAATTCCACAGCGGCGTCCGCTACCTGCAGCTCTTCATCGATCAGTCTCGACGCCAAGCGACGAGCCGACCGCAGCGCCGTCGTCTCCGCCTCTACCTCCCGGCGTTCGCGGCGCCCAGTCAGCATGTATTCGCCCCCCGTAGCGATCAGTGCGCCCGCGACCACGCCGATCAAGCCGAATATCGCTGACTCCATCTCGTTCCACCCTCCGCGATTCTCGCCTACCTCGCTCGCGCACCGGCGCGAAGCGTGATCATAGACCCTTGCGTGGCGAAAACTTGTCGTGGGCCTCGGCCGCGCGCTCGCTGGCCGCACTCGCGCCGTAGCGGTCCACCATCTGCCGTGAGCGCCAGCCCGTCACGCGCATCAGGTCACCCTCTGCACCGCCGGCGCGCAGGTACTGGTGCGCGAAGGTGTGTCGGAACATGTGCGGGTGCACACGCTCGATGCCCGCGTCCTCGCAGCGCCGCACGACCATCTGATAGATGCCGTTCGGCTGCATGGGTCCGCGCTTGCCGACCCACAACGCATCGTCCTCCGCATGCGGGTGGTGCGCGCGGCGGAGTAGATACCGCTGTAGGTCGCTCCGAGTCTCCTTCACGAACCGCACGCTGCGTGTGCGCCGCCCCTTGCCCATGACGACAATCTGCCGCTCTTCCATGTCGATGTCATCGACGTTGATTCCCGCCATTTCCGCGATGCGGAGACCGGTGTCGATGAAGAGCGAGACGATCGCCTTGTCCCGCCGCGACTCGAAGTCCGTCCCCGACAGTGCGCGCAGGAGCTTACGCAGATCCTCAGGCTTGATGACCGGCACCATCTTCTCCGGCACACGCGGCGGTTTCATCTTCGCCATCGGCGACTCGGCCATCTCGTCGGTGTCCACCATCCAGATGAACAGACGCGAGACGCTCCGGTAGCGCTGCAACGCGGTCCGCGCTGTGAGCCCCTGACCGCCCTCAGCCTTGTCCCGCTGCAAGTACCGCATCCACTCGACCAGATGCTCGCGCGTCACCTGGGTCGGGTCGTTTGGCATACCCATCGAGCGGAGGTAATCGCCCAGCTGCTCGACGGCAATCCGGTAGGTCCGGATGGTCATCGGGGCCGCGTTCGTGGCCTCCAGATGGTCGGTGAACAGCATCTGATACACTTTCCATGAGTCGCGAGAGATGCGTTTCGAAATGGCTGTAGACATGCGAACCTCCCAGCACCGTTCCGGCGCCGAAGTTATCATGTCTACGGGCGCTGTGCCAAGTGGCGTTCACCGCGTGGTCGTCGAGTTATCACGCGAAACCAGCTTCGCGACGTGAAATTTCCCGCGCCCCCGTAGCTCAGAGGATAGAGCAGTGGTTTCCTAAACCATGTGCGCAGGTTCGAGTCCTGCCGGGGGTACCAGAACCAGATACGGTGGACCTCGGTGACCAGAATGAGCCCCCGCCTGCCAGCGCCCGCGCCCGCCCGGACCGGACGGCCGCTGCCCGCCCCGGATGCGCCGTCATCCCTGGGTGTTTCCCCCTCCCCTAGGCGTCTTCCCCTTGTTCCTCATCAAGCGGAGCCGCCGGAGGTTCGATACTCACAGAGAACCGGCGGCGCCGCCGCCCCCTGCACTCCTGGAGGTGCCCTCGCATGACCACCGAACGACGTACCGGCGTCGCCTTCCCGGGCATCTCTTCCACGGCGGACGGCGTGGGCGCGGTCGCCTACGTCGATACGCACGTCACGCAGGGCGCCTGCTCGTACCCGATCTCGCCGTCGAGCGGCATGGGGCAGGCGTACGAGCAGGCGGTGGCCAACGGCCAGGAGAACCTCTGGGGAGAGCCGCTCGTCTTCCTGGAGCCGGAGTCCGAGCACAGCTCGGCGTCGGCCTGCGAGGGATTCGCGGCAGCCGGCGGCCGGGTGAGCAACTTCACGTCGGGACAGGGCCTGATCCTGATGAAGGAGGTCCTGTACACCATCGCCGGCAAGCGGCTGCCCGTCGTCTTTCACATCGGCGCGCGCGCGCTGACGTCGCAGTCGCTCAACGTGCACGCGGGCCACGACGACATCATGGGCGTCGCCGACACCGGTTGGGGCATGGTGGTCGCGATGAACGTGCAGGAAGCGGCTGACCTCTCCCTGATCGCGCGACGTGCGGCGGAGGACAGCAAGACCCCGTTCTTCAACGTGCAGGACGGCTACCTCACGACGCACACCATCGAGAACGTGCTGCTCCCCGAGCCGGAGCTGATGCGCCGCTTCATCGGCGCGCCGGACGAACGGGTGCGCGCCGTCTTCGATCCGGCGACGGGCGTACAGTCCGGCGTGGTGCAGAACCAGGACAGCTACATGAAGGGCAAGATCGCCCAGCGCTTCTACTACGACCGCGTGGCCGATGCGCTGACGGCCGCGATGGACGAGTACGCCGAGCTGACGGGACGCCGCTACGGCCTGACCAGCGAATACCGGCTCGACGACGCCGACTACGCCATCGTGGCGATGGGCTCGGCCGTCGAGACCGCGATGGCCACCGCCGACTGGCTGCGTGAGCGCGAGGGGATCAAGCTGGGCGTGCTCGGCCTGACGTCGTTCCGGCCGTTTCCGGGCGCGCGCATCGTCGCGGCGCTGGCGCGCCTGAAGGCGTTCACCGTGCTGGAGCGGCTCGACGTGCCACTCGCGCAGTCGAACCCGCTGACGGCCGAGATCAAGGCGGCGTTCGCCGATGCGGCATCGGGCGCCGAGGGCTATCCGGCGGTCACGACGCTCCCGGAGATCTACTCGGGCACCGGCGGCCTCGGCGGGCGCGACATCAGGCCCCGCCACGTCGTGGCCATCGCGCGCAACATGGTGGAGCGCGGCAAGCGGATCTTCACCGTCGGCATCAGCCACCCGCTCGCCATCCACGCCGACGAGCGGCCGGACATCCGGCCGGAGGGCGCCTTCTCCATGCGGGGGCACTCCGTCGGCGGCTTCGGGTCGATCACGACCAACAAGCTGATCGCGCAGGTGGCGGCGGAGCTGTTCGGGCTGCATGCGCAGGCGTTCCCCAAATACGGCTCGGAGAAGAAGGGGCTGCCGACGACCTACTATCTGACACTCGCCGGCTGGCCGATCCGCACGCACTCGGAGCTGGAGTGCGTGGAGCTCGTGATCGTGAACGACGCGAACGCCCTGCGCGGCGACGCGCTGGACGGGCTCGCGCACGGCGGCACGGTCTTCGTGCAGTCGCAGCAGAGTACGCCCGAGGGCGTGTGGGAAGACATCCCGCAGCGGGCGCGCGAGCAGATCCTCGAACGCAAGCTGCAGGTGCTGGCGCTCGACACCGCCGGCATCGCCCGGTCGGTCGCCACCAGCCCGGACCTGGTCGTGCGCATGCAGGGCATCGTCATCCTGGGCGTGTTCCTGCGGGCGACCCGGTACGCCCATGAGGCCGGCATTCAGCGCGACGAGTTGATGCGGCGCGTCGAGGAGTTCCTCCGCAAGCAGTTCGGCCGCCGCAGCGAGCAGGTGATCCAGGAGAACCTCACCTGCGTCCGGCGCGGCTACGACGAGGTCTTCGAAGTCCCGGCGCGCCTGATCGGCGAGCAGAGCTGCGCTCGGGCGGGCTGAGGATGGTGATGGAGAATCGAGGTTGTGATGCGTGAGCGCGGCGAAGTCATCGAGTTGGTGCCGTTGGTCGAGCCCCGGAGCGACTTCCACGAGTGCGTGGTGGGCTCGTACAACCGCGGCACTGCGGAATGGGAGCTGGCCGCTGACGACGCCACGGCGACGAGCCTCGTGCCGCCGGGCACCGGCGCCGCCCGCGACTTCAGCTACGTCGCGCCGTCGATGCCGGCGTTCATGCCCGACCGCTGCGTGGGATGCATGGAGTGCGTCATGGCGTGCCCGGACACCGCGATCCTGGGAAAGGTGCTCGAAGAGCCGGCGCTCGACCGCGAGCTGGCGGCGCTGGCGAGCGACGGCGCGCTGCCGCGGGGGCGGCACCGCTTCACCAAGACGGCGAAGTACTGGGACACGGCGGCGAAGCGCGGTGAGACGCCGGGCCTCTTCGGCATCTTCGTCGACCCCACGAAGTGCAAGGGCTGCGGCGAGTGCGTCGAGGTCTGCGGCGCGCACGAGGCGCTGGAGATGCGCCCGAAATCACCGGCGTGGCTCGAGGAGGAGCGCCAGGACATCGCGCTGTACCGTAACCTTCCGGAGACCCCCGCCCACTTCGTCGAGGATCGCACGCTGGCGGACATGATGCTGTCCGACCGCGCGCACCTCTTCGTCGGCGGCGCCGGCTCCTGCATGGGCTGCGGCGAGACGACGGCGATCCGCATGATGCTCGCGGCGACCGGCTTCGTGCACGAGCGCGAGAGCATCGGCATCGTGGCGGCGACGGGGTGCAACACCGTGTACGGGGCCACCTATCCGTACAACCCGTACCTCGTGACGTGGACGAACTCGCTGTTCGAGAACGCGCCGGCCATGGCGATGGGCATCCGCTTGCGCTGGGACCAGCAGGGTTGGCAGGACAAGCGCCTGTGGACAATCGGCGGCGACGGCGCCATGTACGACATCGGCTTCGGATCGCTGTCGCGACTGCTGACGTCAGGCATGGACGTCAAGGTGCTGGTGCTGGACACGCAGGTGTACTCCAACACCGGCGGCCAGGCGTCGACCGCGTCGTTCATGGGACAGGAAGCGAAGATGGCGGCGTCCGGCAGCGTGCGCCACGGCAAGAGCGAGCGCCGCAAAGAGCTGGCGCTGCTGGCCATGATGCACCCGGACGTCTTCGTTGCGCAGACGATCACGACCGACGCGAATCACTTCTATCGTGCGATCCTGGCCGCCAACGAGTATCTGGGGCCCGCGCTGATCAACGTCTACACCCCGTGCCAGCCGGAACACGGCATCGGCGACGACATGGCGTCTCGCCAGTCCAGGCTGGCGCGCGACTCGCGGACCTTCCC
>Ga0153916_10002313_pt1 | contig 13999 bp, 11 predicted proteins | sample Opewatmetagenome_FD_109642 | JGI IMG/M metagenome (GOLD analysis project Ga0153916, IMG submission 109642) | Freshwater wetland microbial communities from Ohio, USA - Open water 3 Core 3 Depth 4 metaG | ecosystem: Environmental > Aquatic > Freshwater > Wetlands | place: USA: Ohio, Lake Erie...
CCCTGATCGAGCGGACGCTGAAGTCCATCGCCAAGCGCCCGGCCGCCTTCCCGCGCGTGCTGGCCACCTCCGCCGAGAAGGGAACCGGCCTGCCGGAACTGCGCGCGGAAATCGCCGCGGCCTGCGCCGTCTGATCGGCGGATCAGCCCCCAGATCAATCACCCCAGCGCTGAGGACGTTCGCCATGGCGTCGCGGCGGCTCTAGGCGGACGTCGCGTGAACCGGATATGCACCCTCTCGAATGGGCGCAGGCCCCCAACGACCATCCCCGGAACCACGTCATGCTCGACACCTCGTCCCGTAAGATCTTCGACGAAGACCTGAACATGTTCCGCGACCAGGTGCGCAAGTTCTACGCCCAGGCGCTGATCCCCAACCTGGACCGCTGGGAAGAGGAAGGTCTGGTCGACCGCGAGTTCTGGCGCGCCTGCGGCGAGGCCGGCATCCTCTGCCCGCAGGTTCCTGCCGAGTACGGCGGCCTGGGTCTCGACTACCGCTACAACACCGTGATCGGCGAAGAGCTGACCTACGCCGGGTCCAGCGCCGGGATCACGCTGCAGTCGGACATCGTCGTCGACTACATCCTCAACTACGGCTCCGAAGAGCAGAAGAAGAAGTGGCTGCCGGGTATGGTCTCGGGCGAGGTGATCAGCGCCATCGCCATGACCGAGCCGGGCGCGGGCTCCGACCTGCAGGGCGTGAGGACCACCGCCAAGCGCGACGGCAACCACTATGTGATCAACGGCTCCAAGACCTACATCACCAACGGCCAGAACGCCGACATCGTGGTGGTGGTGGCCAAGACCGATCCCGAAGCCCGCTCCAGGGGCATCTCGCTGATCATCGTCGAGGCCGGCCGCGAAGGCTTCAAGAAGGGCCGCAACCTGGACAAGATCGGCCAGAACTCGGCCGACACCTCGGAGCTGTTCTTCGAGGACGTGCGGGTGCCGATCACCAACTGCCTGGGCGAGGAGAACCGCGGCTTCGGCTATCTGATGAACCAGCTGGCGCAGGAACGCCTGCAGATCGCCAGCGGCGCCCAGGCCGGCGCCCAGCGCGCCTTCGACGAGGCGGTGAAGTTCACCAAGGAACGCAAGGCGTTCGGCCAGAGTGTGTTCGACTTCCAGAACACCCGCTTCACGCTGGCCGCGCTGAAGGCCAAGCTGCAGGTCGGCTGGGCCCACCTGGACTGGTGCATTGCGCGCCATCTGGAGCGCAAGCTGACCGCCGACGAAGCCTCGGCCGCCAAGCTGTTCCACACCGAGCTGCAATGGGAATGCTGCGACACCGCCCTGCAGCTGCATGGCGGCGCCGGCTACATGAACGAGTATCCGATCGCCCGTCTGTGGCGCGACGCGCGCGTCCAGCGCATCTACGGCGGCACGTCGGAGATCATGAAGGAAGTGGTCGCCCGCTCGATCTGAGGCCTTTTCTTCCACCCCCCGCAAACCTGTTTGGGCCGGGGGAGGGCGCGAACTGCGGACATTCGTCAAATTCCGCCTGGCGGACTCTCGTCTGCCCCTCCCCGATTTCCGTCGCCAATCGGCGGAACGCTCGGCAAGTATGTCGACCAAAAGCAGGGAGGATGAAGATCATGAGCGACGAGCCCAACAGCGTCGTGGGCGGCATGAACGACGGGGGCCCCGACCAGACCCCGTCGGTGTTGACGAACCCGTCTCGCCCGATCGACCGCAACGCGCCCTATCTTCGTATCGCCACCGAGGAAGCCTGGAGCATCCCCGAGATCCCGAAGGCGCAGCTCGACCTCCTGAACTCGTCCTGTCCGCCGGACGACGCCTCGCTTCGCATGGCGGCGATGTTCGCCGGCATTCCTGGGATCCAGCGGCAGCTGTGCGACATCGGCGAAGCGCGCATCGCTCGAATGAACGAACTAGGTATTGACCGGCAGCTCCTGCTGCTTACCGCGCCGGGGGTCCAGGTGCTCGAACGGCAGGTGGGGACGGAGCTGGCGGCGCTGTCGAACGACCGGCTCGCCGAAGCCTGCAGGAAATATCCGGACCGGTTCTCGGGGCTCTTGGCGTTTGCGCCGCAGGACGTGCCGGGCGCGGTCGCCGAGATCGAGCGCGGCATGCAGAAGCTGAAGCTCGCCGGCGCAGTGATCAACTCGCACACCAAGGGCCGCTATCTCGACGAGCCTCAGTTCTGGCCGATCCTCGAGGCGCTCGAAGCCACCGACGCGGCTTTGTACATTCACCCGACGACTCCCCCCACCCAGTGGGTTCAGCCCTATCAGTATCGCTCGATGACGGGTGCGCTCGCGGGCTTCACGCACGAGGTGTGGATGCACACCATGGGCCTGATCCTGTCAGGCGCCTTCGATCGCTTCCCCAAGCTGAGGCTGGTGATCGGCCATATGGGCGAGGCGCTGCCGCTGCTGCTCTATCGGCTCGACTGGATGCAGAGCAACGCCGACGGCCGGCCCGGCCTGCGCGGCGGTCAGCCTGCCGTGAAACTCAAACACAAGATCTCGCACTATTTCCGCACCAACATCTGGATCACCACCAGCGGCATGGCCTGGGAGCCCGCCATCAGGTTCTGCCAAGACGTGCTGGGTCCCGAGCGCGTGCTCTATGCGATGGACTATCCCTACCAGGTCAGCGCCGACGAGGTGGCCTCCTACGACGCGCTCAACATCCCCCCGGAACACAAGAAGATGCTGATGCAAACCAACGCGGAAAGCGTGTTCCGGCTCTGATCGTCCGGCGATCTTCCTCCCCCGCTTCGCGAGGGAGGAAGAAGCGCTCAGGGCCGCTTCACCACCTCGCCGCCCTTCATGACGAACACCGGGTGCTCGAGCACGGTGACGTCGGCCAGCGGATCGCCGGAGACGCCCACGAGGTCGCCGAACCGGCCGACGGCCACCTGACCCACGTCCTTCTCCTGGCCGAGCGCCTGGGCGGCGTTGACCGTCGCCGACTGGATCGCCTGGAGCGGGGTGGCGCCGTAGCGGACCATGACGGCGAACTGCTTGGCGTTGTCGCCGTGCGGATAGATGCCGGCGTCGGTGGAGTAGATCATCTTCACGCCGGCCTTCAGCACCTTGCGGAAGTTCTGGCGCTGGATCTCGCCGATGTCGCGGTCCTTCTGGAGGTTCTCCTCCAGCACGCCGTTCTTCGCGCCCTCGGCCTGGGTGTAGTCGGTGTTGTAGATGTCCATGCCGAACCAGGCGCCCTTCTGGACGGCCAGCCGGATGCCCTCGTCATCCACCAGGCTCGCATGCTCGATGGTGTCGACGCCGGCCAGCACCGCCTGGCGGATGCCCGATGCGCCGTGGGCGTGGGCGGCGACCTTCATGCCGGCCATGTGCGCCTCATCGACGATGGCCTTCATCTCCTCCAGCGTCATCTGCTGGGCGCCGGGCGCGTCCCCGTGGGAGAAGACGCCCCCGGTCGCGCAGATCTTGATCACCTGGGCGCCGTACTTCTTCATCTGGCGGACCATCTGACGGCCTTGGTCGGGGCTGTCGACCAGCGCGGGGCTCTTTTGGGCCATGGACGGCGGGAAGAAGGTGGAGTCGCAATGGCCGCCGGTGGCGCCGATCGCATAGGCGGCGGCCACGATGCGCGGGCCGGGCACGAAACCGCCGTCGATCGCCTCGCGCAGCCCGACGTCGTCATAGTTCTCGGCGCCCACATTGCGGATGGTCGTGAAGCCGGCGTTCAGGGTGTCCTTGGCGTGCCGGGTGCTCAGCACCGACCAGAAGGAATCCGAAAACTGCAGGTAGGTGTAGCCGCTGTAGAGGGGCGAGGAGGAAATGTGGGTGTGCATGTCAATCAGCCCCGGAAGCAGGGTGACGCCCGGCAGATCGACCTTCTCGGCGCCGGCCGGCGCGGCCGCCTCGCCCTGCCTGCCCACCGCGGTGATGCGGCCGTCGACGATGACCACCACCGGGCTCTCGACGACCTTGCCCGTGGCCACGTCCACGAGCCGCGCGGCGCTGACCGCCACCGTCGCCGCCTGGGCGCTCGCCCCCAAAGCCCATACCGCCAGGGCCACGCCCATCGCCAGTTTCCGCATATCGCCCCCAAGTGCGCCAGTGAATTTCACGACCCTAGGCTGCTCCCGGCCGGCGGTCGAGACGGACGATCACGCCCCGGCAAGGTGACAGGCCCCTTAGTCTCAGCTATCGGACCCCCTCCGATCAGCCGGAGCCGCCGCACGTGACCGAGAACCTTCAGGAGCAAGGCTGGGCGACCGCTAAGACGCTCGCCGAGTCCCTGCCCTTCATTCAGATCTATGACCGCGAGACCGTGGTCATCAAATACGGCGGCCACGCCATGGGCGAGGAGTCGGTGGCCCGGCTGTTCGCCGCCGACGTGGTGCTGCTGAAGATGCTGGGCGTCCACCCCGTGGTGGTGCACGGCGGCGGGCCGCAGATTTCGGCCATGCTGGACAAGGCCGGGGTGAAGTCGACCTTCATCGACGGCCTGCGGGTGACCGACGAGGCCACCATGGAGGTCGCCGAGATGGTGCTGTCGGGCGCCATCAACAAGGAGATCGCCAACTGGATCACGCTTGCCGGGGCGGAAGCCGACGTGCGCGGCGTGGGCCTGTCGGGCAAGGACGCGCGCCTGATCACCGTCGAGAAGGCCACGCGGGTGCGCAAGGACCCGACCTCGAAGATCGAGGAGGTGGTGGACCTGGGCTTCGTGGGCGAGCCGACCAAGATCGATCCCAAGCTGATCCAGGCCCTGATCTACGCCGAGGAGGACTACATCCCGGTGATCGCCCCGATCGGGGTGTCCGAGCATGGCGAAACCTACAACATCAACGCCGACACGGTGGCCGGCGCCCTGGCCGGCGCGCTCGATGCCAAGCGCATGCTGCTGCTGACCGACGTGGCGGGCGTGCTGGACGCCAAGGGCGAGCTGATCCGGCAGATGAGCATCGCCGAGGCCCGCGAAGCCATCGCCTCCGGCGTGGCCACCGGCGGCATGATCCCCAAGCTCGAGACCGCCATCGCCGCGGTGGAGGCCGGGGTCGAGGCCGTGGTCGTCATGGACGGCCGCCGTCCCCACGCCCTGCTCGTCGAGCTCTTCACCGAGCACGGCGCCGGCACCCTGATCAGCGCATGAGCGTCGACCTCAGCCATATCGAGACCTGGCTCTTCGACCTGGACAACACCCTTTACCCAGTCGAGTCCGGGTTCATGGCCGAGCACGAGGGCCTGCTGACCGACTTCGTGGTCAGGGTCACCGGGCTGGCGCGCGACGACGCCTACGAGCTGCAGAAGAAGTACTACGCCGAACACGGCCTGACCCTGCGAGGACTGGTGCTGGACTATGGCGTCGATCCGGCCGACTTCTACGCCATGTTCCACGACGCCTCGCTCGAGGCCTTGGCGCACGATCCGCACCTGCTGGCCGCGCTGGAGCGCCTGCCTGGCCGCCGGTACATCTTCACCAACGCCGACGACCGCCACGCCGAGCGGGTGCTGGGCCATCTGGGCCTCTCCCACCTCTTCGACGAGGTGTTCCACATCCACTCCTTCGGGTTCATGCCCAAGCCCGACCCCGCCGGCTTCGACCGGATGATCGTCGAGCACGGGGTCGACCCGGCGGGGACCGCCTTCTTCGAGGACTCCGAGCGCAACCTGGCGCCGGCGGCCAACCTCGGCATGACCACCGTGCTGGTCGGCGCGCATGCGCCGGCGTCCACGGCGTCCTTTGTCCACCACCGCACCGAAAAGCTGGCGCCGTTCCTGTCGAGCGCCCGATTGAAGGAGACCGCCCGATGAGCGCGATCACCACCGCAGACCTGAAGACCGAGATCGAGGCCGCCTGGGCCGCCCGGGAGAGCGTCTCGACCGCCACCAAGGGCCCCGTGCGCACGGCGGTCGACGAGACCCTGCGCCTGCTGGATGGCGGTCAGCTGCGGGTCGCCGAGCGCGGCGACGACGGCGTCTGGGCCGTGCATCAGTGGGTCAAGCAGGCGATCCTGCTGTCCTTCCGGCTGAACCCGAACACGGTGATGCACGCGGGCGCGCCTGGCCCCTACTGGGACAAGGTTCCCACCAAGTTCGAGGGCTGGGACGCACCGCAGTTCGAGGCCGCCGGCTTCCGCGCCGTGCCGGGCTGCGTCGTGCGCCGCGGCAGCCACATCGGCCGGAACGTGGTGGTCATGCCCTCGTTCGTGAACATCGGGGCCTATGTGGACGAAGGCACGATGGTCGACACCTGGGTCACGGTCGGCTCCTGCGCCCAGATCGGCAAGAACGTGCACCTGTCCGGCGGCGTCGGCATCGGCGGGGTGCTGGAGCCCCTGCAGGCCAATCCCACGATCATCGAGGACAACTGCTTCATCGGCGCGCGCTCGGAAGTGGTGGAGGGCGTGATTGTCCGCGAGGGCAGCGTACTCTCCATGGGCGTGTTCATCGGCGCCTCGACCAAGATCGTCGACCGCAAGACCGGCCAGACCTATCGCGGCGAGGTGCCGCCCTATTCGGTGGTGGTGCCGGGCGCCCTGCCCGACCCGCACGGCGTGGGGCCGTCGCTCTACTGCGCGGTGATCGTCAAGACCGTGGACGCCCAGACGCGCTCCAAGACCAGCATCAACGAACTGCTGCGCGACTAGACGGAGGCTTCCCTCCACCCTGACCCCGCTCACCCCAGCGAAGACCGGGGTCCAGGTGAAACCCGCCGGGCGCTCAGGCAGACTCTGGATCCCGGCCCTCGCCGGGATGAGCGGATCTCAAATCGGCAACGCCCGGTCTCTCGCGAGCGCCGGGCGTTTTCGTGCCCGGCGCAGGCAAGCGTCCACAGGAATGCGCCCCAGGACGGGCGATCATCCACCCATTTTGGGCGCGGCGCGGCTTCTCGCGACGACAGTCGAGGGATAGCATCAATTCAGTTCGGACATGATTATGCCGCACTAATCGGATAACATCCGAGCCAATATAGCAGGGGAATAAAAGCAATGATAAAACAACATCTAGACCCCTTCGCCACTGTCTACTTTGGTTAACTGATCGTTAATTGGCGGAGCCCCTCTGATGCTCGCAGCATCCATCCAAGACGACCTGCCGCCGACGCACGATCTGCGGCCGGATATGGCGACCGACGCCCCCGTCACGCCCCATGAGGAGCCGGCCCCCGGCTATCTGGACCAGGACGTCTCGCGCTTCTTCTATCGCTGGGGCGGCCATCTCTCGGCGACCCTGGTGCGGATTCGCAGCCGCTTCGACGGGGACCTTGATCAGTACCTGCTCTATCTGATCTTCCTGCTCTCCGAACTCTCGCAGAGCATCGCCGCAGGGGGACAGGACCGCACCTTCATACGTCGGCGCGGCCTCAATGCGCTGAGCCTGTCGGACATCACCCAGATTCCTCGCGAGACCGCGCGCCGCAAGCTGCTGGCGCTCGCCGAGCGCGGCTATCTGGTGCGCGACGAGGACGGCCTGTTCATGCTGGGCGACCTCTACGGTCTGGACGAATTCTTCGCGGACCTGAAGCCGCTGTTCTGGGACGCGGTGAAGGTCACGCCGGGCCGCTGAACCCGGCGTCGATCGCCAATCTTCGCTCCAGCCTTGAAGGGCGGCCCATGGGGCCGCCCTTTTCGCTTGCCCCCTACCCGGCCTTGTCCATCCAGCGCCACAGGCTGCGGATCGCCATCGCCCGCGACGCGGCGTCGTCGAGGGCAGGCGGCGGCAGGCCGGCGCGGGCGAGGCAGTCGACCAGATCGAGCGGCTCGCCGGGCGACAGGCGCAGGCCCCGGCGACGCGCCGTCTGGCGGAACCGGCGCCAGGCGCAGTCCACGCCCTGGGCGGCTGCGAGCGCACCGTCGGGCAGAAGCCCGCCCTGCAACACGCGATGGAAGGCGACCAACCGCGCGCCCCGGCATATGGCGCTGACCTGGGGCGCATGCGCCGACTCCGCGAGGACCGAGGACCGCAGCACAACCTCGCCCCGGTCGTCGACGAAGGCGTATTCAAGGAGATGGCCGCTCGCGGTCAGCCCCGCCGATCTGACGGCGAAGTACAGCGGCGCCGGACGGTCGGCCCGGGTCCACGGGAAGGCCCACCGGGGAACCGTCGAGGCGGCGGGCGCCCGTCGTTTCAAGACGAGGTCGATGCGCGCGTCCGAGGGGTTTAGGGCATGAAGGCCAGGGATTGACGCGACCATCGGTGAAACTCCCATCTCGTTGCCCCCAGTGAACGAGTTTCCCGCCCGACTTGTCGATGTGCGGGGTCCTCAATCCGAGATGGTCGGCCGGCGTTAAGCAGCCCGATCCGGGTCGAGGCGGTTGACGCCGGCGCATGAGGGCTTCGGGCCATTGCCGCCGGCCGCCGCGACGGTTACCAGCGAAGCATGAGCGCCCTCGATCCCGTCTCCCTGACCCAGGACCTTATCCGCCGCCCCTCCGTCACGCCCGTGGACGCGGGCGCCATGGACGTGCTGCAGGCCGCCCTTGAGGGCCTGGGCTTCCGCTGCCGCCGCATGAAGTTCGGCGAGATCGAGAACCTCTACGCCCGCTATGGCGAGGCTCGGCCCAATCTCTGCTTCGCCGGACACACCGACGTGGTGCCGGTCGGCGACGCCGGCGCCTGGAGCCGGGACGCCTTCGCCGGCGAGATCGTCGACGGGGTGCTGATCGGCCGCGGCGCCGTGGACATGAAGTCGGCGCTGGCCGCCTTCGCCGCGGCGGCCGCCAAGGCCATCGGCGCCGGAGAGGTGAAGGGTTCGCTGTCGTTCCTGATCACCGGCGACGAGGAGGGCGTGGCCACCCACGGCACCAAGATGGTGGTCGAGGCCCTGCAGGCCGACGGCGAGATCATCGACCATTGCGTGGTCGGCGAGCCGACCTCCTCGGAAGCCTTCGGCGACATGATCAAGATCGGCCGGCGCGGCTCGATCAACGTCGAAATCGTGGTCGAGGGGATCCAAGGCCACGTGGCCTATCCGCACCGGGCGGCCAATCCGATCCCAGTGCTCGTCGCGCTGCTGAACAAGCTGCAGGAGACCGAGCTCGACCAGGGCTATCTGGGCTTCCAGCCGTCGAACCTGGAAGTCACCACGGTGGACGTGGGCAACGCCACCACCAACCTGATCCCGGCCACCGCACGGGCGCGGCTGAACATCCGCTTCAACCCCAACCACACCGGCCAGTCCCTGGCCGACTGGATCAAGGCCGAGGCGCTGGAGGCCAACGCAGGCTTCCAGGGCGACGTCGTCGTCAAGCCCTCGATCAGCGGCGAAGCCTTCCTCACCGAACCGGGCGCCTTCACCGACCTGGTGGCCGCCGCGGTGAGCGACGTCACCGGCAAGAGGCCCGAGCTTTCCACCACCGGGGGGACCTCCGACGCCCGCTTCATCCGCGCCCTTTGCCCGGTGGTGGAGCTGGGCCTGGTGGGCAAGACCATGCACTCTGTCGACGAACGCGCGCCGGTCGCCGAGATTCGCCAGCTGCAGGCGGTCTACGAGCGGCTGATCGCCCGCTACTTCGCCGCGTTCGGCGCAAACTGAGGGACATCGCCCGCCGTCACACGGCTGCGACCTTCAGCGTGTAGCCGACCGGTCTCGACCCGCCCCGGAGGCCCGTGATGCCGCGTATCGATCGCCGTTCATTCCTGGCCGCGGGCGCGATGCTGGCGCTGCCGCCGGCGATCTCCCGGGCCATGACCATCGACGCCCAGGTTCGCACCGGCACGGTCGAGGACGTCGAGCACGTGGTGATCCTGATGCAGGAGAACCGCTCCTTCGATCACTACTTCGGGGCCATGAAGGGGGTTCGCGGCTTCGGCGACCGCTTCCCGATCCCCACGCCCGACGCCGAGGGCCGCCGGGGCAAGACGGTCTGGACCCAGGTCAACGGCAAGGCCGGCAGGGGCCCGAAGCTGATCGCGCCCTTCCACCTCAACACCGTCCAGTCCTTCCCGCAGATGCGGGTCGCGGGCACACCGCACAACTGGCCCGACGCCCAGGCCGCCTGGGACCAGGGCCGGATGCACCGCTGGCCGGAGAGCAAGACGGCCCACGCCATGGGCTACTTCCGGGCCGAGGACATCCCCTTCCAGTACGCGCTGGCCGACGCCTTCACGATCTGCGACGCCTATCACTGCTCGATGCAGACGGGGACCAACACCAACCGCCTGTTCCTGTGGAGCGGGACCAACGATCCGTCCGGCAAGGACGCCGGCCCCTCGCTCAGCAACTCCCACGAGGACCTGGCGAGCCGGGGCGGCCACCCGCAGTCCTACACCTGGACCAACTATGTGGAGCGCCTGCAGGCGGCGGGGATCAGCTGGCACGTCTACCAGGACATGGCCGACAACTTCACCGACAACCCGCTGGCGGGCTTCAAGGCGTTCCGCGAGTCCTACGCCAAGGCCCCCGGATCGGATCCGCGCCTGGCGGCCCACGGGCTCAGCACCCGCCGGCTGGACGGCTTGCGGGAGGACGTGCTTGGCGGGAAGCTGCCGCAGGTCTCCTACATCGTCTCGCCGGCGGCGGATTCCGAGCACCCCGGCCCGTCCAGCCCCGCCCAGGGCGCCGACTTCACCGCCCGGGTTCTGGACGCCCTGACCGCCGATCCCAAGGTCTGGAGCAGGACCGTCCTGCTGGTGATGTTCGACGAGAACGACGGCTTCTTCGACCACGTCCCGCCGCCGGCCCCGCCCTCGCGCGACGTCGCCGCGCCCGACGGCCATCTGGGCGCCTCCACGGTAGACATGACCGGCGAGCACCACCTGGTGCGCAGTCCGGGGGATCCCGGCTCCGACAAACGCGAGCTGATGGGCCGGCCCTACGGCCTGGGCCCGCGGGTGCCGATGTATGTAATCTCACCCTGGAGCCGGGGCGGGTTTGTCAATTCCCAGGTGTTCGACCACACCTCGGTGATCCGCTTCCTCGAGCAGCGCTTCGGCGTGGCCGAGCCGAACATTTCGCCCTGGCGGCGCGCCGTCTGCGGCGACCTGACCACGGCCTTCGACTTCAAGACCCCCAACGACACGCCCTTCGCAGCCGGCCTGCCCAAGACGGCCGAGACCGCCGCCAGGGCCGCGGCGCTGCGGGGCCACACGCGCCCGCCGACCCCGGCTGCGCCCACCGCGCCCGAGCAGGCCGAGGGCGTGCGCCCCTCGCGTGCCCTGCCCTACGAGCTGGACGTCGTCGCCAAGGCCGGGGCGGAGGCGGTGAGCCTGAGCTTCCGCAACACCGGAAGCGCCGGGGCGGTGTTCCACGTCTACGACCGGATGAACCTGGAGGGGGTTCCGCGCCGCTACACCGTCGAGGCGGGCAAGGTCCTGGAGGGCGCCTGGGCGAGCGCCCCGGGCTACGACCTCTGGGTCCTGGGCCCCAACGGCTTCCACCGGCATTTCACTGGGAAACGTGCGGACGGCCTGGAGACGCAGGTCGCCTACGACCGCAATCAGGCGACCCTGAGCCTCACCCTCTCCAACCCGGGCGATGCGGCCATCGCCGCGGAGGCGACCGCCCAGGCCTACGGCCTCGAGCCCTGGCGGACGATCCTGGCGCCCGGCGCCTCGGCGACGCAGGCCTGGCGGCTCGACAAGACCGGCGGATGGTACGACCTGCTGGTGACCGCAAACGGCCTCCCCGGCTTCCGCCGTCGCTTGGCCGGCCGCCTGGAGACCGGCGCCGACGCCATCTCCGATCCGGCGCTTGGCGGCAAGGCCCTGATGGACCGGACAGCCTGATAGCCGAACGGCGCCGCAATCTTGCGAAAACAAGCGTGTTTGGCTTGAACGGCCGGCCCGTGGCATGAAGCGCCCCGTTTCGAAACCGGGTATTCCTTCCCCATGGCGATTCCGTTCATCGACCTTCAGGCCCAGCGCCTGCGTCTCGGCCAGCCCCTGGAGGACGCGATCCTCAAGGTGGTCCGCTCGGGCGCCTTCATCATGGGCCCCGAGGTCGCCGCCTTCGAAAAGGCGTTGGGCGAATTCGGCGAGGCGCCCTTCGTGCTGTCCTGCGGGTCGGGCACCGAGGCGCTGGTGCTGCCGCTGATGGCCTGGGGGATCGGTCCGGGGGACGCGGTGTTCTGCCCCTCCTTCACCTTCGCGGCCACGGCCGAGGTCATGCCCCTGGTGGGCGCGTCGCCGGTGTTCGTGGACATCGATCCGGACACCTACAACCTCGACCCCGCGCACCTCGACGCCGCCATCGCGGCGGTGAAGGCCGAAGGCAAGCTCACGCCGAAGGCGGTGATCGCGGTCGACCTGTTCGGCCAGCCGGCCGACTATCCGGCGATCGCAGCGGTGACCCGGAAACACGGCCTGAAGCTGATCGCCGATTCCGCGCAGGGCTTCGGCTGCACCCTGAACGGCAGGCACCCGATCCACTGGGCCGACGTGACCACCACCAGCTTCTTCCCGGCCAAGCCGCTCGGCTGCTATGGCGACGGCGGCGCGGTGCTGTGCAAGGACGAGCGCCTGCACGACCTGCTGGTCTCGCTGCGGGTCCACGGCCAAGCGGTGAAGTCCGACCTCGAGGGCAAGACCTTCGAGCACGACCCCAAGTACATGAACATGCGCGTGGGCATGAACAGCCGGATGGACACCATCCAGGCCGCCGTCCTGCTGCAGAAGCTGACCATCTTCGCCGACGAGATCGATGCCCGGAACCGCGTGGCCGAGCGCTACGCCCAGGGCCTGTCGGGCGCGGTGAAGACGCCCAAGGTGATCGAAGGGGGCCGCTCGGTCTGGGCCCAGTACACCATCGAGACCCCGGAGCGGGACGCGCTGGCCGCGGCGCTGAAGGCCCAGGAGATCCCGACGGCGGTCTACTACCCCATCCCCATCCACAAGCAGGGCGTCTATTCTGTCTATCCGCAGGGGCCCGGCGGGCTGCCCGTAACCGAGGCCAAGGCGGGCGTAGTGATGAGCCTGCCCATGCATCCCTATCTGGAGCCCGACGTGCAGGATCAGATCATCGCCGCCATCCGGGCCTTCGTCGGCCGCAACGCATGACGGACGGCGAGAACGCATCCGCCGAGGCCATGGCCGCGGCCTTCGAACGCCGCGCGGCCGATCGCGAGCTGGTCATCGGGGTGATCGGCCTGGGCTATGTGGGCCTGCCGCTGGCTGAGGGCTTTGTCGGCCGCGGGTTCCGCGTGCTGGCCTATGACCCGGACGCGGCCAAGATCGAGTCCATCGCCGCGGGCCGCACCTATATCCGGCACATCTCCGACGCCCGCGTGGCGGCCCTGCGGGATTCCGGCAAGCTCGACGCCACCACCGACGCCGACCGGCTAGGCGAGGCCGACGCGCTGCTGATGTGCGTGCCGACGCCGCTGAACGTGCACCGCGAGCCCGACCTGTCTTTCGTGGAGGACTGCGCGCGCACCATCGCCGCGCGGCTGCGCCCGGGCCAGCTGGTGGTCCTGGAGAGCACCACCTATCCCGGCACCAGCGAGGAGCTGATCCGGCCGATCCTGGAGGAGGCCTCGGGCCTGAAGTCCGGGATCGATTTCGCCATCGCCTACAGCCCCGAACGGGAAGACCCCGGCAATATCGACTTCGGGGCGACCTCGATCCCCAAGGTGGTGGGCGCCGACACCGACATTGAGCGCCGCATGGCGATCGCCGTCTATTCGCCGCTGACCCAGGTGGTGCCGGTTTCGGACCTGAAGACCGCCGAGGCGGTGAAGCTGACGGAGAACATCTTCCGGCTGGTCAACATCGCCCTGGTCAACGAGCTCAAGGTCGTCTTCGAGAGCATGGGCATCGACATCTGGGAGGTGGTCGACGCGGCCAAGACCAAGCCCTTCGGCTACATGCCCTTCTATCCGGGGCCGGGGCTGGGCGGGCACTGCATCGCCATCGATCCCTTCTACCTGACCTGGAAGGCCCGCGCTCATGGCGAGCAGACCCGCTTCATCGAGCTGGCGGGCGACGTGGTCACCGCCATGCCCAAGCGGGTGGTCGAGCACGTGGCCGAGGCGCTGAGCACCGCGCGCGCCAAGGCGATCAACGGGGCGAAGATCCTGGTGGTGGGCCTGGCCTACAAGAAAAACGTCGACGACA
>Ga0153916_10002314_pt1 | contig 13998 bp, 9 predicted proteins | sample Opewatmetagenome_FD_109642 | JGI IMG/M metagenome (GOLD analysis project Ga0153916, IMG submission 109642) | Freshwater wetland microbial communities from Ohio, USA - Open water 3 Core 3 Depth 4 metaG | ecosystem: Environmental > Aquatic > Freshwater > Wetlands | place: USA: Ohio, Lake Erie, Old...
CCCGCAGCGGCTGGATCTCGTGGGCAGCGGCCTCGATGTCCTTCTCAGCGAGCACCACCGACTGGATCGACTGCACCGCGTCCCCGCAGTTGTGGGCCTCGTCGATGAGGAGCAGGATCTCCTGCGGCTCCGCCCCCAGCTGCAGGTAGAGCTGCTCCCGGATGGCATCGTCCAGGACATGGTGGAAGTTGAGGAGAATCACGTCCGCGCTGCGGGCGGCCTGGAGCATCACCTCGTACGGGCAGCACTCCCCGGCGAGGGGCGGGAGGGACTCCGGTGCCACCGATTCCCGCAGCACCCGGTCCGCCTTCGCCCGCAGGAGCGCTGACGGGATCATGTGGAGGGCCTCCCCCTCGTCTGCCGCAAAGGACCTGCCGTGGATGAAGTAGGGGCAGATCAGGGGGTTCTCCGGGTCCATGCGCCGGATCTGCTGCCGGATGACCCGGTCCCTGGCCGGTACCAGGGATCCCGCCTCTGCCCGGTCCCGCATGAGTGCGGTGGAGAGGGCCTTCACCCCCTCGCAGCGCCGGTACACGTCCCCGCGTCCCCCCAGCAGGCACATCTGCCTCTTCCCGATCAGGTACGCATACCGCAGGTCCGGCTGTTTCTCTCGGATGAGAGAGAGCTCCCGGAGGAAGGTGACGAGCTGGCTCTTCGTCCGGACGGCGACGATGACCCTGCGGTCCCCGGCCTCTGCGAGGAGCGCCGCGACAACTGCCGACTTCCCGCTCCCCGTGGGGGCATCGATCAAAAGGATCCCGCCCTTCCGGGCAACCGCCGCGGCGGCGTCCAGCATCTCCCGCTGGTGGGGCCGGTAGGCCGGGTAGGGGAACCAGGCGGCGAGGGGATCCATCGGTATGACGTTGGATGTCATCGGTTTTTTAGGCTTGCATGCGCTCGCTGATCTCTCATCCGATAATCGTAGGAGTGGAGAGAAACCGACGTGGAGCCGCCATCCTCATAGGGGTGGGGTCGGGAGGGGGCTCTGCCCCCTCCCGTCGCCCTCTCCCGGTGAGGATAGTCGCGCCAAGTTGGTTCTCCCGACAACAAATGCAGGGTACTTTTCTGGAACGCACGACATGTCCGATATTCCACCTCCCGCCCCCTTGCGATCTCCTTTTTACCCTTCCGCGGAGAGAGAAGATCATGCCTGTCCATCCCATCGAGTCCCGCTACGGCACCCCGGAGATGCGGGCCGTCTGGTCCGAGGAGCACCGCTACCGGTGCATCCTTGCAGCCGAGGTGGCCCTCGCGCGGGCCGAGGCCCGCCACGGCATCCTGCCCCGGAAGGAGGCGGAGGCGATCGCCGCTGCCTCGGACCGGGCGAGCCTGGCCCGGGCAAAGGAGATTGAAGCCGAGATCGGCCACGACATGATGGCGATCGTGAAGTCACTCGCCGAGGTCTCCGGGGAGGCGGGGGGATGGGTCCACTTCGGCGCCACGTCGAACGACATGCTGGACACGGCAACCGGCCTCCAGCTCCGGGACTCCCTGGTGTTCCTGGACCAGAAGCTCCGCGCCCTGCTCCGGGTGCTCCTGGACCGTGCACAGGCGACGCGGATGCTCGTCTGCGCCGCGCGGACGCACGGCCAGATCGGGGTTCCCACCACCTACGGCCTCCGGTTCGCCATCTGGGCCAGCGAGGTGGCCCGGCACATCGATCGCCTGGCCGAGATCCTCCCCCGGGTGGCGGTGGGGAAGCTGACGGGGGCGGTGGGTACCCAGGCGGCTCTCGGGGAGAAGGGGATGGAGGTGCAGGAGACGATGATGCAGCTCCTGGGAATCCCGGCGGTGGACGTGGCGAACCAGGTGGTGCCCCGGGACCGGTACGCCGAGTACATCATGTTCCTGGCCGGCGTTGCAACCACGCTCGACAAGATCGGGATCGAGATCCGGACCCTGCAGCGGACCGAGATCGCCGAGGTGGAGGAGGCCTTCGGGAAGCAGCAGGTGGGGTCCAGCACCATGCCCCACAAGCGCAACCCGGTGAAGAGCGAGCAGGTCTGCGGCCTGGCCCGGGTGGTGCGGGCCGCGGTCGAACCGGCGCTCCAGAATAACACCCTCTGGGACGAGCGGGATCTCACCAACTCCTCGTGCGAGCGGGTGATCCTCCCCGAGGCCACGATCCTCGCCGACCACATCCTGCAGGTGATGACCCGGGTCCTGGAAGGCCTCACCATCAACCGGAAGAACGTGAGGAAAAACCTCGCGCTGCTGGGTGGGATCCCCCTCGCCGAGAGCGTGATGGTGGAGCTGACCCGCCGGGGGCTGGGAAGGCAGGAGGCCCACGAGATCCTCCGGGAATCATCCATGCAGGCCCTCGCGGGCGGGAAGACCCTGGCATCGGTGCTGGCAGGGAACCGGAAGGTCACCACCCTCATCCCCCGGGAGGAGATCGAGGCCCTGCTGGAGCCCGAGCGGTACATCGGCACAGCCCCGGAGCAGGTGGACCGGCTCGTCGCCCGCCTCACCCCCCTATGCGCCTCGTAGGCTGGGTGGAGAGCGGCGGACATCTTCTCACCGGCGAACGGGTGGCCGACCTCCTCCGGAAGGATCCCCTGGCACCCCTCGGTTTCGGCGGCGAGTTCACTCTGGAGTGGGACGGCTGCACCTGCACCGATCCCCTGGGGGTACTGGGAAGCCCCTTCCCCCCGGGCGTGCTCGTCTGCGACGGCACTGCCAGGGGAACGGTGGCGCCCGATGTGCCCGACCTGGAACTGGAGCCTGCGCTCCAGGTATCGGTGGCGCTCCGGCGGGACGGGGGGGTAGTCGCGCTCTCAGGCGGCGTGGACTCGGCGCTTCTCGCCGCCCTCGCCGGTCTCCCCTGCGTGACGGTGGGGATGGAGGGATCCCCGGACTTTCTCTGGGCGGAGCAAGTCGCATCCTTCCTCGGGCTCCCGCACCGCCGGGTGGTGATCTCCCCGGAGGAGGCCGACCGCGCCATCCCCGCCGTCCTCCGGGCCATCCCGCGGAAGGCCCCTCTGGACCTCTCCATTGCCCTCACCCTCTTCTTCGTCTGCCGGGCTGCCGCGGAGGAGGGGTACCGCCGGGTCCTCTGCGGGCAGGGTGCGGACGAGCTCTTTGCCGGCTATGCACGGCACCGGGAGAGTACCGATCTTGCATCCGATCTCCGGCGGGATTTCTCCGGTATCCATGCCCAGGCGGTCCGGGACCAGGCGGTGGCCCGGCTCCACGCTACCAGCCTCTCGTACCCGTACCTGGACCCGCGGGTGGTGCGCGCTGCCGGCCGGATCCCCGCCGGGGTCCTGGTAGCGGGAGGGGTGGGGAAGCAGCCCCTCCGGGCCATCGCCGCCCGCCATCTGCCCGCGGAGGTGGCAGGGAGGGGGAAGAAAGCGATGCAGTACGGGAGCGGGATCTGGCGGCACCTCCTCAGGCGTGCACGCGAAAACGGTTATAAACGGTCCGTGCAAGGGTACTTAGACTGGGTGACGAGGGGGCAGTGATGGTCTCGGAAGAAGAGGTCCTCCGTATCGCGGAACTGGCTGACATCGGTATCGGAAAGGAGGAACTCCCACCCTTCACCCGGGACTTCAACGCGATCCTGGACTATTTTGCGGTGCTGGACCGCGTGCCTGCCGGCGAGGGATGGAAGGCTGAGATCGCGAATGTCCTGCGGGAGGATGAGGTAACCCCCTCCCTCCCCCGGGAGGAGGTGCTCGCCCTCGCCGACGCTGCCGAGGACGGGTACATCCGTGCCCCCCGGGTGATGTGATGGCAAGGGGAGAGACGCACCGGGATCCCCTGAACGCCTTCATCACCCTTGCAGAGATCCCCCCGCGGGCACCCGGGCGCCTCTCCGGCATCACGGTGGCCGTAAAGGACAACATCAGCACGCGGGGGGTGGAGACCACCTGCGGCTCCCGGATTCTTTCGGGCTACGTGCCCCCGTACGACGCCCATGTCGTGGATCTGATCCGGAACGAGGGGGCACTCATATCAGGGAAGACCAACATGGACGAGTTCGGCATGGGCTCCTCCACCGAGAACAGCGGCTTCGGCCCCGCCCATAATCCCAGGGACCCGGAGCGGGTCACCGGCGGCTCCTCGGGCGGCAGCGCGGCGGCGGTGGCATCGGGCATGGCCCGGATGGCCCTCGGGACCGACACGGGGGGGTCCATCCGGTGCCCGGCCGCCTTCTGCGGCATCGTCGGCCTGAAACCCACCTACGGCAGGGTCTCCCGGTACGGCCTCGTGGCCTACGCCAACTCCCTGGAGCAGATTGGCCCCATGGCTGCATCGGTGGCGGACTGCTCGCTGCTGATGGAGGTGATCAGCCGGTACGATCCCCGGGATTCTACCATGCAGGACCGGCCCTACCTCCCGCGGCTCGACGGCGACATCAGGGGAATGCAGATCGGCATCCCCGCCGAGTTCTTCGGGAGAGGCGTGGACCCGGCCGTGGCCGACCGGGTCCGGAAGGCCATCGGCGTGCTGGAGGGTCTGGGGGCTGTCCTTGTGGAGTGCGCCATGCCCTCCATGGAGTACGCCCTTGCCGCCTACTATGTCACCTGCACGAGCGAAGCCTCCTCCAACCTTGCCCGGTTCGACGGCGTCCGCTACGGCCCGGCCCCGGACTACCGGAAGCCGTGGCACGAGGCGTTCCAGGAGGTGCGAATGCAGCACTTCGGTCCTGAGGTGCGGCGCAGGATCCTGATCGGCACCTTCGCCCTCTCGGCCGGCTACCACGGGAAGTACTACGGCAAGGCCCAGGTGGCCCGCCAGCATGTCCGGGAGGACTATGCCCGCCTCTTCCGCGACGTGGACCTGCTGGCCGGCCCCACGATGCCCACGGTGGCCTGGAAGATCGGCGGGAAGTCTGATCCCCTGTCCATGTACCTGGCCGATATCCTGACGGTGCCCGCGAACCTTGCCGGGGTACCGGCCGTCTCGGTGCCCTGCGGGACGGTGCGGGGGCTCCCGGTGGGGCTGCAGCTGACCGGGAGACCCTTCGAGGACGAGCAGGTGATGAACGCTGCGTTCGCGTACGAGCAGGGGGTGAAGGCGTGACCGCGACCGGCGGCGCGGCGGCTGCCGGCAGCGGCCTGATGGCCGCCGACGTCAGCCGGGAAACGGTCACCGGCGGCCTGAAGGCCGCAAGCGGTGGCCGCGATACCGTCATCATCGGCCTTGAGGTCCACTGCCAGCTCAACACGGCCAGCAAGCTCTTCTGCGGCTGCTCCACGGACTATCGCAGCGATCCCCCCAACACCCATGTCTGCCCCACCTGCATGGGCCTGCCCGGTTCCCTCCCAGCCATGAACCGCAGGGCCGTGGAGTATGCCCTGCGGGTGGCAAAGGCCCTGAACTGCCGGGTGGCGGAGGAGGCCGAGTTTGCCCGGAAGAACTACTTCTACCCCGACCTCCCCAAGGGATTCCAGATCACCATGTACAACCGGCCCCTGGCCGAGGGAGGCTACCTGGATATTGAGGGGAACGAGGGGGAAAAAAGGGTCCGCATCACCCGGATCCACCTGGAGGAGGACCCGGGCCGGCTGGTCCACATGGGCACCCCGGACCGGCCCCGGTACACTCTCGTCGACTACAACCGCAGCGGGATCCCCCTCATCGAGATCGTGACGGAGCCGGACCTGCGGTCCCCGAAGGAGGCACGGCGGCTGTTAAACGGCCTCCGGACCACGCTGGAGTACCTGGGGGTCTTCGACGGCGACCGTGAGGGGGCGCTCCGGGTGGACGCCAACATCTCGATACCAGGCAGCGAGCGGGTGGAGGTGAAGAACATCTCCTCGTACAAGGGCGTGGAGAAGGCCCTCACCTTCGAGATCGCCCGGCAGAAAGGCGTGATCCGGCGGGGCCAGAAGGTGCAGCGGGAGACCCGGCACTTCGTCGAGGCCCGGGGCGTCACCACCTCGGCCCGCTCCAAGGAGCAGGAGCACGACTACCGGTATTTCACGGAGCCGGACCTCCGTCCCCTGCAGGTCCGGGACTGGGTGGAGGGGATCGCGCTCCCCGAGCTCCCTGCCGCCCGCCGGGAGCGGTTTATGGCCCAGTACGGGATCTCTCCGGAGCACGCCCGCACCCTCTGCGGGGAACTCCGGCTGGCCGAGTTCTTTGAAGAGATGGCACCCTGCGGGAACCCGCTCCTCGCCGCCACCTGGGTGGCGGATACACTGCAGGGGGAGCTGAACTACCGGGAGATGGAGATCGGAAAGGTGCCCCCGTCGCACTTCCGGGAGCTCCTGGAGATTCTCTGCCGGAAGGAACTCACCGATACGGCCGCGGTGGAGGTTCTGCGCCGGATGCTGGATCAGTGCCTGAAGGGGGGGGAGGTGCAGTCCCCTGCCCAGATCATGGAGAAGAACATGCTCGGGAAGACGGCAGGGGATGCCTTCACCAACGTCGTGCGGGAAGTCATCGCCGAGTGCGGAGACGCCGTCCGGGATTACCGGGCCGGGAGGGGAGAGGCCCTGAACTTCCTGGTGGGTCAGGTGATGAAGCGGACCCGGGGCCGGGCAGACCCGAAGGAGCTGACCCGAATCCTCCGTGACGAGCTGGCCCGGCAGGGGACGTGATGCTCTCATGCACCTGATCATTGCAGAAAAGAACCTGTCGGCGGCCCGGATCGCCCAGATCCTGGCCGGGCGGGAACGGGTGGCCCAGAAGAAGGACGGTCCCATCTCCGTCTATACCTTCGGAGCCACCGCCGTCGTGGGCCTGAAGGGCCACGTGGTGGAGGTGGATTTCGTGGAGGGCTACGCCGACTGGCGCAGCGAGGAGCGGACGCCCCGCTCCCTCATTGAGGCCCCCACCACCAAGGTCCCCACCGAGAAGAAGATCATCAGCACGATCCAGCGCCTGGCCAGGCAGGCCTCGGACGTGATCATTGCCACCGACTTCGATACCGAAGGAGAGCTGATAGGGAAGGAGACCTTTGACCTGGTCCGGCAGGTGAACCGCACGGTGCCGATCCTCCGGGCCAGGTTCTCGGCCATCACTCCCCAGGAGATCACGGCAGCCTTCAGGACGCCGACGGAGCTGGACTTTGCCCTGGCGGCAGCGGGGGAGGCCCGGCAGGTGATCGACCTTGTCTGGGGCGCGTCCCTGACCCGGTTCATCTCCCTCGCCGCAAAAAGGGGGGGCAAGAACATCCTCTCTGTCGGCAGGGTCCAGTCCCCCACCCTCGCCATGATCGTGGACCGGGAGAAGGAGATCGAGGAGTTTTCGCCCCAGAAGTACTGGCTGCTCTCCCTCACCACCGAGAAGGCGGGCGAGGTGTTTTCGGCCCGGCACGAGGTGGCCCGGTTCGATGACCGGGCCCTGGCCGAGGCCGCGAAGGCCCGCACCCGGCCGCCGCTCTCCGTGAAGGAGGTGAAGGAGGGGGAGAAGGTGGAACGCCCCCCTGCCCCTTTCGATACCACCGGTTTTCTCGTGGCGGCCGGACGCCTGGGTTTTTCGGCGCCGAACGCGATGCGGGTGGCCGAGGACCTGTACATGAACGGGTTCATCTCCTACCCCCGCACCGACAACACCGTGTACCCCCCTTCCCTCAACCTGGACGGGGTGCTGCGGACCGTGGAGCAGACAGAGTTCGGAGAGCATGCCCTCTGGGTGCGGGGGCACCGGAGGGCGAGCCCCACCCGGGGCAAGAAGACCTCCACCGACCACCCGCCCATCCACCCCACCGGCGCCGGCCGGCGGGAGGTGCTGGGGGACGAGCGCTGGAGGATCTACGAGCTGGTGGTCCGCCGTTTCCTGGCTACCCTCTCTCCCGACGCAAGATGGTCCACCGTGAAGGTCAGCCTGGATGCCGGCGGCGAACCCTACGTGGCGACGGGTGCACGCCTGGCGGAGCCCGGCTGGCGGAAGGTGTACCCCTACAGCAGGTCCGAGGATAACCTGCTCCCGTCCCTCTCTCCCGGCGAAACGCTCCCCCTGAAAGACGTGCTCCTGGAGGAGAAGGAGACCCAGCCCCCGCCCCGGTACACCCAGTCCCGGCTGATCCAGCGGATGGAGGACCTGGGCCTGGGCACCAAGTCCACGCGGCACGAGGTGATCGCAAAGCTCCTCCAGCGGCGGTACGTGGAGGGGAACCCGCTCCGGCCCACGCTCGTCGGGAGGGCTGTCATCGAGTCGCTGGAGCGGCACGCGGCCACCATCACGCAGCCGGACATGACCCGCACGCTGGAGGCGGACATGCAGGAGATCAAGCAGAAGAAGCAGACCCGTGAGGGGGTGGTCTCGGAGTCACGGCAGATGCTCCACCGGGTATTCGACGAACTGGAGGCCCATGGCCAGGAGATCGGGAAGGAGATCATGGGCAGTACCGAGGAGGAGCGGACCATCGGCCCCTGCCCGGCCTGCGGAGGGGACCTCCGGATCCGGCAGATGGGGCCCGGCGGGCAGTTCATCGGCTGCAGCCGGTACCCGGAGTGCGACTTCAACCTGAATCTCCCCTCCCCCCAGTGGGGAAAGGCGGTGAAGACCGCCGAGGTCTGCAGGGAGCATGCCCTCTCCCATGTCCGGCTGGTAAGGAAGGGCGCCCGCCCCTGGGACATCGGCTGCCCTCTCTGCTCCCACATCTCCTCCAACCGTGAGGCGCTGCTGCTGGTCCCCCACATCAACGACGACATCCTGGGCAGGCTCGCGGCGAAGCACATCTACACTGTCACGGATCTCTCCCGTATGTCACCGGAGTCCCTCGCAGACGCGGCTGCCGTTTCCGCCGAGGATGCAAAACGTCTGCTGGCCGGGGCCTCCGACGTGCTGCTGCTCCTGCGCCGCAGGTCCGAGCTGCGGAAATTCGTCCGGGCCCACCTGCCCCCGAAACGGGGCAGGAGCCAGTCCGGGATCACACGGATCCTCTACTCCCATGGGATCAACGACATCCGCGGCCTTGCCGCTGCCGATCCCTCCCTGCTCACCGGGGCGGGCATGAAGGAGTCCGAGGCGGAACTGCTCCAGCAGGAGGCCCGGGCCCTCTGCGGCGACCGGGCACTGCGGGAGGCCGGCATCCCTGCCGCCAGCCTGAAGCGGTACCGGGAAGCCTCCATCGCAAAGCCGGAGGACTTCTGCTTTCTGCACCCGGCCTACCTGAGCACGAGAACAGGGCTCTCCCTGGAGACGGTGTACCGGCACGTGGAGATGGTGTGCAAGACGATGGGGGTGAAGCCCCCGGCCCGGATCTCGAAGGCGGCGCTGGAAGAGGGCAGGGGAGCGCTCCTCGCAATCCCCGGAATGGACGAGAAACTGCTGGAGAAGCTGTACCGGGCCGGGGTCGTGACCCCTCACGCGCTCCGCACCGCGGAGGCCCCCGCTCTCGCCGCCGCTACCGGGATCCCGGTGGAGACGGTCCGGCAGCTGATGGCAGCGGCGTCACGGGGGGAAAGGCATAACCGATCTGCAGGGAAAGGGTGAGATCAGGATGGCCGTACACTGGAAGCACTGGGTCCACGTGACCAAGCTGGACCCCGACAGGAGCCTTGCCCCTGCGATGGTGGAGGGGGTGGCGACCAGTGGCACCGATGCGCTCATGCTCTCGGGCACCCAGAACGTCACCCAGGAGAACCTGGGGAGGCTTCTCGACCAGGTGAAGGCCTACGGCCTGCCCCTCGTTGTCGAGCCGTCAGGGCCGGAGTCGGCACGGTTCCGGGGCATCGACCTCCTCTTTGTCCCCAGCGTGCTGAACAGCGGCGATGTCCGGTGGATCGTGGGCAAGCACCGGGACTGGGTGCTCGGCCAGAAGGTGGAGTGGGAGAAGGTGGTCCCCGAGGCCTACATCGTGCTCAACGCCGATTCCGCTGTGGGAAAGGTGACCCGGGCCGACTGCAACCTCACCCCTCCGCAGGCCGCTGCCTACGCCCAGGTGGCAGATCGCTACTTCCGGTTCCCCATTGTGTACATCGAGTACAGCGGGAAGTACGGGGATCCCGCGGTGGTGTCCGCCGTCTCGGACGTGCTGGAAGACGCCGTGCTCTACTACGGCGGCGGGATCGATTCCGCCGAGAAGGCAGCCGAGATGGCGCGCCACGCCGACACGATCGTGGTGGGGAACGCGGTGTACGAGCGCGGGATCGATGCCCTGAAGGCAACGGTGCAGGCGATCCAGTAGGAAGCTACCCCACGGGGCTGCGGGAATGCCCGAGATCTCGATCGTCCTCGTGGAGCCCCTGTATGAGGGGAACGTGGGCTTTGCCGCCCGTGCCATGAAGAACTTCGGTTTTTCTCATCTCGTGCTGGTCTCCCCCTGCCCCCTGGGCCCGCAGGCCCGGGCCTGCGCCTCCCACGCCGCGGACGTCCTGGAGCACGCAGATGAGATGACGATAGAGCAGGTCTTTGACACTCACGATCTCGCGGTGGCAACGACAGGCGAGCTCTCCAAGTCGGTCTGCCGGTCCATCCGGATGCCCTACTCGACTCCGAAGGAACTCCGGGAACAGCTGCAGGGCGCCGGAGGCCGGGTCGCGATCCTCTTCGGCCGGGAGAACTGGGGCCTCAACAACACGGAGGTGGAACGGTGCGACCTGATCTGCACGATCCCCGGGTCGCCGGAGTACCCGATCCTGAACCTCTCCCATGCCGTCGCCGTGATCTGCTACGAGCTTGCGGACCTGCCCCCGCCCCAGTACCGGATCGCCTCGCGGGAGGAGATGGAGTGCCTGTACCGGCACCTGGACCTGATGCTGGACCGGGTCGACCACCCGGCCCACAAGCGCAGGAACACGCTCATCATGATGCGCCGGATCCTGGGCCGGACCCGGCTCACCACCCGTGAGGTCTCCACCCTCCATGGACTCCTCCGCCGGGCCGAGTGGCACATGGAACCGGAACATTCCCCGGATGAAGAGAAATAAGGCGGGATAATTCGGCGTACACGCGTAACCTCCAATGGTTTCAGGTGGGGAGCACGATTATCCTCTCAGGGGGGTAGGGTCGGGAGGGGGCTCTGCCCCCTCCCGGTCCCTCGTCTGCGAGAGGATAGGGTGAGCCGGGCTGCACTGGCAGCTCTGCGGATGGTGCCTGCAACCGGGAGATCCATCCATCCTCCCCCGGGGGACGCCCACGCGGCGGGGGGCGGAGCCCCCCAGGAGCGTTCCACCAGAACAATACCGGGTAACCCCGATTCAGGATCGGATGAACCATGAATGGTGCGGGAGGGGGCATGGCCCCCTCCCGGTCCCTCCCCCCTGAGGATATCCGCTTCCATCCTTTTTTCCCGTGAAGACCCGGCGGAAAACCGACGTGCGTCGCAGGGTGATCACCAGCATTATTGCCCACCGGTTCTGAAGTGTACAGGATGATCCTGGTCGACTGGCAGATCCGGGACCGCATCGCCCGGGGCCATATCCGGGTGGACCCCTACGACCCTTCTCTCGTCCAGCCCAACTCCCTGGACATCCGGCTGGGGGACCATTTCGTCTGGTACGAGCCGGGGGATGAGGTCATCGACCCCTACGAGAAGGAGTCAGTCACGGCCAGAGTCCAGGAGGTGCGGGCACCCTCCCTGGTGCTCCCGCCGGGGCTCTTTGTCCTTGCAGAGACCCTGGAGGCCATCACCCTTCCCGACAATATCGTGGCCTCCATCGAGGGCAAGTCCAGCGTCGCCCGGCTGGGGGTCGAGCTCCACCAGACCGGCGGCTGGATCGATGCCGGCTTCTCAGGGAGCATCACGCTGGAGATGTGCAACGTGAACCAGCGGCCGGTGCGGATGTACGCCGGGATGCCCATCGGCCAGCTGGTCTTCTACACGACGGAACGGGCCGAGGAGCCCTACAACCTGAAGAAGGACGCCAAGTACCAGCACCAGCGCCAGGCCACCCTCTCCCGCTACCCGGAGAACGTGAAGAAGCGGGAGAAGTAGGCTTCTCTTTTCACTGCGGGAACCCTGTTCTTTCGATATTCCGACTGGTGGGACGCTCCAGGGGCTATCGCCCCCGAAGCGGGGGCTCCCCCCCTCCCCTGCTGCGTGATCCCTGATGAAGGTATTCGTGTGAAACCATCTCGTTAATATCCCCAACGGTAAGGATCAAGGTGGGGCGAGAGGGGCATGAGAAAATCATTCGTCATATTGTTGATATTCTCTATCATGCTGGGGGTATGCGGTACCGGTTGTCTGCAATCCGAAGAAGAGAGGGAACGAGCCAATATGAAAAAAATAGAGGAAGCGATGAGTTCCGTTTGCCAAGGACAGGGAGTTGCCGAAGCTGCTACCTATACAAAGACTAGCGGGTTACATCCGATTATTGTCGATGCGGATTTTGCCCCATTTGACTATCGAGAGGAATGGCTACCAAAATCAATAGCCGAAACCCAACTGGTTGCATGCGTTGTTGGATATAATAGGTTCTGGGAAAATTATTCAACTTGCGGCGGGTATAGCCGCAACTTGTATAAGGGACCGTATTATACCGTCCTATCACAAAGACATTATATGAACGCTCAATTGAGAGAAGCAAAAACAGGAAAATTGATCCAGGAGATAAAAATCTATGGTGATCCCCCGCGTTGTCCGGTATCCATAGAAAGTACTGAAGATATCGTACGGGGTGACTGCGTAACTGATGACCAGATTAACAATGTGTTACAATCCTATGTTGTAGTTTAGACGATACGGACTTTCCCGCATATCCTTTTTTTTCTTCGATAGAGAATTACTTTCACGATACCCAGGTACCAATATCAATATATGTCCACCATACTCGAGATTCAGGGCGGGAATAACGGCGGCCGCTCCCCTCCGCGTGAGGATAGGTCAGGTCAGGGATTTTCCATAAACCAACAGGTCCGAAAATCCCGACCAACTGGAGGGATGCCCACGCGGCGGGTCGGGAGCCCCCAAGAGCGTCCTACCATTACGATTCGACAAAACATGACATTACTGGCAACTGCGACCGCGGCCTGGTGAAACGCTCCAGGGGGGACCTGGCGGTCCCCCCGCCGCGTGGGCGCCCCCCCACCAGTACCTGCACCCCCCGCAGAAAGTTTAAGCCAGGTAGAACTCAGCTTCACATAGCATAGGGTGAACCGCTCTGCAGGTGGTGCTCTCCAGGGCGAGAGAGGATTCCCACAGTCTGGCATCAGCGCTGGTGGTGAGACGGCCATGGCCACACCTGATCCCCTCATCGATGGGGTAATGATTCTCGGTTTTTTGCTGATCGTATCCATTTCCGCCGTCTTCTTCGGGAGATACCTGGCCCGGGTCTATTCGGGAGTCCTTTCCCGCGGGATCCCTGGGCGGATCGAGAGGCTGACCTACCGTATCATCGGAACGGAACCGGACGGGGAAACCGGCTGGCAGGGTTATGCGAAGGATATGCTCCTCTTCAATGGGATCGGATTCGGGGTGCTGCTCTTCCTCCTCCTGGTACAGGGGTTCCTCCCCCTGAACCCGATGGGATTTCCCGGGTTCCCGCTCCACCAGGCCCTCAACATTGCCACGAGCTTTGTGACCAATACCAACTGGCAGGTGTACAGCGGGGAGACGGCAGCCAGTTACCTGACGCAGATGGCCGGGTTCACGGTCCAGAACTTCCTCTCTGCCGCCACGGGTATCTCCGTGGCCATCGCGGTCATGAGGGGAATCACCCGGCGGACCACGGACCGTATCGGCAACTTCTGGGTGGACATCACACGCACCGTACTCTACGTCCTCCTCCCGGTGGCCTTCGTTGCCGCGCTGGTGCTGGCATCCCAGGGGGTCATCCAGAACCTGGATCCCTATGTTGAGGCCAACGGGGGTCCGGCCGGTCCCCAGCTGATCGCCATGGGACCGGTCGCATCCCAGGAGGCCATCAAGGAGCTGGGCACCAACAGCGGGGGTTTCTTCAATGCCAACGCGGCCCACCCGTACGAGAACCCGAATCCTTTCACCAACCTCTTCGAGATCTTCCTGATCCTGCTCATCCCCGCATCCCTCCCCTTCACCTTCGGGGAACTCTGCGGGAACAGGAGGGAGGGTATGGCCATCTTCGTGGCAATGCTGGTCCTCTTCCTCCTGGCCTTCGCTGGCCTGTATGCCGCCGA
>Ga0153916_10002315_pt1 | contig 13996 bp, 13 predicted proteins | sample Opewatmetagenome_FD_109642 | JGI IMG/M metagenome (GOLD analysis project Ga0153916, IMG submission 109642) | Freshwater wetland microbial communities from Ohio, USA - Open water 3 Core 3 Depth 4 metaG | ecosystem: Environmental > Aquatic > Freshwater > Wetlands | place: USA: Ohio, Lake Erie...
TGGTGGGGACTGAGATTGCCGTGGTATCTATGAGTCTTGAGATCCACCACCTTCCCCACGCCTCATGTGATGTGGCAGAGTATATCCGTAGATTCGGGGCCAAATCCAATATGGTCGGGCTTGCTAGAGGGTTTGGCAAGCGAATTGCCCAGTTGAACGACGAGGAGCGGGATGTTATCAACGAGCACGATCTTGCCGTCTATCTTCTTGGGGATTTTGAAGCCTGCATTAAACAGAAGTTCCCGGTTCTCAGGAGGGGTATTGAAATCCCGATTGTCGTATGCGGCGGCCCTTCACGAGAAACGCTTGAAAAGATCATCGATCCACCAGTTGATGGATATGTAGGGAATGTGGGACGGTTCATGCACCGCACAAAAGAGTCTGAGGAACTGGCCAAGCTTGATGAGGTGGTGGATGAGATAACACGGGTTCTTGACCGTAAACGAGATGAGATTGCCAAGGATCCGCCATCAGTTTCGCCAGCACGCCTTATGGATGTGATTAATGAACATGTGAATGAGATTCATGACGTTCTTTCACCAACTCCCATAACGGTCCAGATGACAGGACTCCGGGTGAAACTGCCTTATGATACTTTTGCCCTGGTTTTAAAAGATATTCCCCTTGAAGGGGGTGTTACAATCGGTGAGGTTACAGATATTGTACCATCACGGATGCGTGATTATATTCTTGTCCGTATCAGGCCCTTCTCTGAAACAAATATCATGGTTTGAAAAATTATGCGGGGTTTTTACTGTGCAAGGACCCGGGCAAGTTCAAAATATTGGTAATTGTCTGCCTTGACCGGTTCAGTAGTAAACATCCAAGTCTTTCCCTGCGGGAGATACTCTATGCTGGCATGGGTATTATCAAGGACATTGCCATCTGAATCAAACAGGGTATACGTCACATGGAGATAGTTCAGAGAACCCGGCCCTTCATTCTTAATCCTTCCGGTGATAGTTACCATCCCGTTAGCGTCTTTTGTCGCGGAAGTATCAATATAGGTTAGCCTGTTATCCGGAGGAGTGGTATAGGAGACATACCCGTATGAACGCTCGATATATCCTGATGTTGATGCTTCTGCCTGAATACTGACAGTTGGCGGAATAGTCTGTAAGGGCTGGGTCGGAGCCGCTGTTTCCCCCGATACTGTTGATGGGCCCATCGGATATGGTTCTAGGCACCCGGAAGCAAGAAGACTCACTGTCAAAACAAGGAGGAGCCCCAGCATTCCGGCCGGGACATACGGAAGATCCCCTCTTCGGCACCTGATACTGTGGTTCATATACTAGGCTATACATGAAAGAACCATAAGTATCCTTTGGATTGTGGATTGACTTCCATAAGGAAAAATTGAGTAATTAAATCATTTGTGATATCCAGTTTATTGGGCAATATTTCTTGAAATTCTCGAAATTTTATTGTGTTTAGCAAATTCCCCCCGGGTCCCAATACTCCTTGCAGTTTACCTGCACTAAGCCATTATTATAAAGGATGAGGTCACCTGATCGATCCCGTACATCTTCTTCATATGTCACCGTAACGATAGCTAGGATTATTATGTCTGATTTGTCTGAGTTTGAGGATACCTTGCGGCATATCAGCAACCGCGGGGGAGAAGAAACTGCTTCCGAATGGATGCAGAGCATTGAGACCGAGTATGGGCGGGCTCCGCTCATCTTTAAAAGGATGGCCGAACGCCCTGAGGTTCTCATCTCCCACCTCTTGTACAAAGGGACGGTCACCAAGACCAGTTCAATGGAACCAAAATATGTGGAGCTGATAAGTATGGCTGTTGGTGCTGCACTCAAGTGCCAGCACTGCACGAGCTATCACATGCAAGCTGCCGTAAAGAAAGGGGCTTCACGCGAGGAGATCCTTGAGGTAATCCTCATAGCAGGGCTAATCTCCAATTCATCAGTCCTGGCCAACGCCTACCGGATCTTTGACGAGAAGATGGCCAAATGCATCCCCTGTGAACATGATCGTGTGGATATAGTGGCTCAGGAATAACGGAAAGATCTTTTTCTCTTCCCGGTCCCCCTCCCATCCGTTCCTCCGCTTAGCTTCGAGGAAGGGATGAGACAGGCCCATGCACTCCCGATAAGATCTTCTCTCCCTGCCGCTAAAAGTCCCTCCTCAACAAGCTTTCGGTTCTTCTCATCACGGTAATGGAGTATCGCCCGCTGGATCTTCTTCTCCCGATCCCTTGGTACATGGATCGGTTCTCTGCTAACCGGATCAAGCCCGGTGTAATACATAGTTGTCGACGCGGTCATGGGAGTCGGTGTAAAGTCCTGCACCTGCTCAGTATAGAGCCCGGTATCCCGGATGTATTCGGCAAGATCCACCATATCCCTGATACGACACCCTGGGTGACCGGACATGAAATATGGGAGAATATGTTGACGCTTTTTCTTGCCGGTCTGCAGCGTTTCAAATTGTTTTCTGAAGGATTCAAATATCTCACCGGGCGGTTTTCCCATCAGCTTCGTGACCTCATGACTGATATGCTCGGGTGCCACCTTGAGGTGTCCGGAAACATGGTATGTACAGATTTCTTCGAGGAATGCTCCGCTGTCTGTGCTGATGAGATCATACCGAAGCCCTGAACCGATCACTACTTTTCTGACATCAGGAATCTCCCGGATTGCCCGGAGGAGCCGTAGATAAGGTTCCGGGGTGCAGACCAGATTTGGGCAGTCTGACCTGCAGGGGCGGTCAGGACATGTTCCCATGTTATTCCACCGTTTGCAATACATCCCATACATATTCGCGGTCGGACCGCCGATATCCTGAACCACCCCCTTCCATCCAGGCATTCGGACCATCCGTTCAACTTCACGGACAACCGATGAAATACTCCTGCTCTGGATGATGCACCCCTGATGGTAAGCGAGGGCACAGAATGCACAATCCCCGAAGCAGCCGCGGTGGCTGACCACAGAGAACCGGACCGGTTCAAGCGCAGGGACCGGTTCGTGGTATGAGGGGTGCTCTTTCCTGGTATAGGGCAGCTCATAAATCTGGTCGAGCTCACCTGTACAGAGAGGGAATGCTGGCGGGTTCTGGACAATAATGCTCTTGGGGTGAATTTGCATGACCGGCATCCCCCTGAAAGGGTCTTGTTCGGCATCAAGCAAGGCAAAGGCACAGGCATATGCCTCCTTGCTGCGGACCACTTCGGTAAACGATGGGAGAACTACCATATTCTCCCGTTCTGGCCGGCTATGAATCGGGTTCTTTATTACAGTTCCACGGACATCTGTAATCGTTTCGATCCCTTCTCCGGTGGAAATGCGATATGCAATCTCAGTAAGGGGGCGCTCCCCCATCCCATAAACTAGCATGTCGGCAGGTGCATCAGCGAGGATGGACTGGCGAACCTTATCAGACCAGTAATCATAGTGAGCGAAGCGTCGGAGACTTGCTTCGATTCCCCCGATGATGATCGGGATTCCAGGAAAAAGGGAATGGAGGCGATCAGTATAAACAAGGGTTGCCCGGTCAGGTCTTCTTCTAATTCCACCGGGGGAATAGACATCAGATGATCTCGATCTCTTCTGTGGGGTATAGTGATTGACCATGGAATCGACGTTGCCGGCCGAGACCGCAAAGAAGAGCCGCGGTGCACCGAGCCGGCACAAATCATCCGGCGTTGTCCAGTCCGGTTGGGAAATAACGCCGACCGAATACCCTTCTTCCCAAAGCACCCGTCCTAGCAGTGCAGCAGCAAATGAGGGATGGTCTACAAAAGCATCGCCGGAGACGATGATTATATCAAAGGTGCTTATCCGGAGATTGTGACCCTCTTCCACGGATAATGGTAAAAATTCAGGCTGAAGGAGCTTCATTAGTCAGGCTGTTCCCCTTCCTACGACCCTGGATCCGGCAGTTCGAGTCCGGTCCTGGAATCGGTGTGGCGGGATATGCGGACCCCAGTCACTTCCATCACCACCGCTTCAACGACGATATAAGTCATCGCTATTTCCCGCAGGCAACCGGTGAGGGCTTCCTTGCCTCGCCCTACCGACGCATGGTAATGAAGATGCGGCCGTTCTTTTCCTGGGGTGATGGTGGCAATACCTACCACTTCCCATCCACCATCGAAGGATTCAAATGACGGCTCCGGAGGGAGTACTGCTTCCCGAGGTCCAGTAACAATCCTGCCTTCTTTCAACGCACCCACAAATTGGATGATTCCCGTACGTATGTCCTTCTCAAAGACAAAACGTTCCAGGGTCTCAAGGAGATCTTCACCGTGGTCTACCCTCACGAAGAAGACCCTGCCGAATGTTCCTTCTGTATAGCGCATCCTTACAATCTCTTCCTACCCTAACTGAGTATACTTCCTTGGGATAAACCGATTCATACCGATACTGTCAGTAAATATGCGGGGGTAGCTGCTATCTCCCTCCGACACCACCGCCACCAAAACCGCCGCCTCCACCAAATCCACCACCGCCGAAACCGCCAGCTCCTCGTCCTCCTTGGGAGGGGGGGGAGAAGAAGAGCACCGGGATGAAGGCTGCCCGGATGCCGGTTCCGGTAACTGGCACAATTGTTTCCGGGAGGGTGATATTAAATTCCTTTAGGGCCCTTTCGACCTTATCCCCAACACCCAAAGCCGTCCCGTAGATGAGCCACTCCCCCCACATTGAAAGGTCAGCCGGCGAATACTTTCGCATCATGGCAAGATCAGAGAGGAAGTGTGCAAATGCATCCCATTCGAGTTTCTCACGATATCGGTCTTCTTTCCAATGACCGAAGAGTGTCGAGGGAAAAGCCAAGGCTACACCACCTTGAACGATTACCGATCCAAACAGAATTACAGCGGGAACCAGCAAGGGGAAGAGCGTTGGAAGGGTGATGATCATGATAAATGCGAGAGCACAGAACGCAATACCAACAAAGAGAACGGGGAAAAGGTGTTCACGGCCGTCAACAATATACTTCGCAATCAGAGATGGGTCTGGTTTTTTGGTCACTATGGCCAGGTCCTGCTGATATGCGAGGATCTTCTGTTCTGATGACCGGTCAGTTTTTGCCTTTGTTGCCAGGAGTTCCAGGTCTGCAGAATTCACCTCCTTATCAACGGCAATCTCAGAGAGGAAGGAGAGTACCCGCTGTTCGTAGGAATCATCGGAGTTGACGGAATTTAGCTTAATCCTAATATTGGCACCTGCTGCCTCTTCTGTTATGGTGATGATCTTTCTCCGGTGAAGATCCAGCAGGGTGGCATAATACCCGTCCTGATCAAAGACCGTAGCATCGCCTTTGAAAAGAAGGTTAACTGCCCAGGGCTTCATACCGGGGTCAGGGATTGTAGACAGATATTCAGGGACAACAAATTCTTTTTCTCTCCCATATTTGAGATAGGTCACCAGGAGAAGGACTGGGGTGAGGAATGCCGCCATAAACCCCAGATATCGTAAAAGATTCGCTCCATAGAAGGGAATACTATTATACCAGGGGTTTGCTGCCTCAGTCTTACCTTTTATATCTTCAGTATAAACCGGGAACCCGTTGATGGAAGAAAGGGCTCCCTTAGAGATGAGCATCTCGATCCCGAGCGCTTCGTTATTAGCTGCACTTCCGGAGATGCTATACTGCTCTCCTGATTGGGAGACCCGGAGCGAAGGCGGATGCGGATATATCTTTTCGACAATTCCGGTCGGCATTGTTATAATTAGCCCCCGGTACGGGACATGCCGATCGACCAATCGAAGGTTGAGATGGGCATCGGTCTGATCATACTCGAGAGGCGGATGGAGTGTGTAGCGGTAGGTGACTTCATAGCGTCCTATCGGAAAATAGGAGGGGTTGTAGATTCCTACCTCGCTATTCTCAGCCATCTGCTGGACGAAGGAGGTGTCTGCAGGATTGCTGCTTCCAAAGAGACTCACGTTACCGTCGAATTCTTTGATATATCCGATTGTCCCTGGGGGCATCTCCATCTCCCCAAATTCGATATACGGCCTCCCAAGCGGCTCTTTTGACAAGGGATCTTGCCAATATCGGAAGAGCATTCTGTAGCTGCCCCCAGTTTTCACTTCATAGACATACTGTTCGGTGAAATTACCGTTCTCCCCGAGTTCTGCCTTATAGTCTGCAATGACCAAGTCTCCCTCAAAAAATCCGGGGATAGCGATGGCCAAGATGCAGGCGCCGATACCGATGCCAAATGCCACGGCAATCAGGATCGCGATCTGTTTCTTTTCGTCCACGGATGAATCCTTCTAGAACTCTATTTTTGGTGGGGTGCTGATGGCTTCCTCAAACTCCAAGTAGGGGAGCTTTACAAGTCCGAGCAATCTGGCTACAATATTAGAGGGAATAACATCACGGAGGGTGTTGTATTGCTGAGAGATATTGTTGTAAGTATACCGCTGCCGGGCAATCTCTTCCTCGACACCCCTCACAGAATCCATCAAATTTGTTACCGTGGTATTGGTTTTAAGATCGGGATAGTTCTCTGCAACGGCAAAGAGCCGCCCCAGGATGGATCGTGACTCCCGCTCGATCTCATTCAGGTCACCAGCACCAGCGGATCCTACACTTGCCCGCATGGCCGTCACCTTTTCAAACGTCTCGCGCTCGAACTTGGCATAACTTTTTACCGCTCCGAGCAGCTGCTCAATCATATCTAGACGTTTCTTCATCGCTACCCGAATCTGACCAAGTATTGCTTCTGATGAATTTTTTAGGCTGAAGAACCGGTTATAAATTCCGATAGTATAGAGGATAAATCCGACAATGATAAGGAGGAGGATGCCTCCGATGATCCAGGGAATGATACTTCCAAGCGCCATAGGAATCCTACTAGAACGTTATCATTCCCAGCAAAAAGGATTGTGTGGAGAAGAGAATCTAGGCCTTATTCCGGGATCATTATTCCTGCCACGCGGAGCTTTCTTCCCTCGAGGTAATGAAGGATTATGCGGTCTCGGGGAAAAAAGACCAACTCTTTTTCGGTCCGAAGGGTGATCAGCGGCCGTTTCCAATCACCGGAGTTATCAACAAATGCCACCCGGGCCGGGAGGAACTGCATCCAGTGGCCCACATGGATGATCATACCCTCCTTCAGCGATGATGGCCAATACTGGACTAAAGTTGCCCTGCCACTCAGGGTTGTGGAGGATGTGAGTATGGGATTAGTGGAGAGAACGAAACCGCGGTCAAGATCCTCTACCTCAACCCCTTTCAAAGCGAGCCCCACCCGGTCACCAGAAACCGCGGATTCAGCGTTATCATCATGTTTCTGGATGGATCGTACCTGTGCGGTTACCGTTGTAGGGTAGATTCGGAGTATATCATGACGGGAGATGCCTCCCCCAACCACTCCTCCGAGCGCAACAACCCCGATACCCTTGACGGTGAAGAAATGGTCGATTGGAACTGCACCCTTGCTGGTCGCTCCTGTGGGCTCTTCAAAACGTGCCGAATCCTCCATAAGTTCCTCAAGGATTTTGCCCCGTTCATCCGGTATCTGCTGATACTCCTCCACCACCGTGCCTTTGATAAAGGGGGCGACTTCCTCCGAGGTGATATAATTCCGAAGAACAAGCATACCCTTGGTGATACCGGCACAGTCAAGCATCAGCACACATTCGCCAAAAGAAGCCGTTATTTCGTCCACGACGAGTATTGCACGGTGGGCCATTGAGACGGCAAAAAAAAGGGATGAAAGTCTCTCCGGATATCCGACGGGTTCGATAAAGGTGAGTGTATATTCACCCCTCTTCAGGTTGTAAAATGTGATATCTGAGCTAGTACCTTTTTTCCCAAGGCCCTCGGCATACCCTTCATGGCCGATCACCGCGACCGTAAGATTGGACATGTCCCAAGTATTAAGATCCCTTTGAATATCAGCATTTATGTAATATCGCGTGTCCGGCAAGGGGATTTTATAGCATTGAGCAGTTCCTTCATTGAACGGACTAACACTGCAGACTGTTCGAGCATCAGGTTGACGTACTCATGGCGACCCGCCATCCGGAAATCGGTCCTGATGGCGATGACTGGAATTTTGTGGGCATAGGCATACCCCATCTCCCAAGCTGTTCCGGAATCCGCATCTGGACCATCGATAACAGCGACGACCATATCAGCAGTGCCCAGCTTTTGGATGTTCCGGGAAAAAATTTCCTGATGGGCGACCCGGTCGCGTTGATGCGAATCGTCACCCATTTCCTGGGGCAGATACACTTCAAAGAAATGCGAGGAGAGGAGTGCCGCGAGTCTGTTATTATAGTCTTTCTCTGCCTGGGAAAAGAGCGGGGCGGCGAGGTACACTCGATATTTTGAAAAATCAGCTACATCTAGCATGAGAATGTCGGGGAAGTGGGATAGAAAAACCCCCGGGCCTGACCTACGGGAATGGTCTGATCCGGTAGGCCCATAGAAGTGCGTGTCGATCCCACAGGTCGGTGAGGAATTGACCCCAATAATACAGAGTGGCGGCCCGTGTTTTTTAATAAGCGCCCTCACTTCAGACGTAAGGCTTTCCAGCAGATCCGCGAACTGGGGTGTATTCAACCGGTCGAGAAACATCCCAGGCTCACGATCGGTTCCCAAATAAAGGGTCTCCGGGCACGAAAGAGGTACAATCTCAATGCCGAACCGGCGGCATCGTTCGATGGCTCGAATGTACCATTCCCTGTCCTGCTGGCCGGTAATCCCTTGGGCTCTGAGGTCGGGATTGAGGATACAGGGCGATACAAGCACGTACATTGATAGAGGTTGGAGGTGGAGAGATGATAGATGATACCCCTCTATGCGTTCCGAGATAACAGTTGTGATCCTCGGAAATGCACGGTAAAACGATTGGAACGATCCAATCTGGTGAGGGTGCTCTCAAAACTGTCTCGAATACCGAGAAATACACTTCTGCTCGATCCGACAGCCGAGCAAGCACTCTCCCCTGCCGACCGGCCCGTCCGCTCCATAACAGTACTTGACTGTTCGTGGGAAGTGCTCGACACAAGCGCGGTCAGCACGTTCCGAAAACATCGTGCCCTCCCCTTCCTAGTAGCCGCAAATCCGGTTAACTTCGGGAGACCTTGGCGGCTGACGTCTGTCGAGGCTTTTGCTGCAGCCCTGATCATCCTTGGAGAGCCAGACCAAGCCTCCATGATTCTTGCCACGCAGGGATGGGGAACCCGGTTTATTGAACTGAATGAAGAACCTCTCCGCCTTTATGCCCAGGCTTCTGACAGCCGGGAAGTAATCGGAATTCAGGAACAATACCTTTAATATTCACGATAAGATCTGCTGTAAGATACCCCCGTTCATCGCCAACCAAGAGCCTAGTTGATTTACTTCGACTAGGACAACATGGCTTCCCGTAAGCGGGTGAGGATAATGCGGAATGTCCGTCTTCTGAAGTCCTGCTAATCATCAACTGGGAAAAAGGTTAAGCGAGGATCTGCCAAGCAACATCTTGCGGTCTCCTTTAACAAGTTCAATAAAACACTCATTGACCAAGAAAATTGTTCCAGATTTGTCGGTAAGGCGGATTGTGCCCCTTGTGAGACGAGAACAGATTCGATTTTCTGTTTCATCCGGGCAGGTTCTTCGATTTTTTAGTATATATCTGGAATAGCCGACCTTGGGGACGTTTCCCCGGCATCCACCTTTCGGAGCGACTCCCGTGCCCGTTTCCATGCCGAGATATCCCTTATAGACTCGATTGCACCGATGATATTGCCCTCATTATCAACCAGCGAAGAGGCTTTCCCCCACAGATATGCGCCGTTTCCATCGTTCATGGATGGTATGAATGCCTCTACAAAGATACTGTCTCCGTATCGCTTGACATTAGGATACTTCCGTGCCAGTTCATGGGGAGGAATGTCAAGGATATTAACAAGGATTGGCCGTTCCTTTTGGAAGAATGAGAAAACTTCCTCAAGATCTTCCTTACCAATAACCTCCTCCCTCTTTACCCCGGTCATCAGCTCAAGGGCTCGGTTCCACGCAATAACCTGATGATCGCGGTTAATGATGAATGTCGGATCAGGCATGAACTCGATTGTTTCAGAAAGATTCTGCTTGGCACTCTTCAGGGCTGTCTCAATACTTTTAAGCTCGGTAATATTTACAAATGATGCGAGGGTAGACATGAGATTGCCTCGATCGTCAACCGCTCTGTGGAACGAAGCCACGAAATATTGCTGGCGACCGTCGCGGCTGGTGATGCGCAGTTCTCCATTCCACTTCCCCTCGTCCTTCAATCTTGCTTCTATCTCTTCATACGGAGGGGCAAGAGAGACGAATTGCATGAAGAGATCCCGGGGCTGCTTTCCTTTAATTTCTCCTTCGGTCAGCTCAAATTCGGTTAAAAATGAATCGTTCGCGTAAATCAGGTTAGATTCCCGATTGAATATGGCGATGGGACTGATCAATGAGGCCATAGCGGTATCCTTGAGCTGCAACTCTTCCTTGTGGCTCTTTAACTCGGTAATATCAAGAACTGAGGTCATCTGACAGATGGGGATACCTGATGAATCCCGCACCATGCTTGCTGTTATGATGGCATGAAACTGGCTTCCATCCCTCTTCCAGCCTACAGCTTCGCCTGACCATCCTCCTTGATCTCGTACTGCATCCAAGATTATCGGAATTTTTGTATCATGTTCATGGGCAAAGATGTGGATTGGCTTTCCTAGGACTTCGTTTTCATCATCATATCCAAACATCTGTAAAAAAGATGCGTTCACATAGGTGATATTTCCTGATAGATCCGCAATCCCAATACCATTAAGGGACGAGGCTAGGGCAAAATTCTTCACCAAGAGTGCCTGTTCTGCCTCTTTTTTCTCGGTGATATCTTCAAAGATAAAGGTGGTACCTTTGGTTCCATTATCAAAGACACTCGGGACTACTTTGACATGAAGGTATTTTGTCCCATTTCCCTGTATCATGGATATTTCCCTGGATATTTCACCGGACTCAATTGCATCGCGAGCTAGGTCTTCGATATGGAAATCATCCGCCGTATTAATCGGGCTGGTAGAAATCGGATTTCCAATGAGATCTTCCTTTTTGGCGGGGAAATAGGAGAAGAAGTTCTCGTTTGCCTCCACAACATTCATGTCTTCGTCGAGGACCAGGATAAGTTCATTTGCAAACCTGAGCATTGATGAGATAGGCACGCGGTGGGAGAGGTAGTAAACCTTGGCGTTTCCGTACATCTTCATCTCCACTTGACCGGTGATGAGAAGAATTTCGAGGTATTTTGCCACCGAATTTCGATTGATTTTAAGATTATATGATATATCAGAGATCGTAAGACCCTTAGGCCGTACTTTGAGTAATCTCTTGATACGGGTTATCTTCTCCTGATCCAAGATCATGGCAATCGATCATCATCCTCCCACTCAATTAAATATTTGCTAGGCGGAGACGATGTTCCGGTTATTAGGGTAGCGTCAGGTTGCAGAGCAGTAATCTTCCAATGGGTGCATAAGAACCCCCGCCATTGAAAACACTGGATGGGACTTGCCATCGTTGAACGTACACCGGCATGGTTGTAAGATTTAGATCGAGTTTCCGATAGATAGTTACACAACATTTTTAATTACCCTCGGCGAGGTATATGCATGGGTTCTGGAGGAGGCAGCGCAGAGATTCTCCTCGTTGAAGACAATCCGAATGATGTGGAACTCATTCTTCATGTCTTTCAGTGGTCCAACCTTGGCGACAGGGTCCATGTGGCCTGGGACGGGGAGGAAGCTTTAGATTACCTCTTCGGAAAGGGCTCGTATGATAAGAAGCCTGCTGGAAGGCCCAAAGTTATACTCCTTGACCTGAAGCTTCCCAAAATCGATGGCCTTGAGGTCCTCCGGAAAATCAAAGGGGAGATCGCGACTCGTTCGATACCGGTCGTTGTCTTCACATCCTCCCGTGAAGAGCGTGACATTGTGGAGAGTTACAATCTGGGAGTCAACAGTTATATTGTAAAACCCGTTCAGTTTGACCAGTTTGCTAATGCCATTCGTGACCTGGGGCACTACTGGCAGGGGATTAATCTGCCCCCGATTGATAATGGCAAAAAAAATACAAATTCCTGATAAATGATATCGTCATAGGGAAATCTGGCCCGATATACTTCTCGCCCCCATTAACGCTGGCCGAAAAGTCTGGTGATAAATAAACACTTGTTTATTTGGGATTTAATGGACTTATCCATTGGAGAGGTACTCCTCCCTAAGGATGCCATGGATTGCAACATCTTCAAAATTTCCGTTTTTCTTAATATGCTGCCGGAGCACGCCTTCATACCGCATGCCGCATTTATCCATCACCCGCCCGGAAGCTTTGTTGCGTGTAAGATAGAAAGCATAGACCCGACGAAGATTAAGCACCCGGAAACTGTAATCCAGCACCGCACAGACCGCTTCCGTTGCATATCCCCGGTTCCAGAACGGTCTTCCAATCCAGTAACCAATTTTTCCACGGGAATGCTCCTGGTCGAGACTCATGAGACCAACTGCCCCGATAATTTCACCGCTAGTTCGGTTGGCGATGATAAAGACCAGCTCTGATCTCTGGTCTCTTTTCTGATCGACTTCGCTGATCCAATCCCGGGCCATTCTTTCATTATAGGGATACGGTATCTCCAGGGTATTCGCTGAGATTTCAGGATCTCCGGCAAGGCGGGTAATTTCATGAGCATCCTCCTGTCGTGGCAATCGCAGGTGGAGCCTCCTGGTAAGGAGTTCGGGCTCAGGGTCATCCATCTAAGTCTCTCCTATCCACCCTATCTCCCCTCTCGTAAAACCTTTTTCCTATCAGAAAATGGAGATCTTTGCAGGGGCATGAGGCACTGTGCCCCCGTCTTTATCTGTCCCTTATTACCAGAATGGTAGTGAAAATCAGGGCGGGTCAAATCCATCACTCCCAGGTCGTGCATAAAACCCAACCTTTAATTGTTCCTCCTCCGAAAACCTCCCATATGATCAAAGTTGCCATCAATGGATACGGAACAATTGGTAAGCGCGTTGCTGATGCAGTCGCCGCACAGCCGGACATGAAGGTGATTGGGGTTTCAAAGACTAAGCCTAGCCACGAGGCGTTTATTGCAAAATCACGTGGATATCCGCTCTATATCGCTGACATATCCAAGAAAGCTGCCTTTGAAAAGGCGAATCTGCCCGTCACCGGAAGCGTGGAGGATATGCTGAAGGCTGCCGATATCGTCGTGGACGCGACCCCCGGCGGGGTGGGGGAGAAGAACAAGCCAATCTATGAGAAACTTGGGATAAAGGCTATCTGGCAGGGCGGAGAAGAGCACGAGGTGGCCGGGTTTTCGTTCAACTCGGACTGCAACTACAAGGATGCCATCGGGAAACAGTTCGCCCGGGTGGTCTCCTGTAATACGACTGGACTCTGCAGGATTATCAATGCCATGGATAAAGCGTATGGCGTCGAGAAAGTCAGGGCTGTGATGGTCCGGAGAGGCGGGGATCCGGCAGACATCAAGAGGGGGCCGATTGATGCCATTGTCTTGAATCCTGTCAATATCCCAAGCCACCATGGGCCTGATGTCCAGAGTGTGCTTCCTCATATCAACATTGTGACACTCGCTATGATCGTGCCTGTTACCATGATGCATATGCATGCAGTCCAGATGGACCTAAAGAGGGATGCAAGTCGGGAGAAGGTCATCGGGATCATCGAGAAACACCCGCGGATGGGTCTGGTCCGAAAGGCGACAGATATCACCAGCACCTCAGAACTAAAGGAGTATGCTATGGATATGGGCCGTTCCCGTTCTGATCTTTGGGAAAACGGCATCTTTGAAGAATCCATATCCTGTATTGGGAAGGAAATGTACCTCTTCCAGGCCATCCACCAGGAAGCTGATGTTGTGGTAGAAAATATCGACTGCATCAGAGCGATGATGGGAACAGAGAAGGATCCAGCTAAGTCAGTTGCTATTACGAATAAAGCGCTGAATTTTGTGGCAATATGAAAGAAGTAATTGAAA
>Ga0153916_10002316_pt1 | contig 13992 bp, 14 predicted proteins | sample Opewatmetagenome_FD_109642 | JGI IMG/M metagenome (GOLD analysis project Ga0153916, IMG submission 109642) | Freshwater wetland microbial communities from Ohio, USA - Open water 3 Core 3 Depth 4 metaG | ecosystem: Environmental > Aquatic > Freshwater > Wetlands | place: USA: Ohio, Lake Erie...
AGGGAGTACCGGACCGGTTCCAGGGCCGGGATGGGCTCCCGATAGGAAGGATGGGGAAGCCGGGTGTAGGGGAGTTCGTACACCAGGTCCATCTCTTCCGGGGAGAAGGGCATGGCGGGCCGGGTCTGGACGATCACGCTCTTCGGGTGCGGCTGGGCCACGCACCTTCCGTGGACCGGGTCCTGCTCCCCTGCATGGAGCCGGAAGGCCTCCGCGTATCTCACCCGCTCCCGCAGGATCTCCCCGTACGAAGGGAGGAGCACGCACCTGTCCCTGGGGTGCTCCCGCCACTCCGGGAGCGTGTACTTCGCCGCGGTCCCCGGTATCTCCCGGAGCCGTTCCACGGCCTTTCCCCGGTCCAGCCCCTCTGCGATGGCCAGCACTTGGCGCTCACCCATCCCGTACACCAGGAGGTCGGCAGGGGCGTCGGCCAGCACCGACTGCCGGAGGGAATCGGACCAGTAGTCGTAGTGGGCGAACCGGCGCAGCGAGGCCTCGATCCCGCCCAGCACCAGGGGGATCTCCGGGAAGAGTGCATGGAGCCGATCGGCATAGACGAGCACCGCCCTGTCCGGCCTGCGGTTCGAGGCCCCGCCCGGCGAATATGCATCGGTGCTGCGCCTCTTTCTGGCAGCCGTGTAATGGTTCACGAGACTGTCCACGTTCCCCGAGGAGATACCGAAGAAGAGCCGGGGCTTCCCGAGCCGGGTGAAGTCATCCCCCGAAGTCCAGCCGGGCTGGGCGATGATCCCCACCGTCCACCCGGCCGCCTCCAGCACGCGCCCGATCACCGCCGTGCCGAAGGAGGGATGGTCCACGTAGGCGTCGCCGGTGACCAGGATCACATCGAACCCGTCAATGCCCCGGGCTGCCGCCTCTTCCCGAGACATGGAAAGGGGGCGGGGATCGCACGATGCGGGGTTGATGCGCAGGGTCTCTGACATCAGAGAAAGGGGGGAACCGGGGGCGTGCCCCGGTATTCAGATGAACCGCTCAAACCGTTCCTTCGTTGCCTTGCAGACAGGGCAGACCTCGGGAGGGTCCTTCCGGGCACAGAGGTACCCGCAGACCCGGCACCTCCAGACCGGGTAGGCCAGGCCCCCGATCGTGGTGGTCCGCACCTCGCGGATGACGGCCTGACGCTGATCCGGGGACGGGCGGCGTTCCGGTACCGGCCGGAGCTGCTGCTTTCCCGTGAGGATCGCTCCGGAGACGTAGAGGGCACAGTAGCAGGCGTCGTACTCGGTGAGATCCGGGTCACGGTAGTCGCAGGGGCAGATGATGTCGAGATCCTTCGACCTGCTCCTCGACGCGAGCCGGCAGGGGCAGGAGGCGTAGCCGTATCGTGCCGTATTCACGAGAAGGCCCCGCACCAGGTCCCGGGTGAATGCCCGGTCAGGGTTCAGGTGGTATCCCCCCTCTTCCGCCTCCCGGTGCAGCCGCTCGTGGAGGGCGCTCACCTCGTCTTCCGTCGGCATCCGCGGCGCGGTCATGCCAGCGCCTCCCGGATCTCGGCCTCCCGGAACCCGACAATGCACCGCCTTTCATCGATCACCAGCGTGGGGAACGACCCCTTCGGGTTGAACCTGAGCACCTGGTTCATCGTCTCCTCCATCTCTTTCTCTGGCAGCAGGTCCACAAAGACATAGCTGTGGTCCACTCCCAGGCTGGCCAGGAGCTCCTTCGTCTTCTTGCACCAGACGCAGGTGGAGAGGGCATAGAGCATCACCTTCCCCCGCGTCCTGCCGCTGACATGAACGATCTCCACAGTGATTCCGCTCCGGTACTGCATTGATCCTTCCCTCCTGATCAAGATTTTCCCTCACCATCCCTCGGAGCATCCCGCACGGAGAGAGGCCCGGCTGCGCCCTCCGGTCCATCCCGGGGGACCGGATGAGCAGGGGCTGTCCCCATTCCACCACGTTCTTATATCGCGGGAAAGAACACGGGTACGGGAGTTCCGGAACGGATGGGGAGATCAGGCAGGGGCCCGGTGAAGCGCGGCGTCAGCGAGTTTGTCGCCATCCTCGAAGGGTATGACTTCTTCCGGTGGTCCCGGGAACACCTGACGGCCACTACGAACCTGATGCTCGCACTCTCCGTCGCCACGCTCCTCCTCACGTGGTATTCCCTCCCCGGATGGGTCACGGCCGAAAGTGGCACCGGCAGGTACCTGGTGTACCTGTCGCTGCTCCTCTTCGGGCTCTCGGCCGCGCTCTTTGCCCTCTTCCGGGCGGTCCTGTACTTCATCGAGCACCTGATGGACCAGTCCGTGAACGCTGCAGAGGGGATCTCCGGTGCCCCGCCCAAGGCCATGAGGGGAAAGAGCAGGGACGAGGTGGTGGACTCGGTCTCCTTCCGGCTCCAGCGGTCCATCGGGCTCTGGTGGAGGGCACGGACCCTGGCCATCCATTCCGCGCCGGTGCTGATCCCTGCGGTAATCTTCTACCTGCTGGGGATTGCGTGCCTGGTGATCTTCTTCGTAGCCGTCCTGTGAAAAATCCCCTCACACCGGTGCGACCAGGTCCGGCCCGTCGTAGGCAGGGCTGTTCACCTTCGGGGAGACCCGGTACACCTCCAGCGTCCCGTCGGGAAAGGGGGCAAGGATCTCCGCGATGGCGGCCGGCTCCAGCGGCCGGGACTGCAGCCACCGCTCCTCATCCTCCTCCCGGAGGATGGCCGGCATCCGGTCATGGAGGGAGGAGAGGGTCCGGTTGGGGGCGGTGGTGATGATCGTGAAGCTCCTCGTCTCCCCTCCCGCCGGGTCTCTCCACACGTCGTAGATACCGGCGAAGGCAAAGAGGGCCCCGCCTTCCAGATGGACGAAATAGGGCACTCTGATGCTCCCCTCCTTCTTCCACTCGTAGAAGCCGGTGGACGGCACCAGGCAGCGGTGATGCTTCAGCGGGCCCCGGAAGGTGGGCCGTTCCGACAGCGTCTCGGCGCGGGCATTGATGGGCTTTCTTGCGGCCTGCAGGTCCTTCGTCCAGGAAGGGACCAGGCCCCACCGCATCATTTCCATACGGTTGCTTCCCTCACGGGTGACGACCGGTATCTCCTGTGACGGGGCGACGTTGTACCGGGGGAGGGGGAGCGGCACCCGCTCCGTCACGTGGAACCGTTCAAAGAGGTCAACCAGGGGGGCGATGGTGAACCTTCCGCACATAGTGAGGGGTGGGGCGAGGGCAGGATAAGGGTTGCGGGAGGCACTTTCACTCTCCGGCCTCCGCACCCTTATGGGTGTGGCCCTGCAGAGTGGGGGTACCCGGCCATCCTGCCCCGGGGGGAGGCCGGCCGGGAGGAGACATATTCCAATGGATGAAAGCAGGGAGAGTATCAGGATTGGCGTGAAGAAGACAGGCATGCGCTGGCAGCGGGCCCGCGAGACCCTGGACCGGGAGGACCGGCCCTATGCCGACCGGTTGACGCGAATGGCCGAGGCACATGCCGGCCGGGGGGCATCCGCCTTCGAGGATCCCCTGGAAGCAGCCGTCTACTCGGTCTTCCTCGAGATGCTGAAGGAGCTGGAGCGGAAGAAGGACCGGGGGGAGGGGATCCGGGCAGGATAGGATGCCGGCTCCAGACCCGACCCCATTTATGACGATGGTGAGGTACCATGAGAGAGGGATATCCCGTCAGGTTCGTGAGATATTTGCGTGGTGGGACGCTCTCGGGGGCTCCGCCCCCTGCCGCGTGGGCACCCCCCGTCGGTTTCCTGCCACAAGGAGATACCCGATGAAACCAGTGAAAAACCGAACAACAGCCCTATCCTCACGGGGGTGGGACCGGGAGGGGGCTTGCCCCCTCCTGTCACCCAACCAGGTATGCACGGATGGGGTAATAGAAATGCCGTGGTGAGAATCGACCGGTATGGGCTCTACTGAACTGTCCCCCCATCATCCCCCGCAGCACCATGGAAGGAGGAGGGCGAGGAGGACGACGGCGATGGCCCCTGCCGTGAGCCCCACCGCCATCTCCCGGTACCTCCGGCCGGTGATGGATTCCCCCAGGATGTAGAGGGCGGTGACCGTCATCACCAGTCGGGAGAGCTGGGGGATGAGGGCCAGCCCGTTCCAGCCGGTGGAGAGCATCGGGAGGGTGCCGAAGAAAAGCAGCGGGAGGACTGCCGCGTTCTGGAGCGTTTTTCGTTCCGCGAGGAGGACCGCCGCCGTGAACCACTGGATGGGGGCGGTGATGCCCTGCGCCAGCCATATGAGGGGAGGGAGGCCCTGCAGGACCAGGAGGACCACTGCAGAGAGGATCCCGAATGCGGTGTTCAGGATCGCGAGCACCGTCCGGTCGCGCCCCTTTCCCGAAAAGGCCATGCGGAGGCTGCCCCCTCCCCGGGTCTGCGTGCGTCCGGTCACCGGTTCACCCTGTTCCCGGGTGGATCCGGCATGGATCAGCATAATCCTTCTGCCCGGGGGCATCTCCTGCAGGGCTCCAAAGCATGATATACCATCACGGCGCACCCAGTCTCCGGAAGTGAAGGTGCAATGGCGCTCCCCCGGTTCCCCGCCATCCCTGTGCTGGCGATCCTCAGTCTGTTTTTCCTCGCCTTCCTCCTCGCCAGCGGCTGCATGGAGAGCGATGAGGTGCGGTCGCTGCGGGCCGTGGAGGTGAGGGAGTATCAGGGCGAGAATCTCGGCTCTGTCGGGGATTTCCGCGAGAACTCCATCCGGGGTCCCCAGGAGGTCAACATCACGGGCTACCGGCTGGTGATCGACGGTCTCGTGCAGGAACCGAAGAGCTACTCCTATGACCAGGTGCTCTCCGGGTTTCCTGCCTACCGGAAGGTGGTGACCCTCTTCTGCGTGGAGGGATGGGACGTCCGGATCCTCTGGGAGGGGGTTCTGATCCGGCACCTGATCGCATCGGCCGGTGCCGATCCCGCGGCAAATACCGTGATCTTCACGGCTGCGGATGGCTACACCTCCTCTCTCCCCCTGGACTACCTGGTGGAGAACGATATCCTCCTCGCGTACCGGTTGAACAACGTGACCCTGCCCGCGGAGCGGGGCTTCCCCTTCCAGGTGGTGGCAGAGGACCGGTGGGGATACAAGTGGGTGAAGTGGGTGACCCGCATCACGCTCTCCGATGACCCGGAGTACCGGGGCTACTCGGAAAGCCGGGGCTACGCCCAGGGCGGGGAGCTGAACCTCAGCTTCCGGGGACGGTGATCCTCCATGCGGCCACTGTACCGGAGGCTCGTCTCCTGGACGCTCCTTGCGCTGGCCCTCCTCCTGGTTCTCACCGGTCTCGGTATCACGGAGTTCCGCACGGTGGAGCCCCTCACCTTCGGGCTCCTGGGGAAGAATCTCTCGTTCCAGCTCCATTCCCTGCTCTGGATACCGTTCCTTCTGGTGCTCCTGCTGCACCTGGCACTGTCCTGCAGGGTCCGGCGCTGAAGCTCAGCTGCCGCGGTTGGACTGCCCCTTCTGGGAGTCGTCACCCCTGCATCGGCAGGGAGCATGGTGACGATCAGCGGGAAGGTCATCGATGACAAGGGGAATGCCCTCCTGTCATCAACTGAGTGCCGGTCGGCACGGAGGAGCAGGAAAAAAAAGATACTTGAGATCTGGTGCGTTCCGCGATCTGCCTAGACAACCTTCCGCAGCAGGTCGGGGTCCCTCACCTCCGGAGAGATGACGCAGTTTCTCATCCGGATGGCCTGTTCCAGCCGCTGGCCATAGTGCAGCGCGTTCATGAAATTCATGGAGAGGCGCTTGCTCTTCCAGCCACGTTCCAGCCAGGGGATGCGGCAGGACTCCCCGGGAGCCTCCCGGAACACCTGCACCCGCGTGTCCCCCACCTTGCCCTGCGTGACCCTGCCCTTGCGGTCACGGTAATCGTAGGGACTGTGGGCTTGAACGGTCTGGATGACGATCGATTGCGCCGGTAGAGCGCGGTGGCTCACCAGCTGAAAAGAGCTATGAGGCCCAGGATCTTCTTCTTCGCCAGATTCCATAATGGTTCTCTCACCTTTGGGAAGGTACCATTACTCCATTGGCACAGCCCGCACCCCGACCAATCCTCTTCTTTCCCGGATCCGGGGCACGTTCTGTTACCAATGGAATATCTCGCAGCACCGTTTAAAAAGATTACGGGTCCGGGGCGAAAATTGCGGGCAATTCAGGCCTGTTCACAGCGAGCGGGCGCGGTCCACGCGCACCTCACTCCGCCCCTTCGCCCGTACTAGAGAACCCTCTCACCACGTCACCGGTCACTGCATCCAGGAACACGCTCCGCCTGGTTCCCCCGGAGGCAAAGACCACCTCCCAGAGCGGGTAGGTGAAGGGGGTGATCCCGGTCACCTCCGCGGTGGGCTCCACGGCCTTCAGGGCATTCCGGACCTGTTCCTGGGTGATGACCGTCTCCCGGATCCTTCCCCTCACCGGCCCCAGGGGGAGGGGCGGCACGGCCCGCAGTGCAGCAAGGCGGGGGAGGTGGACCCGCAGGAGGGGCACATAGACGATGGCACGGCCGGCCTTCCCCGCATCGGTGGCGGCTTTCCGCCCCTGCAGCTCCCGGAGGGCTTCCCGGACGGCCGTGAGGTCGCGCTGCAGGAGAGCTCCCAGCTCGGCGGCGGTGGCACCGTCAGAAGGCAGGGCCTGCACCAGCCGGATGGCGTCGGTGGAGAGGCCAATCACTTCCGAGAAACCGGGCCGCACCCGGAACCCCTTCCGAAGGTCCAGGAGGTGGGCGCCCACGCCCTCCAGCTGGAAGGTGAGGACCCGGGGCGCCCGCCGCAGGATCCCACCCAGATACCTTGCAGCGACAGTCAGCACCGGCCAGTGAACGAGCGTGCAGGAGGCCATCCGCTCGTCGGTACGGCTGAGGAGCCCCGGGGCCTTCCGGAACTGGGAGGCCAGGATCAGGGCCCGGTCCTCGGTCACCGCGGGCGGGATCCCTCTCCGCTGCACCGCAGCGGGTGGAGTCCCGGTCCCCGGCACGGGGTGTCCGCGGGGTGTCCGCGGGGGTTCCTGTGCCGCAGCTGCCGCGGCCGGGGCGGCCGTCAGGACCGCCGCATCCCGGGGCTCGGGGCCATGGGGCTGGAGGGGCGGTGTCACCCCCTTGTGGACGGTCTCCCGGCGCCCGAAGCGCATCCGGGTCCGCTCCCGGAGGAAACGGCCCATCACAAAGAACTCCCCGGGCTCCAGGGAGGCCAGGCTCTCCACCTCCTCCCGGGAGGAGAAGAAGAGGTCCACGGCTTTTAAGTCGTTCTCGATGGAGAGCTTCCCCAGCATCTGGTTGTTGCACTGGGAGAGCACGTTCTTGTTGACGAGCGCCGGCCGCTGCGTGGCCACGAGGAGCCCCAGGCCGCGCTTGCGCCCCCGGCGGGAGATCTCCTCGATCTTCTTCAGGGAGTCCCTGGACTGGGGGATGAACTTGTCCGCCTCCTCCAGGATCAGCAGGTACGGGATCTTCAGCAGGGACTCGATCTCGTAGAGGGCTTCGGCAAGGAGGGTGACCTTCTCCCGCATCTCGGCCTCCGAGACATCGAAGATCACCGGCGTGCCGTTCACGACTGCCCGGGTGAAGAACTCCCGCACGTCCAGCTTCTGGATGTCCTGGTCGCACCGGTCGTCTCTCCCCACCCACTGGATGGGGTACCGGTCCTTGAGGGAGAAGTACTCCCCTTCGGTATCCACGATGCAGAATCCGATGCCGGCCGCGCAGAGCCGCTCGCAGAGCACCGCGATCGCCCAGCTCTTCCCGGCCCCGGACTGGGCGATCAAACAGGTCCTGCCTGTGACCAGCTCCTGGGCGTCGATCGCGACATCATGGCCGCCCGCGGAACCGATGGCGAGCTGCATGAAGCTAAGAGAGGGGCACTATCAGATAAAGGTGCATCCCGGATCGGGCGGATGATGGGAGGGATGTGCCGTGAAAAAACACGGGATCTGCGGTGTGGGATGAGGATAGCCCCCACTGACTTACCGGATGCCTCAGACACAGGTGGCCGGAAATATCAGAGAGGAGCGGTAGCATCCTGCCGATCGAACATCGCCCTGAGCCAGAGCTCGGTGCAGGCGATCCGCCAGAATTCCTGCGAGTAGGGGGCCCTGCCTTCCAGGTACCTGCGGTACTCTGCTCTCACGGCCTCCGCGTCCCAGTAGGGCCGGGACGAGAAGGACGCCGACGAGAATATCTCCAGGACCCGCGGTGCCAGCGCCTCCTTCATCCAGACTTCCTCGGGGGTGACAAAGCCCATCTTGTCCATCCGGCACCGGATCTCGTCCGGGACGATCCCCCGGATCGCCTCCCTGAGGATCCTTTTCGTGACCCCGCCCTGGATCCGCCGGTGCAGGGGCTGTGCGGCCAGGAACCCGGCCACCTGGTGGTCCAGGTACGGGACCCGGGACTCGATGGAGAATGCCATGGCGTTGCGATCCTCCCAGTGGAGGAGGGCGGGGAGGTTGGTGGAGAAGATCTCCCGGTACAGGACCTGGGGGAGGGAACCCCGGTACCGGAGGATCTCTTCCGGAGTCCCCAGGATCAACGACCTCCGGCGCCGCCGCACCAGGAGCTGGGCAATGCCGTCCCGTACAAAGCCGCGGTGGTACCGCAGGATCCCGGCCGCTTCAAGGAGCGCGGCGAGGAGGTGCCCGGCAGCGAGGAGCCCCCTTACGTGGCTCCACTGGTACCCGATATAGCCGGCCAGCTGCTCGTCGGCACCCTGCCCGTCCAGCACCACCTTCACCTGCCGGGCGGCGAGCCGCATCACGCAGTACTGGGCATAGATGGAGAGGGAGGCAAAGGGCTCGTCCTGCACCTCCAGGAGCCGGGGGAGGTCCTGCCAGAAACCCTCCGGGTCCGGCACAACCCGGTGGGCGTCCACACCGGTCCGGGCCGCCACCAGGTCCACATAGGCGGACTCATCGAAGCGACGGTCGGCAAACCCGGCAGAGAAGGTCTTCTGCCGCTCCCCCACCGATGCCGGGTGCTCCTCCCGGACCAGGCCGTTGATGAGCACCGTGAGGGTGGAGGAGTCGATCCCGCCCGACAGGCAGGTGCCCAGCGGCACATCGCTGCGCAGGTGGATCCGGACCGCGCCGCGGAGCACCTCCAGGAACTCCCGGGCTGCCACCCGGTCCTCATCCCTGCCACCCCCATTCCTCTCCTCCCTGATGGCGAGATCCCAGTACCGGACCGGTCCCTCCATCCCCCCCTTCTTCACCACCAGGTAGTGGGCCGGGGGGATCTGGAGGATGCCGTCCACCATGGTCCTCTCCGAGTGGTCCGAAACGCCCCAGGCAAGGAAGGTGAGGAGCGTGCGGTCATCAGGGCGCTGGCCCACGCCGGGATGTGCCCGCAGGGCCTTGATCTCGGAGGCAAAGAGAAAGGAGCCGCCAGGGAGGGCGTAATAGAACGGCTTGATACCGAACCGGTCCCGGGCGCAGAAGAGCTGTTCAGCGCGGGAATCACAGAGGGCAAAGGCCCACATGCCCCGGAGCCGGGAGAGGCAGCCGGCCCCCCACTCCCGGTACGCATGCAGGATCACCTCGGTGTCGCTGGCGGTCCGGAACCGGTGGCCCAGGCGCGTGAGTTCCTCCCGGAGTTCCAGATAGTTGTAGATCTCGCCGTTGTAGACGATCCGGAGGGTGCCATCGTCGGTGGCCATGGGTTGCGCCGCAGCCTCCGAGAGATCAATGATCGCGAGCCTCCGGTGGGCGAGCCCGAGGGGACCCTTGACGTGGAACCCCTCGCCGTCCGGTCCCCGGTGCCGGATCCGGGCTGCCATGGCCCGGAGCAGCGCCGTATCCGCTTCACTGCCGTCGAGCACCAGCTGGCCTGCGATCCCGCACATCGGTACTGAGGTGCACGCCAATGGTGATAAAGGCGGGTGAAAAGGAGGGAGACTGACCCGATCGCGAATCCTGCCACAGCCCAAGGCCCGGATGAACAGGGATGTGCCACCGCGTTCCCGCCCGGGTCCTCCCCGGGCCAGAGAAGAAAGATCAGGGAGGAACCCTCCTGGGGCCATATCCTCGCGGGGGGTGGCGGACTACCTGCATCTCGCATCCGAGATCCCGCGTGCAGGACCCCCCGGCTCCCACCGTACCCTTTTTGCTCCGGCGCCTTGAGAGAGAATGTGGGACAGCCCGGTGGATGATTCCCATGCATCCTTCCTCGTGGCCGGATGCCCTGCCCGGCATCCTTGACCGCATCTCGGCCGAAGGCGCAGCTGTCGATCGCCCTCGCGTCCGCACCCCGGTCACCGCGTATCTCGTCCCGGCTGACGATCGCTCCGCAATCCAGTTCAGCGTGCCGGTGGTGGTGGGGCGGAGGATCCTGGAGGAGTTCCCCCTCGATCCGGCGGGTGCGGACGGGGCGGTGGCTGCCCTCATCGAGCACCTGAAGCAGCGCGTGCCGCAGGTCCCTGACATGGGCCCGCTGGCCGGGGCAGGCACCCGGTTCCCCGGGCGGTACAGGGACGGCGTGGAGCCGTATACCGTGATCCGGTCCCCTTCCGCGATGGCCGAACCGCTCTGGAAGGCGGATCACCGGAACTTTGCCGGCCCGGAAGGGCTTTACCTGACGCTCCGGGGTGCCCTCCCGTACCCCAGTCCCCCCCACCAGGAGGGGATCCGGCAGGTGACAGAATGGCTGGAAGCGCTCCTTGCTGCCACAGCCCGGGAGGTGTTCCACGCGTCCCCTGCTCCGCTGGAGGAGGAGTGGCGGAACTCGCTGGACCAGAAGGTGCTCCGGGACGCCCTCCCCGGCCTCGGTCTGGTCTCCTTCCTCGGGGACGGGGCCCTGCCTGCACGGGGATTCACCCACTACCGGTGCTTTCCCCGCGTGGCAGGGCCAAAGGAAGGGGTATCGGTACCCTTCCGGTGTCCCCCGGAGCTCGGGCCGGTGGAGGTGGAGCTGTCGGCCTCCGGTGGCACCATCACCGGCCTCGGGATCCGCCGGAGGGAGGTGATGGCCATCACCGGCTCGAATGCGGAGGGGAAGAGCACGCTTCTCTCGGCGGTGTGGTGCGGGCAGGACGATCACCTGCGCGGCGACGGGCGCGAGCACATCGTGACAGTACCGAACGTCGCGACGGTCGAGGCAGGGTGCCAGGGACTCTTCCTTGCGGACGTGAGCCTCTTCTTCCGCCGCCTCCCCCCCGGTCTCTCGGGCACGCCAACCGCAGTCAGCGGGCAGGGGAGTGCCTCTCTCGTCATGGCCCAGCAGCTTCAGCGTGCCGTCCGGGTGGGGGCGCCCCTCTGCCTCTTTGACGAGGACCGGTCGGCCCCCAACCTGCTGGTGCCCAGCTGCGTGCAGGGGGACGAGGTGATGGTGCTCTCCCGGATCCTTGCCTCGCAGCGGGACGCCATGGGAGACACCGCCCTCCTCTTTGCGGCCGGTGCCCTCGACATCCTGGTGGCCCGGGCGGACCGGATCCTGCTCCTGGAGGGGCATGCCGCACACGCGATGAACCCGTCTGAATTCCGCAGGCGCCTCAGGGGGCACCTGGCTGACGTGATGGAGTCGCTGCGCGCGGATGCGGTCGAGGAACAGGATGCCGTGGATCTGAAATCAGGAGTTACCACCTGTCGTCTATCCTCATGGGGGGAGGGGCCGGGTGGGGGGTCTCCCCCCTCCCGCTCCCATCCCGACGAAGGTTGAGATGGGGTGAATTCCCACTCTTATCTCAATAGGCTCGGTATCCAGAATTGAGTTCTACTGTTCGGGAGGGGGAGACCCCCTTCCCGCGCCCACCCCCCGGGAGGATGGTTGGGTCATTCGGTTTCTGGGAATCTCCGGATGTACCGGCACAAGGTTACTGGAGGGCCGGGATTCAGTCAAACTCCCCTGCCACAATGCAGGAGAGGGAACTCCCCGGGGGTGGGGGATGGTCGGGGGAACCGGTGGTGATGCGCTCCTCCCCGTACCCAGCCGGTCGCAGACCGCGATACGGATCCTGCCCGGGAGATCCCGGAGCGCCCCGGCCAGGGTGGCCGGGTCAAACCCCGGGTCGGTGAGGAGGAAGACCACACGGCCCCTTCGGATCTCCCCTGCCGCCCGGTCCACCGCCTCCGCATGGTCCTTCGCGTGGGCGTCCACCACTGCCATGCGGGTGAGGGGGATGCCCAGGCGGGCGGCCGCCACCTGCAGGGAGGAGATCCCCGGGATCACCTCGCCGCCCCGCCGGCCCAGGCCGGCCAGCATCGGGTCGCCGGTGGAGAGAATGACGGCCTGCGGGGGGAGATCCTCGAGAGCGCCGTAGTCCCGGATCTCCACCACCCGGCACCCTTCCGGGATGTGGGTGCGTGCGAGAGTAATCGCCCTCCGGGACCCGTGGATCTCGGTGGCCGCCCGGATGGCCCGGATCGCCTCTTCGGTGAGCATCCCCGGCCCGCAGCCCACGCCCACCACCTTCATGGCAGTCCCCCCAGCACCCGTCCCTGGCGGTCCACGATCACGACGGTGACTCTGGGGTGGGAGGCCCGGAACCGGTCCACCGCCTGCCGGAGCAGCCGCGGGAACTCCGGCCGCAGTTCCAGCTCGGCGACCGTGGCACAGCCGGTCCCCTCCAGGATGGAGGGGTCAAGGAACCGCAGGATCAGGCCGGGGAGGCCGCAGAGGGTCACCTCGCCCCGGGCGGCGTCCAGCGCCTCCGCGATTCTTCCCCCGGCCAGGATCACCTCCCGGTCCGGATAGAGCATCCGGGCATACCGGAGCCCGATCCGGCCGGTGGTGATGACCGGCCGGTCGGCAGCGGCCACCCGGTCCCGGACCGACTCGGCCAGGTGATCATCCCAGGGCTCCACGAGACCGGTGGTCCCCAGGATCGAGATCCCACCCTCGACACCCACCCGGGGGTTCAGCGTCCGCACCGCGAGGGCCTTTCCCTCCGGCACCGACAGGGTGACCATCACCCCCGGGATCCCTGCCATCAGGGCCGCCTTCTTCGCTTCGTTCAGGATGCAGGCCATGGCGGGATCGCTGATGGCGGGATCACCCTTCCTGCGCCCCGGCACCTCCCTCGCGAACCTGCCGATCCCCTCCCCGGCCTCGATTCGTATCCCCCCGGGGGACCGGACGGCCCGGGCATGGATCTCCACTCCGGCGGTCACGTCCCGCGGGTGTTCTCCCGCGTCCTTGGTGCAGGCCGCAGAGCCTTCCTTCCCCCGGACCGGGAGGGTGACGATGAGTCCGCAGGGGATCCGGATCTCGACGGAGGAGACAGGGCTCCGGAGGGAGAGGATCGCGGCCTTTACCGTCGCCGCCGCGGTGGTGCCGGTGGTGTAGCCCCGCCGGAGCACCTTCCCGGACGAGGTGAGGACGCCGAGCCCCGAGGCTGCCAGTGCCCGGTCCTCTTCCGACCTGCAGGCCCGGACCCACTCCTCCGGGTACGGGAAGTCAGTGACCGGGTCCCGCATGGCTCTGCTCCGAAAACAGGGTGATGATCTCGTTCACCGCCGCCACCGCCACCGGGGTCCCCCCGCGGGTCCCCTCGGTGGAGATCGAGGGTACCTCCAGGGTCCGGAGGAACGCTTTCGACTCGGCAGCATTGACAAATCCCACTGGCGTCCCGATCACGACCGCAGGTCTCTTCCCGTTCCGGATCAGGTCGCAGACCACCTGCAGGGCGGACGGGGCGTTCCCTATCACGACGATGGCCCCGTCCAGATTCGGGCCGAGGGAGAGAAACCCGGCCGATGTCCGGGTGATGCCGCGTTCCCTGGCCAGATCCGCCCCGTGGTCCAGTGCCACGCAGATCCGGCTGCGGTGGCCTTTCTTCTGGATACCGGTGGCCACCATCCGGATATCTGCCAGGATGGGGGCTCCCTGTTCCAGGGCCGCAAGGGCCGCGGGCACCGGCCCGTTCCGGAACCGGAGCAGGTCTGCCATGGCATAGTCCCCGACCGCGATGGCGCACCGCTGCCGGATCCGGTCCTCCACCGACCCGTCCCCCACCGCGGCCCGGGCCAGCATCCGGCTCCGTCGGGAGATCCGGTAGCCTTCGGGCGTATCGGCCCCCGGGTCAGTATA
>Ga0153916_10002317_pt1 | contig 13989 bp, 7 predicted proteins | sample Opewatmetagenome_FD_109642 | JGI IMG/M metagenome (GOLD analysis project Ga0153916, IMG submission 109642) | Freshwater wetland microbial communities from Ohio, USA - Open water 3 Core 3 Depth 4 metaG | ecosystem: Environmental > Aquatic > Freshwater > Wetlands | place: USA: Ohio, Lake Erie, Old...
CAGTAGGAACCGTACCGAGTGTGATTCCGTTGATCGTAATCGTTGCCATGTCATTAACCGGATAATTAGCTCCTTCAACTGTAAAGAAACTACCAGGCTTGCCATTGTTATAATTGATTATAAGTGTTGCTGAAGGTGGAATACATACTGGAATCTCAGTACCTTCCTTCGTTTCACATGTATTCCGTTCCCATATATTTCCCAGGCTTTCTTCATAATGGTAAAGATCAGTCACGTTTCCCCACGTTTCATTATCAGTAATCACATTGTTAGTTGTGTAGAAGCATTCCCAACCAGGTTCGGGGGTAAGGCAGCCTAAAGATTGTCTCATTGCAATCCCCCACCCTCGGTTGTCAAAAATATAGTTGTTAGAAATTCTCGACTCGCTGATGCCACGAAATTCAATGCCAATAATCGTATTATGAATGTAATTTTCTTGGATGGTGAGGCCGGTCACGGCTCCTAAGAAAGGCGCATCTCCTTGAATACCTATCAGGCAGTCCTCACAACCAGAGAAATCGTTTCCTTGAACCAGAGCACTGCTGCTACAAGCGATCCAGATCCCTGCTACGTAAATGTTGGAGAACTTGCTATTGAGGACCGTACCGTTACTTGGGGAGTTCACCGGGTCGCAGGACTTGCCAGCGAAACTGAAACTGACGCCAGCACCGCCACCATGCACCTCAATATTACTGACATCTACAAAACTATCATAAACCTCGACCGCCTCTTTGTGGGCTACTGTCAGAAATTCGAATACCGAATCTCTAACGACAACATTCTGGCTACCAAGAACCGCTATACCAAAAATGAATTGGTTCGGGTCACTAATATCTAAATTCCTGACCGTCAAATTTTCCATCGTTACCCAGCTACTGTCGATGATAAACACACCATGATCGAAACCTTCAATGGACCCATTCCGGATGGATACCCCTTCCTGGCCTATGGCTATCACACCTATCCCAGGAGTATTTCCCGATATTGTATGTCCACCTAAGTCCAGGTTTATATTCGACGCTCCGATGACTATGGCATATTCGGTGCCCGGAGGGCAAGCCAGGTCCGCTCCGAGGATCGTATTTTCCGTGATTGTTTGTCCACAACTAATCTCCACCCTGCTTTTTTCGGGTAAACCGACTCTAAATTGAACGAGCATAAATATACCTAATATTATTGGACGCCATGCATTCATACAAACCTCTTTATCAAAGGATTGTGTAGCCTTTTTTCATTTGACTTACACAAGAAAATTAAAGATAACCATTAGCGGATCGTCGATGCCTCCCCGGTCACAGAAGGACAGGCTAGCTTTTTACAGGATAAGATCAAATCGGTCTGCGTGCAAACCTGTTAACAACCTTATAGAAATTATATACAGATTGGTAAAAAACAGTGCTAAACTTAACCAAGTTCTGTCAAAATCCCTGACCCGATTTGGGCAAAAAAGATAGCAATTTTTTCGACGTGTAATTTCCTTTATAGGCATCAAAAGGATGATTAACGAAGAAAGCGAAATTGAATCGCTGGCGCCCTGGTTGGTAATCCTCATCACATTGATTGGTGGTGGGTTGCGAGTTTTTATAATTGGTAATAAAGGGTTATGGTGGGAAGAAACCTTCAGCATATGGTTGGGCAACCAAAGTGTTGTCAATATGCTGCAATGGATTGTCAAGATTGACCACCACCCACCCCTTTACTATCTCCTGCTCCATTACTGGATAGCACTAAAGGGGGATATGCCCGGTTCTGTCCGTCTGCTTTCTGCACTATTCGGCACAGCCACAATCCCGGTGATTTACCTGATCGGCAAACGCATGTCTGGCATTCTGATGGGATTGGTGGCAGCAGTAATCCTGGCGCTTTCACCCTTCAACATCCGTTTCGCCCAAGAAACGCGCATGTACACCTTGCTGACGTTCAATGCAGCCGTGGCGATTTACGCCCTGGTCATACTTCTCACAGATTCACGCTCCGCCAGGCCCTTCGGTAGCCAATTTCGGGAATATCTACGCTTCTGGCGTACATCTAGACAGCCTGAACCAGACCCCAGGGTGGGGTTCAGCTATGCGAAGATGACCCGCAATCAAACTGGATGGAGAGCCTGGTTATACTACCATCGTTTGTTACCCATCCAGTCCATTGAGACTGACCTGGCCTGGGTTGCATTTGTCGTGTTCTCGGCTGCGACTATGCTCAGCCACAATACGGCTGTCTTTTTCCCTCTAGCCACCAATATTTTCGTTCTTGGTCTGATGCTTTTTCAAAAGATAAAGAAATCAGGATCTCCACCAGCCTTCTTTGCTCCCTCTATTAGGAACTGGGTGATGGCTCAGCTAGGCATCTTCTTATTATGGAGTCCATGGATACATGCTTTTATCGAGCAAGCTAGTAGAGTCTATCAGGAGTATTGGATTCCACAACCGAGTTGGAACACCGTTATCCAGGTGCTTAAATCCTTTTTGAATGAATTTATGCCAGGTCAAGCCAGCGAGGTAGCGGTCATCTGGATCCTGTACGCCCTGGTGCTCTGTTTAGGGCTGGTGTATTACTTGAAAAAATTTTCGCGATACTTATATCTGGCTACCCTGTTCGCCATCCCCTTCCTGGGTGAGCTGATCGTGAGCATTCGCCGACCTATTTTTTACGACCGCACCCTGATCTGGACATCCATTCCATTGTTCCTGGTACTGGCGGCAGGTATCGTTCAATTAAGATTTCGTCTTCTTATGATCGTGGTGCTGGGGATTTTAGTTATAAACAACCTGTTTTCTACCGGCGATTATTATCGGTTCACACAAAATGAGGATTGGGGCAGCGCTGCCGCTTATGTCGCAAGATACATTCAAAATGATGATTTGATCCTTTTCAACGCCACCTGGTCGCAAATCCCATTCGACTATTATTTTAAAACCTATGAACAACAGTATTCTCTTCATGTAGTGAAACACGGGGTTCCCGTAGATCTGTTCGATAGCGGTATCCTGGAACCGAAGATGACGGATACCGATATACCCAGGTTGACCTCATTAATCAGCGGTCGGAAGAGCGTCTGGCTGGTTTACAGCCATAACACGTCTACGGATCCAATGGGGTTAATCCCGCAAACGATTGCATCGGAAATGAATTTAATCTACCAGCGCGACTTTTCTGGGGGGCAGGTACAGTTGTATATAGTGCCCTAGCATGATTTCTACTCATGAGAGATCTTGAAGCAATAACAAGAGATTACATAATTCTAGGGTTTGCTGCGCTGCGAGGCAATCCCAGCGTTATTTAACTCCATGGGCAGGTATGAAAAAGGTAGACAACCGGCCTGGCACACTTCCCCCTCTTTACAACGTGCCAATGTTCGACCATTCAAACGCTTTAATGGGCGGAATAGGACTCGAACCTACGACCGTAAATTAGAAGAGAGGCGCGGCTGACACCTCCCAGCCATCCCCTCTCAGAGGAAAGGCATAAGCTGAAATTCAGAGTTCGCTATCTTCTTTAAGCTAGACCGCTATTAGCACCTAAGGAATGGGCTTCCGACCAAGAGGAGGAATGATTAGTGATCATACCGGTTATCAATATTGCCCATAAAACTTAATCACAAGACGTTAGGCCAGGCGCATAAAATGCGCTGGGTGGATGGCACTGATAAGGCCATCCACCCATACTTGTTAATAATCTACAACGAACGTATTCTATGGATCAGAAGGAACCCAATACTCATAGATAGTCAGGTCCCCATCGGTATCGAATTCTTCCGCGAGCATCATGTCCCCTGGCTGTACATCGTAGCCATAATTGCCTAAATCGGCAAACCAGTTTCCGTTAGGATCTGCGGTTATAGATATCCCCTCGGAAGTGTAAGGTAAACGCAGAACCACATCTGGCTCGGCATAACCAGATATCTGATCTAGCTCAACATCCACAGACGTGATGGTCAAGATAGAGACCATTAGTGTCTTGGTCAATACTCCGTCCGTTAGCGTGACGATATCACCAGGTTTTAAGTCATAACCGGTCAATTCAAACCAGACAGTACCGGCATACTTATCGGCACCTGACTTTTTCATTTTGATATCAGGATTTTTGGGGGTATTTGGATCGTCAATGGTCAATTGCAGGATTTTATCCTCTGGCCACCACCAGGCATCTACAATATCCGATGCAGGATGAGCGCGGATTCCAGGCCCATTGATGTAGTTTTTGCATTGTCCGAGGCGTCCAGCAGAATACAATTCGAAGATCTGGTCTTGAGTTAACGCTATCCCGTTATATATTTCAACCTCGTCAATACGCCCATTGAGGTAAAAACCTCTTTCATCTCCTCGTCGCCCAAACTTGAGTGAAGTAGGAGAATCTAGATTCAATGGATCGAAATCTGCGCTTGCGATGGGCGTCCCATTCATATACAAAGTTACCAATTGGCCCTGGCGTGTTGCAGCGAAGAGGTACCAGGTGTTTGGCTGAAGATCCAGTAGCATAGAACCAACGCCCCATTCACCTACAAGCCCATCGTCCATCGCCAATAATAAAACTTGATTTTCTAGCTTAGTCAGTGTCCAGCCTTGTGATATTGGATCACCTTGGATCCATTTTTCCATCAGTACCTGCTCTCCAGATAACTCATTAAAATTGACCCATACATCCACCGTGAAATCCCCTGTGCCAAAATTCAATGCCGGGTCATCTGGTACGTCGATGTAATCACCATCCCCGTCTAGTAAAAATGCTTTGTCCACCAGGCCGGGTCCTGTCGTTGCATCTCCCATAAATATACCAGTTCGGTGACCAATGATATCCTCGGCATTTCCATCGCCAGGCCACCAACCAGTTAACCTCATCGGTGGAACACTGCAAGCGGGAGCATGGGCGTCCGCTCGATACCAGGTCACTGACATACCGTAGAGCGTGTCAGGGTTAGGGTTGTAGAAGAAACTTGTCCCGAATTCAAGCGTATCTCCGCTGATGAAGCAAACCACCAGCATATTCGCTTCGAGAATAAAGGTATTATCTGGATTTAGTGATCCAGTCCCTGTGACGATCCCTGCTTCCCCATTACAGAATGAGATGTAACTATCTGTGCTCGTGATTTGAAAAGGACCCTCAGGCTTGCCTGCGATGACCAATCGAATATCACTTCCATCAGTGTCCGTTCCGTACCAGTCTCCAAGGAATGGAGAACCGGTGCCGGCATAAGATGGTGAAGTGGTAAGCAAGGACACGATCACGATAATCAGGACTGCTATACCTCCGACCAAAATTGCTTTTAGATGTTTTGCGTACATTTGACCCTCCTTTGATCAAATGATCCCATATTTTTTAGTTTTCTATAGTTAAGGAAAAACCAATCTATCCCAGAAGAGACTGCCACTCTCGATAACAGGTCACTGGCAGGCATTTCCTTCCTTCCACCATGCGTCAATCACTCAAGACTATCGATCTGTTTGAATAAAATTCATATGTGGTTATTCGTAGTATAAAAAATTTTGGAGAAAAAATCTTTTCGAAATATGTCTATTTAATAGCTTTTCGTAACGAGATAGATGGGATTTGTTGTTAAAAGCGAAGCTAGAGGAGTCGTTGGTTACAGCCCTCCTTATGACATTGCAACGAAGAGGAAATATCAGTTCAGGTTAAAAGAATTTTGAGCGAAAATACTTAGGGCTATTTATTGTTCTTAATTACTCATCGAATAACCATAAGTGTCATTTCGATAACCGTCACAGTGCTTCGTGCATCTCCTTGAGAAAGAAACTAGCATATTGTCATTGCGAAAGCCCGGTGAGCTTTCCGGGCTTGAAGCAATCTCCCTTTTAACTGTTACGCCAATATTGATTTTTTTAAGCGCCTCACTGACATATATATGACATTTAATGCCTTTTCCACCATTTTCGATTACTAGACCTCTGGTGCTGAGTAACTACATTTGAACGTAACTACTCACTATTCCACTTTTTCCCATCACTTGCTGAAATTCGCTTAGAGTATTATCGGAAAATATGAGTCCGCAGGTGGTTTTCCCTGCGGACTCATATTTTCCAGCTTCTTTCCCCCCTTCCATATTTTTTTTTAGGGAAGGGGGGATAAAGGGGGGATGGGTGAATAATTACTATTGTTCGATTTCATTAGAAACATCAGATGGCAGATCTACCGGCAGCTCGATAGTGATCGTGGTTCCCTTCCCCAATTCACTCTTGGCTGATATGTTACCCCCATATTGTTCGACGATTTGTTTAACGATGGCCAGCCCTAAACCTGTACCTTTTCGACGTGAGACAAATGTTTCTGGCGAACGATATGCAACGTCAAATATATTCGGTATGTCTTCTTCAGGGATGCCAATCCCATCATCCATTACCCGTATGTGAAACGAATTATTCATTGGCTCAACACTGATAATTACCTCACCGCCGTTTTCTTTAGAGTACTTTATCGAATTACCGATTAAGTTTGTTAATACCTGTTCCAGGTCCACTCGATTGGCCATGATCCGTTTAAGTTGCTCTGGGCCTTGATATCGTAAGCTGATCTGACGCTCTATTGCAGAATCATACTGCTGCATGAGTACAGTTTCAATCACTCCCCTAAAGTTGACCGGTTCGCGTATAATTTGACGATTCGGGGTTTCCAACCTTGATAGCGTACGCAATCTCTCTGTAAATTCTGCCAGGCGTTTTATATCAGATGAGATGATCTCATTGTACCTTTCTAAGCTTCCCCGATCTTGGGGTAAACAATGAGCCATATTATCCAGATTCGTTTGAATACTTTGCAGAGGATTGGAAACCTCATGCGAAATATTATATAAAAAATTGATATACGCTTCGCGTGTTATTTCAAATTTTTCCTTAAGCTCTTCATAGTCCTTTATATAATCACCCTGAGCTTCATGAGTTAGCTCGAATTTCTTCTTCAATTCTTCGAAGTCTTTCTGAAGATCTAATAATCTCTGGCTCCCTGATTTTATTCTTATCCTATTTGCGCGATTTGCTATGCTCAGGTAGACAACTGTGATGGCTATGCCAAGTAAAACCAGGAAAGCGATCAGCAATCCATATAAAGGAAGTCGAATAATGATTTCTAGCCAGGAAGCCATGTTATATGAATAATATTATACTTCTTTGAATTTATAACCAATAGAATGCACCGAAATGATGTATCTTGGTTTTTTGGGTTCTGGTTCAATTTTGTTTCTCAACTTCGAGACGCATGTGTTTACTGCACTATCAGATATATCCCCTCCTGCCGGATATCCCCATACAAGGTCGACCAGGTCTGACCGGCTAAAGGGTTTACCAGGTTGGTTAGCGAGCAAATGGAGCAATGCAAACTCGGTAGGAGTAAGATGGATCTCTTCTCCGCCAGCTTGTACTCTACGGTAATCAAAGTGTATTCGTAAAAAATCATCGACTACCAGCCATCCAGCATTCTCACCGCGCTGGTTTTGAGCTTTTATTCGCCGGTGAAGAGCACGTACTTGGGCTAATAGCTCTCGGGTTTGAAATGGTTTCGGAACGTACACGTCAGCACCGACTTCAAGGCCCACTACGCGATCAATCGTATCTTTTTTTATACCTGATACCATGATGATCCCTACAGATTGTCCAGATTGTTGCCGAAGCTTCTTGCATATTTCTAATCCATCCATAACGGGAAGGCCGACATCCAGTACAACGATATCAGGTTGATAGTTTTTGAATTTTTCGAGGGCTTCAGCTCCATCTTTTGCTAAGGCTAAATTGAATCCTTCTCGCTCAAAATACTCCTTTAATGAGTTCCTGACATGGTCTTCATCATCGACGATCATCAGGTCAATTTTCATTCCATGTGCCTCCGTAGAAAAGCCAGATTGCGATCCTTTTTATCTCGCCATTTTCTATTTTACTCGTACGTGATGTCAAGTACCCGATTTTTAATAAAACCGCAATAAAACTTCTATGATTGGTAATGTTTTAGAAATAATTATATAATACTTGTAATTCATCCTTCCCCACACCGCTCGGTCTTTGATAAATTTTTGGATTGTAGATAACCAATAATTGTGAAATTGAAAATATTACTATGAGGGGTTGTTCTACGCCTAAAGGATTGATGTCGAGACAAAGGGTATGCCTTCTTGTCCTCCTGCTGTTACTGAGCAGCTGTATAAAGGTGAGAAATATGGATGGAGAACTTATCCCAAAATGGCTTGAGGTCAATTGGCTGCCAGGTGTTACTGAGGTTTCCCCAACAATCTCTCCTTCCGCAATCATCATTTCCACACAATCCAATATATCTGCACAACTTGAGATAAAACCTGATACCTGGTATCTCATTGCTGTAACTCGCCTAGACAGAAGGGTAACACTGTACGTAAACGGCATGGCCGTCTCAAGTGGAGATTTCTACCCATTGAGCCTGGATGTTCCCATTTCACTCAAGATTGGTAGAAGAGAAGGGGGACAAGGTTTCTATTTCAATGGGCGTATCGATGAGCTGGAAATATATAACGGGACAGCCCTGACTCCAGAGCAAATCTCCGGGTTGTATTCTGCTGGAAGGTTCGGAAAGTGCAAAGGCTCCTTCACCTGGCCCTGTATACCTCCGCCGGTAGGATTGACCGGGTGGTGGCCTGGGAATGGAACTACCGAGGATATAGTTTCTTTTCGAAATGGTATTTTCAAGGGAGGCGCAACTACCGGAACGGGCCTTGTGGACCAGGCATTTGCTTTAGATGGAGAGGATGATTACATCGAAGTGCCGGACGACCCAGCACTGAATTTTGGAACAGGGGATTTCACGGTCGATCTGTGGGTCAGTTTTAATAATTTATCAGGTGAGCAGGTACTGGTGGAAAAGTGGATCCAGGCAGAGGGACAAGGACATACCTTTTCTCAAGGCTGGACGATGCAAATGATTGATAACCAGATATATTTCGTGATGGACGATGGAAGCGGAGGGGACTGGCTCCTTTCTGGGCCACCTCAACCATTCTCGACCGCCATGTCGACCAAGACCCAAACGACTTCACCAGCTGTATCTCCAACCAAAACAATCACTCCAACGCCAAAACCAGCTGAAGCGAAACTACCCGGCATTATCGTCTTTGTTTGCGAAATATTCCTGGACAGAAATACCTCTCAAATTTGTATGATGAATGCGGACGGATCAAATTACCATCGATTAACCACGGATGATTCGATTCAATATACCGACCCAAGGATTGATCCACAAGGGCATTACCTGATTTATTCTGCATTAATCGCCGGCAATTTCCAATTATTCAGAATGGGGCTAGATTTACCGAATGACGTCCAACAACTCACCTTCGATCATGGTGATTCGATAGCCCCCTCAATCTCTCCTGATGGAAAGTTGATTGCGTATTCTTTTACCCAAGCTGACTACAAATCTGTGCGGATTTTGGATCAACAAACCTTAAAAAGCTGGCAAATTTATGGCCCACCTGTTGGGTATGGTTGGAATCCAATCTGGTCTTATGATGGATCCCGCTTCATGTTCCTTGCCCAAATGAGCGGTTATCCTCACCTCTTCGTAATGAATAACGATGGATTGAATTATCGCCAAATTGCGGATCCCGGGATGTATCATGAAAACTTTGATTGGTCTCCTGATGGAAAACAAGTAGCAATGGCAGTTGGAAAAGCCGGGGAACGATCCATTTATATTTTCGAGGTAGACGACTCATTAAGGATTCCTTCCCCTGATGACGAGGATAAGAAAATACCGAGTATGTCGATTGATGGAAGCTGGATTGCCAATAACGTGTATCCAGACTTCTCTCCTGATGGCAAATGGATCACATATACAGCCTTTACAGAGAGATACAACAATAATTCTTGTGAGATTTTTGTGTATAACCTGGAGGCAGCCGAAAATATTCGATTAACCGATAATATCTATTGTGACTATAAACCCGATTGGGCTCCTTACCCATAAGTAGCTTCTTAATTTTTTGTATAAATAAAAAACACTCCATCTCTGGGGGCTGTCTGTGGGCGGAATTGGACTCGAACCTACGACCTCCTCTGTGTAAGAGAGGGGAAAGGGTTTTCTATAGGCTCTACACCCTATTTATGGTGTCTTGCTCCCTACTAGTTACTCGTATATGGGGTGTGATTGTCTACAGAGTCTATAGCTTCTATATGTTTGCTCTGGCGTTGCAAATGGTTGCAAATGGCTGAAGAGGCTTAGGAGGCCTCGAGTCCTATCCAGGGGGGTGCAAAGAGTGCATATATGTGATTGTTTGATTACCTTATATCCTATCCATAAACTTTTAGCAAAATAAGATTTAAATCTTCAGTTTATGTGCGTTGACATCAAGTTTGCGGAGGTTTATACCCCTTCTCGCATGTGCGAGATGCTTTGGTGAGTGACTTCGTGAGGGCATTTTATCACTGATGATTCACGCTGAGAATCCACAATCGTTACCACTAATTGGTAACATCTAATGAGGGGAAGAAAATCACTGATGATAATATATTTTGATTGATATTCATTATTCATTATTCCTTATAGAAGGAATGGCATCTAAAGCAATTTTTTGTAGCAAATCCTCGGTTGTTATGGTTTGATCCTTCCAGCTATCAATCCCAGGTGCGTAGAGAAAACAAAAATCATTTATACCAGCTTCTGAATAACGCCCTATGGCATCGTAAAACGCATCCATGGAACGGAACAAGCCATCCGATGTCCACCCAAAGATAAATGTTCGTCCGATCTGTGCTGGATCACGTCCAGCCTCAATCGCGAGCTCGCAAATCTTTTCAAAGCGTTGGCGTAAAATATCGCTGCTTTGTTTGGGGGTTAAGTCTTTACCTGGGTAATAACTGTTCCATGAATCTCCATACCTTGCGGCCAGGCTCAGTGCTTTTGGGCCATGGGCAGCTACACTAAATACAGGGCGAGGGCTTGCAATAGGTCTCGGGCGTAAAATTGCTTCCTGTATGTTGTAGTATTTCCCCGGGTATGTAGTCACTTCTTCCTTCAGCATGTGGTCCAGGATTTCGACAAATTCTTTATAACGTTCTGAACGCTCGCGTGGTCCCCAATTAGGTATCCCGGTCATCTCGTGGCAGTTTTTAGCTCCAGCTGCGCCTACTCCCAATTCCAGACGTCCTCCCGAGATGTGATCTACAGTGAGCGCCATCCGTGCCAACAAAGCCGGATTGCGCAGGGTCATACTGGCTACTAACATGCCAATTGTGATTTTATTCGTTTGGGTTGCAAGGGCAGTAAGCACACTCCAGCATTCAAACCAATCTATATCTTTGTTCGTTGGAGCCACAAAATGGTCTGGCACCCAGAGTTTATCGAATCCCAAAGATTCGACCAATTTTGCCCATTCAACAAGACGACTCCAGGGAGGTACTGGTCCAAGACTGATCCCGAATGTGTGCTTTTTCTCACCTTTTTTGTCCATAGACACACCTCCTTATGATTTGGCAAATAACTAGATCAGTAACAAATAAATACTATAGCATTTTTCTGCGCAGATTTCAATCGGATAGAGAAGGTAATAATTCTCGCTCAGATAGCCATCATTTCATACAAGAGATTAGCACATCTAAAGCATATCGCATAGTGAAATGCGTTCTTCATCTTATTCAGAATATCAGGGTGAAACGGTTTATAACTACTTTTCCCCTGCTTCTTTGAAAGCTGGTTATATAGAGGGGGTGATAAATCCAAAAGTGAACATAGGGGGGTATCAACAACTGAATATCCGACCCTATCATTGCAGGTGACTCGGTTGGTATCTCTTAGTCACCAGGGAAGTAGAGAGCAGGTTATTACTCTTGAAGCCCCGCCTTTAATCAAGCCATCGTTCATGTACTGGATGACCTGGAGGGCGGTGTTGACACGGAAGGCTTCGGAGAGAGATTCCATATGAGTATGTCATCATTTCTGGTAGTGAAAAATCTTGAAAATATCTTGGTCTCAACGGTACCCACATAACCCGCCGGGTTGGGTTTATGCGGTGGTTATACGGCGGTCTTTTGCATTGGCCTCCACCTATGGACATTTACCATAGTCATCACTTTTGCCGTTACCTTGGCTTAGAAGCTGCTCCCGCATAAGGTGCCATCAACGGATAATGGTCTACGCCATTGTCAGGGATCGTGTAAGGTGTATCGCCGATGCCGTCACTATTGGCGTCTGAGCCAGTATAGTCGCTCCAGTAGTTTCCCTCGCCCTGGTAGTCCCACTCATTGCCACCATAAGCGTCGGAGGCCTGTCCTTGCCCCCATCCAAAACTGGGTGCGAATGACCCGTTGTCCAGGAAGTTGTTGTGGTATATCCTGTTGCCCGACCCCCAAACTATCAACCCCATGGGTGATTCCTGGAGCTGATTGCCGCGCACAAGATTATTCGTTCCCCCAAAGATTTCCAACCCAAGCGCATCACTTCGTTCAATACTATTGCTGATTACCTGCGTATCGGTTGCAGTCAATAGTGAAATATCCGTGTAAACAGAATCCGAAATAATATTGCGCTCAATGAGGTTGCCGCTGGATGGCCCCCAGACGATAATCCCATCCACGGAATCCGAAATCCGGTTGTTAATCAGTCGGTTGTTGGAGGAACCTCGGATGCTGATGCCGGTGTAATTGCCCACGATATCGGTATTCTCGATAATCGCTCCATCGCCAGAAATTGAAATGCCGCCATTACCACCCCAGTCGCCCGCGTAATACACATGGCTATCCTTTATGATCAAACCTGCATTATTAGCGATATTAATCGAGAAGTAAGAGTTGAGACCATCCCCTTGAAGAGTGCTGTTGTAGATGTGTAGTTGAGAGCCCGGAAAGGCCCAAATGGCATTACGCATCCCATCTGTGAGCGGTGCAGCAGTGAGGGTACAGTTGGTGATGGTCAGAGTAGCCCCGCTATTAATAACCACCCATCCTTTAAGCTCCATTGAGCAATTTGCCCAGGTCGTGTCCTCTTTAATTGCTTGCGATTCCTGAAGAATCTCATGGAACTCAGCCGGAACAAAAGGTGGCATCGGTACAGGCTGCCCTAGATAGGCAGACATATTGGGCATATCGTCCGCGTTCGTAATAAGAATAGTGTACGGCGTATTGCCATAACCATCTCCATCGGGATCTGTACCAGAGTAATCACTCCAATAATTCATGTGCCAGGTACTCCCGTTAGAATCGTAGGCTTGGTGTAGACCATCCACGATGTTGTTGTTACAAATACAGTTATCACTTGAATTAAGCAACACAGCATTGTCGTTGTTTTGGGAGAAGGTATTGTTCTTGACCGCGTTGCTGTAAGACTTGATCAACGCGACCCCATATAAAGAGTCTTTCACGATATTCCCTCTGATTTGATTGTTTGGGGAGGAGATCAACATGATGCCAGCACTAGATGATATAACCTCATTGTTCAGTAGTTGAATGTCGTGCGATCGGTAAAGATAAAATTGACCCCCCGTCGGACCATAGACTATGTTGTTTGCGATAAGGAGATTCGACGAAAAGGTTACGAGAGCGGCTTGATTAGTACCAGTAATCGTATTGCTGATGAACTCATTGGGTAGCGGTACACCTACCGCTCGAAATGCCGTTCAGACCATACCTTCATAGCCCGGGTACACCGAGATACGATTATGTGTAATCACGTTGTTACCAGACCCATACCAGAGGCTAATCCCTAATGTATGGTCAGTTAAGGTTAATTCATTGTCAGCAATGTAGTTGTTCCAGGATTGCAGGATATCGAGAGCATCCCACTGACGGTAGAGGCGGTTATGGGTGATTGTATTGTTATGGGAGTATTCGAGGAAAATGGCTCCGCTTGTCCCGTCAGGTCCTGTGAAGGTGATGGTGTTGTTTGTTATGGTATTGTTGGGTGAGTTTGTTAGCCACATCCCATAGGAGTCGTGATGGCTTATCGTATTCCCATCCAGGATCGCTCCGGTTACATTGATGAGTGACAGCCCACCTCCCCTGGGTTCCATAGAAAGATTCATCATTCCGG
>Ga0153916_10002318_pt1 | contig 13979 bp, 12 predicted proteins | sample Opewatmetagenome_FD_109642 | JGI IMG/M metagenome (GOLD analysis project Ga0153916, IMG submission 109642) | Freshwater wetland microbial communities from Ohio, USA - Open water 3 Core 3 Depth 4 metaG | ecosystem: Environmental > Aquatic > Freshwater > Wetlands | place: USA: Ohio, Lake Erie...
CAGCCCGCATTAACCATACCGTTAAAGGATTCGGAAGCGACTCAATGAGCTCAGACATCCTCATCAAAGCCGAAAACCTCACCAAGAAATACGACGATTTATTGGCAGTGGACAACATAAACTTCCAAGTAACCAAAGCCCAATGCTTCGGCTTCCTCGGACCCAACGGAGCTGGAAAAACCACAACAATCAAGATGATCCACTGCGTCTCACCAGTAACCTCAGGCAGACTAACCGTTGCTGGATTGAACGTTTCCGAAAACCCCAGAGAAATCAAACGAATGCTCGGCGTTGCACCGCAAGAAAACAACCTCGACCCCGACTTCACCGTCCTCCACAACCTCCTAGTCTACGCCCGCTACTTCGACATCCCAAAACCCGAAGCCCAGAAACGCTCCGAAGAACTGCTCAAATTCTTCCAACTCGAAGAAAAACGCAACGTCATCATCGACCAATTATCAACAGGCATGAAAAGACGACTAATCCTCGCAAGAGCCCTAATCAACGAGCCACAAGTACTCCTACTAGACGAACCCACAACAGGTCTCGACCCACAAGCCAGACACCTCATCTGGAACAAAATCCGAAACCTCAGAAAACAAGGCGTAACCATAATCCTGACAACACACTACATGGACGAAGCAGCCGAACTCTGCGACCACACCTTCATAATGGACCGAGGAAAAATCATCGAACAAGGCAAACCCGCAGACCTGATCAAAAAACACATCGGCGAAGAAGTCCTAGAAGTAGATAACGACGAGACAGTACTCAAGACCCTGCAAGAAGAATTTCCACAAGCCAGATTCGAAGTCCTAAGCGACAGAATCCGCGTTTTCACAAACCAACCACACGGAGTATTCGAAGCCTTCCTAGAAAAGTTCCCATACAAAAGCGCCACCATTCGAAGCGCCAATCTTGAAGACGTTTTCCTCAAACTCACAGGAAGGGAACTCCGAGAATGACGCAGTCAAGCAGGCTTAGATTACCTGAGCTGACTTACCGCGTCTGGAAAGTTTGGCAACGAGACTTCGACGTCTTCATGAAAACACTCCGAGTGAACTTCTTCCCTCCACTCTTAGAACCAATATTCTATTTAGCAGCATTAGGCTACGGATTGGGAACTTTCGTCCAGGAAATCCAAGGAGTCCCGTACATCCAATACATCGCACCTGCGCTGATAGCCATCTCTATGATGAACTCCTCCTTCTTCGAATGCACATACGGCTCGTTTGTCCGCATGTACTACCAAAAAACCTTCGACGCCATAATCGCCACGCCCATCAGCATCGAAGAGGTCATTGCAGGTGAAATGCTATGGGGAGCAACACGAAGCCTCATCAGCTCCACCATCGTGCTAGGCGTAATAGGAGCCTTCAGCCTAATCGCCAAAATCTTAGGAGCATCAGCGTACATACTCATCACGAACCCACTGATACTCCTGATTCCAATAATCGCTCTCCTTTCGGGACTCCTGTTTTCCGCCATAGCCATGTGCTTCACCGCGCTTGCCCCCAACATAGACTTCTTCAACTACCCCGCATTCCTCCTCATCACACCAATGTTTCTCGTAAGTGGAACCTTCTTCCCACTGTCCGCACTACCACAGGCAATACAAACGATAGCCTTCACAGTCTTGCCCCTCACGCACGCAGTAAACCTGACAAGAGGATTATTCTTCGGAAACCTCCAATCAACGCTGCTCCTAAGCCTCGCATGGATTGTCGCTGTCACGCTGGTCTTCTTCTTCCTAAGCATAAACCTCATGAAGAGAAAACTAATCAAATAAAGACGAAACGCTTTCTAACAAAACCTTCTTCGTGTCACTTGCCTTCCGCTTCCTTCTCGAAAGCTTTCAACAGTGCATCTATGTCCTTCCCGACGTTCTCACCCGAGTAACCGCCTTCCAAAACAAAGAACGTAGGCCTCTTTAACGCTCCAATCCTCCTCCCAATCTCACCATAGCCTCTCTCCGTCAAACCCAACGAAGCCAAATCCCCCGCATGCGTGTCAAACCCCGCCGAAACCCCCACAACCTCAAATCGCTCTGCATCAACAGAACTCAAAGCCTTATCCAGCGTTCTCGCATGAACTTCATCCCCACAGTCAGGCGGTAATGGATAATTGAAACAGTTCAGCTCGTGCGAAACCCCAGTGCCAGGATAATTGGGATGCCTGTGCAGAGAAATATACATCACTTTCTCGTCGCCCAGAAAGATCTCTTGCGTGCCGTTACCGTGATGCCCGTCAATGTCAAGAATCAGCGTGCGTTTACCCAAAAACCTCACCGCCACCGCAATATTGTTGAAGTAACAGAAGCCCCGCGTGTAAGCCCCCAAAGCTGCCCCGTTTCTCCCAGCATGATGTCCAGGTGGACGCATAATGGAAAACCCACCAACCTTCGCCGCCAAAATTGCACCGCCCGACGACACCCTTGCAAACTCAAAGATGTTATCGTATGCGGGAGTATCAGCATCCTCGACGAAACCCTTCTTCACAGCCCAAACGTAATCCGGGTCATGCACTCTGAGCAAATCATCCTCATTGGCAGGCTGAGGCTCCACAAACTCGTAACCACGGTCTTTAAGGATGCTCACGGCTTTACGGACTCTTTCCGGGCCTTCAACGTGATACTGCCCATATCCTAGACATTTCTCTGAGAAAATAATCTTCGTCTTCATCGTGCTCAGTCATCCTCAGCCATTAGGCTATCAGTTTTCAAATTAAAATATAACCTCACATGCTTTAAACATGAAGATACTGAGATGTGCTCACGATGATTTCAGAGAACCCCCTCGCTCTACTCCGCAATGAATGCGAAACCATCCTAACGAAAGCCCTGAAGAAGACATACCCCGAAATCCAAGTAACGAGCCTCGCACTCGAGAGACCGCCCACCCCTGAATACGGTCAACTTGCATCTTCGCTGTGCTTCGATCTCGCCAAGAAGCTCAGCAAAAAACCCATTGACGTCGCCGAGACCCTGGCAAGAACCGTCAAAAAACCAAAGCTGAAACTGGTAGAAAGTGTTGAATCAGCCGGAGCGGGTTACGTGAACTTTCACGCGAATTTCGAAGAGTTTTCCGCTCTTACCATTGAATCAGCCAGACAGCTGGAAGATCAATATGGGTTCGTCAAGACCGATAATCCTCTGAGAATTATCGTGGAGCACACAAGCGCTAATCCCGCTCACCCCATACACATCGGAACGGCGAGAAATTCGATGTTGGGCGACGCCATAGCTCGCACGCTCAAATCTAGAGGGCATACGGTTTTCCGTCATTACTACAACGATGATGTTGGTCGCCAGACGGCAGTGATGGCTTATGGGTATATGAAGTTGGGGGAACCGAGCGTGTCGGAAAAGCCAGACCACTTCATTGGTAAGATCTACACGATAACGAGTTGCATGATTGAAATCAACCGTTTGAAGAGAGACCTGGAACGTGCAAAAGCCGTTTCGGCAGTAGAAGAGATGACTAAAATCAACAAGGAACTGGACGACTGGATGGCAGTGGCTGTCGAGTTGAAGGAGAAGTATCCTGAGCTCTTCGAGAAACTCTTGGAGAAAATCAACGAGGATGAAGATCCCGAAAGCCAGGTTGCAGCGTTGAACAGGGCTTACGAGGCTGGAGAAAAAGAAGCTAAGAAGCTCGTTAGAGAAGTCGTGGAGCTTTGCCTTCAAGGTTTCAAGGAAACCTTGGGTCGCGCAGGCGTCTCTTTTGATTCGTGGGATTGGGAGAGCGATTTTGTATGGAGCAGCAGAGTCTCGGAAGTTCTGCAAGGGCTTAAGACAACGCCTTACGTGTTCAGCTCAGGTGGTGTTCTCGAGTTTAACGCTGACAAGGTTGCTCAGGAGCGCGGTCTCAAATCAAAACTGGGTTTAAGAGAAGATTATGAGATTCCGCCTTTGACTTTGGTTCGCGCTGACGGGACGACACTCTACACTACGCGCGACATCGCGTACACTTTGTGGAAGTTCGAAAAGGGCGATGAACTGATAAACATCATAGGGATGGAACAGAGTCTTGCGCAGCTTCAGTTGAAGGTTGCGCTGTACGCCTTGGGATACGGTGTCAAGGCGGAGAAGCTTGTGCATTTCGCCTATAACCTTGTGTCTCTTCCTGGGTTCAAGATGAGCAGTCGAAGGGGGCATTACATAATATTCGATGAGGTTATGGACGAAGCTGTTGAACGCGCCTTCGAAGAGGTTTCGAAGCGGTCTCCTCAACTTTCTGAGGAAGGGAAAAGGAACATTGCGAATTTTGTCGGGATCGGTGCAGTTCGCTACGCTCTTATTGAGGTTGACCCGTCAAAACCCGTTGTGTTCACGTGGGAGAGGGTATTGGACTTCGAGAAGAACAGTGCACCGTACATTCAGTACACGCACGCCAGAGCAAGCAGCATATTGCGCAAAGCTGCTAGAAAACCAGAAGCGCCGAGTTACGAACTGCTGGGTCAAAAGCTTGAGCATGAAATAGTGCTGTGCTTGGCGAGTTTTCCCGAGACGTTCATCGAAGCGGCAGAGTATTTGAAGCCGCACGTGATTGCGGATTTCGCCAATTCTTTGGCGGACAAGTTCAACACGTTCTACAACGCTTTTCCAGTCATAAAGGCTGAACCCAAAGAATTGAGCGACGCGAGACTTGCCTTAACTGATGCCGTGAGAATCGTGTTGAGGAATGCGCTGGGCCTTATTGGAGTATTTGCTCCCGAGAGAATGTAGCCAGCGATTTCATGGTGCTCCCTGGATTATCTGGGCTGCAGTGCTTGTTCCTATTCTGTTTGCGCCCGCTTCAATCATAACTAGTGCGTCGTTGTACGTTCTGATTCCACCTGCCGCTTTTACGCCCATATTCTTGCCCACTGTCTGCCGTATCAGTCTGACGTCTTCCACTGTTGCGCCTCCACCAAACAGGCCCGTGGAAGTTTTGACGAAATCCGCTTGACCTTCTTTGACGAGTTTGCACGCGGTTATCTTCTCGTCTTTCGTTAAGCTCGCGGTTTCGATGATGACTTTGACGATGGCCTCTGGACATAGGCGCTTTACGTCTACGACTGCGGTGATGTCTCGTTTTACGAGGCTGTAATCATGAGACTTCAGTGCGCTCAAGTCGATGACCATGTCTAGTTCTTCGGCTCCGTCCTCGACGGCTTTGACGGCTTCTAGGCTCTTTATTTCTGGCAGCGAAACGCCGAGGGGAAACCCGATTGTTGAGCAGACTTTGACATTAGACCCTTTCAGCAGTGCCGCTGCTTGTTGCACATAAATCGGATTGACGACGGCACATCGGAAACCATACTCGATGGCTTCTTTGCACAGTTTATCGATGTCGCTTCTTGTGGCGGTTGCCTTCACGTTTGTGGAGTCGATCATTTTGGCTAAGTCGACTTTGGAAATCCCCATTTTTTTCACCTGTCAGCATAGACTTGGCGCCATCACATTTTAACTTTTCATGAATGCTCTGATTCTTTCCGCAAGCTGTTCTGGTTCCTCTACAGCCTCTCCATCCCACAGCAAGTAAGGCAGCGCCCAAGCATCCGTAAAGCTGAACGGCTGAATGCCGGGTCTGCTGATCATTCTGAGGTTTACGTTAAAATAGTCCAAATGTTCATTCGTGGGTCCGGAAACTGTGATTATGTTGAAGCTAGCGTATCCCTGTTTATGGTAGAACTGCAGTATCTTCGATATGCCTGAGGCGAGTTCAACCCACTCTTCTTCATTCAGCTCTAGCAGATGAGACTTGCCCTTGACGATCGCCTGAACCTCGTTCAACCCTCTCAAGGGTGCGAATGGAACAAGCCACTCCGAATTGCCGTTTTCGAAAAGATGCCTTTCTGCCTTCTTTTCTGCGGAAACGAGGTCAGTCCAGTAGTTGGTGCGGTTCTTTTCATAGTAAGCTTTGCTGTTTTCCATCAACATCCTCGTCAAGTAGAAGGGCCTGTCCCTTGCCAACACTTGCATGTGAGGATGAAATATGGACGAGCCGGCTGGCGGGAGGTAGTTGAAGACGAACACGGGAAAGGATATCGCGGGGTCCACTTCACTTAGCCTCTTCAGATATGTAATGCCTCCCCTGAAAGCGTTGAATATCAGCTCTGGCGTGAAGTCTTTCAGCTTCAAATGGTGCTCTTTCGATAATACCACGAGTACACTTCTTTCGGCATGACCCAGTAGGTTTGGAACAACGACTGCATCGTCCACGATGATTCTGCCTTTAGGTAGGAAATCTTTTGGAAACATGGGCGTGTTGGTTCTTACGTTTTCTGGACAGAAAGGGCAGTTTGCTCTCGTTTTGTTAACTAGTGACTGGAGTAGTTCTTCGTCTGAAGTTAAGAACTTGCTTATGTAGCCAAGCATTCCTTTTATTATTGTTGTGTTGCGTCCTGTCAGCGGGTCAGTCCTGTACTCGAAATCTATCATATCTTCTTGGAAGCCCTTTAGAGGGTTCAGTATCCTTGTCCGTTTGGCTGTCTTTTTAAACTCTATCATCTTTCCTCGCCTGTGTTTGTTTAATGGTTCTCTAGCTAGACGTAAAAGTATTGGGATTCAGCCTCGATCCAGACAGTTTCGCTTGCAGTTTCTTGTTCTTTCGTGCTTTCAAAACAAAATTCATATAGATGCCACCCTATCATAGGCGAAGTGTGAACAATCATGGCGGAAGGTTACTTCAAGCGGAAGGTCGAAGCCATAGAAGTTAAGGAAAAAACTGTCTCTCAACTCTTGGCAGAAATGAGCAAGACCGCCTACCAAGGTAGGAAGCTCGGAGAGGCTGTGGACGTTTGGGAAGCGATGCTGAATGAGAAGGATTTGACGGTCATCATGGGTTTTTCCGGGTCGATGAGCACTGCTGGACAGTGGAAAATGGTCAACTGGCTCCTGGAGAACAGGTTCATCGACGTTCTCGTTTCGACAGGCGCGAACGTTTCCGAGGACATCGTTGATGCCATGGGCTTGGGCTACTGGCAGGGCAGCCCCATGGTCAACGACGAAGCGCTGTTGAAAGCTGACATAAACAGGTACTATGATGTCTTTGGAAAGGAACTGGATTACAGGGAAATGGAAGAGTTAATGACCGATTTTCTGCTGACACTCCGAACAGACTTCGCGTACTCTTCAATGGAGCTTCTGCATCTCTTTGGAAAATGGTTGAGCAGAAAAGGGGTCAAAAGCATAGCAGCAGCAGCCGCGGAAAACAACGTTCCAATATTCTCCCCAGCAATCACTGACAGTGCTTACGGCGAAGCCTTCTTGATGGCAAAGAACAAAGGACACACGATAATGCTTGATCAGGTCAAGGAGTTCGACCAGTTCGTCAGCATAGGCGAAAGAACAAAGAACATAGGAGTCGTGTACATCGGCGGTGGCGTGCCGAAGGATTTCACGCAGCTCATAGCTATATCCGTGTCGCCGAAAACGATGGACAAAGGCGTGCCGGGAAGGGACGGGTTCAAGCGCGAAAGCGTGACTGAATATTATTATCCTCACAAGTATGCCATTCAAATAACGAGCGATTCGCCTCAGTGGGGCGGACTGTCGGGGTGCACTCTTGAAGAGGCTGTGAGCTGGGGCAAGATTCTGAACGAAGGAAGAAGAGTGACAGTTTACTGCGACGCAACGATTGCTCTGCCGCTCGTAACTCATGCCTTGAACGAGAGAGTGAAAGCTAAGAGAAAAGCGCCTGATCTCTCGTGGCTCTTCAGTCACGTTTCCTAGCGTTTTTTCCCAATCTAGTAATGAGTGAACTCACAATTATCGGCAGGATCAGGGAGGCGTCTCCCTCAATCATTATTCTTTTTGCCTTTGCGCTGATTTTGCCCCAGGAAACGGCTTCTCTGGGTCTGGCTCCGGAAAGGCTTCCGTCCCATTCGTCTGCGGTGCTGATGTAAACGGCGTAGTCTAATCCTTCCTTAAACTGGTTCCACCAGAGCGTGTGATGCTTCGAGATTCCGCCGCCCACGATCAAAGCTCCGGTCTTCTTCGATGTGTAAACTAGATCGTTGAGTTCGCCGGAATCTTTGAGTAAATTCAATTTGAAGTCGTGGTCTTGGGAAAAGAGCCACAGTTGATATCCGACGGCGCCGTCGGTGATGCCGGGGACATAAACTGGCACGTTGTTCTTTGTTGCCCAGTAGAGGATGGAGGTTTCGTTGCAGATTCTCTTCCCTATCTCGTAGCACAACTGTCGGGATGAAGTCTCCTTAGCACCTTCCTTCCACAACGCCTGGAGCAGTTGCTGCATTTTCTTCTCTATTATTATGCCGTAGCTTTCGTTTGGAACCAATACGTTTCCTAGGCGGTTCACTCCTCTCTTTCGAAGCTCAGCGTCGTTCATGATGAACGAGCCTTTGTAGTAGTCTTTCCAGCTTCGGGCAATGTCATGATCTAGAGTTCCGCAGGTTGTGACTATGACATCGACAAGCTTGCGTTTCACTAATTCCTTGAAAACGCCTCTTGTTCCGCTCGCCACGAGGTTTCCGGTGAAGGAGAGAAACTTCTTGCAGTCACGGGTTTTTATCATACACTCCAAGACGTTTACGCCCACAGCCATCTTGCCGGCAGTGAAGCCCCAAGCCTTCTCCATCTGCGCAACGAGAGCGTCAACTTTCATGTCCTCCGAAAACGCATAATCCTCAACAGCACTATTCGGCATCTACAGTTCACCATCTGTTACTACAAAATGCGAATGTTAGGATAAATAACTGTCGAAAACAGTGAGTTCAAGACTTTTGTCAGGCGTGAGGTTATTTTGTCAGGTAATCTATGATTCTTTCGTATATGTCTTTGTCTCTTAAGTCCTCTTGTCCAGCGTAGATGCTTGGGTTGTCGTTGACTTCCACAACAACGTAGTCGCCTTCCACTTCCTTGAGGTCTACGCCGTAAAGCCCGTGTCCAACAACGCTGCACGCTCTTAGGGCGACTTCCTTTAGCCGGGCGGGTGCGTTCTCTGCCTTTAGCGATACGGTTCTGCCCCACACGAAGCTGGGTTTACCCTTGCGCTTTGCTCCGTGTTTCCATCTGCCCTTCGGCACCATGTACTTGCAGACGTAGAGAACTTCGTCGTTTAGGACTCCGACTCTCCAGTCGAACGCTGTGGGCATGAATTTTTGAACGACCAGCACGTCGGATTTTCTGAAGAACCGCTTGGCCACTTCTCGGAAGCTCGTTTCGCAAGCAACCTTCTCCACGTACTTTGAGAAGCTCGTGTAGGGGGCTTTTACTACTACGGGTCTTCCGAAGGCTCGGAAAATTTCCAGAATCCGTTTGTGGTGCAGGTCATCCTTGTTCAGCAGTATCGTCGGAATGCGCGGAATGTCGTGTTTTTCGAAGAGAGCGTAAAGGTGAACCTTGTTTCCACAGATTTGTATCGATTTTGGGTCGTCAACCACGTTCAGCCCGAGTTCCCAAGCTGTCTTGGAAACGACGTAAGCAGTGTACAGCGGGTCGGTTGTGGCTCTGATGAAGATGGCGTCGTTCTTTGGGATTTCCATGAGGTTCTCTCTGAACATGAAGCTGAAGCGGTTTCCTAGGCTCTCTGCGGCGAGTTTGAAGTTGTCGAGTGCTTTGGCTTCTTTGGGGTCTGTGAAGTTATATTTCTCGACAAAACAGGCTATACTAGCCAACTATGTTTTCACCAAACTTAGAAATTTGCAGTATCGCTTCGGAGACGGCTTTCAAATCCTGAGGAAGCATTTCCTCTTTTTTAAGCGGCTGAAGTCCGCACAAGTATGCGCTATCATCAACAAGTTGAATATGCAATTTACAGATTGGAATCTTGAAGACTTCGTACACTTTTTCTGAAATCTTCTTGACGTTTTCTTGCTGTTCGCATTCGCCGAATACTGACTTGAACGAGATCATCTCGCCCTTGAGCGGTTGCGCGCACACCGCGAACTTGTAGTTCATGCCCAAGCCCTTAACGGCTCTGTAAAGTGCGCTTCTGTTTCTTGCGGTTTTGAAGCCATCGTATGAGAACGGATTGACAGCGAAGACAACGACTGGAAAGCTAAGCTCATACGTTATCTGTTTTACTGACCCTGTCACGAGGTAGGGTAAGGTTGGGATTCCTGCTTTTGCTGCTCTGAGCAAGAGAATGGGTGTTCTGTAAGCGTCAACTATGTTCTCGCTTGAAGGAATCACGGTGTTCCCGAGGATTTCAGCGTGCAATGACACGTAATAGCCTGTTTTTAGGTAGCGGTAGTCGTTGTTGATGTTGAGGGTAAAATCTTCAATTGATGATTCAAGGAAAGCAACGGGCTTCATTGATGGCAAATCTGTCGTTAGGTCGAGGTTTGAGACGACCAACACTCATTTAGCACCAGATAATTGAATGCACGGTATTGTTATGGTCGTATTTAAAACTAACTGTACATTTATATTTGCATTTTAGACACGGATAAAAATGAAAGAGGAACTGCCACGTTTAAAGCTCTGGAAGTGCTGGGTCCGGAACACGAATTTTCAGTAGTGAACGAGCAACTGAAGCCGTTGCCTATTGTTGACAAGATCATCAAGGATTTCCACGGACGCATCGTAAACTTCGTGCAGCAGTCGCAGTTCACTTTTGGAAAAGAGCTCCAGCTTCACGTTATGGAAATTAAACCCAACGCACCCTTCAAAAACCCTGAGGATTTCGAAGAGACAATGCAAAGGGCAGTTTTGACTCTCACAAATTTCGTCGAAAAAAAGTACAAAGCGAGTCTCCTCGGAACGGGGATGCACCCACTGCTCAAGCTTGACGAGACTGGAGTCTGGTCCCATCGTGACAGGCAGATTTATCATTGCCTCAGTAGAGTTTTCAATCTTCGGCAGCATGGATGGCTTAACATCCAGAGTTTTCAACTGAACCTTCCTTACTCCGACGAGAAAAGCGCTGTTCATATGCATAATTTGCTTGCGGAAATCTGTGGCTACCTACCCGCCATCGCTGCTTCGTCTCCTATCTATGAAGGAAGATTGGGGGAGCATGTCGACAACAGGTTGCGCTTTTACGTGGAGAATCAGAAGGAGGTGCCTTCGGTGACGGGCGATGTTGTCCCAGAGTATGTTTCCTCGTTTAGACAGTACAGAGAGGGTGTGATAGGACGGTACTCGTCCGACTTGGCTCAGGCTGGCGTGGACAAGCGTCTTCTTGGGAAGGATTGGGTCAACTCTCGGGGTGTTGTTTTTCGGTTTGACAGGAGAGCCCTCGAAATTCGGGTGATGGATGAACAGGAGTGCATCAAGTCTGACGTTGCGCTAAGTTGTTTTGTGAGGGCACTGCTAAGAGGAATGCAACGAGAGGAGGATGCTGAGCTGTTGCCGCATGAAATGTTAGTGAAAGATTTCCGCTCCATTATGCGGATGGGGCTGGGCGCAGCGGTTCTGCATCCGGGCGGGTGCACCGCTCGCCAGGTTTGCCAGCACTTCTTTGAGGTTGCTCGGAGAAACGCCACCAGTGAAGAGAAGAAGTATCTGCCGATTGTTCAGAGGAGGATTGAGAACGGCAGCCTATCAGAAGCCATAAGGAAAAATGTTGAGGCGAAAGCCGAGAAAACAGATTTTGAAGATGCGGTAATCAGCGTTTACTCAAGACTTATTAAGAGTCTTGTGGATAATGAGCCATACTTCTGAATGGAGACAAAGACGCCGTATGACCGTCAAGGGCGCAAGGCAGGACAATTTCTTCGACGTTTGCGTCAACTGTAAAGACAGTTGCTGCCGGGGTGCCAGACCACCCCTAACCGCTGGAAGGAAAAGAATCATAGAATCATATTTGAGGGAGCGTAAGATTCCCACCGAAAATCCATTCACTCGAACAGAGTACGATTTTCCAAAAGAAGACACGGCGGGATACTGCGTATTCTACAATAGGCAAACAAGACACTGCCAGGTTCACGCCGTAAAGCCAGAAACGTGCGCAGCCGGACCCATAACGTTCAACTTGAACAAGGCATCCGGGAAAATTGAGTGGTTCTTGAAAATGGAGCAGGTATGCCCGCTGGCTGGGAAATTGTACATGAATAAGCCGAGGCTGAAGAAGCACCTTGAATCAGCCAAAAAGGAAATTACGCGCCTCGTATCGGAGCTTGACCCTGAAGCTTTGCGGGGCATATTGAAGATAGATGAACCTGAAACTTTCAAGATCGGCGAAGATGACGTTGCAGATAACGTGTTGAACAAGCTGGTTGAAAGTTAAGACTGTAGGCGATGCCTTCCTCACTTCAAGCAATCAGAATATCAGAAAAGTTGGCGGGCCCGCGGGGATTTGAACCCCGGGTCTTCGGCTCCGGAGGCTTGCGCACCGTTTTTACCGGTTCGACGCCTTTATCCGGACTGGGCTACGGGCCCCGCACAACAGATTATCCATAACCAGAATTAATCGTTGCTGTCTCCCCTCAACCACGGCCAAGTTCAAGTTTCGTTTGAACCTATAAATAGAGGGGCTATAACCAGTCAAGAGCGCTAAAGCAGCGTCTGTTCAAAGGTTAGGTTTCGATCAGTTCTTCGTTGACCCACCAAGCTTTCTTCTTGCCTGATTTTTCGCCTGGATAGTATTCTAGGATAGATTTTCCAAGCTGTTTCTTTGATGTTTTCTGTATTCTTCTCAGTCTGCTCAGAACCAGCCACCTGTTGGTTTTTAGGTACTCTGCCAGCTCTGGAGTTGTGGCTCCTTTGTAGTGCATGAGATAGTCTATTATTTTATGGTCAGTCTCGTCCATGCCGAAAGTGTGTGGGTTCATCTTGCCTCGCTCGTAAGTGAGCAGTTCCAAGTCTGCAAGATACTTCCTCACGTCCGACAACTCCGCCTCCATCTTGCCCACCCTCTGCTCCAGCTCCAAAATTCTGTCCGGCTTCGGCGTTTTCTGCAGCTTATCCATTATGGCGTCTCGAATGAAATCGCTCCTTTCACCTTCCGGAATCCGCAAAAGCATTTCTTTGTAAACATCTTCAGGCACTTTCACAGACACGACCCTCAACTTTTCCATGACACTACCCCGTTATCAGTTGTATAATGCTCTCTTCATTTTATCATTCTTTTGTTCCGCGCTTTTCGTAACTCTTTTAAAACCCAAAAGGCAACTCTACACCCAGTTCACGTGAAGTGAACACACATGGTAAAGAAGACCACAATCTCCATAATCAAATGCGACGTTGGTTCCCTCGCTGGTCACCACATCGTCCCAAAACCGCTCCTCGACATAGGCGAAAAAAACCTCAAAACCGCGAAACAACACGGCCTAATAAACAGCTACTACGTCTTCAACGTCGGAGACGACCTCCAACTTCTCATGACCCACGAAAAAGGAGAAGCCAACTCCGAAGTCCACAAACTCGCATTCGACACTTTCCAAGAAGCCTCCAAAAAAGCCTCAGACCTCAAACTCTACGGAGCTGGACAAGACCTCCTGAAAACAGCCTTCAGCGGAAACATCCGCGGAATGGGTCCAGGCTTCGCAGAGATGGAAATAGAAGAAAGAACGTCAGACCCAATCGTGGTTTTCGCAGCCGACAAAACATCCGGCGGAGCCTTCAACTTTCCGATCTACCGCATCTTCGCAGACCCCATGAGCACAGCAGGGCTTGTGATTGACCCCAACATGTCTGGTGGCTTCAAGTTCGAAGTCTTAGACACCATCGAGAACAAGAGAGTCGTTCTCAAATGTCCAGAAGAAACATACGAGCTAATCGCCCTGATCGGAACAGTCCAGAGGTACATGGTTTCGCGAGTTTGGCGAGCAAGAGACGACTCAATATGCGCGGTCGGAAGCGTAACACGACTGTCACAGATCGCCGGAAAATACGTTGGAAAAGACGACCCAGTCATGATAGTGCGCGCGCAACATGGCTTACCGGCTGTAGGAGAAATACTCGTACCCTTTATGCACAGTTATCTTGTTGAGGGATGGATGCGTGGAAGCCACTGGGGACCGGTAATGCCTGTTGGTTTGAAAGATGCGAAATGCACGGCTTTCGATGGACCACCGCGATTGGTTGC
>Ga0153916_10002319_pt1 | contig 13976 bp, 11 predicted proteins | sample Opewatmetagenome_FD_109642 | JGI IMG/M metagenome (GOLD analysis project Ga0153916, IMG submission 109642) | Freshwater wetland microbial communities from Ohio, USA - Open water 3 Core 3 Depth 4 metaG | ecosystem: Environmental > Aquatic > Freshwater > Wetlands | place: USA: Ohio, Lake Erie...
CGATCTCTTCCTTGACCTGGGCCAGCTTGGGAGCCAGTCTCTTTAATAAATGTTCGGAGGTCGTCTTCCATCGCACTGCCATCTCCCCATATCTCTGGTCATGGCAATTGATGCAACGTTTTTTTATTGCATCGAAATTGTCCTTCTTTTTTGCTGGCACACCACGATGGCAATCAATACACTTCACCACATTCAACTTATTGCTCGGCCTCTCCTTGACTCCGATGCCTCCATTTCCCTGAAAGAGTCTCTTCACATTAATATGGCAGTCCTCACATTTGACTTTCTTCACTTCCTTCCCGTGATGGCATTCAGCACAAATTTTCATAAATGTCTTGCCGTGGTTTTCACGGGGAGTGTGGCAGCTCGAACACTTCAGTCCATTGCCTGCAATGTGGGTCTCATGGGAAAATTTGGTATCATTAAAAGAGACTGTCCGTTTCTCTATTCCAATATGGCAGAGGCTTGTACAAGTCATCCGGGTTTGAAATTCCTGTGGCTTATAATTTTTGTCGATGGCCGCCCGGGCCTGTTCGGTCTTATTATTTGCCGCATTGAGAAGCTTGAAGGCATATTCGATATTGTGAATACCCTTTCCCAGAAGGACAAAGCTGTAATTATGGCGAGCTTCGTTGAGTAGGTTTCGGGCCTTTTTGAAGGCGGCCGTGTTTCCATTGGCCTTTTCAAACTCATACAATACGTTCTGAACATTAAAAACCCTTTGGTTACTTTCATTCTCGGCTTTGGCAAGAAGGGCTTTCCATCGCTTCAAGGTCTCATCGAATCCCTCTCCGTGGCAGTCGACGCAAGCCTTACCGATCGCCCTTTCGACATATTTTGAGGTATGGAGTGCCGTCTGGCTTTCCTCGCCCCTTCGATGACAGGCGATACAGTCCACATTCGTCGTAAACATGAGGCTGGGAGAGTCTGGGACACCAATCCCTCCGGTCCCCCGGTATAACTCTCTTGGCCCAAGATGGATCTCCTTGCTATGGCACTTGTCACAATTGGAGGGGGTATGAGCAAGGGTGGGAATCTGTCCGATCTCATGCCTAAGAAAAGTATGGCAGCTTGAGCACTCGATCTTATGGTCGGTGACATGCTTCTTATGCATGAATTGGGAGGTATACTTCGTACTCAGTAGGACCGGCTCATTATGGCATTCGACACATTTTCCCTCTGGCACATGGCCATCCCCTTGAACAACACTGAGATGGCATCTCTCACAGGCCACTCCCCTCGCAATATATTTCCTGTGATTGAAGTTCCAACCTTTGACCTGGATGTCCCCTTTAGGCTCAACATGGCAGGAAGTGCAGCCCCCTATGGCACACGAAATGCATTCTTCTTCCCCTCTTGGACCAGCTTTGTAATAGTGGCAGATGAAACAGTTAACCTCATGAACAGTAAGGTGTTTCCCTTGTACGAGCTGGGCGTGACAGGAGGCGCATCGAAGTTCCATCCCCCTTCTTAACTCCCCTAAATGTTTTCTATGGGAGAAGGCTACATTCTTATAGATCATATCCCCCTGGAGGTCTTCGATCTTGTGACATCCCTTTTGGAGGCAGCTCGTATCACTGATCTGTGCGTGGGGCGTACTCGGCCTTTTTCCCGAGAGGAAGTAAGCCAGGGATACCTGACCATCAACCCATTTACCTCTCAAATGATTATACAATCCAGGTTTATAGTGACATTTCGTGCAGGCCACATGTCGATGGCTGGATGTTCTCCACGATTCCATATAGGCATTCATCTGGTGACAGAGGCCGCAAAAGGTAGAACTTTCCGTGAATTTAAGAAGGGCCAAAGAGAGAATAAGGAATGCGATGACGCAAAGGATAAGAGAAGTCTTTATTGCCCTGGTGTGATCCCGAGCTCCTTTTTTAAAGCTTAAGAAAACATCATACCAAAAAGCTTTGATTAAATGATAAACTTCTTTAAAGTTCTCAAAACGATAAAGATTTTTTAATTTATCGAAAGAAAAAGAAATTTTAAATTTCTTCACCGAGGACCCCACTCCTTTGAAGTAGTTAATTTTTAACACTCATTTCGGATTTTTTCAATAGAATCTTGATCTTTTGAAATTTTTTTTAACAATCATTCATTCTATTGATTTTAATGTATATATTCTCTTAAATTATTCATTATCAGCCTCATTCATTTTTCCAACAGATCCCCAAAGGGAGGAACTATGTCTAAGATTATTATTGGGTTGTTGATCATTCTTTTTGTTGTTCTCTTTTTTCTCCTATTCTGGATTGTTGTATTAAGTGCCGCCCTTCTCTTCTTTAGGAGCAAGAAGAGTAGAAACAAGGAACGCTTAACCGAAAACCAGGAGATCGCCTAAATGGGTAGGTCTATCGGAAAATAACGAAATGGGCTGGAACTCGCGATTCAGGCGGAAGAAAAGCGTTTCCAATGGAAGATCAAGATCCCCCTCTGAGGGGGTTATCCATTGATCCAAATTATTGATGATTTCTCTCGCCGGCCCGGATGGGTATATCTAACATGTTTTCCTTCGGAGGGAGAACACAGGTCAATTTATTGTTGTAAGCACAAGGGGGATGATAGGCCATGTTGAAGTCTAAAACCATCTTATAGCCGATGAGAATTTCGGCATCGTTATACCGGCCTCCTTCATACGTCTCTTTCCCATTGGTCTTGTCTTTAAAGGGGATGAAAAGGCTATCACTCAAAATTGATTTATAGACCTCTATCGAATAATCTTTATTATTCCATTTGAAATGGACCTTTCCATATCGAATGTAACGTTTGCTAGTTCCCCTGTTGGTCAAAATGGTTGCATAGTACTTTGGGTCATTGATATAGAAGCTGTAGCGTTCGATCTGCCCGGAGAAGATATATTGGGGATCAAAAGGGTAGTATTCCAAGCCTTTAAAAATTCTTTTCTGTTTGATTGTAAGGGGAGACCGCTCATGGATCTTAAAAAATTCATCCCTTTCTTTTCGCCACTCTGTGACTCGTTTTTCTTTTTGAAGAACAATCGACGGCTCTATCTCTTCCCCTCTTAAAGGAGTCCCATTCATGATGAATAGGAGGCCTAAGATTAATAAGATAACAATGTTTCTCTTTCTCATCATAGATAATATAGAGGTTCTTCTTGATTATTTTATCAAATAAGAGAAATTGAATGCAAACCATTCTGAGGGATGTATCTTTTGTGAAGATGCGTCGTTTGTAAAGATAAACCCTACTCAATCCCATCTCGAAGGATCTCTTTATATGTTCACTCGGTTTATTTTTTGGAAAAAAAGAGGCTATTTCCTTTTGGACAATTGTTTGATGGCTTCATCAAGCCGATGATTGGCAAATTCTAATAACTCTTCTGTGTACTCCAGGTTATGGACTCCATTGCCTTTCTTTGCTAAATTGTAGTTAAACTCCGCCTCTCCAAATAATTTTCGATAGACAAAAGTGTGACCTCTTCGAAGTTCAATCCTCCCAATCTCCTCCCTGACTTTATTGATCTTTGGGATCACTTTCTTCAATAATCCTTCAGAGACCGATTTCCAACGTGCTGCCATCTCTCCATAACTCTGGTCGTGGCATTCGATGCATCGCTTCTTTATTGCATCGAATGTGTCCTTCTTTTTTGTAGTCACATCACGATGGCAGTCAATACATTCGACCACATCCAACTTATTGCTCGGTCTCTCCTTAATCCCGATACCCCCTTTTCCTTGAATCAGTCTTTTGACCGACACATGGCAGTCTTCACATTTGACTTTCTTCACCTCCTTTCCGTGATGACAGTCTGCACAATTCTTCAGAAAGGTTTTTCCGTGATTTTCACGAGGAGAGTGGCAGTCTGAACACTTCAAGCTCTTCCTGGTGACATGGGTTTCGTGAGAAAATTTTGTGTCGTTGAAGGGCACAACTCGTTTCTCCATTCCCACATGGCATAGAGTCGTGCAGGTCATCTGAGTCTGAAACTCCTTGGGCTTATAACTCTTATTCATGGATGCTAAAGCCTGCTCAGTCTTATTATTGGCTGCGTTGAGGAGTTTGAAGACATATTCAATATTGTGAACCCCCTTTCCCAAAAGGACAAAGCTGTAATTATGGCGGGCTTCGTTGAGGAGGTTCTGAGCCTTTTTATACTCCCTAGACCTCCCTCTGTTCTTTTCAAAATCGTATAATACCCTCTGCACATTGAAAACCCGCTGATTAGTTTCGTTCTCGGCTTTTGAAAGGAGGGCTTTCCATTGCTTCAGGGTTTCATCATATCCCTCACCATGGCAATCCACACACGTCTCACCGATCGCCCTTTCGACATATTTTGAGGTATGGAGTGCAGCCTGGCTTTCCTCGCCCTTTCGATGACAGGCGATACAGTCCACATTCGTCATAAACATGAGGCTCGGAGAGTCCAGCACGCCAATCCCCCCGCTCCCACGGTATAATTCTCTTGGTCCTAAATGGATTTCCTTGCTATGGCACTTATCACACATTCCCGGAGAATGGATGAAGGTAAGAATCGGTCTGATCTCATGACGAATGTGAGTGTGACAATCTGAGCATTCGATCTTGTGGTCGGTGACATGATTCTTGTGCATGAACTGAGAGGTATATTGGGTTCTCAATATTTCGGGTTCATTATGACATTGGAAACACTTTCCTTCCGGGACATGGCCGTCTCCTCGTATCACATTGGTATGACACTTTTCACAGGCCACCCCTCTTGCAATATATTTCCGATGGTTGAAGCTCCAATCTTTGACCTTAATGTCCCCTTTGGGTTCGATGTGGCAAGAAGTACATTCTCCCACAGCACAAGAAATACATTCCTCCCCCCCTCGGGGTCCAGCCTGAAAAAAGTGACAGATGAAACAGTTGGTTTGGTGAACGGTGAGGTGAGCTCCTTGGACAAGCTGAGCATGGCAGGTTGTGCATCGAAGATTCATACCCCTTCTCAACTCGCCCAAATGTCTTCCATGTGGAAAGTTTACATTTTTGAATATCATATCCCCTTTCAGATCATCCCTTTTGTGACACCCTTTTTGCAAACAGTTGCCATCGTCAACTTCATAATGGAGTTTTTTGATGCCTCTCCCGATAATGATATAAGTGAATGCGAGCTGGAGATCTACCCGCTTCCCATTGAGATGACTCAAGATACCTGGTTTGCGGTGACAACCCAGGCAAGTCACGTTGTTATGGGAGGATGTTTTCCATGATTCAACATACCCCTTCATATTGTGACAGAGGCCACAAAATGAAGGGCTTTCTGAATATTTAAACCCTCCTACGATCAGGCCGATAAAAATGAAAAAAAGAAGGCCGTAGGCCACCTTCTTTTTTTCTATAGAAAACCATTTCCTTATCTGGAGAGGAAGATGGGATAAAGATTTCATGCCAAGCTATCTTAAAAGCTACGAGGATGAGGCCACCGGGATCTTCGTATGACATTTCATGCAGGATTCAGGCCCTCCTTGAATATCCTCATTATGACACTCGACACAGGTTGACCTGCGGGGCCGGTTCGATCCGGCTTCCATTTTTTCGTGGGCGATATTTCTGTGACAATCGATGCACTTCAGCTTCGATTCTTCGATGTGAAGCTTGTGGGCAATTTGCATATGATGAGCTTCTTCCTTCTCCTTCTCAGCCACATGCCTGTGACATACACGGCAGTTATCATCCACTCGTTCATCAGCGAAAAAATCCCGGGGAAATAATTGACCGGCTTTCGCATGACAATTCACACACGTAACACGGGAGGGATGAATCATCGAAGGTGACCACATGGAGATGCCACTCTGTCTTGCATGACATGAAAGGCAGATCAAGGGATGGGCCGTCAACGCGTGCCCCACCCAGATCACCAACACGACCCCTATCAAGGTAAGGATGGGCCCGACGACAAAAATCACCCATTTTGATTTCAATAAGATTCGAGCTTTTTTAATGTCGATCAGCGACCTCAACCATTTTATCGTGCTTAATCCTTTCATGGATTCCTTCCTTTACGCCTTTGAAACAATCACTAGGCTATCATTCCATGCCTCTCCTCCGCCAATCGGGTCTGAATTCCCCGAGATGATCGGATTAGGAGAGATGCCATTCCCTTCTTTTTCCCACCAGACTAAATTGGTGTTAGGATCCTTGCTCTTAAATCTTTTGGCGCGGGCAATATGTCCATATCCCCAATGACCGAAATTCCTTCCGATGGCGATGACCCTCGGATGGAGGCCAAAGGTTAATCGGGTATCCATGACAAATGATCCGGTTTTGGTTGAAATTTTGACGCGATCCCCGTGTTCAATATGGAGCATTTTGGCCACATCTCTGTTGATCCAGACAGAATTGCGATGCTTAATCTCAGCGAGCCATTTAAAATTGGTTGTCTTCGATCCCATCACATTTGGTTCATAAGTGACAAGAACAAACTTGCCCTTCAGGTCTCCATGGTCTGGGATGGGTTCATACGTGGGAAGAGGCTGGAATCCTTTTCTTTCCAATCTCTCTGAATGTATTTCAACCTTTCCTGAAGGAGTCTTAAACCCTTTCGATTCGTAAGCCCTATACCTCGGTTTCTCATTCTTATCCAACCAGACCCCGTGCTCTTTTAGGTATGGCAGCCCTCCCGCACTTTCTATCTTGGGAATACCTGAGATTGCTTTCTTGATGTATTCCTCCATGGAGTTCAACCGGAAATTTCGCCGAAGTCCTCCCCCCATCCTATGGACGAGTTCGATGCAAATATCGGACATGGGAACCGATTGGGCGTAGGGGTGGATGATGGGCTGCTGCAGAGCAACAAAGGGAACCAGATCCAATGCGGGAGAGGAATCGACCCCCCAACTCTCCAGGTAAGTGGCCACCGGAAGGACGATATCAGCAAGCATAGCGGTTTCGGTCATGTAGCTATCTGCCACGACGATGTAAGGAACCCGCCGCTCATTTTTCAATACTTCAGCAGTCAGACCACTTTCAGGATTGGTGTAGGCAGGATTGGATTCATGAATGAAGTATAGTTGAGGGGTTAGCTTCCCCCGTTTCAACAGGGAGATAAACTTCTGCGGATTTAATCGGTCCTTATCTAAATCGAAGGGAGTGGTACCTGCACCATTCAAACGATAGGTCCTTGGAAAACAATATCCTCCAGGGACATCTATGCTCCCCATGATGGCATTCAAAAGAAAGATGCACCTCTCATTGTAAACACCGTTGAAATGGCTGCTCACGCCTCGACCGGAAATAGCCACCGAAGGCTGGGTGATCGCAAATTCCCTGGCAATCCTTTCAATATCCGCTGCTGCAATGCCGCTTATCTTCTCAGTCATCTCCGGTGTGTACTTTGAAAGGTATTGAGCCAGCTGGGAGGCGGGGATATTCAACCATCTCTGGACAAAATGCTGATCGTGAAGTTTATCGTTGACAATGACGTTGGCCATCGCTAAAGCCACAACCCCGTCGGTCCCCGGAGTGACTGGAAACCACTCGTCACTGTTGCCTGCGGTGTAGGAAAGCCTTACATCGAATGTCACCAGCCTGGCCTTCTTTTCGAATCTTCCTTCGATCACCCTCCCGATGAAACCTGCGTAGTCCTCATGGGTCTCAAAAAAATTGGAGCCGAAGTTGAGAATGTAGCGGCTGTTCGCCACATCAGGGACCCCCCGTTCCTCTCCCCAAGTCAGCCATTGACCTCCGTCCCTGTTTCCAAAGTGGAGTCTATCATCGTTAAGAACGAGAGCCTTTCCAAAGGCATCCAAGAAAAGCCTGATGATCCCCTGAGGCTCATGTTCTGATTGGAAGACAAAGTCTCCTTTCTGTCCGCTTTGGTATATTGTTTTCAATCTCGAGGTGAATTCCATATAGGCCTTCTCCCAAGAGATCCTCTCCCATTGTCCTTTTCCTCGCTCTCCTTTCCTCATCAACGGAGAAGTAATTCGATCTGGATCGTACGCCATATTTATGCCCGCCAGACCTCTGGCACATAACTTTCCGAGGTTGTTGGGATGTTTTGGATTTCCCCCGATCTTGACCAACTGATCGCCCTCTAAAAAACCAACAATCCCACAATGGGCAGGACAAAGCTGGCAGATGCTCGGAATCCCTCTGAGGGGTTTTCCCGTATGTCGCGATACCTGCTTTCCTCCAAACGCCTCCTTGGCATAAGCGGAGAGGCCAAGATAACGGTGGAGCAGAAATGCCGGTATACTCCCAAGACATAATTTCAAAAAATTACGACGGTTCATCTCATCTCTCCCTCGAAAAATTCAACGATCAACTTAACGGGACGTATTGTCCTCCAAAAACCATCACATATCGCATGACGAATACTCCGATGGAGGCCAAAATAGCAGCGATCAATAATAAAAGATGCGATTTCCGCGTCTTCCTGAAAATGATGATGAGGGCAGGGACAATATTCCCCAGGACATTATCCACCCAGATATATAAGAAGCTGAACTTGCCAAGGCGGACCAGTTCGACCGTCTCAAAGGCATCCTCCGTATGGTAATACATCACGGTAATGTCGGAAAAAACGTAAAAAACGTTTAGAATCATAAAACCCGCCAACCATTTCGAGAGAAGGTCGATAATTTCAAGATCCTTTTCCCTATCCTCAAGGGGTTTGTCCTGATAAGTAAAACGGTAGCGAACCAGAGCCACGATAAGCATAAAGGCCATTCCTGAAATCATTGCCGAGCATAAGAAATAAGAGGGCATGACTGCTGTGTTCCATAAGACCCTGGATTTGGCAAAGCCTAAGACGAAACCCGTATACCCGTGAACACCGATGGCAGTGGGGAGGCTGATGACGCCGAAAATTTTTGACCATCTAACATTTCCCTTAAATAAAAAGTAGATGTAAATTCCGGTGAAGATGGGGTAAGCGCAGAGGATGAAGGTTCCCCAACTGAGGGGTGACGTAGGATTGAAATGAAGGAAGAGGTACCAGAAACGTAAAGGCTGAAAAAGATCGGTTAAAAGAAAGATGGGCGATATGGAAAAGAGGATGATGACAAAGATGGCCCCGATCTTGGCGACAGGTTTATATTCCTTCTTTCCAATTAAGGTGGCGGTAATGGATACGATCGAGCACCCCGCATGGAGCCCGACGATATGAAAATAGATGGCAATTAATAGGCTGACCGATTCGTGATGGAACACATTGTACAGGACTTGCACTTCCATACGGACCCCTTTTTCACTTATAAGTTTTCATACTCTTTATGATAATAGTGCTTTTCCCATCCCTTGAGTGGATCGGCGACGTCCTTATCCAAATGGATGTAATAGACATTAGGGTAGGTGGCCATATTCTGTTTGAGAACCTGGACTTTCTCCTTTGAAATCAGTTGGGAAACCTTACTGCTCGGGTCCTTTAAATTTCCAAATACCATGGCATTCGTGGGGCAAGCCTCCACACAGGCTGGTGGAAGTCCAGAATCAACCCGATGAACACAGAAGTCACACTTCTGGATCATCCCGGTGATGGGGTTTGCGAACCGGACATTATAAGGGCAAGCGGCTCGGCAATAGTTGCAGCCGATACAGCGGTGGGGATCGACCATCACAATACCATCTTCTTTCCGCTTGTAGGCGGCTCCCACCGGACAAACTGTATTACAGATAGGACGATCACAATGGTTACACAGCCAAGGGAGAAAAAGCACTGACATGCGGGGGTATCTCGCTTCTTCCGGGCGCTCGCAGTAAGCACAATCCCAAGGTAAGGAGAGAGTAGCCATTTCCGGATAGGTTCCTTTCTGAATGGTTCGTACCCAAATTCTCCAAACGCCGAGAGGGGTCTCGTGTTCAGCTTTGCACGCCACTTGGCAGGCGAAGCATCCCACACAACGCTTGAGATCAATCACCATTCCCCACTTGACTTCTTTCTTCATAAAAGCCTCTCCTTTAAAAATTGAATCTTATTTAACCTTAGGAGTAATTTGATATTTTTTGCTGAGATCCTTATCGAAAGCGACATCTCTCACAGTATTCGAATCAAGGTCTACCTCAAAATACCACCCCTGGCTTCTATTTCTTACCCTACCTTCCTGAGTTTGATACCGAAACGTCACAAAATACATGGAGTCATCATAATGGTAAAAATGCCTCATGATCCCAGAGGCTTTCTCTATTTCCTTGTCGATATCATCCACCACCTTTTTTGCCTCTTCGGATAGATCCTTTGCCTTCACCATCCCTTTGCCTCGGGGAAACAAATAAAATTGCATGGAGACATATTCTTCTTTAAGTCTTCTTATTCTTAAAGCAAAATATTTTGGCTCGGTTTCAAGGAGCAATTCGGAAGCCGGACTTCCTTCCACTAAAACCCCCAAATCCTTCAGCCTGATTAAACCTTTCTTGATTTTTTCCATAGATCCGTTGAAATCATCTGATAATCTGGACCCGAATTTTTCTGAATCATATAATTGGCCCGTATGGATGGCTTTGTCAGCCTGCCATCCAATGATTTTTACATCCCCCTTCATCTTTTCCGCTATATTTTGGGCATCCCCATAGACTTCATCCTTTCCCCTTGCATACTTTTTCGCCAATTCGGTGGCCCGTTCCTTTCTCTCTGTCTCTGCTTCGAAATATCTTTTCGTCTCTTTGGAAGGGGGCTCAACAGGGAACCTATCAAGAACAACCGATTTGTAGTGGTAAAAAGCTGTGAATTGATAAATAAGAAACAGAATAATAGCTATTGCCACTGCCAACATTGAAAGTACTAAAATCTTATTGCTTGTCTTCATCATCCTGGACCTCTCCCTCTCCAAAAAGGAAATATCCTTCTTTGACCGGAACGTACCCCGCAAGCCCCGCCTTGTAGGCGGGGCCAAGGGGCACAATATGAAATGAATATACCTTTGCTCGCTTTCCGCTCGCCACTACGTGCCCGGGAAGCCCGGCCCTGTGGGCGGGGGCTTCACTATCCCTAATCCGGAAATGAACCGCTTTGCCAGACTGACACCACGGCTCAGTTCAGGGCCTGAAGTAATTTTCAATCGTCGACGATAGCGAAAAGAAAAGTTCAGTTACACGAAAAGTCTCCATCGGGGACCCCACCCCAATAAACGCCATTTTTTTATCACTTTTTAAACATGATTGCAAGAAAATATTTTTTTTGAAATTGAGGAAGTAAGGTACAAGTTAAAGGGTTATTGATATCCAAAAAAGGAAATTGATTTCACATATCTATTTTGATAAATTTATGTAAGGATTCTTAACCACCGGACGGGGGTTTTCGACTTCATTATATTTGTCCTACAAACTTTTATCTCCCCCTATAAGGTGGAGCATTTAGCCGACTATCCTTTAAACAAGACTTTATTGGACAGTCGTTTTGAGCAATCATGAAACAGAAATACCTTCTCTTCCTGATCTCCTGTTTATGTCTACTCCTGATGGGGGGAAAGGCGGATCTTCCCATCTCTAAAGGAGATGAAGACCCAATGGAACGAAGAGAACAAAAGCTAAAGGCTTTCCGAGAAAAGAAGGATCGGTTCTTCAAAGAGGATGCTCAGTCTCCACTGAATGAGAGCGATCAAAAGAAATTCAAGGGTCTTATTTACTACCCCATTGACCTTAAATATTCCATGATCGGACCCATTGAAAGATATCCCACTGAACCTAAACCTATCTACATCATTCTTCCCACAAATAAAGAGGTAGGAAGAAAATATGTGAAATATGGCCGCTTCAAATTTAAAAGGGGGGGAAAAGAATTTGTCCTCCAAATTTACAGACCTTTAGGAGGCGGGGAGCTTTTTCTTCCCTTTAAAGATAAATCTTCAGAAACAGAGACCTACCCAAAGGGACGCTATCTCTATATCGAACCAATGCCTGGGAGGAAAGTACTGATCGATTTCAATCGGGCCTGCAGCCCCTTCTGCCAATATAATGAGAAATACACTTGTCCCTTTGCCCTTGAGGAGAACTGGCTTGATATTGCCATTCGGGTTGGGGAAAAGCGTTTCCGATAAAAGATCATGATCTTGCCTTAGAAAAGTTATCCGTTGATTTAATGAGGCTAAGGTTCCTCTCGCCAGCTCGGATTGGGATAGCCAATACGTTTTCTTTCGGAGGCAGAACGCAGATGAATTTTTCATTGTAGGCACAGGATGGATAATAGGCCATGTTGAAGTCCAATACCATTTTGTAGCCGGGAAGGATTTCGGCATCGATATACCGCCCCCCTTCGTAAGTCTCCTTGCCATTTGTCTCGTCTTTAAAGGGGATGAAAAGGGAATCGCTCAAAATGGATTTGTAAACCTCGAGCGAGTATTCTTTGCCCCCCAATCTGAAATGAATTCTTCCATATCGAATGTAGCGCTTGTTCGTTCCCTTGTTGGTCAAAAAGGTTGCATAATATCTGGGGTTATTGATATGGAAAATGTATCGCTCGATCCCCGCATAAAAGACGTATTTGGGATCGAATGGAAAGTATTTGAGGCCTCTAAAATTCTTTTTCTCTCTGGGAGGCAGGGGAGAACGCTCATGGTTCTTGAAAAATTCATCTCGTTCCTTTCTCCATTCTATAACGCGTTGATCCTGAGGAATAGACTTCAAATGATCTACTTCCTCTGCCAGTAGAAGAGTTCCCTGCATTAAAAGGATGCTTCCAATGACCAAGTAGGTTGAAATTTTCATTTTCAAGATGGCTAAAATGGTGAGCTTCTTTCGATTAATTCTATTTTATCATTTAGGCCTGGCAAAGGCAAACTGCTAACCGTTGTCATAAAGGAAAAACCATCAGCTTGATTTCAAAAGATCAATCTGATATTTTGAAGCAATAAGGAAACGAATAAGGAATTTTAATGAGACTTAAAAAAGCATTTTCACTATTATTTGGTATCCTGATTTCAAGCCTGACCTTTACCTCCATTGGTCAAAGTGGCTCCAAAGTTCAATTCAGCCTCGTTTATACGAACGATGTTTTAGGTGAAGTCGAACCCTGCGGTTGATTCAAAAGCCCTCTTGGCGGTGTCGCCAAGAAATCTACACTGATCTCCCAAATGAAAAAAGAAGGGAAAAAGGTTCTTCTCCTCGATACGGGGAATCTCCTCTTCCGTAAGCCCCTCCAGACCGAAACCAAACGTAGGGATGCCCTTCTCCGCGCGGATCTCCTCATCCAATCCTACAACGAAATGGGCTACGATGTGGTCAACGTGGGTGAGAAAGATTTGATGATGGGGGTAAAATACTTATCCGATGTGACCCAAAAGGCGAAGTTCTCCTTGATCTCAGCCAACCTTACGGACAAAAAAACTGGAAAGTGTGTCTTCAGACCCTATGTGGTCAAAGAAATCGCAGGTCTGAAGATTGGAATCATCGGCCTCATGGATGACCAATTCACTCCAATCCTTCAAGAGAAAGATCCGGGGCTGACTGTCTCAGAACCCCTTGCCACATCAAAGGTTCACACCAAAGGGCTCAGGGAAAGTTGTGATCTGATTATTGTCCTCTCCCAGCTGGGTGAGTCGAAGGATAAGAAATTGGCCAGAGAGAATCCTCAGATCGATCTGATCTTGGGAGGGGGTGGAGAATCGAAAAGGGCAGTCAAGGAGAGGGTCAATGAAGTCCCCATTTATCGATTGGAACCCCGAGGAGGATATTTGGGGCGAGTGGACTATTCTTTTATGGATACGAAAAAGCCGATTAGATTCTTAATTTCGAGTGAGCGGGATGAGATGGAAAAAAGACTGGAAAGATTAATCACCCGATCCAGGCAAGTCAGAACGGAGATGGCCAAATCAGGAAAGCAGGATGAGATGAAGTTTAAGGAACTGAAGTTCTTGGAATCGAAACAGAAGGAATTGGAGAAGACCCTCATTGCCTTTGAAGATAAAAATTTTTATAGACATACCCCCATTCCTGTCCAGCTCTCTGTCGCGGATGACCCCAAAATTATCAAAGGAGTAGAAACTTATCGTGCCGAATCAGCTAAGCTTTACAAACCAAAATTGGTAATCGAACCTGGAAGGGATTTGTCGGAG
>Ga0153916_10002322_pt1 | contig 13970 bp, 12 predicted proteins | sample Opewatmetagenome_FD_109642 | JGI IMG/M metagenome (GOLD analysis project Ga0153916, IMG submission 109642) | Freshwater wetland microbial communities from Ohio, USA - Open water 3 Core 3 Depth 4 metaG | ecosystem: Environmental > Aquatic > Freshwater > Wetlands | place: USA: Ohio, Lake Erie...
CGGCTTAGGAACGGGCAGCGGCTTAGAAACGGGCGGCGGCTTAGGTATCTGTCCACCGTCCCCCTTGAACTGTTCCCTGTCGCGCTGCCCCCCACGGAAGATCTCTTTGATCTCACCCCACCACCATGGGGATGTACTACCAGCCAACAGAGCAACAACGACGGCGACAATGATTTGAGGAAGCACTCCTTTTCTCTTTTCGTTGTCGCCCATTGTGACCTCCCCCCTGAAACATGATCATCTGCGCAAGGATATTTTCTCCCAAGCTCGGTCGATTAGATATTCCGATTTCAAGATGCCACGCAATTTCTCCGAATTTCCATCCCGCGCATTCCGCATTCCCTCGGCATGCACATCCCACACATCAGGTACCACCTCTTATTTCAACTAATCTCAAGGTAGCGGGGAGAGTCGTCCGCCCGAGGCTTCGGCAGTCTCACGTCCGCCCTTGGCGGCACAGCTCGGAGCTGTCGTGCTCCGCAAGCTCGCGCTTTTACTCGCTATCCGGCGGCTCACGCTCCCATTGTCGGCCCTACTTCGCGAAAAAAGGGAACCCGGCGTTTGTTCTGATTCCGTTTCGTTATTGCGATAGCGCGGAAGGGGGGCAGGTCACTCCCCCAATCTTCATGGATAAACATCAAAAGCCCATCTTGTAGAACAACGAACTGAATAGGCGGTTGACCATAGACGGATTTTCTCCCGTGCGCACAAAGAAGGCGCGACGTAATGGCACGGTTATTCTCCTGAGCAGCCGCATATACAAGGCGCGATCCTTATGCTGGAAGTGAGTTTCGTCCATCTGGGCAGCGGCCGAGTACATGAGATTCCCGAAGTAATGGTTCGTGTCTAATCCTTTATTCGTGAACAGGGCAAGGGCGACCGGCACATTCAGCCAGGGGCGATAAGGACTGGGATCGCCGAGCAAGAGGATCTCCGGTTTACCGAAAGTTTCGACTGCGAGTTTCATATACGGGCTGATCATCGGATCAATCCCCATCTTGCTCGCCGCGATCCAGTCCACGGCCACCAGATCGCCACCGCCAATGATCGTTTGGGTCTCGTTCGGCGCGGGGTCGGCGAAGATCCCGAAAGGGCCGTCCGCACTGAGGAAGGCATCCACCAGCCCATAGTGCACCGGAAACGCAGCGAGGTACTCGATGGTGGTCTCGTAGATGCCTCGGTTGCAGTGATACTCCTTGAACTTGTTCGCCAGTGGAAGGGCGCCGTAGATGTTCTTGAGCGTAAGCGTGTAATAGGCGTAAGCGTGGGTCTTATTCTTTGCGAAGGAGATGCGAAAGTCCGCTTCGCGCCAACTCCTCGACACCGGGTGCTCGCCGAGGTGAGGCCCGAGGTGCCTCTTCTCGTCGGCGTCCAGCGTCATGTCGACCACCTCGTATCCGGCTTCGCCGTCGTATCCCAGGTACTCAGCTACCTCACGCACACTTCGCTTGTCGAAGTATTCGCCGTATGTCGACTGCGCCTCGACGACCTTGATGTTCTCAAAGCCTTTCTCGCGTACTCGCCTGATGAGGTGATGGACAAGTTCGGGATCAGTGAACGTTGAGCGATCTCGCTTGTCGTAGGCGAACATGAAGTTCGGCTTAATGACGATCGCGAAGTCAGGACGGGCTTTTCCGGAAGTCGTCAGTTCCCTCTCTACCAATTGGTTGAATCCCGTCTCATTCAGCACGCGATCCAACGCGGCGAACTTATCCTCATTACGGATGCTGGCCACCGTCGTCTTTCTGTCGGTGCCTATGGCCTCAAACCGCATCAGGGACATATCTTCCTCAAGCGCCAGGCACCGTGACCCCAAGGGATCGAGGACCTCAACGATGCGGCGCTTGAATACCGCGGTTGGAAAATGATCGTTGTCCACCTCAAGTACGGGCTCGCCGAGCTTACGGATGAGCGGCGCCCTCTCGGACGGACTTCCCGCCGGAGCAATGGGACGAACGCGCAGCACTCCGCCCTCCATCAGCATCTCGCACGAACTCGTCCGCGATACTACCGACCCAAGGAAGGCATCCAGCTGGTCCTTCGCCCAGTGTTCTCGTTCGTGACGCAGCGTCCGTGAGTGAATCTGCACCCGAGCGGCTCGGTCATCGGGCCGGAGCGCACAGAGGTAACCATAGAGCATCGTCGGCATCTTGACGTTCCGAAAGGTCCCGCGCTCAGCTTCGCCGAACGTTGCGGCGCCGACGATCTTAAAGTCTTGTGATGCTACTTCTCCCCCGGCCCCCTCATTGCGCAGGCGAAACTGCCCCGACCGAACAGTTACGCTGTGTGGCGTGATGAAGATCCCAAGGGGATTCTCCCCAGGAAGGTAATCGCGAAGCTTCTTGGCCAAGGCCGACGAGAGCCGTCGAATCAGCTTCGGCACAAGCGGAAAGGACACTGCCACCGCATCATAGGGACGCGCCTCGTAGACCACCTCGAAATCCGCCTGCAAGGGTACCAGGTTGACCGCGCCCACACGCATCTCGGAGAAAGACGTGGAGCATCCGTCGACGAGCGCAAAAATCTGCCCCCGATAGCGATAGACGCCCCGTGGGACGTCCACCTCCAACCCTTCCAGCACACGATCCGTGATGCAATAGCGTTTGTACCCGCCCTGCCCGTCCCCGACCACAAGCAGGACGTCCCAGAACAGCTCGCCGTCCCCCCAAGGGAATCCGCGGTCGTGAACGCCGGACACGAGGAAAAACGGCACGTCCGTCCCGTCGCCTCTTTGCACGCACCCGGAGAGCACAAGGTTCTCGTATCGCGCGTCGTAGAGGAGCCGCACGTCTTTCAGATACTCGTCCCGGAGTGCACCGAAGGCAAAAGAAGCGAAAGCTAATTTGGCGCTCACGGTCTGCCACCACGCGCTTGCGCCCTCCACCTCGATGGAGGCCGAGAGCGCCGGTGCGTCCGCGAGGTTGAAGCGGAGCTCGCCCGCCCCGTACAACGGCGCGTGTTCGTCCTCGCCACAACGCACCGTCGTAAAGAGTGTCGTCATGTCGGCGATAACGTCGAGGGCGCCCGCATCATCACGGATGTTTTTGTAACCCCGGAGATAGTACCTCTTGCCGTCGATGGCCGTGAAACTGAACGCATACGTCATCTGGCGCACACCGGTCCGGGGTTCCATCGAGAATAGATTGAACCGTCCATCCCGAATGGGAAACGTGCCTCCAAGCGGGCCGAAAGTCACCGTACCCGATAACTCCGCATCGTGTTCGAGTACCCGCAGGAAACGCCCGAGGTCGGGGATTTGGATCTGGACGTCGAAGCGCATGGGAGTATTCCGGCGTTGTCCTGCCTCATACCCTTCCCGCGGGTCGGCCTCGCCGATGCCCAAATGGCCAGCCATGGTTTCCTTGAACCGGAGCACGAGTCCGTCCAGTCTTCCCGACGTAATCTCGGAATCTGACATTCGTCTCACCCCTTTCCCCTCAACACGGACGGCAGTTAGTGTTCTTTACCACGCCAGACAGGACGCGTATCTCGCCAAGCTCTGAAAATCTACGTTTAGCTCTTGTAGACACCCAAGACGATGATCTCGTAGGGAAGATTCCATTTGAGACCACCGAGTCTTTCGTCGAATTCTTAACCCATCAAGAGACGAGCGCGAGGTCGATGCGTGGCAGCCCCAATACGTGAAGCCGGCCCCTTTTCGTGAGGTTTATAACCGCGGTTTCGGGAGGGGTATCCTTGATGAATACCATGCGTCGGTTCCTCACAAAGAGACCCCCTTCCAAGTCCAGGATCTCCAGCGCCGGGGACATCGCTGGTTGTCTCCGCCAATTCGTTTACGAAGACACCTATAGGCCCCCACTGCCTTGGACATTGTCCGTACCTACCCTCCTGGCCCGGAGACTATCGGATTGCTTCTCAATCAACATCCAGAAGAAGGAACGCACGTTGTCGACGTCTTGTCTAAAGATATCGGAACGCTGACCCTCCTTCCAAGGAGTAGTCGCTCACCCAAAGATCACGAGGCCGAAAGGAACGACACAGAGAAGCATCCCTAGTCTTTAAGGGTGGATTCATCGAATGCCTCCCAGATTGGACATTGTCCTCACCGACGTCCCATCCGCTTCTATTTCCTCTCGTTTATTCGAGCCCGGAGGTTCTGTGCGCGTACGCGGACTGCACGTGCAGTGACGTCCGAAAAAGACTTCCAAGGATCGATAGAAGAATTGACCAGCCCTTGGATCTGTTGGAAGAGTGGGTTTGGCACCTCTCCGCCGTGGGTTGCTTCTTCAATCCGCACGGCGCATCCTTTCGAGTCGGGCGATTCGTTGTACATCCGGATCGACACCGCATTCAGGTCTCCGTCGACCAGGACTATCCCGCCTCCGTGCAAGGGCTGCGGATCCACGGTCTCGACGACCCAACCGCCGGTGTTGTAGACGTCGACCCACCCTGTGTACTCCTTGAAGTTCATGTCTTCCTGGAACGGCTTGTGGGTGTGCCCGAAGACGAACGTTGCTTCCGGGGGCACCGATAGTCCCTTTTCCTTGCACTCGTTGTCGATCTGGTGCCGAAGCGGTCCGTTCACGTACCACCAGAGCCCCTTCTCCGAATCGGGGGTTAACAACCGATCCCCCATTTTCCTCTCCGTTCCGTATGCGCCCTCGACTGCGACATCCACAGCGATTTTGAGGATCGCCGCCTCCATCTTATCGCCCCATCCCGGCAAGTCGTACTCCTTAGCGAGGCTGTCGGCGAGGTTGAAGAGAAGCTTCTTAAACGCCTCTTTGTCCTGCATCTTCTCGTAGATAACCTCGATGTCCTTCCCCACGTCGCCGGAGCGCCCCATCGTGGACCAGAAGAAGTCGATCCAGGCGAAATTCAGCGCCTCCACGTTCCAGACATACTCCGGAATCTTCTGGTCCGGGAAGATCATGCTCATGATGTTGCTCATGAGCAGGTAGAGGGATTCGATGAAATGGCCATGACTGAAAATGACGCACCGTTTTCCGTCCTTGCTCAGCACGCCGTAGTTCGGGTACGCGGCAGCAATGATGCACGTTTTGAGGTGCGGGTACCGCCGAACAAGCCGAGTCGGGAAGTACAGGGGGATAGGATCCTTGTCCTTATCCACAAAAATGTTCGTCGTATGCCAGGGGATGTCCAAAGAACTCCCCGGTGGGATCTTTGCGATGAAGTTGACGTACTGGGTCTCGCGGGCGCTTTCCCACAGGTGATGATCGTGATTCCCGGGGATGTAGATGACTCTGTCGAAGAGCTCTCCACCGGCCGGCATTACGAGCTCGACAAACCGCTCGAAGACCATGGCGGCTAAGTTGTCAGTCGTCAGGGCGAGCTCGAGTATGTCGCCGTTCAGGACCAAGGTCGGCTTCGTCGACTGACCTTTGAGGAGCGCTTTGATACACTCAACCAGTTGGATCATCACCGGGCTCGGCAGGAAGGGATCGACCTCGGTGCTCGCCGTCTTCAAATTTGTCAGCAGGCTGTCCTCTTCCCCCAGATGCATATCCGACAGGCAGACATAGCGAATCTCTGACATACGCTTCTCCCCGCTGGTGGATTTCGCCCCCGCACCAATCAACCACTCATCATTTGCCTCTGCCGGCCCCGAAACGCCGCCAATCCGTATCAGCCGAACCGTTAAATAGTCACTCTCGCGACCCCGCCGGCGCAACCTTCGCCGTTGTTTCTCCCATCTCAGCGCTCTGTCCGTCAGGGTTCATGATTTTCACCGGCGCAACCCCGGCGACTGGTGGCTTCACCTCCAGGGGCGTCACCTTCAATTCGGACACGAACTCCGTATCTACTAGCTTCTCGTCCGCTGGACCGACTTGGTCGGTGGGCAGCAGCACCCCGTTGAGCCTCACCTGTGCCCGTGGCGACAGGTTCTCCCCAATGATTCGTATTCCCTTGGACAACTCAAGCGCGGGGGATGGGTAGGGAGGCGGAGGATCGATATGCTTGATCACCGGCCCTCCCTTGCGGGCGAACTTTCCCGCCAGATAGCCGAGCGAACTCGCTCCCATAAGCGGGTTAAAATTTTCCGGAATCTCCGCCATATTTGTTACGGTTCCCGGATCCTGAACGAGTGTGGCGGCGACAAAGGCGATCGTACCGAGTATCGTCCACAGAAAAAACTGGAGCCGCTCGGGCGCGAACACCCCGCCAGTTGAGATGAAATCGCCTATTCCGGGGTGAACCGGCCCTGCACCCTTGCTGCCCCGGAAGCCTGTGGCCCCGACGGCAAGCGCCGTGGTCGTTGCGCTGAGGCCAAGCAGCACAGGCAACCCTTGGGGCACTTTGGGCAGCACCCATTGCGACTGGACGAGAAAATGCGAAACCGCGATGTACGAATACGCCAAGATCGCCGCTGCTGTCCAGAGGATCAATTGGAGTTTGGACAAGCTGTACGTGTTCGATTGAGGTTCTATGAACAGAAATGACAGCGTATTGTATTTCCGATTCTTGCGATGGTGACGTTTGACCGCCTGTTGGGAGAAAAGGAACACACAAGCAACGAATACACTCAGCACCACGACCGCGATTAATCTTGGCGTGCTGGGACCTACTGTAGAGAGCACTATCGGTTTCTCGTCCGAGATTAAACCGTCGGACTCAACACTGATCACCAGCGGGCGGCGAAAGGACTGGTTATCCAGCGAAAGCCCAAATATGCGTATGCTCCTCCAGTTTAAGATAAGAGACGGCAATTTCCCCTTGACGTCGTCAGTTGATGATTGGGTATATTCCTCATATTCTTTGCGACGCTTATCAGTCATGCGATTTACGATTGCGATAGGATTTTCATTAATCCTTATATTTATTTTTTTTTCGTCAAAGTCGGTGAAGTTATCGCCGATGATCTCCAAATCGAACCTGCCGTCCCTTGGATAAGCCACCCTGGGCCGAACCGCCACGATGATGGGTTTCTCCGAAGCACTCACATTGAGGTCATTTTTGCCCCGCGCAAGCACCTTGCCGTCGTCGCTGACCAGTTCGGTTTTGTATTGGCCCCGACGCATGGGGCCTGGAATTTTGACCTCTGCGACCCCTTTACGGAGTTGCTCGCTATCGATCGGCAGGTCTTTGATTGGTTTGTCTGTCGCTGTGAGGCGGAGCACCACTTTCTTGTTTATGACGACATCATTGTCGAGTTTGACTGTAACGACCGTATCAGGCCCTGGGCGTACCCATTTAGAATTCAGTTCATAAATTTTAGGAATCACCTCAAACGTTTTCTCAGCGGCCAGGCACGGCCGCCCAAACGCTGACCCTAGAACAAGAAGAATGGCAAGGCATAGTGGCGGCCACCCCACCATGCGATCATAAGGCCCATTGGCGGACGCAACCGACGATCGTTCGCTCCTACAGGGGTAATTCACCGTTCGCAACATAGGCATGTCCTCCTCTGCGGGCAGGTCCAGGGGGAGAAAAGACCCGAATCTGCATCCGCTCAGACACGTTGTTCACCGGTGTTAATAGCTTGACCTGTATTGGACCCCTTTTCTCGCCTCGTCCGACGGCAGGTTTACCCGGCAAGCCGAGTCCGTCCCTCGCCACGGTATGAAGACCCTCGGTTTCCGTTTCCTTCGTGCCACGCCAGAGGTGACAGATTGATGTAGCACATTCAAGCGAGGGCAAAATGCTGGGTCGCCGGGACAGTGACAAACAGCGTCCTCAGGTGATCCACGTTCAGCATCCGTTCCTGGCCTACGTAATTCCATAGAAATCCCTTTTGTACCAAATGCTTATGCACTCACATGATGGCTCAGCCTGGACATATATCGCGCCCAAAGCAGGCCGAAATTCCCCGCCGATAAAGAGTGCAAAACTTGCGAGTGAGAAAAAAACAATACTGACATCCTCTTCAATATCCTGTGCAGAACTGAAAGTGCATTGGGTCCTTGTCCCGTCCAGGCCAGTCTCCTCCCCACTTGAACCCAAACCGGCGGAAAATGGTCACCACGCCTTCGTCCATGTCTCCGGCAGTACCCATCTGGTTTGTCTCGACGTTCAGATCGACGGCGATGCCCCAACTATGCGTGGAGAGTTTTCCGCCCTTGCGCTTGAGGCGAAAGTTGAAGCAGCCGCCGTAGGTCTTCACCCGGTCGGCAAGTCCTTCTTCGTTTATGGCGCCGAAGGTGCCGGAAAGGATGTCGACAAGCTTCTTGTGGCAATAAATCTTCGTCACAGGTGTTTCGGGATTAACGGAAAGCCGTATGGAGAAAGGAAGGGAGGCTCTCGACAGATGTTGGCCCTCCCATTTTGCGTCGAGCGTGCCGTCCTCTCTGATACCTTCGTAGATATTTCCGAAGGTGGCTAGAATCTGGTCCAATCCGTTTGGGGGAACAAGGCTGTCGCCGGAAGCCGGCGAGGCGTGGGGGCCACCCTCCAGCTCACGCATCGAAGGTACTTCGATAGTCTGCCCCACAAAGATCAGACCGGGATCGCGGATCCCATTGTATAGGGCCAACCTGCGGTAGAGGTTGGAATCACCATAGTACTTCTTGGCAAGCTGCTGCAGAGTCTCCCGTTTCTGGACGATATGGTGACGCGACATTGGTAGATTCCCCCTTGTCCCTAACCGAACTCCACGAAGCGCATATACAATCTCCTCTGGTACCTGAAGAAAAAGACACCTGTCTCGTTGTCGGCGGCAATCATGATCTGGCTCATGACCTTCTCCGGCGTATCGTCCACGGTCAAGACAATATCGCCTTCCTGCGGGGTGAGATTCCCATATGGATTTGGACCTGAACCCGCTTTAGCCATGGTGGTCTCCTTTATTTGATTGGTTCTTCTCTTTTGTCGTATGCCGTGGCAAGTGTCTCCGAGAAAACGTCGTATCGTGGCCCGCTCACCCCAGCGATACTCACATACTTGCCCGCATCGGCCTTGAAACTTCTGAATGCCTCCAACACTGCCTGTTTCTCGGCGGGGGTACCCAACGTTGCCTTAGCCGCCGCGAGCTTCGCTTTGGTGCCCTCAAACTCCGAGGCATTCAACGCGTTAATGACCTCGTACATGACCTTGTAGGCTTGAGCTGACGAATTCTGGCCCTTGACCAATGCTCCAAGCGCCGCTTCTTCAAGTTTGAAACGCTGTTGTTCAACCGAGCGGACATCCACACGCTGCACCTGACCGAGATGCCTATCCTCGTCGAATATCTGGAAGGTTGGAATGGGAGCCCCAAGGACAGCACCTTTGAAGACCGGTACGTCGAAACCAAGGAAACCGATTACCAGCAATCGATCGAATGATTCCGACAAAGTCACCGATGACGAAGAAGCACTCACGAACTTGATGGTCCCGCCTGCCGCGAAGGATTCTGCAATCTTGGTCGACTGCACATTGAGTGCCTTCAGCGCGTTGTCGATATTCTCGTTGACCGTTCCGTCCGCCTTGACCAGATTGAGGTTCGGTGCGTTTCCGGCACTTCCCCCGGCAGCAGTCGAGTCGGATCGCTGTAACGAAACCACCACAGCGCCGGTGAGATATACGCGTGATACAACCCGAAGGAAAAGAAAATCGCGGCCAGTTTGCTTCAACGTGTTCCGGATCATCATTCGCACGTCAGGCTCGCTATCTATCCAATTAACCAATGCCGAGTATAGGTCTGCCTGATCCGCGGCAAAGGTGCGAGCGTCGGCGATCGTTATCGTTCCCTTTACACGATCGGCGCGAAGGAAATTCATTCCAACCGGAATTCCCTTAATCGGTAGGGCCAGCCCTAGGCCTCCTGAACTCTCAGCCTCGAAGCTGTACGTCGGAAAAGCGGCACGCGGCGCCATGACTTCCGTGAGCTTCGTGCGGGGATCTTCTTTATCTCCGGCAGGAGCAGCAGATTCACGTCTCAGACGATCGTGTGGCACATTCCCGAATTCGTCTTTCCAGTACCCAGAGAAATACATCTTCGTGTAGTCGACCCCTTTGAGTCGGGTCAAATGATCGTCCAGGTACAGGAAACCACGTTTTCGATATATCTTTGTTTGCTCCTCGATCGTCGTTTGAACCAGGAAGACATCCCCAGGCACCAAGTCCTCAGTCAGCGGATACACGGGAATTACCTGGCTTGCGCGAATCGTCTCAGACCAGTCTTTGGCAACGCGCTCAAGTTTTTTCCGAGCGGACGTGGAGGCGCAACCCGAGACCGCAACGAGAAACGAGAACAGCGCAACACCGAGAACAATGTGACGGCAGGCGGAAACACCTGACGAGACCCCTAACCCACCACGGTTCTCATTGCTGGAAAATGCTGGCTTCATGGCTTGCCTCCGTTACAAGCTCTCATCGAATACACACGGGAAACCTTTCACATCCCTCAGTTGCCGTCTTTATCGGTGGCGAAGACCGCCCAAACCGGCCGATGATCAGACACACCCAATCCGGCCTCTTTCAGGAGAACTCGGTCGCTCCGATATAAGAAGGCATATCTCTCCTTAATACTTCTCCCCACTGGCTCGCTGGCTTCGAATCGCCACTGAGCCTTCGTTTCTTCGTTGAGCTTGGTCCGTGTCCGCTCCAACACCCGCGTATCCCGCAGCTCCTGGATGGCTACGAGATCGAAGCCCTTGAGCAAAGAAACGATCTTGTCGAGTTCCTCATCGCTGCGGCTTTTGTCGGAGAAGATGCGAATGTTGAAAGTGGCCAGATGTAGTTCTGGAGTCTTTGACGAATTATCTGAGCCTACGGGCTTCGCAGTACGAAGTGCCTTGAGAGCCGCTTCCTTCGAGACGAAGGATTGACCGGCAAGAGGACCCTTATTGAAGTGGTATCTTCCGCTCGACCCCTCGTGATGTCCGCCGTTCCCGTCAACAGCACCCGGGTGGGCGATAGCCACAGGGCAGGTAATCGAAATTAAAGCAAGGGCCAAGAAGAGAGCGGCGAAGAGTGACTTGAATCCTCCCTTCCGGTTCTTCTTCGCATCGTTGCTGATCATAGCCGTTCCTTAACCTTCTCTATCAAGCCCTCAATGAACTTACGTTCCTCGGGTGTCGTGGTCTTGGAATGCCGGTCGAGAAGGTCCTTGAGCGATACGCCTTCAAGGGAGACGGAGAATGCCGCCGACCTCCTCGCCGCAGCAGTCTGGACGGATTCCACACTCACTTTGGGCAGGATGGCGGCGGTGACGCGCTCGATAGTGTTGAAGAGGAAATCGGTGTTATAGCCGGCCAAAAACCCAAGCGCAGCTGCACTGAGCCTGACTGTCGCGCCCTTACCGTCCTGAATTTGGGAGACAAACAGCGTGATGGCACCACCACTGACGACTCCCAGGAGCATCCGGTTGTAGTACTCGGGAATCCGCCTCAGGTCGAACTGGCGCGTATAGATGTATTTGTGGCATGACCTCAAAAGGTAAGCGCAAGACCCGATCCCTCCGTAGGTAAAGGGTACGAGAATCGCAAGAAGCGACTGGAAGTAATAGCACCACGGAACGCCCTCACCGCGTGCCTCATCGAGAGCCGGCAGGAATTGCCCGCTGACCTCGTTTAGAAGGTCGCCTCCCACGGCAATGGCGACGAACAAGATCGTCCATAGGGTAAGTTTGCGCGACCAGATGATCGCTTCGGCCGTCTTCTTGCGCATCGGGGAGAGCCGCGAGTACCTGCCGAATTTATCCGAAGTGGCCTTGAGGGTTCCGATCGTTACGGGTGAAACGAAGAGAGCCAGATCACGGTAGGCTTTCTCGAAATCGGCCCGGTCCGTTGCAGGGATCTTTTCCGATTTGTCGAGGAGGTCCTGGCCCTGTGTGATTTGTTCGATGATCTTGTCGTCGAGTTTTCGCCCGTCAGGGTCCTTGAACCCCTGAGCCACTGCGAAATCAAGAAGGTCTGTGGCGTCTTCAACCTCCTTCTTGAAATCGTCTTCGACGTTCTTCTCGTTTGCAGTCGTCTTGATTGCGTTGGGATCATGGTCTAAGCCCTTTTCCATGGACCCCTCCATATCGTAAAGTTTTCCTGTCCGTCGGCGGTCAATCTTCTTCCTTCGAATAATTTATCTATGGACCTCGGAATACAAACAAGCCCCTATCTCGGCGCCGTCCCTTGAGCGATCCTGCAACACCCGCATTGATACGGCGTTCATGAGTATCCCTGCAGGTCAATTCTCGACCCATCAATCCTGTGCCGGCGGCTTGCAAACCTTACAGGGCACGTACCCAGCCGCCCGTGCCTCCTTGGCCGACTCGAACCTAACCAAATTCGTGGGCGTGATCCTCGTCGACCACGTGCAAGCCTGATAGTGAAATTTGTTGGATTTTGCGGATCTGACGTACTTGGCATCCGCGGCAAGAGCGAGCGTAGTGGCTAGAATCAGCGCGAGCGATACGAGGAACCGCCGAACCCCGACCCGTCCAAGGAAACCGTCCATGGTTCTTCCTCCATGGCCCGGCAGCGCCGCCCGTCTTTGCGAGCAGAGCCGCCGCTTCCTCTAATCGAGTACGATGGCATTCGGACTAGCTGTTGACCTAAGGCGTAGGAGCCGACCCTCCCCTCACAATGTCAAATATACGAATTCGGGGTTCGTAGAGGTTTATACCAAGCGATGGATGACAGATTGGTTACAGATTGGTGACAGGTTGACAGAAAATCAAGCGTGGTTTGTATGTCTACTAAACTGCGAGTGGTCGAGGCTGCATTTGGTAATGAGCCGAGCCCGTTTGATACATACCTCGGGCAAGGCCCGAAATAGGCATCTTTCAATCGGGAAACGCGAGGGGTGAGGCCGATCTCTTTGAAGTATCGGTCCGCAGGCAGTGTCGCCGGCATAGGCTCATCCTTGTCTTCGGCGTTGCTTCTGGAGTTGAAACCGTCAAGCTGTAAAATCTCGCCAAAGGACGTAGAAAGGATCGATTGCGCTCTGCCCTGTCAAAGAGATGAAAATTAATACCCCCCTGCGTTTCGCGGGAACGGACTGAAGATATATAAAATACGGTTGCATTATATCAATCACTGAATCCGCCGAATTCGTCCGGCACCCTCCTCAGGACATATAACAAAACCGGCGCCCCCCATGCGACCGACCGTCATGCGGGGGCACTTCCCCGCCTCGCCTACTTGAAGATTCCTGTATTTACCCACTCATTCTTGAGTAGGGCCCACCAGTCGACTGCCAACCCCTTGAGAACGTAATCGTAAGGCAACCAGCCGTACCCCTTATCTCCCCAAACGGTTCCCCAAGAGTTCCGAATGAGGAGTGCCCCCACCGTTTCGATTCCCGCCGGGCCGTTGTTCTTGATCTTCATGGCATCGTCGTAACCGACTGCGTCGATGGCGTGGCCGCCAAGGACACGCTCCGCGGAGGTCGGGAAGGGGATCTTGCCGGTTCCGGAGGCCTGGTCGATGGAATTGTAGACGGTGAAACCGAACATTGACGGGATTCCCTTCGACAATAACGTCTTGATCATCGCCAGCAGGGCGTCCCGGGTTGTCCCCGGAGGATCGAGGCGGAAATAGGAGATCGACTGGTAGTTCTGGGCGAAGGAGTAAAGGAATGCGGTCGGCTCTTTGTCGTAATCGGCAACCACGTATTTCCAATACTCCTCAGGCGGCACACCGAAGAGAACCATCCCCTCCATCGTCTTCCGGAGGAAGGCCCCCGAGTCCCCTGTCACATTCATCAGGTTCCTCGTGACCTTGTAAAGAAAAAGCCGGGAGGCGTCGATGTGATTTCCGAAGGCTCTTTTCTCGAAGTACTCCACGATCCCGACACCGGCATGGGCCGTGCAGGAGCCGAGGTTGAGCTGATTCTCGATCGGGGAACACCATTGCCTCAGGTCAGCGGACGCGGGGAGCCCCGCCTTTGCCGGTCCTGACGTTCCGACCTTCTTCAACATGGTATTTACGGAATCCACCTGCCCAAACTGCTTGAGTTTGGGAGGCACCACGTCGTGTCTCGAAGTAAAGTCCTTGAAACTCGGGTAATCCGGCAGCCAACCCATTCCCTGCAGCACCGTGGTTTCACTCATCGCTATCTCCTCCTTGAGAGACTGC
>Ga0153916_10002323_pt1 | contig 13960 bp, 16 predicted proteins | sample Opewatmetagenome_FD_109642 | JGI IMG/M metagenome (GOLD analysis project Ga0153916, IMG submission 109642) | Freshwater wetland microbial communities from Ohio, USA - Open water 3 Core 3 Depth 4 metaG | ecosystem: Environmental > Aquatic > Freshwater > Wetlands | place: USA: Ohio, Lake Erie...
GCCGGTGTATTCGAGCTCCGACATCGGCAGCATTGCCGCGCCGAAGAAGCCCTGCCGGCGCATTGCCACGGCCTTGTCCGCCACCTGATCCCGCACCGTGTCCCAGAACGGATGCGCGAACACGTCCGCCGGCTCGGTGAATTTTCCGCCGCGCATGGAAAACGCCGCGCCGCTGATGACCGGCGGGCCGTCGAAGTAGCTCACGCCCGACATCAGCGGCACCGGCATGAGCGGCATCTGGTGCGAGCCGCGCATGCAGCCGGCCACCAGGTGACCGATGGCATAAGGCGCGAGGACCTCACCGGTGGCGGGGAAATTCTGCTGCACCCGCACCAGCATCACCGGGTCGTCCTTGCCGGTGTATTTACCGGCGATGTTGTGCAGGCGCGAAGTGGAGGCTGCGACCGCCTGTTCGTTGCTGGCGCGCGACCATATCGATTCGACCACGTAACGCTCGGTGTCGCGCAGCAGCGCGGCGATTTCATAAAGCTCCTCTGGCGCGTTGAGCTCGATGACGCGATCGCCCTCGGTGTGATTCACGTCCATGATGACGAAGCGGAAACCCTTGCCCATCGACGGCGCGAGCATCAGCCCCGGCGTGTTCATCGGGTCGGCGAAGGCCAGGTACAGCGGCAGGTTGAAGGCGCCGGGATCGGTTTTATCGGCGGCGAAAAACAGGAACGGTTCCGCCGGACGCTCCTCGAACTCCATCTCCGCCGAGGCTGGCCCCATGCCGCGCACGTTGCCGGAGAAGGCGTCTTTCAACAGGTCCTGTCCGGCGCCATACAGGCCTTGGTCCTTGGCGGTCCGGGTGCCGGCGACGAAGGCGTCCCATGCCAGTTTGTGCACCGCGGCGTCGCGCACGCCGCGCGTGTGCGTCATTAAGATGGCAATATCGTCACCGGTGTGACTGATGTAGTTGTCGAGCAGCAGATTCTTGCCCTGCTCGGCGACGAAGGTCCGCACCGCATCGAGCAGCCGCTGCGACGGACGGATGTGCCCGCCAATAGAGCCAATGTCGGCCTTGATGACGCTCAGCGTGATTTTCATGCGGGAAAATTACTGGATTGTTTCCCGCCATGCTTTGATAGGAGTCAACATGCCGCGCGGCGGCGCCGGGAAGCGCGACCACCCGAAGCATTGTTGTTTACGTTTTCAAGGGTCTATGCGGTATTGATCCACGTCAAAGCAGCGTTTCACCGCCGTTTTAATATGAAAAACATGAAAATAAGGGATAAAGATCAGATTAGGAACAGCGCCAACGGAGGGTAGTCACATGGCAAACGAAAGCAAGCAGGAAAGCGGTTCGATCAAGGGCCAGGAAGTACAAAAGGCCGGTGCGACTCACGCATTGAGTACGTTCGATGAGATGGATCGTCTGTTCGACAGCTTCATGCGGCACGGGTGGATGCGCCCATGGCGTTTCGAATGGCCGTCATTCCCGGAGCTGGCGGCGCTGGAGAGCAAGATGCCGAAAGTGGACGTCGTCGACCGCGAGAACGAGATCGTCGTGCGCGCCGAGATACCCGGCGTGGAGAAGAAGGATCTGGATGTCTCCGTCAGCGACAACACGGTGACGATCAAGGGCTCCACGCGGCATGAAGAGAAGGAAGAGAAAGGCGATTATTACCGCCACGAAATTTCGAGCGGTTCCTTCAGCCGCACGGTGGCGTTGCCGGCCGACGTGGACGGTTCGCGGGCCAAGGCGAACTTCCAGGACGGCATGCTCGAGCTGACGTTGCCCAAGATGGAGAAATCCCGGCGTCACAGCGTCAAACTGGATTGAGTGCGGTCTAATCAAGGACAGAACAGGAGAGAAGACCATGGCGAAAGCAAAATCGACCGGAAAGGATCCGGCCGGCGGCAGTACTGATCCGCTTGTTTCCGCGGAAGAACGTCAGCGCTTGATCGCGGAAGCCGCGTATTTCCGGGCGCAGCAGCGCGGGTTTGCCGGCGGCGATCCGCTGGATGACTGGCTGGCCGCCGAGCGGCAGATCAATCAGGCCTTGCCCGGCCCGCGGCAGCAGAAAGAGGAACTGGCGGCCTACGAGAAGCTGCGCAAGGCGGTGGGAAAAATCCTGGCGGAGACGCGCGACACGGTGAATGCCGAGACCCTGAAGCAGGCGTTCGACAAAGCGACCGCAGAACTCAGGAAGACCGGCGAATACACCGCGGAGACGATCAGCAAGATCGCCGGTTCGCTGCGCAAGGACATGACCAGCGCGGCGATGAACATGGGGCCGAAGTGGGGAGCGTTTTCGGACAAAACCGCCGATCTGTTCTCGGTGTGGCGCGATCGCGGCAGCCAGTTCCTGGCGCGCGCCGCCGACGCCATGGCCGACTGGTTGCAGCAGACGGGCGACAGGCTGGAGCAGCAGGTCTATCGTACCGGCGAAATGGTCCATAGCGGCACGTTCGAATGCACGAATTGCGGCGAGCGCGTCGTGCTGCGCACGTCGGCGCACCTTCCCCCCTGCGCCAAGTGTCATAAGATGGAGTTCCGGCGCGTGTAATCCGGGGCGCGTGTGCGTCCCGCCGGGCGTGTGGCCGGGCACTGGAGGCCGTGATGCCGGAGAAGACGTCAGTGGAAAAGGCGGTGATGGCGGCGTTCGAGCGCCACCACGATCTCAATGTGCATCGTTACCCCATCCGGCTTGAATTCGATTTCACCCGCAACGCCCTCACGCTCGATGGCGAAGTCGAAAACATCATCGCCAAGAAGCGTGCCTTCGAGGTCGCCTCCCGCGTCGAAGGCGTCGAGGGCATTATCGATCGCCTGACCGTGGCCCCGGGCGAAAGTCGCGGTGACGGCGCAATCCGCGATTCTCTCATCCACGAGTTGCTGCAGGAACCGGCGCTGCTGCCCTGCGCCATTCGCATGCAGCACAAGGGCGCGATGGAAACCGTGCGCGAGCTCCCTGAAGCCCCGGGTTGTACCGTCGAGGTATTCGTGGATGACGGGATCATACGGCTGAACGGGCATATCCCGAGCCTGTCGCACAAACGCCTCGTCGGCGCGCTGGCGTGGTGGACGCCGGGCTGCCGGGACGTGATCAACGGGCTGGTGGTAACGCCGCCCGAGAGCGACAACGACGACGAGATCGCCGATGCATTGCGCCTGGTGCTGGAAAAGGATCCGCTGGTCCACGCCGACCAGATCGGTATCCGCGTCAACAACCGCATCGTGACGCTGACCGGCCTGGTCGGCAACCGGGAGGAAAAGAAGATGGCGGAATTCGACGCGTGGTATCTGTTCGGCGTGAACCAGGTCGTCAACCATATTGACGTCCGCCATTAATTTTCAATACCACGACGCGTGGTACATCGTGAGCGGACGAGGAGGGTAAGCGCATGAAGCTGCCACTGCAGGTTGTTTTCCGGGACATGGAGGCCTCCGACGCGATCGAGGCCGCGGTGCGCGAGCGCGCCGCCAAACTGGAGCGGTTTTATGATTACATCATGAGCTGCCGTGTGGTGATCGAGTTGCATCACCGTCACCACCATCAGGGCAATCTCTATCATGTGCGCGTCGACCTGAAGGTGCCGGGCGAGGAAATCGTGGCGAGCCGCGGTCCCGCCGAGCATCATGCGCACGAGGACGTCTATGTCGCCATCCGCGACGCCTTCGACGCCGTGCTGCGCCGCCTCGAGGATCATGTCCGCCGCCGCCGCGGCCTGGTGAAAACGCACGAAACCGCGCCGCATGGACGCGTCAGCGAACTCAACCCGACGGAAGACTACGGCCGGATCGAAACCCCCGACGGCCGCCAGATTTACTTCCACCGGAACAGCCTGGTGGACACGGATTTCGATGATCTGGCGATCGGCACCGAAGTTCGTTTCGTCGAGGAGATGGGCGAGCTGGGGCCGCAGGCGAGCACGGTGCACGTGATCGGCAAGCACCATGTAGTCGGTTAGACGCGCGCGCGACAGACGAACGTCCTGCGCGGGCGGCCGCAAGACTCCAAGGGAGGAAAATGTACCAGCACGTTTTGGTGCCGGTGGACGGCAGTCAAACTTCCGATCTGGCCTTGCGCGAGGCGATCAAGCTGATCGGCGCGACCAAAGCCGAGCTGCGGATCGTGCACGTGGTCGAAGCCGTGATGCCGCTGCTGGACGTGGAATTGCTGAACGTCGACGAGTTGCGGCAGGCGGTGCACGACGCCGGACTGAAAATACTCGCGCGGGCGGAAACCGCCGCGCGCGAAGCGGGTGTCTCCGCGAAAACCACGCTGATCGAAGCCAGGGCCGGGGCGCGGATTGCCAAGGTGATTGCCGACGAGGCCGGCGCGTGGCCGGCCGATCTGATCGTGATCGGCACGCACGGGCGCCGCGGCGTGGATCATCTGTTCCTCGGCAGCGTCGCCGAGGGTGTCATCCGTATCGCGCCGGCGCCGGTCCTGCTGATCCGCAGCAGATAACTTATGCCATGCGTTCGACAGCGCAGGAGGGAGCCAAGATTTTGATTGGCGTCAATGCAAACGATGGCGCGATGGTTATATTGAAAATACTCGAATCTTGAAAAATCCGTCGTGGCCTGAGTCCCCCACGTGCTGGTGCCTGCGAAAGCAGTATCCCTTGCCCAGCAGGAGGGCGATACGATGAACAGGGTAGCGAACCCGGGATGTACGCGCGCGCTGATCGCCGTTGATCATACGATGCAAGGCAGTCCTTGTGGCCTTGTTCCGGAAACCGTCGCGTTTGCCAAGGGAGAAAAAACGAGGTGGACCGTGAAACGGTCGAGCGCCAACGGCTGGCTCATGCTCATCGCCATCGGCGCCCTGACAGTCGGCGCGCTCGTCTACATGCTCGACCGTCCGGCCGCGACGGCCTATCTGCTGCCGGGCGCCTTGTCCTTCTCAGGCGGGCACCATCCGGTGTTTGGCGCTCTCGGCGGCCATCTGCCCGAGTTTGTCCATGTCTACGCTTTCATTTTGCTGACGGTGGCGATCAGTCCATGGCCGGCGCGCGTACTGCCGGTCTGCGGCTTTTGGTGGGCAGTCGATTCGCTCTTTGAAATTGGCCAGCACCCGGTGATCGCCCCGACTATCACCGCCGCGCTGCCGAACTGGTTTCGGCGCATACCGATTCTCGATCACATCGCGAACTACTTTCTCCGCGGCACCTCCGATCCGGCGGATCTCGTGGCGGTCGCGCTCGGGACCGTCAGCGCCTACCTGACCATCAGACTGATCCGGAAAAGCGAGGTGGGTCATGCCACAGACACGCAGATTCGTTCCTGATTCCGGCCGGCTCCTTGCGCTGCTGGCCGTCATTGTTTTGGGCGTGCTGACGACAGTCGGCTCGGGCGGGGGTGGGGGCGGAGGCGGCAGTACCGCCCCGACCTCGCTGACCTACACCGGCGTGACCACGCCGGCCGCCGTTGACCAGAGCAATGCCCAGACGCTCGTGGCCGCGGCGCTGCAGGGCGGCAGCGCTGGTACATTGGTCACCGGTGCGGTGGAATTGCCCGGGCCGGCGGCCCGCTCCGGGGAGCCGCGCGTTATCGGGCTGGTCGATCTGCTCAAGGGCAGTCTCGAACGGATCGATTTCACCTTGGCCGGCGGGACCACGGTGAGCGGCACTTTAGTGCCATACAGCGAAACGATTCCCTCGCCCTACGGCACCGGCAGCCTGATCCTTTCGTTCACTTATGATGACCAGACCGGCAGCTTCAGCGGTACCGCGACATACAACAACTACTGCGAGGACGCCGACAGCTGTGTCAACGGTGAGTCCGGCTTCAGTGGCCAGCTGGATCTGACTGTCAGTCCTCCCGAATTGGAGTCGGCACAGTTCACATTCCCTCTCCTGAGCGTGACTGACAACGGCATCGCCTACCAGATGTCCGGCGCTATCGGCATGATCGTGCAGTCGCCGACCCAGACCCAGGTCACGATGTCCGCGGTAATCGGGGATAGCAGCGGCACCTACAAGATCGACAATTACGTGTACCTGGTCACGGACTACACGACCTACGTGGAGGTTGCCCAATCGGCTGGCCGTTTCTACCATCCGACTTACGGCTACGTGGAGGTGAAGACGCTTGCGTCGCTGCTTTACCATCTCGTCAGCAACGTCGTGGCGACCTGGCCGTATCAGGGCGAGTTTGAAATTGACGGCGCCAGTAGCACCAAAGCGCTGCTGACCGCACTGAGCGACGATGTGAACGTTACGCCCCAGTGGCAATTGCAGTTGGACAACGGCAGCGGAGTTTTGCTGCCCCTGAGCAGCGGAGACTGGGTCGATCTTTAAAACACGCTGAGGAGCGCAAGCGACAGTTCAGGACCTGCGCCGTGCAGGCGCCAAATCTTGTTCCCGACAAAATCATGACGCCGTGGCGCCTGTTTCCAGCCGTTTAAAAGCTCCGGAGCGACTTGTGAAAAATTCCCAGATCCCCGCGCCATGCCGTCAGTTCGGTTGTGGGCGGCAACGATTCCCGCCGCCCGATGACCAGGACCCCGCCGGACTCCAACCGCGTCAGCAGACGTTCCAGCGTCCGGCGTTGCAGGGCTTCATCGAAGTAGGTGAACGCGAGGTTGCGGCACAGGATGAGATTAAACTTGTCCGGCGGCAGCGCGTGGCGGATATCCTGGAGGGCAAAATCGACTCCCGCGCGATAATCGGCGCGCAGGCAGTAATAATCTCCTTCGCGCGTGAATGCCAGTTCGCGCCAGGCCGGCGGTAACAGTTTGAGACTGCCGCCGGGGTAACAGGCGATGCGGGCACGCTCGAGCACCGCGGCGTCGACATCCGTCGCCAGCACGCGCAATTCCACGTTGCGCGCGAACGGCTCGATGTCCAGGCGCCACGCGAGCATCAGGGTATAGGGTTCCTCCCCCGAGGCGCAGCCGATGCTCCAGACGCGCAGCATCTTGTCGCCGCGTTCGGTCGCCTCATCAGCGATCCGGCGCAGGACGGTCCCGCGCAAAAAATCAAAAACCGCCTTGTCGCGATAAAAACTCGAAATCGTGATCGGAAGCAGGGTGTCGAGAACCGACCACTCGCCGCTGTTGCGTTCGAGGTATTCGCGGTAGTCGCGCGGCCCGGGAAGGTTCAGCGCCTGCAACCGCCGGGCGATGCGTTTGCAGATCGTGCGGCGCACCTTGCGAAAGCCCGGCCAGCGTCGCGCCAGCAGCGGCAGCGCCCACTGCAGGAACTCGACGCATTCGGAATCTCGCATGGAGCCGGAAAGCGGCGGCCGGGCCCGAGGACGGATCTCAACCGGCGTCGTGCGCCGTAAGGCGCTCGCGCCATTCGCCGAGCAGGTGATCGCGGGCGAAACGGTCGGTGCGGCAGGCGCGCAGCATGTTGTCGTCCACCATCAGCTGGGACGATTGCCAGCCGCTGTTGAGCGGGCATTCCACGCGCACTTTCCACTGCTCCGCGTACGGCTCGACTTCGAAGAGGTAGGCGCTCAGTCCCAGCTGTTCCAGCAGGTCGCCCACCGTTTCCTTCGCTTCCGCCAGATTTTTTGCCGTCAGGTCCATGAGCATTCCTCCTCAGTCCAGGCGCACGAAAGGATAACGCGCGCGATCATCGCGTTTCCACAGCGACAGGCCGGCCCACGGTCCGACCGTTTCCACCGCGATTACGGCGTCGGGATCCGCGAAGCGGATTTTCCCCGGCGTCTCGGTGCGGGCGAGCTGCTCCAGCAGAAAGTCATCGAGCAGCCGCTCTTCGCGCTGGCTGGCCAGCTTCTGATGAAAACCACGCCGGTGCATGCGGACATAGAACGTTTTCCCGAGCAGCTCCGGAACAAAACCGGCGCTGGCCTCTTTGGCGCGGGCTTCGAATTCCTCCGCCGACTGGAAGACAAAGGAATGCGTCGCCGGGATCACGCGCGCGAGACAATGGGAAAACGCCGGGTCCTGATCCGCCGCCTGTCGCAGGGCGTCGAGAAAACCCTGGACGTCATCGACCTTGAGCGCGAGCACATTGTAGTAATCCGTGTGATCGACCCGGCCGAAGCTCTTGAGCAGTCTGCGCACCCGCGGGTAGCAGTGCTCGCGGATGCTGATTACCACATTCCAGTCGATCATGTTCCACCCCCTTACGCGCGGGCGGCGACGAAAATCGTCTTAGCGTTCCCACTTCACGCGCAGGATATCGGCCTCGTCGGTGTACTGGTAGCAGAGCGTTCCCTTGCAGGCGTGATGCACGGCGTCACCGATAGCGCGCGCCATGCCCATCGTGGTCGTCGTGATCAGGATATCGTCGCCCTGTTCGTCGAGCGACATGATGCGCCGCAGCGGGTGATCCTTCTTCTCCCGCGCCTCGGTATTCTTCGCCAAGTGCAGGATTTCGTCGCGGTGCTTTTTCTGGAACGGGCCGCTCAGCGTGAGGTAGCCGCCGGGGTATTTGTCATGGCTTCGATGGCACGCCGGGCACATGGTTTCGTGCGCGCCTTTCGGTTTCTTCAACCATTGCCACCGACCCTTGTGGAACACCGCGCCGCACTCGCGGCAGAGGGCGGGTTCCGGCAGCTTGCTGCGGGTTTTGTAGGTGTCGTGTTCGTATTCCTTTATATACCGGTCCCGGCGCACGGGACGTGTGGTTCTGCCGGCTTTTCTGGTTGCGGTTCCCATGGTTGTCTCACCGTTGTCGTTATCGCTGTGTTACTGTAACCATGCTCCGGGAAACCGGAGCCGGCTTTGATGCAGGTCAAAACCGGTTTTAATGATGCGACAACGCGACGCAGGAGACGACCCGCATGACCGAGCAGGATATCAAACGGCGCCTCGCCGAGGCGGTGCGCCAGGCCTGCCTGAATGCCGCGCGCGCGGGTTATGAAAACGCCGGTATCAGCGGATTGTGCGAGGAAGGGCGGTGGGAATGCGCGGTCGACGCGATCCGCGCGCTCGACCTCGATGCCGTGATCGCCGCGTTGCCGAAGGAATCGGATAAGCGCTGAGCAGCGCCGCCCGGCTTAGAAGCTATTTAAAGCAGATTGTAATTTCCAATTCGCCTTTCCTGGCGACCTGGCGGTTCCAGATCATGTTTCAATCGAGCTGCACCGCGCGCAATTTTTCCGCGGCCGCTTCCGGCGCCACGGTGTTGACGAACAGACCCGAGCCTAATTCGAATCCGGTCGGGATGCTGGTGCGCGGGGTGATCTCCAGGTGCCAGTGATAGCTCGCTTCGCAGTCCGTGCACTCCACGTCGTGCGGCAGCGAATGCAGGAAGTAATTGTACTGCGCGCCGCCGAGCACGGCGTCGAGCCGCGCCATGGTGCGGCGCATCACGCCCGCGAGGTCGGCCAGGTCGTCCTTCGAGATGCGTAAAAAATCGCCCTGGTGCTGGAGCGGCAGGATGTGCACCTCCCACTCGTAACGGCTGGCGAACGGCTTGATGGCGATGAATTTCTTGCCGCGCTCGATCACGTACTGGCCGACGTTGATCTTGCGGTGAATCTCCCCGGACTCGCGGTCGTAAATCGTGGCCTCGAAGGTGAGCGCCTCGTCGATCAGCGAGCAGAAGATGCAGCGGTGGTTCTTGTGGTAGAACGCGCGGCTGTTCATGACCTCGGCCTGCACGTTGTCGGGGATGACCGGCGTGGCGATCAGCTGGCTGTGCGTGTGCGCGATCGAGGCGCCGGCGGCGGGACCGAAGTTCTTGAACACCAGCACGTAACGCAGCCGCTTGTTCGATTTATAAAGCTGTTCCATGCGGTCGCGGTAGGCGCCGAATAGCAGCGCCAAGTGCACCTCGTTCATCTCATGCACGGCGATGCCGTGTTTATTATGATCGATCATCACCTCGTGCCGGCCGTAGCCGTCGATGGTCTGCTGCAGGCCGAACGTCAGGTTGGGGTTCTGGCGGTCGTCGCCCAGCACCGGATAGAGATTCTCGACGATGCGGATCTCCCAGTTCTTCTCGCCGGGGTAGGCGGCGATCACGGGCGGCGTCATGTGTTCGTTGCCGGTGCAGAACGGGCAGGTGTCGACGTGTGCGCGGGTGTCGCGCGGCGCCGGTTCCTCGGCCTTTTTCGGGCGCAGGCTGCGCGCAGTCGCCACCAGCACCGACTCGCTCGGCACGATCGGATTGAGGCGGATCTCGCGGACGATTTTCTCTGCGGGCGTACTCATGGGCCGGCAGCTTAAAACAGGGCCGGCGACGGCGCCATTAGAATGCGCTGATCAGCCCATAAACGCCGCCGTCCCGGGACCGCCGGCATAAACTTGTCATCCGCCGGGGGCGCAAGTACCATGCGCGTTTCCCCGGATTCTTTTCAGGTCTGCGCCCATGTTTCACGGCAGTATGGTGGCCCTGGTCACGCCCATGAACGAGGACGGGTCGCTCGACCTGCCCGCGCTGCGCCGCCTCGTGGATTTCCACATCGAAAACGGCACCGACGTCATCGTCCCGGTCGGCACCACCGGCGAGTCGCCGACGCTCGACATGGACGAGCACTGCGAGGTGATCCGTGTCGTCGTCGAGCAGTGTCGCGGGCGCGTCCCGGTCATCGCCGGCACCGGCGCCAATTCCACGCGCGAGGCCATCGAGCTGACCCGCTGCGCCGAGCAGGCGCGCGCGGACGCCTGCCTGCTGGTGACGCCTTATTACAACAAGCCGACCCAGGAAGGGTTGTATCTGCACCACAAGGCGATCGCCGAGGCCGTGCCGATCCCGCAGATACTATATAATGTGCCCGGACGCACCGCCTGCGACATGCTGCCCGAGACCGTCGAACGCCTGGCACCGATTTCCAACATCGTCGGCATCAAGGAAGCCACCGGCAACCTCGACCGGGTGCGCGACATCCTGCGCCGCTGCGGCGACAAGATCGACGTTTATTCCGGCGACGACGCCACCGCGCTCGATGCCATCCTGCTCGGCGCCAAGGGCGACATTTCGGTGACGGCCAACGTGGCCCCGAAGCTGATGCACGAGATGTGCAGGCTCGGCCTCGAAGGCAAGGAAAAGGAGGCGCGCGCGATCAACGAGCGCCTGATGGGCCTGCACAAGAACCTTTTCGTCGAAGCCAATCCGATACCCGTGAAGTGGGCACTAAACCAGATGGGGCTGATCAAAGGGGGTATCCGTTTGCCGCTCACGCCGCTGTCGGCCGGGCACCACGAAACCGTGCGCCAGGCCATGCGAACCGCGGGCCTGATTCGTTGACCCATGATTCAATTCAATAGCCGGACCTCGATGACGAAACGATTCGCCAAAGTTTTTCTTTGCCTGCTGGCGGCTGTCGCCGTTGGCGCCTGCCAGACCATCGCCGAAAAGCGCAAGATCGATTACAAGGCGACGCGCACGCTGCCGCCGCTCGATATTCCGCCGGACCTGACCGCGCCCGCGGGCATGAAGGGCGCCACCGACGAGGCGCAGGGGACGACGTATTCCGGCTTCACCTCGGAAAAATCGGATCAGTCCAAGGCGCCGGCGGCGGCGAGCGAGGTGTTGCCCAAGTTCAGCGACATGCACATCGAACGCGACGGCCAGATCCGCTGGCTGGTGGTGAAGATGCCGCCCGACCAGCTGTGGCCGAAGCTGCGTGAGTTCGTCCTGAACCATGGGCTCATTATCGACAAGGAAAACCCGCAGACCGGAGTCCTCGAAACCGACTGGGCGGAGAACCGGGCCAAGGTCGGCACCGGCCTGCAAAAAGTACTCGCCAAGTCGCTCGGAACCCTGTACTCGACGGGCACGCGCGACAAATTCCGCTTCCGGCTCGAACGCGACACCGCGCCGGGAACCACCGACGTGTACATCAGCCACCTCGGCATGCAGGAAGTCGTCACGAGTGACCCGGGTCTTCCGGATATAAGCGACAGGCACTGGGAGCCGCGCCCTTCCGACCCGGGTCTCGAGGCCGAAATGCTGCGCCTGCTGATGGTGTCCCTCGGCGTGAAGGAAGAGCAGGCCAAGACCATCGTCGCTTCCGCGGCGGCGGCTACGCCGCTGCCCGAGCGCGCCATCCTGACGCGTTCGGGCGACAGCGTCTCGCTCAGTCTGCCGGAGGATTTCGAGCGCGCCTGGCGGCGCGTCGGGATCGCGCTCGACCGCACCGGTTTCACCATCGAGGATCGCGACCGCTCCAAGGGCATCTATTACATGCGCTATATCGATCCGGACAAGGCGCAGAAGAAAAAAGGCTTTTTCTCGCGCTTGTTCAGCAAGAAACAGAAAGAGCCGACGGACGAATACCGGCTGGTGGTGAAGGGCGACGACAAGGCGACCCAGGTGGCGGTGCTGGACAAGGACGGCAAGCCGGACCAGTCCAAGACTGCCGATCGCATCCTTACGCTGCTCTATGAACAGCTCAAGTGAGGCGTAAGGCGTGAGGGGAAAGGGGGGTGAGGCTTGAAAAGGATTTTACTCCTCACTCCTAACATCTCACTCCTTACTCAAAGGTAGGTAGCGACTGCGACCAACGGGCAAACGCACACGCGGGGATAATGCCGGGCTGCGGTTCGGCATACTCGGCAGCGGCAGCCGCGGCAACGCCGCCGTGATCGAGCGCGGTCGCACCACCCTGATGCTGGATGCCGGATTTTCCGCGCGCGAAACCCGGGCGCGCCTCGAACGCCATGACCGCCATCACGACGACCTCAGCGCCATCCTTATCACCCACGAACACGGCGACCATTGCCGCGGCGTGGCCAGCTGCGCGCGCCAGTTCGGCGTGCCGGTGTGGATGACCGCGGGCACGTACTCGGCGCTGAAGAGCGAGCTCGACGGCGCGGACGTGCGCCTGTTCCATCCGCACGAGTCTTTCACAATCGGCGATATCGAGGTGATTCCGTTTCCGGTGCCGCACGACGCGCGCGAGCCGTGCCAGTTCGTCTTCTCCGACGGCGATACGCGCTTCGGTTTTCTCACCGATATCGGTTCCATTACCGCGCACGTCGTGGACATGTTGAGCGACTGCGACGCGCTGGTGCTCGAATGCAACCACGACGCCCGCCTGCTGCGCGACGGTCCGTACCCGGCGTCGCTCAAGGCCCGCATCGCTGGCGAACACGGCCACCTGGACAACGGCACCGCGGCCGACCTGCTCTCGCGCATCGCATCGTCGCGCCTGCGCTACGTGGCGGCGGCGCACCTGTCCGAGACCAACAACCGACCCGAGCTCGCGCGCGCGGCATTGGCGCGCGCGCTGAGTTGCGAACCTTCCTTCATCGACGTCGCCGAGCAAGACGAAGGGCTGGCGTTCTACCATCTTTCCGGGGCCTGGGTTTGAGTCACGCATGACCGGCGGAAAACCTGAAATCTCCAAGGCGTCCGCACCGCAGGTCCCGGCGCTGCTGTCGCTGCCGGGGACGCCGGCGCTGTCGCCGTTCCGGCGCGACAAGCTGCTCGCGGAGATGCGCGCGCGCGTGCCGGCGCTCGCCGGCGTCACCGCGCTCTACTGGCATTTCGCCGCGCTCGAAGCCGAGCTCGACGCCCGCCAGCGCGCGCTGCTCGAACGCCTGCTGACCTACGGACCCCGGGCCGACGCCGCGCCGGCCGCGGGCGAACTGATGCTGGTGGTGCCGCGCCTCGGCACGATCTCGCCGTGGTCGAGCAAGGCCAGCGACATCGCGCATGTGTGCGGGCTGAAGCAGGTGCGGCGCATCGAGCGCGGGGTGGCGTGGTATTTCGCGAAAAGCGACGGCGCGCACCTGAGCGCCGCCGAGCGCGAGAGCCTGGTGCCGCTGATTCACGACCGCATGGTGGAGAACGTGCTGCCGGAGCTGGCGCAGGCGGCGCTGTTGTTCCGCGAGGACACGCCCGCGGTCCTGCGCGTGGTCGACCTCACCGGTGGCGGACGCGCGGCGCTCGCCGCCGCCAACCGTGAATGGGGGCTGGCGCTGTCCGACGACGAGATCGATTACCTGGTCGAGAATTTCAAACGCATCGGACGCAATCCCACCGACGTCGAACTCATGATGTTCGCGCAGGCGAACTCCGAGCACTGCCGGCACAAGATATTCAACGCCGACTGGATCGTCGACGGCAAGCGCCAGGA